>Ga0209415_10003168_pt1 | contig 30571 bp, 27 predicted proteins | sample PeaSoiSIISIP2007_FD_187696 | JGI IMG/M metagenome (GOLD analysis project Ga0209415, IMG submission 187696) | Peat soil microbial communities from Weissenstadt, Germany - SII-SIP-2007 (SPAdes) (version 2) | ecosystem: Environmental > Terrestrial > Soil > Wetlands > Peat | place: Germany... | reverse complement strand
GGCGGGTACCGGGCTTTCCTACAACCTCAGCGGCATCGGTCACGTCAACCTCTCGGGCCCGGTGATCGCAGACATCTTCCTTGGCACGATCACGATGTGGAATGACCCGCAGATCCAGAAGCTGAACAAGGGCGAGACCATGCCGGCAGAGAAGATCACGCCCGTCTACCGCAGCGACGGCTCGGGCGACACCTACGCGTTCACCTCCTACCTCTCGAAGGTCAGCCCGGCCTGGGCCAGCAAGGTCGGCTTTGGCACCGCAGTCGCATTCCCGGTGGGCACCGGCGGCAAGGGCAACAGCGGCGTCGCCGCGGTGGTCGCCGCGACCCCGGGTGCGATCGGCAACAACTCCTGGTTCTACATCCGCCAGGCCAAGCTCCAGGCGGTTGCGGTCCAGAACAGCGCCGGGAACTACGTCTACCCGTACGACCCGTACGTCGCCGATGCGGCGGCCCTCGTGAAGAACGTGCCGGCGCTGAGCTCGCTCTCCTCGAGCACCGCGGACTCGATCGCCAGTGCGCTTTCGATCGTCGACCCGCCGTATGTCAAGCCCAAGAAGGGCAAGAAGCCCACGGCGCTCCAAAAGGAGGAGGCGGCGGCGTACCCGATGGCGACGTTCACCTACGTCATCCTCCGGCCGGACAACAGCAATATCGCCGTGCTCAAGCAGTTCATCGCATTCGCCCTCACCAAGAAGGAGCAGAGCAAGGGCGGGGCGCTCCAGTTCGCGCCGCTGCCATCGGTGGTCGCTGCCGCGGACACCAAGGCGGTCAACGGGCTGTAGCGAACGGCCAACAGCACGGGGCCTTGTCTCCTCGGGGGCGCGGTCGGCGATCGCCGGCCGCGCCCCTTTTGCCGCGACTCGTCGTTTCCAGCGAACCCCTGCTGCGCGCGCGGCCGTGTGCTCGCCGGATCGGACCGCGTTGTCGCCGATTCTCGCCAGGCGCTGATTGCCAAGGCCCGAGAGTCCGCCGGCCACTCGCGGAGGCAATCCTCGACTCGGGTTACTGCACGACTCGCCGGGCGGTGCGTTGCCGACCGCCCGGGCGTTCGCCGGTCTGAGCGGCGTGCGGCCCGCCGCTGTCACGATCGTGTGACAGCCGGGCCTCGGATTGAAAGCGATAGCCGAAGCTGGGGTGGGTGTGAATGTAGCGCCGCTCCGGCACCGCCCGCTCGAGCTTCGCCCGCAGCTTGCTCACATAGACGTCGACCGAGCGATCGCCGGAGCGCAGCTCGCGGCCCCAGACAGCCCGGCAGAGCTCTTCGCGGCTGACGATCCCGCCGGCGTGCCGAACCATCGCGAGCAGCAGCTGGAACTCTCGGACCGACAGGGTGAGCACGTGGTCTCTTGCGCGGACCAGCCCCTCGTCTGGGGTGATCTCGAGATCGTCGACGCGGATCGTGTCAGCGGGATCGCCGGGGTCGGGCATCAATAACGCACAGTCGCGCGCCGCTACGCCGTGCGGGTAAAAATGCTGTGATGCACTGGTGAAGAAGTCGTGAAGCCCCCACCGCGGCGCCGCCGCACGCGTAGTGTTTGCTGATCATGGCGTTGCTGCGCAGATCCGTCGACGAAGGCCTGCTCGAGCTGATCGAGGAATCGGGGCGCAACGTGCTGCGAACGACGCTGCTGCTGCGTGACCTGCTGGCCGACTACCCTGAGCGTGCGACGCTCGCGCAGGAGGTGCGTCAGTGCGAGCACGAGGGCGATCGCATCACCCACGATGTGATCCATCGACTGGCCGGCGGCCACCGTGGCCGGGTGCCGTTCGATGCCGGCGACGGTCACCGGCTGGCCACGGCGCTCGACGACATCGTCGACCACGCCGAACAGGTCGCCGACACGCTGGGCCTGTACGCGGTCGAGGCGACGATGGAGCAGGCGGTCGAGCTCGCCGACGTGCTCGTCGGCGCATCCGAGCAGGTCGCGCAGGCACTTGGCCGTCTGCGGACCGGCGGCGAGCTGGCGCCGCATCTGGTCGAGATCCACCGGCTCGAGAACGAGGGGGACCGGCTTCGCCGCGACGCGGTCGCCTCGCTGTTCGCCAGCGGGACCGACCCGATGGTCGTGATTCGCTGGCGCGACATCTTCGAGTCGCTGGAGGCGGCGGTCGACGCGTGCGAGACGGTCGCCCACATCCTCGAGGGGATCGGCCTGCGGCGCCGCTGACGACCGTCCCCCGAAGGTCCGGCGGGCCACCGATCGGCGAGCGCCGGCGATGCCGCTAGCGTGCCGGGCGGTGCTTGGCGATGCGTGCAACCGCGCGCTGCGTCGGAGCTCGCAGCGCGGCCTTCGAGATCGCCGTCGGCACGCGCGGCTCGCGGATCTGGGTGAGGCGCGCGTCGAGCTGCGACCAGCGTGTCGTCGACAGGGCGAAGCCGGCGGTGAACGACGCCGAGGCGGCGAGCGCCTGCGGCTGGTGCGCCGGCGCGAACGAGATCACGAGCTGCCCGGGGATCGTCCTCTGGCCGATCGCCGGGCGCGAGCTGCCGTGCAGCGATCCGAGCGCCGCGATCGCAGCGCTTGCCGCCGACCCCACGGCAGGACTGCCGTTCAGGGCGGTGAGCGCGATCGCGTTGGGGGTCTTGAGGATCGCCGGCGTGCCGTGGCCGTGCGCCGCGGTCGAGCACCACGCGCCGCTGACGGTCGGGTCGAGCCCGTGAATGACGAGCAGCTCGAGTGACGCGAGTACGCGCCGGTCGACGTTGCCGGCGGTGATCGCCGCGCGCTCGCAGCCGGGCAGGCGCACGCGCGTGTCCTGGAGGACGATGCGCTCGATGTCGACCTGGCTGGTCAGCAGCAGCGCACCGGCGCTGGCACTGTGCAGGTTGGGCCCGTAGACCGGTGCGCTCGAGCTGTACCGATGCAGCTCGAGCGTTTCGAGCTGGGACCACGCGTCAAGGAAGGGGCGCGGGTCGATCAGCGACTGGCCGGAGCCGGCCGGGCGCAGCTCGAAGACGAGATGCGGCTGGCGCGTTCCGCTGGTCGTTGCCAGCCGGCCGAGGATCGTTCCGGCGAGCACGTGCGAGCCGACCGTCAGCCGAGCAAGCTCGAGCTGGCTCGGGCGCAGCCCGAACGCTCCCGTGAAGTAGTGCGACAGGACGCCGTGTGGCACACGAGGCGCCTTCGTCGGCGTCGCGCGATCGAGCGCCGCGAGCGGTGTGAAGAGCGTCGCCGAAACAGGGTTCGAGCGGAGGTTGACGGTCAGGGTTACGGTGGGGAGCGATGACGCGCTCGCGGCGGCCGCTGCCGCCGCCTTGTGCTGCTCGGCGAAGAGTCCTGCGGGCGCCGCGGTCTTCCCCGAGGACTGCGCGCCGGCGCTCGCCGGTGTGCCGCCGGGCCGGGGACCCGACGCGAGGGCGGCGGGTGCGGCCGTCGAGAGGATCTGGGCGCTCACGCGGTTGCGCTTGGGCCGCGGGTACCAGGCCGACACAGACGCCAGGTTGCCGTATGCGAAATGGTCGCCGAACGCGTTTCGCAGGATCACGAAGCGCCCGAGCGCGTGGTTGTGGCCGATCGCGATGACCGTACCGTCCTGGGCGGCGACCACGGCGGCGTCCGAGGCGGCGAAGATGTCAGCGGCCGGTGTCTGCAGCGCCGGCGAGGCGGTGGCCGCGCCGATGGTGCTGGGCGACGGCGCGGTGGCGCTCGCGCCGATCCCGGCGGTCGTGCTGACGGCGGCGCTGCGGCCGAGCGACGCTGAGGCCGGCCGGTAGCTGGCGTGATAGCTCAGCTGAATCGGGAAATCGCCCTCCGCCAGCTCGGTGACGGAGTTGACCAGCGCGCTCGGCTCGCCACTGAGCAGCTGTGCCCGCAGCAGCACCGACTGAACGTAAGCATGGGAGTGGTTGTAGGCGAAGATGGCGCCGGGCAGGTTGTGCGTGCCGCCCGCTGCCGCGAGATAGCGCGCGGCCGCGAAGATCGCGTCGGCCGCGTTGTAGGGGTCCTGGACGCCCGAGGCGCTGGCATCCACGCCGTAGCGCCGCCAGGTGCTCGGCAGGAACTGCATCCAGCCGATCGCACCGGCCGAGGACACGTTCAGGTTCGTGCCGTAGTCGGTCTCGACCTCGTTGATCGCTGCCAGCGTCTGCCACGGGATTCCGTATGCAGCGCCGGCCGCCTGGTAGATCGGCAGCAGGAACGGCGGGATGTGGAAGCTCTGGACGTAGAACTGCGGCACCTCGGCGGCGCCGTTGACGATGAACGGGTCATACCACGACCCGGGCAGCACGCCGGCGAGCGGGTTCGACCCGGCGAACAGGCTCGGCGGCGGCGCGGTCGGGCCGCTTGTGCCCGTGGAGCTGCGGTGATGCCGGCGGCGCTGCGTTACTTGATGGCCACTGTTGTGGCCTGCCGGTGCGGGAGTCGTGGCGCTGATCCCGGTCTGTGGCTGCGGCTGCGAGCCGACGATGACGGGTGCCACGAGCGAGCTTGGGCCGAGGCCGGTGGTCCCCGTGGCGGCGGTCGGGCCCGTCACGCCGGTCGCGCCGGTCTGGGTGGTCGACTGCGTCGTGGACGTCGTGGACGTCGTGGCGGTCGTGCCGGTGGTGCCCGTGGTGCCCGTGTCGCCGGTCGTGGCGGTCGTGCCGGTCGCGCCGGTGGTGCTCGTGGCACCGGTCTCGCCCGTCGTGCCGCTGTCGCCTGTCGTGCCGGACGCGCCGGTGGTGCTCGTTGTGCCGGTATCGCCGGTCGTGGCGGTGATCCCGGTGTCGCCGGTCACGCCGGTTGCGCCGGTCGTGGTCGTGATCCCGGTGTCGCCGGTCGTGCCGGTCGTGCCGGTCGCGCCGGTGGTGCCGCTGTCACCGGTCGCTGACGCGCCGGTGTCGCCAAACGGCTGGGCGCCACCGGTGGCGAGCGCACGTATCGCCGTCGGTGCGGCGCCGGCCGAGGCCGCTATCGCCCCGACTGCACTCAGAACTGCGACGGCGAGCGCCGTCCGGCGGACACGATCGGGTTGCATGCGTCGCCCGTTGTATCACGCGTGCGGGTACGCAGGTGCAAAGATGGTCGGCGAATTGCTCGCGCGATGGCCCGTGTCGCCGTTGATATCAGGCTGCCGACGCGAGATCGTCGTAGGTGACGCACGTACGGCTGGGGGTCGCCCGGCGAATCACGTCCTCGAGGGCGAGCATGTGGCTCGCCGACGCAAGGTCGAGCGGATGCAGGTCGATTCGCAGCGTACTGCCGGCCAGCCGGCTTGCGACGCGCAGCAATGCCGGCGAAATCGCCCGTCGCAGCGGGCCGCACGCGGCAAGCCCGATCGGCGGCGCCGAGACGTGGTGCGGCGCGCCGATGCGCGTCGCGTGCAGGCCCCAGGTGCCGGCCCACCACTGGAACCGCGTGCGCAGCGACTCGCGCAGCTGGGGCGTGTAGGCGTAGGCCGGAGCGACGAAGCCGCGCGGCTCGATGCCGGCGAGCTTGAGGATGCGCCGGCCGGCATCGAGCGCGCGCACCGTTTGGAGCGGATCGAGTCCGACGAACTCGGGTGACTCGCGCGCGATCGCCGAGCGCGGGTGCGGCGGCCAGCGGGCCGGCGGAGATTGCAGGTGGCGGAAACCGTGCTGGGCGATCGCGTCGCCCTTGCTGGCGCGCTCGAGCAGCCAAGCCCCAACCTCAGGTCGGCGGTCAGACAGCGGGTGGAGATCGCGGGCCGGGATCACCAGCAGCGTCACGCGGCCGACACCGAGATCGTCGAGCCAGTCGCGCAACAGCGCGGCCCGCTCGAAGGTCGCCGGCTCGATGTCGTGCAGCGCGACGGCGAGAGTGCGCTCAGGCGGCATCGCGCGTCTGGCGTGGTGTCGCCGTCAATGCGCCGCGATAGCCGGTGGCGAGGCGGTCGAGTGCCCGCTCCCAGGTCCGCTCTTCGACACTGCGACGGGCAGCGCGTCCCAGCCGCCGGCGCAGCGCCGGCGAGTCGGCCAGCGCCAGCAGCGCGCCGGCGAGCGCCTCGGCGCTGGCCGGTCGCAGGAGCCCGTTCACGCCGTCGGTGATCAGCTCGCGCGGACCACCGGCGTCGACGGCGAGCACCGGCAGGGCGCTCGCCTGCGCTTCGAGCACGACCTGCCCGAACGTGTCGGTCTCGCTCGGGAAGCAGAACGCGTCGGCGCTCGCATAGGCGGCGGCGAGCGCCGTGCCCTCGAGCCAGCCGAGGAAGCTCGCCCGGTCGCCGAGTCGCGCCGCCAGGCGCGACTGCTCGGGGCCGCCGCCGGCGAGCACCAGGTGCAGGCGCGGATCCTGTTCGTGAGCGAGCGTGAAAGCGTCGGCGAGCAGGTCGATGTTCTTCTCCTTGCTGACGCGGCCGGCGTAGAGCACGGTCAGCTCGCCCGGCAGCAACCGCTCGTCTCGCAGGGCGGGATCGAAGCGGCTCGTGTCGACGCCGCGATCCCAGCGGGCGATTCGCGCCGCCGCGATCCCGAGCTCGGCCAGCGCGTCATCGGCGGCGGCGCTCGGGGAGAGCACGAGCCTGCACTGCGAGTAGAACGCGCCGACGACCAGCTGCGCCGTCAGCTCGAGCATCGGGTCGCCGCTGCGAAGTCCGGCATATGCCGCGAGCTCGGTGTGGTAGCTGCCCACGAGCGGGAGCTCCATCGCCCGAGCGAGCAGCGCCGCCGCAACGCCGCTCGGCCCCGGCGAGCAGACGTGGATCAGGTCGTAGTGCCCGTCGGCGATCGCCTCGACCGCCGCGGGGAGGCTCGGCACGCCGAGCGCCATCCCCGGATAGTGGGGGAGCTCGACGTCGGCGACCGCCGCGAGCCGCCGGTCGACGTTGCGGTCGGTGCCGATCACCTCGATGTCGAAGCCGTCGACGCCGCGTTCGCGAATCTCCTCGATCGTGCGCGTGACGCCGTGCATCGCGCCGATGCCGTCGGCAACGATCGCGATTCGCGGCCGCTCGCCCTCGTCGCTCGAGAGCTTCGCGCGCTCGCGCGCGATGAACGCGGCCGACGGCGCATACGGGATCGCGGGAATGCAGGCCGTGAACAGCACGGCGCCGATCTCCGCGATCTCGCCGCGCCCGACGGCGTCGACGGCGGTCGCGACCGCCTCGCGCAGCTGGCGCTCGTGCGCACGCGTCGCGCGGCGGTACAGATCGGCGTGGTTGAAGCGCTCGTCCTGCATGTAGGCGACGAGGTCGGCTTCCTCGAGCTCATCGAGATCGACCGAAGCCAGCCACGCTCGCAGCAGTGCCCGCGCGTCGGCAGGGGCGAGATTGCCGGCCGCGGAGCCCTCGCGTCGGTCGCCCTCGGCCAGCACCCGTTCGGCTATCTCGAGCACTCGGAACGGGTCGAGCGCCACCCGCTCGCCATCGCGGCCGAGCGCGCGGACCGCCAGCGCCATCGCGGCATGCGCCCATTTCTCGGCGCTGCCGTGCTCGCCTCCGGGGGCGGCGCGGCCGGCCCGCACGTGCTCGAGAAACTCCGCCGGGCTCGCCGCGGCCGGAGTGCGGGTGAAGGTTCGGCCGATGTCGATGCCTGCGTGGTCGTCGCTGCCGCCGATCGCGATGCCGCCCTGGGTCTCGACGTAGATCGCGGCCGGCATGTTCAGCTCTCTCGCGCGCGAGCCGTTGCGCGTCTCCCAGATCGGGAACAGCTCGGCCAACCGCCGCCGGTGCCGGCTTCTCAGTGGCGCCCCGACGGAGTAGAACGGATGCGCCAGCGCGCTGACGATGCCGCACGCGTCGAGGTATTCGGCGCACGCCTCGACGTCCCCGGCGTGGGCCTGAAGCCACTCGTGGTTGTCCGGATCGATCCCGAAACAGAGGATGTGCACGGCCTGCGGCTCGCCGTGAAATGTCGCCGTCAGCTCTTCCGAGATGAACGTGTCGGGCAGATCGGCGATTGCAAGCGCTCCGTCGATCGTGTCGTGGTCGGTGATCGTCACAAAGTCCATGCCGCGTCGCTTCGCGAGCTCGTAGACCTCGTGCGGCGGGGTCGCGCATTCGGGCAGCCCGAGCGCGCGCTGGACGCCCAGGCGTGAGACGGCCGAGGCCGTCGAGTGACAGTGAAGATCGACTTGCGTCACCACGTCCTTGCTCTCCTCACTCTTTGTTGTTCTCATCCCAGAAGAGATTCCGCTGCAAAGCGGGGCTTTCTGTGACCAGCCGGTGAACGAGGCCGCGGTGCTATCAGGATCTTCACGTCTGTCGACCGTGTCGCTGCTGAGATGCGTGTGCGAGTCTGACCAGCTCGCGGCGAGCTCTCGACGAAGATGACCCCGCGGGTCGTGCACGAGGGCCCCTCTCAGCTGGCGCCCTGGGCTCGTCTGGTGAGCCCGGGGCGTAGGCTGTCTCCCGGCGCGGGCGCGAGATGATGCGCCGTTGCCGGCCGGCCTGCTAGCGACCGGGTCTCGCGGCCGCAGCCTTGCGCGGACCGGTGGCGAACCAGGCGAACACCATCAGCGCGAGCCCGACGACGACCGCCGCGATGCCGTGCTTGACGTGGTGGGTCGTGGCGCCGGCCGCGTGGCCCGGGAAGAACGACGGCAGCGATTTCGCCGGCTCGGCGAAGTAGATTCCGGCGATGACGAACAGCGCGAGGCCGGCGACGACGGCGAACGCGATCAGCAGGCGGGATTCCGGCACACCCGGAATCTAGTCGAGCGCGAGCTCGAGCGCGGCCGCCGTCGCGGGCGAGGATGCCCGGGGGATGCCGTGGGTCAGCAGGAAGCGGGGGTTGGCCTGCGTCAGCCGCCACGCCTGGACCGATGAGGCGCCGGCGCGCTGCGCCAGCACGAAGCCGAGCGCGAGCGTGTGGTCGCGCGTGCCGGGATGGGCGTCGGAGGCGATCAGGTAGGCGAGGCCGTTGCGTAGCAGGTGCACCGCCACCTCCTGGACTGCCAGCCCGTTGTTGCCGAGCAGCGAGCAGACGTTGACCTGGGCGACGGCTCCCGCCTCCAGCAGGCGCCGGAGCGCCTCGATGCCCGCCTGCGTTGCCGCGCCCTGCGCGCGTTCGGGATGGGCGATCACCGCGCCGAAGCCGCGCTGCGCGAGTGCCGCGAAGTCGTCAGCGAATTCGGGATCGAGACCCCGGAACGGGGCTTCGAGCAGCAGCCAGCGGCTGCCGGCGGGTCCCTGGGCGATCAGCTCCAGCTCCGCATCGCTCAGCGCCCGTGCATGACGCGCGTCGAGCTCGCCCCCGGGGTGGACTCGCACGCCGATACCGTGCTCATCGAGCAGCGACGCGAGCGCGTCGACCCGCTCCGGGATCGTCGCGATCTCCAGCGGCCAGTAGCGGTTGATGTGTGGGGTGACCGTGACGTCACGGACACCTTCGGCGGCGAGTCGTCGCGCGTATGCGATCGCAGCGGCGTCGTCGCGAGCACCATCGTCCACCCCCGGGAGCAGGTGGAGGTGCAGATCGAGATATGACATGTTGCGTGGTTCCTTTCCGTCGGCGGATCCTCGGTGCCCGCCTCGCTGTACGTTGCTATGGTCGTTTTCCCCACGGTAGCAGCCCGTTCCACTCTGCCTGCCGGGTTCACGGCTTTGTCACAGACCAGCGACGAGCAGCCACCGACACGGAGGACGCGCGAGCGGCGCGTCGACCGCTGGCGCGGAGTCGACCTGTCGTTCGGGCTCTCGCCGCGTGCGGTGCGGCGCGCACGGCTGCAGCTGCTGGTGTTCGCGCCGCTGTTCTCCGGCGTGATCCTCATGTGGGAGTTCAGGGGCGAGTTGTTCGGGCTCTCCGCATCGTGCGGCAACTCGTGCCCAGCGGGAACCGTGGCGCTCCAGGTGTTCGTCGTGCTGGCGCTCGTGATCATCGGCTGGGCGCTGGCGCGCGACTTCGTTCGCGGGCTCGAGCCGATCCTGTTCAAGCGCATGGACACGGCCACGGCCGGCACGGCCGGATTCGTGATCCGGCTGCTCGCCGTGCTCGCGGCGGTCGTGCTCGCCCTGCGGATCGCCAATGTCTCGTTTGCCGCGATCGCGATCGGCGCCTCGTTCTCGGCGGTCGTCTTCGGCCTCGCGGCGCAGCAGACGCTCGGCAACCTGATCGCGGGGATCGTCCTGCTCAGCGCACGGCCGTTTCGCGTTGGCGACCGGGTGCGCCTGCAGGGGGGAGGGATCGGCGGGCGGATCGAGGGCGTCGTGTCGTCGCTCGGCCTGCTCTACACGACATTCAACGCCGGCGACGATCCCGTGCTGGTCCCCAACAGCCTCGTGCTCTCGGTGTCGGTCAGTCCGCTGCGCGAGCCCGAGGCGGTGCGGCTGACCGTGCGGCTGCGCTCCGGCACCGCGCCGATCGAGCTGCAGCGGCGGATCGAGGACGCCCTGACCGTCCCGATCCGCCGGCACCCGAGCGTCACGCTCGAGGAGCTCGACGGAGCGGAGATGGTCGTCACGGTCAGCGCCACGCCGCGCGTCGCCGCGGATGGCGGTGCGCTTGCCGCCGAGTTGCTCGACGTGCTCACGCGTGAGGTCGGTCAGGATCGCGCTTCGTAGTGCGCGTAGAGCTGGCTCTCGTACTCGAGGAGCATCCGCAGCTCGAGGGCCAGCGGCTCGGGTGGAGCGTCCCCCGTCAGCAGCGACCCGCCGCCCGCGGTGTCGCCGACGAGCAGCGGCGAGATCGCCAGGAACAGCTCGTCGATCAGCGACTCGGCGGCGAGCGCAGCGTTCAGGGTGGGGCCACCTTCGCAGAGGACCAGGCGCACTCCCCATCTCTCCCGCAGCTCGGTGAGCCCGGCGCGAAGCGTCGCGGTCCGGATGTAGTCGACGCTGGCGGCGCATGCGGGGAGGTCGCCTGCGGAGGGCGTGAGGACCACGACACGCGTGTCGGGGTCGGCCAGCAGCGGCAGCGTGGGGTCGAGCTCGAGCCCACGGCTGACGATCACCGCCAGCGGCTGCTCGGAGCGCCCCTGGCCGACGCGCAGCTCGCGGCGCCCGCGGTCGCGGATGATCGGTCCATACCGTTCCGATCGAACGGTCCCGGCCGCCACCATCACCGCGTCGGCACACGCTCGCAGCGCATGGAACAGCGCCCGGTCGGCGGGTCCGCCGAGCGCCGCCGAGTGCCCGTTGACGGCGATTCGCCCGTCGACGCTGGCGATCATGTTCAGCGCGACGCGCAGCTCGCCATCGCCCCGCCCGCGCCAGCCGCTCAGCGCCTCGTCCGCGCTGAGCGTCTGATCGACGGCGCGTTGGGGGATCAGGCTGCGGAAGCGGGGCGCCTCCGCAGCGACCGCACTCACGGTTCTCCTCCTACGCGTCAGGCTCGAACGTCAGCGCGGCCGAGTTGATGCAGTAGCGCAGGCCGGTCGGATCCGGACCGTCCTCGAACACGTGCCCGAGGTGCCCCTCGCAGGTCGAGCAGAGCACCTCGGTCCGGCGCATCAGGAAACCACGGTCCTCCTCGGTGCTCACCGCATCGGCCGCCGTCGGCTCCCAGAAGCTCGGCCAGCCGGTGCCGGAATCGAACTTCGCGTCGGAGCGGAACAGCTCGGTCCCGCAGCCGGCGCAGCGGTATGCGCCGGTGTCCTTGTTCTGGGTGAGCTCGCCCGTGAACGGGCGTTCGGTTCCCTTGCGTCGCAGCACCTCATACTGCTCCGCGGTGAGCTCCGCCTGCCACTGTTCGTCTGTCTTGTTGACCTTCTCGCTCATAGCTGGAGCCTAGCGCGTCGTGCGAAGTTTCATTGCGCGAGCGCTGCGACGTGCTACCGTCACGCGGGAAAGACGCCGGCACGTGTCGGCTAACGTAGTGCGAGCGCTCGCAGGTCGAAGCTTTTCAAGCGTCCTCCGCGTCGCAGCAAGCACATACACAGACAGTGGAGGAACGCAATGCCTACGGGCACCGTGAAGTGGTTCAGCGACGACAAGGGGTTCGGTTTCATCACCCCCGATGACGGCGACAAGGATCTCTTCGTACATCACACCGGGATCGTCGGAGAGGGCTATCGCTCGCTGCAGGAGGGTGCCAAGGTGTCATTCGACGCCGAGGCTGGTGACAAGGGACCGAAGGCGGTCAACGTCGTCCCGCTCTAGCGCGACGGCTGAGCTGCTCACAGTTTCCTGAAGTGATCGGAGCCCGCCAACCGGCGGGCTCCGATCGTTGTGGCGACCCAGCCGACGGCGCGTGAGCGTGCTGTCGCTATCCTGCGCCGAGTCCGGCGCGCAGCGGCGGATCGTGCTCCCATCAGAGATGTCGACCGACGCGACACAACGCCGCGGACGCTTCGCCGTCGGGAATCCCCCGGCGGCGCCCCTCCGCGTGCCGCCAGGCGCCGTTCGCGGCTATCGGCAGCACGTCGTTCACGGTCATCGCTGGCGCGATCCGAGCGGCTCGGACCTGTTCCGCTCGACGCTCGCCGTCGGTGCGTCGTCCGCGGCGCTGACCGTGATGGTGCTGACCAGCCTGCTGCTGGTCTCGCTCGCCGCGGCGCGTCCGGGGATACTCCTGTCGCCCCAGGTGGCGAGACCGGGCGCCTACCCGCAGTGGATGGCCGGTCCGACGGGGGTGCTGACGAGTTGGTTCACCGCCAGCGCGCACACCGAGCGAGTGCTGTTCACCGCGGCGATCGCGACGATGCTGGTCGCCTACCTGATCGTCGCCTACTCGGCGCCACGGCTGCGCCCGGTGTGGGTCCTCGGCGCGATCGTCGCGTTGCACGTGATCTTCCTGCTGTCACCGCCGCTGAACCTGACCGACGTCTTCAACTACCTCAACTACGGGCGCATGGAGTCCGTCTACCACCTGAACCCGTATACGACGATTCCGGTGCTCGAGCCGCACGGCGACCCGACCTTCCTGCTCAGCAACTGGCACGGCCTGCTGAGCCCGTATGGCCCGCTGTTCACCGTCTTCACGATCGCTCTCGTGCCGCTCGGCGTGGCGGGCTCGTTCTGGGCGATGAAGGTGGCACTGATGCTCGCGAGCCTCGGCGTTGTGTTCCTGGTCTATCGCTGCGCCGGCCTGCTGGGACGCAACCCGCTCGCGGCGGCCGTGATCGTCGGAATCAACCCGATCGTGCTCGTCTGGGGGATGGGCGGCGACCACAACGACTTCCTGATGCTGTTCTTCCTGGTGCTCGGATTCTGGCTGCTGTTGCGGGCCAACGCGATGCGTGTCGGCAAGCGCGCGCGCCCGGCTCCGCAGCACGAGACCGGGGTGCTCGCAGGCCTGCGCCGGGCCTGGGCCTGGCTCGACGGCATGCCGAGGCCGCTCGTCGCCGGCGAGCCGGCGCCATGGATGGAGGTCGGCGCGGGTATCGCGCTCGTCACTGCGGTCGCGATCAAGGCGTCCTCGGCGGTGCTGATCCCGATCGTGCTGGCCGGCACGGCGCGGCGCATGCGACTTGCGCTGGGCCTGCTGATCGGCTTCGCGGGCGCGACGGCGATGAGCATCGACGCCTTCGGCGTCAACCTCCCCAACATCGGCCAGCAGGCCAGGCTCGTGATCCCGGCCGGGATTCCCAACCTCACCGGCCTGGCGCTGGGCTTCGGTGGCGAGACGGCTCAGATGCGCTACGTGCTCTCGCTGCTGCTGTTCGCCGTGATCGTCGGCTGGGCGATCTGGACCTGGCGGACGCGCCGCTGGCTGACGGCGTGCGGCTGGGTCAGCCTGGTGCTGGTCGCCACGCTGAGCTGGACGCTCCCGTGGTACATCGTCTGGCTCTTGCCGTTCGCCGCGCTCGCCCGCTCGCGCGGCCTGCGGATCGCCGCCGCGGTGCTCGGCGTCTATATCTACCTCGCCTGGATGCCCTACTCGTCCGAGATCCTGGGCTTCCTGCACGTGAATCCGACCACCACGACCCTCGGGCAACAGGAAACGACCTACATGACCAACCTGCTGTTCTAGTGGCCGGCGCGTAGTGGCAGTCCCGCCGCGTCAGCCGACCAGCACCGACGAGGAGCTGCTCGCCGCCGAGCTCGAGACCGTCGTCGCGGTGCGCTCGGACGCGGAGCGGATCGCCCGCATGGCCGAGGAGATGGCGTACGGGTTCCTGGCGCTCGCCAACATCGGGACGGCGGTGTCGGTGTTCGGCTCGTCGCGCACCGAAGTCGGGGATCCGGCCTACGACCGCGCGCGGATCGTTGCCCGCGGGCTGGCTGCCGAGGGCTTCGCGGTGATCACCGGCGGCGGGCACGGCGTGATGGAGGCCGCCAACCGCGGCGCGCAGGAGGGCGGCGGTCGCTCGATCGGGTTGAACATCGAACTGCCTCGGGAACAGCCGCTGAACTCCTACGTCGACCTCGGCCTGCAGTTCCACTACTTCTTCGTGCGCAAGCTGATGTTCGTCCGCTATGCCTGCGCATTCGTCGTGCTGCCCGGCGGCCTCGGAACGCTCGATGAGCTGTTCGAGGCGCTGACGCTGATCCAGACCGGGAAGATTCGCCATTTCCCGGTGATCCTCTACGGCCGTCAGTACTGGCAGGGCCTCGTCGAGTGGGTTCGCGACTCGGTGCTCGCGCGCACGAACATCTCGGCGGCCGACCTCGCGCTGCTCACGCTGGTGGACGAGCCCGACGAGGTCTGCGAGATCGCGGGCGCCGCCGCCGCGGCGCAGGGGCGCCATCCGCGCGCCTGATCAGTGATCGGCGACGTCAGTGATCGGCGACGTAGCCGCCGTCCGGGGCGATCGGGAGACCGGCGTCCACCCAGGCCTGAATCCCCCCGGTCAGCGTGTATGCGTCGTAGCCGGCGGAGCGGAAGGCGCTCGCCGCCATCGCCGAGCGCATCCCGAGCCGGCAGAGGAACACGACCGGTTGCGTGCGGTCGATCTCCCCGGCGCTCGATGCGAGTCGCTCGAGCTCGATGTGGCGGGTTCCCTCGATGTAGCCGGCATCGCGCTCGTAGGTCTCGCGAACGTCGATCACGGTCGCGCCGTCGGCCAGCAGGTCGGCTGCGCGCCGCGCGGTGATCTCGATTTCGGCGTTCTCGAAGGCGTTCATCGGCGGGCGCTGAGCATACGCCACGCGCACGATCGGGCCATTCGGGCGGCGGGTACGATGAGTCGGTGGCAACGCTGACCGACACCTACGCTCTGCCGGCGGAGGTCGTCGAGCTTCGCGACGCGATTCGCCAGATCGTCGTCGAGCGTGTCGCCCCGCGAGCCGCCGAGATCGACGAGCAGGCCGCCTACCCCTGGGACCTGCGTCAGCTGTTCGCCGAGCACCACCTCCTCGCGCTGCCGTTCGAGACTGAATACGGCGGCACCGGGACCGGGACGCTGATGCTGAACGTCGCGATCGAGGAGGTCGCCAAGGCCTGCGCGGCGAGCGCGCTGATCCTGATGGTCCAGGATCTCGGCACGCTGCCGATCCGGCTGTTCGGCAGCGACGAGCAGAAGCAGCGCTTCCTGCCGCGCTGCGCGAGCGGTGAGTGGTCGCCGGCGTTCGCGCTGTCGGAGCCCGGCGCCGGCTCGGACCCGGCGAGCATGACGACCAGTGCCCGCCAGGATGGCGAGGAGTGGGTGATCACCGGGACTAAGTCGTGGATCTCCAACTGCGGCATCGCCGACTTCTATGTCGTGTTCGCGGTCAGCGACCGCGAGACGCGGCGGATCACCGCGTTCGTGGTCGAGGCCGATCGCCCCGGGCTGAGCACCGGCGGGCTCGAACACAAGCTCGGAATCCGCGGCTCGCCGACCGGGCAGCCGATCTTCGACGACGTCCGCGTGCCGGCCGAGAACGTGGTCGGCATCGTCGGCAAGGGACTCTCGGTGGCGCTCGCGACGCTCGAGCGCACGCGACTGGGCGCCGCCGCACAGGCAGTCGGGATCGCCCAGGGCGCGACGGATTACGCGGTCGGCTACGCGCGCGAGCGCCGCCAGTTCGGCAAGCCGATCGGCGAGTTCCAGGCGATCCAGTTCAAGCTCGCCGACATGGAGTTGCGGACGGCCGCTGCCCGGGAGCTCCTCTACCGCGCCTGCGCGATGGCCGATCGCGGCGAGCCGGGGGCCGCCAAGTACGCGTCGATGGCGAAGGTCTTCGCATCCGACGCTGCGATGGCGGTGACCGTCGAGGCGGTGCAGGTGCTCGGCGGCTACGGCTACGTGCGCGACTACCCGGTCGAGCGGATGATGCGCGATGCCAAGATCACCCAGATCTATGAGGGAACCAACGAGATCCAGCGGCTCGTGATCGCACGAGCCCTGCTGTGAGCGCCATGGCGGGGTCGACCCCACCGCTGAAGGTGATCCTGCGGGCCGCGGGGCTGGCGCTGGCGATCGGCCTGTCGGTCGCCTTCGTGCTCGCGCCGACGAGCAGCTCGCCGGTCGTGCGCGCGATCGAGCTGATCGCCGTGATCGCACTCGGGATCCTGGCCCTGGCCGCGGTGCTCGCGCTCGTCACCGGGTGGCTGGCCGGCTGGCAGGATGGCGAGGCGGAGTTCGAGATGGTCGTCCGCCGCGCCGAGCGGCTGGCCGGCGACAATCTCGCCGCCGAGCCTGACGAGGGGGAGTTCCTCGAGCTCGACCCGCTGCGCGACGAGGATTTCGAGGAATTGGTTCGCGACGCCCTCGACGAGCTGCCGGACCTGCTCCAGAACGCCTTGGCGCACGTCGCTGTTGTGATCTCTGACGGCGGGCGGCGCGCCCACGCGTACGGTCTCTACCAGGGCGACGGCGCGCACCGCGAGGACCATCCGGATCGAATCGTGATCTTCCGCGACACCCTGCGACGCGACTTCGGCGACGACGCGGCGCTGCTGCGCGAGCAGGTCGTCCGCGTCGTCCGCCACGAACTCGCCCACCACGTCGGCTTCGACGAGATGGGGGTGGGCGAGCTGGGTTTGTGAGGCTCGGATGTTCCGCCGGTATTGGACCTATCATCGCGCCGCACCCCGGGGGAGCGGCGGATAAGGAGAGCGAAGCGATGATCGAAGCGGTGATCGTCGATGCGGTGCGCACGCCGATCGGGCGCGCGCTCAAGGGCTCGCTGCGTGCGATGCGCGCCGATGAGCTGGCGGCTGCGCCGCTGCGTGCGCTGATCGAGCGCAACCCCGCCGTCGACTTCGCGGAGACGACCGACGTGATGATGGGCGCCGCGTCGGGAACCGGTGAGCAGGGCTACAACGTCGGACGCAACGCCCTGCTGCTCGCCGGCATCGACGACCGCGTGCCCGGCTGCACCGTCAACCGTTTCTGTGCCTCCTCGCTGCAGACGCTGCGGATGGCGTTTCACGCGATCGCAGCCGGGGAGGGGGACCAGTACATCGCCGCCGGCGTGGAATCGGTATCGCGGGCCGGGCTCGGCGCGGCGCCGGACCCGGCGAGCCTCAACCCGCGGCTCGACGGCTCGCGGGGATCGCTGTGCAACGTCTACATCCCGATGGGAGTGACGGCTGAGAACGTCGCCGAGCGCCACAAGGTCTCACGCGAGGATCAGGACCGCTGGGCCGTGATCTCGCAGGACCGCGCGGTCAGCGCCGCCGCGTCGGGCCACGTTGCCGCGGAGATCGTCTCGGTGACGGTGCCGGCCCACGCCGAGGACGACGGCGCCGGCGCCACGGTCGAGGTCGCCGAGGCCGTCGTTGCAGATGACGACTGTCCGCGGCCCGGGACGACGATGGAGGTGCTCGCGACCCTCAAACCGGTGTTCAAGCCCGACGGGACCGTCACCGCCGGCAACTCGTGCCCGCTCAACGACGGCGCGGCGGCGGTGCTCGTGATGAGTGCGGCGCGCGCGGAGCGGCTCGGCCTGCGGCCGCGCGCACGAATCCTCGCCTCGACGATCGCGGCGGTCGAGCCCGAGTACATGGGCATCGGCCCGGTCCCCGCGATCCGGGCCCTGCTCGAGCGCACCCGGCTGACGATCGAGGACATCGACATCGTCGAGATCAACGAGGCCTTCGCGGCGCAGGTCGTGCCGTGCATGCGCCAGCTCGGCATCGCCGACGAGCAGCTCAACCCGTTCGGTGGCGCGATCGCGCTCGGTCACCCGTTCGGGATGACCGGTGCGCGGATCATGACGACGCTGATCAACGGGCTCGAGGCGACCGGCGGGCGCTTGGGGATCGACGCGGCCTGCGTGGCCGGCGGGATGGGTCAGGCGATGCTGGTGGAACGGATCTGAGAACGCGGATCAGGCGCTCGCGCGGCGCGCCAGCGAGAGCGCGAACCAGTCATTCTCGTCGGTGTGCCAGCCCGCCAGCACAAGCCCGGCCGCGGAGAGCTCGGCTGTCACGCGCTCGCGGGTGAACTTCGCGCTGATCTCGGTGCGCAGCTCCTCACCCGCTGCGAAACGGACCTTCAGGGCGATCGCTGGGAGCACGACCTCCTGGACCTCGCGGGCGCGCAGTCGGATATCGATCCACTCGTTCTCAGCGTCGAAGCGCGCGACGTGCTGAAAACCGGCGGGCTCGAAGTTCGCGCCAAGCTCGCGATTGATGACATGGAGGATGTTCCGGTTGAACTCCGCGGTGATCCCGGCCGAGTCGTCGTAGGCCGCCTCGAGGGTGGCGCGATCCTTGACAAGGTCGGTGCCCAGCAGCAGATGGTCCCCGTCGGCGAGCAGGCCGGCGATCGTGTGCAGGAAACGCACGCGGCTCGCCGGGGCGAAGTTGCCGATCGTCCCGCCGAGAAACGCGAGCAGCCGGGGTCCGGTCGCCGGCGGCAGCCGGTCGAGGTGGCGTTCGAAGTCGCCGATCAGCCCGTGGACCGCCAGCCCCGGGTACTCACGGGTCAACTCCGCGGCGCTCTCGCGCACGACGCGCTCTGTCACGTCGACGGCGACGAACCGCTGCAGCGTGCCGGCGGCCGCCATCGCATCGAGCAGCAGGCGCGTCTTCGCCGCGCTCCCCGAACCCAGCTCGACGAGCTCGCTCGCGCCGGTCGCCGCGATCAGCTCGCCGGCGATCCGCTCGAGGATCGACCGCTCGGTGCGAGTCGGGTAGTACTCCGGCAGCTCGCAGATCCGATCGAACAGCGCTGCGCCGCGCGAGTCGTAGGCGTACTTGGGCGGCAGCTCCTTGAGCGGTCTCGTCAGACCGTCGAGCACATCCTCGGCCAGCGTGCGGCCGGTGTCGCCCTCGAGCGCGTTGTCGACCGAGGTCGCGCCGAGCGTGGAGGGCGTCGAGCGGCTCATCGGCTCGCGGCCACGCGCAGCCCGGCGAAGGTCTGGCGGCGGTAGGGGAAATCCCAGTTGCGGAAGGCCGGCGTCGCGACGAGCGCGCTGGTCGCGAACGAGCCGCCGCGCAGCACATGGTGGCTCGGCCCGAAGAAGACCTCGAGGTCGGCGTCCGACACGCCCTCCACCAGCGCGAGTGTCTGCGCACGCGCCGCTTCGAGCCCACGTTGATCGAGCACCGCCATGCCGCTGCCAGATCCTAGTGGACGCGTCAGGGCGCCACGACCGCCTGCTGGTCCCAGGCCGCCAGCACCCGGCGCGCCTGCTCGTGCCCGAGCACGCCGACGCCCCCCGGGGCCAGCGCGAAGAGGGCCCCGTCGGCAGCCGTAAGGCCGAGCCAGCGAGCCGTCAGTACGCGCAGCATGTGACCGTGCGAGAACACCAGGACATCGCCGTGCGGCGGGAGCATCGCGAGCACCGCGTCGGCGCGGGCGCCGACATCGGCGGCGTCCTCGCCGTCGGGACATCCGTCACGCCAGAGGTCCCAATCGGGCCGCTGTTCGCGGATCTGCGGCGTGGTCAGTCCCTCGTAGTCCCCGTAGTCCCATTCGAGCAGCTCGCGCCGCTCCTGCGGCGCGAAGCCGACGAGCGCGGCCGTCTCGCGGGCTCGCGACAGCGGGCTGCTCCAGACCTCCGCGAATGGCCGTCCGGCCAGCAGCGGGCGCAGGCCGAGCGCCTTGGCGCGGCCGGCGACATTGAGCGCCACGTCCGTGCGGCCGGTGTGCTGTCCGCTGAGCGTCCAGTCGGTGTCGGCGTGGCGGACGATCACCAGCTCGCCGGTCACGACGGGCCTTCCACCAGCGCGCCTTCCACTACACGGCCGCCAGCGCGGCGGTGTCGGCGATCACCGACAGGCGGTCGCGCACCAGCAGGCTCGCCGGCACCGCAGGGTCGGGACCGGCGAGCGCCCGAGCGAGCGCCGCGGCCTTCGCGGGCCCGCTGGCCAGGAGGATCACGCTGCGGGCGCTGCGCAGCACCTCGAGGCTCAGCGACACGCGATCCGGCGGCGGCTTGGGCGCGTCGTGAACCGCGACGGCGGCCACCTCGCGCGCCTCGAGCGCGGGGTTGTGCGGAAACAGGGATGCGGTGTGCCCATCCTCGCCGATGCCGAGCAGCGCGATGTCGAGCACCGGGACCGAGCCGCCGTCGGTGCTCACGCGCTCGCGCAGCAGCGCGTCATAGGCGGCCGCGGCACGCTCCGCGCCAAGCTCTCCCTCGATGCGGTGCACGAGCGCGCCGGGGGCGTGCCCGAGCAGCGTCTGCGCGACCATGCGGTAGTTCGCCGCCGGATCGTCCGGTCCGACGCAGCGCTCATCGCCGAACCACAGCTCGACGCCCTCCCAGCGCTTCGGCTGCAACTGCGCGTAGGCCCCCGCGGGTGTCGTGCCGCCGGCGAGCGCCAGATGCACGGTCCCACGGGCGGTCAGCGTGGCATCCAGCAGCTCGGCGATCAGCCGCGCCGCGCGCTCGGCGACGGCGTCACCGTCGGCGGCGCGGATCACGTTCGGGGCGCTCACGTGAGCATCCCGGCCGCGGCGTTGAGCGCTTCGCGATAGGTCGGGTCGCGCAGCAGCGACTGCCGGATGCCCTCGCCGAGAATCCCGCCCTCTCCCCGCGAGGCGCCGAGCAGCTTCCAGCGGCGCTCTCCGCCCTGGGCGTCGCGGCTGATCGCCGCCAGGCCGCCGGGGCCGCGGTCGAGCGACAGCTCGCTCGCGTCGCGAAATTCGATCGTGATCCCGCCGAGTCCGGGCACGTCCTGATGGACCGACTCGAGCTCCACCTGGACCTCGCCCATCGCGCCGAGCGCGCGGCCATGCCCGTCGCGGGTCAGCTGCCCCTGCGGCCAGCCCAGCCGCGAGGTCAGCCACCCGCACAGCAGCAGTGCGGCGGCACCGGACTCCGCGACGTTGCGAATGCGTATGCCCGCGATCTCTCCCAGCCGGTGCCGCTGTGCCGGCTGGTCGAAGACCGTCGCGATCCGCTCGCGCCACGGCGTCGAACGCAGCCAGGCGAGGTCGACCACGTAGCGCTCGGCGAGCAGCGCCTGGGCTCGCCGCAGCGCGCCGGCGACGTCGGGGTCCTCGAGCGAGTCGAGCAGGACGCACTGCGACAGGCCGCGCAGCGCCTCGACCGCCTGCCAGTGCCCGTGTGGCGCCCAGACCACCGTTGTCAGGTCGGTCACGACCAGCGGGTCGACGATCGTCTCGAGGTGTTCGAGGTGCCCGGGGCCGAGGTCGAGGATCACCGTCTCGTGCGTGAGCACGTGCTGGCGCCCCACCGGCGTCGCGTCCGCGGCGATCGAGGCGACGGCGTCGATCGTCCGCCGGCCCTCGCTGACGGCGCAGACGATCGTGCGTGAGGGGTGGTAGCGGCCGACGCGCCGCAGGCGGTTCGCGATCTCGCCGCTCCACTGACGCTCGACGATGCAGATCAGGTTGAGCACCCGCGCCGGTACGTAGCCGTCGCTCTCGTTGTGGCGCTCGAGCAGCAGCTCGCGCAGCGCAGCCTCGATCACGGCCGGCGTGGTGTCCTGAGCGGCCCAGACGGTGTCGTTGACGGCGGGCATCGATTCTGCCTCAGTGGCTCCCGCCGCCGAGCATTCAGATGGCCCGCCACTGGTGGCCGTCGAGCAGCAGCGCGTCAGCCTCCACCGGCCCCTGGGTCCCGGCGGGGTATTGCGGTAGGGGAACGGCGTCCGCGGCCCACTGCGAGACGATCGGATCGCAAATCCGCCACTGCGCCTCGACCTCGTCGTTGCGCGTGAACAGCGTCGCCTCGCCTCGCATCGCGTCGAGGATCAGCCGCTCGTAGGCCTCGGGCGACTGCGACAGGAACGCGGTCCCGTAGAGGAACTCCATGTTGACCGGGCGGATGCGCATCCGCGTCCCGGGGATCTTGGCGCCGAGCGACAACGAGACGCCCTCGTTGGGCTGCATCGTCAGCACCAGCTGGTTGGGCCGCACGCCGATTGAGCCGTCCTGCTCGAAGGCGAGGTGGGGCACCGGCCGCAAGGTCACCGCGATCTCGGTGACCTTGCGCGCCAGGCGCTTGCCGGTGCGCAGGTAGAACGGCACGCCCGCCCAGCGCCAGTTGTCGACCTCGAGGCGCAGCGCGGCGTAGGTCTCGGTGTGCGAGTCGGACGGCACGCCCTCCTCCTCGAGATAGCCGACGACGGACTCGCCGCCGCTGTCGCCGGCGGCGTACTGGGCGCGAACGCTCATCGCGGCCAGCTCGTCGGGCGCCGGCGTGCGGATCGAGTGGAGCACCTTGACCTTCTCGTCGCGCACGGCGTCGGCGGCGAAGGTCACCGGCGGCTCCATGCACAGCAGCGTCAGCAGTTGCAGCATGTGATTCTGGACCAGATCGCGCAGCGCGCCCGCGTGGTCGTAGTAGCCGGCGCGGCTGCCGATGCCGATGTCCTCGGCGGCCGTGATCTGCACGTGGGCGATGTAGTTGCGATTCCACAGCGGCTCGAACATGCCGTTCGCGAAGCGAAACGCGAGCATGTTCTGGACCGTCTCCTTGCCCAGGTAGTGGTCGATGCGGAAGATCTGGCTCTCCGAGAACACCGACAGGACCTGGCCGTTGAGCTCGCGGGCCTCGGCCAGCGACGTGCCGAACGGCTTCTCGATCACGGCGCGCACATCGACTTGCTCGGACCGCGCGAGCCCCGCGACGCCGAGCGCGTCGACGATCACCGCGAAGAACTCGGGCGCTGTCGAGAGGTAGAAGGCGCGCGCCATCGGCTCGCCGGCGGCGGCGTCGAGCTCCGCCAGCGCCGCCGCGAGCGCCTCGTAGGTCGCCGCCTCGTTGAAGGCGCCCGACACGTAGCGCAGCTCGTCGAGCAGGCCGGCGAGCACGCTCTCGTCCGGTGGCGTGCGTGAGAACGTGCGGATCGACTCGGCGGCGATCTCGCGGTATTCCTCGTGGGCGAGCTCGCCGCGCGAGACACCGATCAGGTTGAAGCGACCGGGGAGCGCTCCCTCGTGGGCGAGGTTGTAGACGGCCGGCAGCAGCTTGCGCCTGGCGAGATCGCCGGTGGCGCCGAAGATCACGAGGTTGGTCGGCGCAACCGGCAGGCGCTCGAGCCCCTGCGCGAGCGGGTTCGGCCCGAGGTCGGCGACCGTCACGAGCCGCTCTTCTTGACGGCGTGGCCGCCGAACTGATTGCGCAGCGCGGCGAGCACGCGGGCGCTGTAGTCGCCCTGCGAGCGCGAGTAGAAGCGGCTGTTGAGCGCGGCGCTCAGCGCGGGCGTCGGCACGCCGTGATCGATCGCATCCGCGAGCGTCCAGCGACCCTCGCCGGAGTCCTCGACCCAGCCCTCGAGCCCGCCGAGATCGTTGCCGTCCGCTTCGAAGGCCCGCGCGGCGAGTTCGCACAGCCACGAGCGAATCACGGACCCCTGGTTCCAGAGGTGGGCGATCTTCGCGTTGTCGAGGTCGAACTCCGACTCCCGGAACAGCTCGAAGCCCTCGGCGTAGGCCTGCATCAGGCCGTATTCGATCGCGTTGTGGACCATCTTCACGTAGTGCCCGGCGCCGCTTGGACCGAAGTGCTCCCAGCCGCGCGGGCCGATCGCGGCGACGGCGTCGGGCGCCGTCGGCGGGGCGAGCACGTCGAGGATCGGCGCGAGGCGCCTGACTGCTCTCGCCGGCCCTCCGACCATCATGCAGTAGCCGACCTCGAGGCCCCAGACGCCGCCGCTCGTGCCGACGTCGACGTAGTGGATCTTCCGTTTGCGCAACAGTTGCGCGCGCTCCTTGTCGTCGGTCCACTTCGAGTTGCCGCCGTCGACGATCGTGTCGTCGGGGTCGAGCAGCCTCGCGAGCGCCTCGACGGTCTTCTGCGTCGGGTCTCCGGCGGGCACCATGATCCAGACGGTCCGCGGAGGCTCGAGCGCCTTGACCAGCTCGCGCAGGCTCGCCGCGCCGCGTGCACCGGTCTTGCTCGCGCGGGCGACCGCCCGTGCGTCGAAGTCGAAGGCGACAACGTCGTGGTCGGAGTCGCGGCGGATCCGCGCGACCATGTTGCCGCCCATCTTGCCGAGTCCGACGAAGCCGATCTGCATCAGAGCATCTCCTTGATCCGGATGTGGAGGTCGCGCAGCGCGCCCGCGGGATCGCCGCTCAGGCGGACGATCTCGGCCGGCAGCCGGTGCGAGCGCAGCGTCTCGAGATCGCCGAGCGCCTGCGCGGTCTTCAGCGTGCGGAACGAGTAGCTTGCGCCCGGGATCGCGACGTCGGGACCGTCGTCTGCGATCAGCGACAGAAAGCGCCCGACCGGCGGCCCACCCTTGTGGAGCTGGCCGGTCGAGTGCAGGAAGCGCGGGCCGTAACCGAACGTCGTCGCCAGGCGGGTGCGGCGCATCAGCGTGGCGCGCAGGGCAGCCATCTCCTCGTCGAACTCGATCGAGGGCGCGAGATACCCCATGACGGCGATGTAGCCGCCCGGCGACCCTCCGCCCAGCAGGGCGCGCAGCGCCGCGTCGTCGGCGAAATCCGGCGCCGGCAGCGGGCCGGCACCGAGCACGCGCTTGGTGGCGTCCTTGGCCTCCTGGACGTTGGGCTGATCGAACGGGTTGATCTCGAGGACCCAGCCGGCGACCGCGGTTGCGAACTCGGCGAGGAAGAACATCCGCCCGAGGTCCTCGCTGCCGTTCACGGTCAGCGTGAACGTCGGATGCCCGGCCTTGCCGAGCGCCTCGATCCGGGCATCGGTCTCGGCGTTGACGCGCTCGCTGTCGCGGAGGTGGACGAAGACGCGGTCGGCGCCGTAGTTCTCCGGCTCGAGCAGGGGCTCGTCGGCCACCGGCAGGATTCCGCGGCCGTGCTTGCCTGTGCTCTCGGCGACGAGCTGCTCGACCCACAGCCCGAAACTCGCGGTCGGATCGCCGACGACGAACGTCAGCTTGTCGCGGCCGTGGCGGGCAAGCTCGCCCACCGCGAGGCCGAGCCAGAGGCCGGGGTTGGTCTGCGTCTGCTCGAAATGTGCGCACTCCTGCTCAGCCACCACCGCGCGTTCGAGCAGCGCGTGCACCGGTGCGCCGATCAGCGCTGCGGGCACAAGCCCGAACAGCGACAGCGCCGAGTAGCGCCCGCCGATATTCGGGTCGTTCTCGAAGCTCGCGCGAAAGCCGTGCTCGCGCGCCAGCTCCAGCAGCGAGCTGCCGGGATCGGTGATCGCGATGAAGCGGCTCCCGTCGGGCACCAGCGAATGGAAGTGCGCAAACAGCGACAGGGTCTCGATCGTGCCCCCCGACTTGGTCGAGACGACGAACAGGGTGTGGTCGGGGTCGACCGTTTCCGCCACCGCCAGGATCGCCGCCGGGTCGGTCGAGTCGAGCACGTGCAGCGCGAGTGAGCCGTCGGTCGCCCCGAAGGTGCGCCAGAGGACCTCGGGCGCGAGGCTCGAGCCGCCCATCCCGAGCAGCACGGCGTCGGTGAGGCCGTCCGCGGCGCAGCCGCGGGCGAACTCGACGAGCTCGTCGGCCCGTTCCAGCATCGCGTCGGAGATCGTCAGCCAGCCGAGCCGGTCACCGATCTCCGCGATCCCGGGGCCGCCCCAGAGCGATTCGTCCTTGGCCCACACGCGGCGCGCGATTCGGTCCTGGACCGCTCGCCCGACGCGAGCAGCCACGGCGTTCGACAGCTCGCCGTCCATCACGGCGGCGATCGCGGGCGGACGTCCGGTGAGGACCATCTGGCGCGCACTCTCGATTCCGGCGAGCAGCTTCTCCATCGGTGTCACGAACGCCGTGATGCCCTGCTCGAGCAGGGTCGCGGTGACGTCGTCGATGTCGATGCCGGCCTCCGCCAGGGCGCTCAGCGCCGGCGTCGGGTCGAGCTGGGCGGTCCCGGGGACGATCGTGCCGCGCTCGGCGACTGCCAGCAGTGTCTTGAGCGGCATCGTGTTGACGGTGTCGGGCGCGACCAGCCCGTCGACGTACATCGTCTCGGGATAAGCCGGATTCTTGACCCCGGTCGACGCCCACAGCGGCCGCTGCACCAGTGCCCCGGCGGCGCGCAGGGCCTCAAAGCGCTCGCCGAGGTAGATCTCCTCGTAGCGCGCATAGGCGGCACGCGCGTTGGCGAGCGCGGCGGTCCCGGCGAGGTCGTTGCGCCCGAGCGCCTCCAGGCGCTTGTCCACCTCGGTGTCGACCCGCGAGACGAAGAAGCTGGCGACCGAATGGATGTCGAGCGGCAGACCCGCGTCCGCACGCCGTTCGAGACCGCGAATGTAGGCCTCGGCGACCTTGGCGTATTGCGCGACGCCGAACAGCAGGGTTACGTTGATGTTGATCCCCTCGAAGATCGCCTGCTCGATCGCGGGAACGCCGGCGTCGGTGCCGGGGATCTTGATGAACACGTTCGGGCGGTCGAGGCGGGCCCAGTAGTCGCGCGCCTGCTCGAGCGTGCGCTCGGTGTCGTGGGCGAGGGTCGGGGCAACCTCGAGTGAGACGAATCCGTCGGCGTGCTCGTCGTAGACCTCGCGCAGGACGTCGGCGGCGTCCTGGACGTCGGCGATCGCCAGGCGCTCGTAGAGCGCGACGGCGTCGAGGCCCTCGTGCGCCAGCTCGGCCAGCGCATCGTCGTAGTCGTCGGAGCCGAGGATCGCCTGCTCGAAGATCGCCGGGTTGGAGGTGACGCCCCGCAGCGAGCACTCGTCGCGCAGGCGGGCCAGCTCGCCGCTGACGATCAGCCCACGGCGGATCTGGTCGAGCCAGGGCGAGGTGCCGGCCGCGACGAGCGCGGCGAGGTTGGCGTTGGCGGTGTGGGGTGCGCTTGCCATATGTGGTCCTCTCAGGTGCTCAGTAGTGCGTGGGCCTGCTCGACGATCGCCGCCGTCGTGATTCCGAAGTGGGCGTAGACCGCAGCCTCCGGGGCGGAGGCGCCGAACGTGCGCATGCCGATGACGGCGCCGCGCTCGCCCGTCCAGCGGTCCCAGCCGAACGGGCTCGCGGCCTCGACGGCGATCCGCGGCGTTCCGGGCGCGCCCAGGACGCGCTCGCGCTCGCCGGCCGGCTGACGCTCGAATCGGTCCATGCACGGCATGCTGACGACGCGTGCCGCGATGCCGTCGGCGGCCAGCGCGTCGGCTGCGGCAAGGCACAGCCCGACCTCCGAGCCGGTGCCGATCAGGACCAGCGACGGGTCGCCGTCGGTGTCGCGCAGGATGTAGGCGCCGCGCTCGATCGCATCGTCGGGGATCAGCTCGGGATCGAGCACGACGAGCGCCTGGCGGGAGAGCGCGAGGACGGTCGGCGTCTCCGAGGCGCGCAGCGCGAAGCTCCAGGCGAGCGCAGTCTCGTGCGCGTCGGCCGGTCGCACGACGTTGATGTTCGGCGTCGCCCGCAGCGCCGCGAGCTGTTCGATCGGCTGGTGGGTCGGCCCGTCCTCGCCGACGCCGATCGAGTCGTGGGTGAAGCAGAAGATGCTCGGCAGCTCCATCAGCGCGGCGAGCCGGATCGCGCCCTTCATGTAGTCGGAGAAGATCAGGAAGGTCGCGCCATAGGGTCGCAGGCCGCTCAGCGCGAGTCCGTTGACGATCGCGCCCATGGCGTGCTCGCGAATGCCGAAATGCAGGTTGCGTCCCTCGAATGCGCCGCGCTCGACGGCGCCGCCGCCGTCGAGCAGCGTGAGCGTCGAGGGCGCCAGATCGGCGGCGCCGCCGATCATCGACGGGACGAGTCCTGCGGCCACCTGGAGCACCTCCTGGGAGGCCTTGCGCGTGGCGATCTTGGTGCCCGGCTCGAAACGCTTGAGCGGTCCCGCCGGCAGCGCTGGCGGACGCCGCTCGAAGATCGCCTCGAGCTGCTCGGCCAGCGCCGGGTGCTCGGCGCGGTAGGCCGCCAGCCGCTCGTTCCATGCCCGCTCGGCCTCCTCGCCGCGCCCAATCGTCGCGCGGTAGCGCTCGAGCGCCTCGGCCGGGACATAGAACGGAGGCTCGGTCGGCCAGCCGTAGGCTTCCTTGGTCAGCCTCACCTCCTCCTCACCGAGGGGCGAGCCGTGCGCGCCGGCCGTGTCCTGCTTGTTCGGCGAGCCGAACGCGATGTGGGTGCGACAGATGATCAGCGAGGGGCGGTCGGTCACCGCCATCGCGGCCCGCGCGGCCTGCTCGAGGCGTTCGACCGCGAGGTCCTCTCCGAGTCGCTGGACGTGCCAGCCGTAGGCCTCGTAGCGCGCGCCGACGTCTTCGCTGAACGCGAGCGCGGTGTCGCCCTCGATCGAGATGTGGTTGTCGTCGTAGAAGGCGATCAGCCGCCCGAGTCCGAAGTGGCCGGCCAGCGATGAGGCCTCGGAGGAGATGCCCTCCTCCATGTCGCCGTCGGAGGCGATCGTGAAGGTGTGGTGGTCGATGATCTCGTGCCCGTCGCGGTTGAAGCGCGCCGCGAGCATCCGCTCGGCGAGCGCCAGACCGACGCAATTCGAGATGCCCTGTCCGAGCGGGCCGGTGGTCGCCTCGATCCCCGGGGCGTGCCCGTACTCCGGGTGTCCGGCGCAGGGCGAGCCGAGCTGGCGGAAGTTCTCGAGATCCTCCAGCTCCAGACCGTAGCCGCAGAGGTAGAGCACCGAGTAGAGCAGCATCGAGGCGTGCCCGCAGGACAGCACGAAGCGGTCGCGGTTCGGCCACGCGGCGTTCGCCGGGTTGTGGCGCATCACGCGTGTGTAGAGCGTGTAGGCGAGCGGCGCCAACGCCATCGGTGTGCCCGGATGGCCCGAGTTCGCCTTCTGCACAGCGTCCATCGCGAGCGTGCGGATCGTGTTGATGCAAAGCTCGTCGAGCTTCGCGGCAGGCGGGGCTGCGCTCATCTGGCTTCTCCGTTCTGGCTGTTCAGTTCGCTGCGGGCGAGCAGTGCGGCGCCACGCACGCCGGCCTGCGGGCCTGACCGGGCGATGCGGATCTCGGTTGCCGTGCCGACTCCGGGGAGCACGTACTCGAGCGCGACTGAGCGGGCCGGTTCGAGCAGCAGTTCCCCTGCTGACGATACGCCACCGCCGATCGCGACGACCTCTGGGTCGAAGGTGTTGATCGCGTTGGCGACGCCGATGCCGACGCGACGCCCGAGCGTCGCCAGGCAGCCGATCGCGATCGCGTCGCCGGCCTGGGCCGCGGCGACGGCGTCCGGGCCGGCGACCGATCCGCGTCCCGCGAGCGTTACGCCGAGCGCAGACTCGGGATGCGCCGCAGCGGCCTCGCGCGCCAGGCGGTCGAGCACGTGTCCGGCCGCCAGCGACTCCAACGACCCTGGTTGGGGGAAGCTCGTGGCCGCGGGGATGAGCTCGCTGAGCGCGATCAGCGTGTGACCGACCTCGCCCGCCGCGCCGGTCGCACCGCGGTAGGACCGCCCGTCGATCACGATCCCGCCGCCGACGCCGGTGCCGACCGTGAACATCACCAGGCTGCGGACGTCGAGGCGCCCCTGCGCATCGTGGGCCTCGGCGAGCGCGGCGACGGTCGCGTCGTTGTCGACGAACACGGGCAGGCCGAGGCGATCGCTCAGCACGGTCCGCAGCGGAACGTCCTGGAGCGGGATGTTGACGCTCGAGCGCACGCGACCGGTGGCGAACTCGACGACCGACGGGATGCCGACCCCGACCGCCGCCGGCGACGCTCCGGCAGCCACCTCTCTGACCTGGGCGACGATCTGTGCCAGCAGCGCCTCGGCGCTCGAGCGCTCGGTCGGACGCACCAGCGGCTGGCCGACGGCGCCGCCGCGCATGCTTGCGACCGACGTCTTCGTGCCGCCGACGTCGACGCCGATGAACAGCCTGGCTTCGGTCATGGCGAGCAAGCTATCAGCAGCCCTGACCGCCCTCGTCAAGGTCTTGGTGTGCGGCCGGCGAGATGTCAGCTGAGCCGTTGGCGTATACGCTGGATGGGTGACCGAGCGTTCGAGCACCACACCGCCGGACCGCAACCTTGCGCTCGAGCTGGTGCGTGTGACCGAGGCGGCGGCGCTGGGCGCTTCGCGGCTGATCGGCCGCGGTGACAAGGAGGCGGCCGACCAGGCGGCGGTCGACGCGATGCGCCACATGCTCGACAGCGTGCACATGGACGGCGTCGTGGTGATCGGCGAGGGCGAGAAGGACGAGGCGCCGATGCTGTTCAACGGCGAGCGGATCGGCGATGGCTCGGCGCCACACGTCGACATCGCGGTCGATCCCCTCGAGGGCACGACGCTGACGGCCCGCGGGATGCCGAGCGCCCTGTCGGTGATCGCGCTCTCACCGCGCGGCACGATGTTCGACCCGGGGCCGTGTGTGTACATGGAGAAGATCGCCGGTGGCGCCGAGATCGTGGACCTGCTTGATCTCGACCGCCCGATCCGCGAGACGCTCGCGCTGGTGGCCAAGCGCAAGCGGATCGCGGTCGCAGACGTGATGGTCGTGATGCTCGACCGCCCGCGGCACGCCGAGGCGCTGACGGCGATTCACGCAGCCGGCGCTCGCGTGCGGCTGATCAGCGACGGCGATGTCTCGGCGTCGCTGCTGGCCTGCGGCGAGGGCGGG
>Ga0209415_10003167_pt1 | contig 30578 bp, 20 predicted proteins | sample PeaSoiSIISIP2007_FD_187696 | JGI IMG/M metagenome (GOLD analysis project Ga0209415, IMG submission 187696) | Peat soil microbial communities from Weissenstadt, Germany - SII-SIP-2007 (SPAdes) (version 2) | ecosystem: Environmental > Terrestrial > Soil > Wetlands > Peat | place: Germany... | reverse complement strand
GTGTTAAACTCATGCGCCAACGGCGCGGGTGCAGGCTCTTCCTTTATGCCTCTGGCTCAATCCAAACGCAGTTATCGCTTTGGTTTATTTGTAGCAGATATTGCCAGTGGCTCTCTCCTGCGCCAGGGTATGCGCATCCGGCTGCAGGACCAGCCATTTCGTGTTCTTACCATTCTTTTGGAACGAGCAGGCGAGGTCGTGCCGCGTGAAGAGCTGCGCCAAAAGCTCTGGCCGGCCGACACCTATGTGGAATTCGATGGAAGTCTCAATGCAGCCTTGAAGCGCCTGCGCGCAGCCCTCGGAGATCCCGCCGACAACCCAATCTTTATCGAGACTGTACCGAAACGAGGATATCGCTTCATCGCGCCGGTAGCCGTCGAGGAAGCGCCGATTAACACGGCCGGGGAAGCAGCCGTTATCGAGCCATTGAAGGCTGCACCGCCCGTAGTAACTTCAGCGCGGTCCTTACCAGTTGCGCGCCAAGCGAGATTGCAGGTTTACATTGCGGCGGTCGCCGTCCTTCTAGTTGCTGGCCTCGGATGGCAGACGTTCCGATATCGTTCAGCGCCAGCCGTCAAATCTCCCGCCACCGTTCCAACGGCGGTGCTGGTACGGAAGTCGGTTGCGGTCCTGGGTTTCCGTAACGTCTCCGGACGCAACCAGGATGAGTGGCTGGCCACGGCTTTATCAGAGATGTTGAGCACTGAACTGACATCCGGCGAGAAACTCAGGTTAGTCCCAGGCGAAGAAGTGGCCAACCTTCGCGTCGCGTCACCTTGGTCGCCGGCCGGCACGCTGGGCCCCGAAAGCACAGCGCGCATCGGCACAGCGTTGAACAGTGATGTGCTGGTCTACGGTTCATACACCGCAATTGGTCGAGCAGACCGCGAACAGTTGCGACTCGACGTGAGATTACAAGACGCTCGAACCGGTGAAGTCCTCAGCCAGATCGCTCAAACCAGCAACAGTGACGACCTTTTCCGAGTCACGTCTGATATCGGCGCGAAGATGAGGGACCGGCTCGGAGTACCGGGAATCAGCGATACCGAGCAGGCAGGCGTGCTCGCGTCTTTGCCCCTCAATCGTGAAGCAGCAAGGTTTTACGCCCTTGGAATCGCCAGACTACGCGAGTTCGATGCGGTAGCGGCGAAGGATCTTTTGGCGCAAGCCACCAAAGCAGATCCGAAATTTTCTCTCGCGCACGCCATGCTGGCGCGTGCCTGGAGCCAACTCGGCTACGAGCAGAAGCGCAAAGAGGAAGCCAAAAAGGCTCTGGATCTTTCGACCGATTTGCCCCACGTGGATCGAATGCAAGTCGAGGGCGATTACTACGAGAGCCTTCCCGACCATGAAAAAGCTGCATCCGCGTATCGCGCTTTGTTCGAGTTGTTTCCCGATAGCATGGAGTACGGCTTGCAGCTCGGGGAAACGCAGAAAGCGGCGGGTCACGCCAGTCAGGCAATGGAGACAGTGGCTCATTTGCGTCGCCTGCCCGCGCCGGCGTCCGACGATCCGCGCATCGATCTATTGGAGGCGCGCGCATCCACGGCTAGCGTTCCCGACCGTCTTGCATTGGTCCGGAATGCCCAGCGCAAAGCAACGGCTCAGGGCAAGAAATTGGTCTACGCGCAGGCGCGCAGAGACGAATGCATGTATCTGAATGCCAGCGACCACACTGACCAAGCATTGCCGGCGTGCGAGGACGCTTATACCCTTTTCCTTGCGGGAGGAAACCGCTTGGCGGCGGCCGACACCGTGCGTCTGATGGGAGACGTTGAAGCGAATCTCGGGCGTCCCGAGCAGGCAATTGTTAGGTATCAACGGGCTCTCAATATTCTCCAGGAATTCGGGGAGCACGAAAAAACCGGGGCTGTGCTCAACAGCATGGCGAATGTTTTCATCAACCAGGGCAAACTCGATCACGCGGAATCGTTATACCGTCAGGCCAAGTCTCATTTCGAACAGGCGGGAGACAAGCGCAGTGCGGGAAGCATGCTCGCGAGTCTTGGGGACGTCCTCTATCTCGGCGGTAAGTTACCCGCAGCTGGGAAAACATATGAGCAATCCATCGAAGTGTTGGCTTCGATGGATGACAGCAAACCGGGCTATGCTCATTACCGGCTGTCAGATTTGGAGTTGACGCGGGGACACGTGCAAAATGCGCATCGCCTTGTCCAGCAGGCGCTTGATGTACTCCGCCCCGCCCAAGGGGACTACGAACACCTTACCGAGGCTCTGATCCAGATGGGAGAGGTTCTGAAGGCCGAGGGAAATTTGGCAGGCGCACGCCAACAGTTTGAAGCGGCACGCGATACCCAGCAGAAAGCGGGAGACATGGGCCTGCTCGAAGAAAGCCAGGCAGAGCTGGCTGACGTCGACCTGGAAGAGGGACACCCCGCTGACGCCGAATCGCTGGTGCGCCCGGCGATCACAGAATTTGAAAACGAAAAGAGCGACCCGGCGACTGCCGCGGCGTATTCCGAGCTAAGCCAAGCTCTGCTGGCGCAAGGGAAACTCGACGAGGCGCGCAAAGCTATTCAGCGCGCGACCGAACTCAACCGTGCCAGTTCCGATCCCGCGTTGAAGTTGCCCATTGCCATTCAACTAGCGCGCGTTGAAGCGGCCGAGAAGACAACCGGACACGACGGTCTCGCGGCTGCAATCCAACGATTGCGTTCCGTGATCGCCTCGGCCAAAACACTGGGATACTATCAGCTCGAATGCGAGGCGCGCCTGGCGTTGGCCGAAGCGGAGCTAAAAACTGATCCAGCACTCGGCCGCTCCCAGTTGGAAACACTCGCTCGAGAGGCGCACGAACGCGGATTGGAACTCGTATCTCACAAAGCACAACGGTTCGCAGGAACGACACCGTCGTAGGCTTTGTATGCGGTCTCCCAGCTAAATTCGACTGCCGCCACCAGGCAAACCTGACGAAAAAGAGGTTCATCCTCTCTTGAAAGTGGTATTACCAATTCCATGGCAAGTGGGTCTATGAAAATACTACTGTTCGCGGCATTCTTAATCAGCCGCAGCGGTGATGAGCTAAATTAAGAGGTTTCTACGAGCGAGGCGCAAACCTTGAGCGAGAATATTTTGATACGGCCGGTTCTGCGGAGCGATTTTGACAGATGGAAAACCCTTTGGGACGGTTACAACGCGTTCTACGGCCGCCAAGGGAAAACCGCGTTGCCGGACATAATTACCGAAACGACTTGGTCGCGATTCTTCGATGGCTATGAGCCAATGCAAGCTCTGGTCGCGGACCTTTCGGGACAATTGCTCGGCCTGGCACATTTTCTCTTTCATCGGACCACGATTTCTCTTGCGTCAACCTGCTATCTGCAAGACTTGTTCACTCTTGAATCTGCAAGAGGCAAAGGAGTGGGGCGCGCGCTCATCGAAGAAGTCTATCGGCAAGCGGGGCATGGCGGTTGCAGCCGAGTCTATTGGCAAACTCACGAAACAAATACAACGGCCATGAAGTTATACGACAGGGTTGCCGAGAAGTCCGGGTTCGTTGTGTATCGAAAGAACCTGCAGGGCTGATGCAAGCCGTTCAAAGATCTATTGCCGCCGGACATACCGGAACAATTTCTAAATCACATGTCGGATCGGATAATATCTTGCGGAAGCCTGAGCGGAGCCGCATGGATATTTATGTCGTTGACGGGACCTACGAATTGTTCCGGCACTTTTACGCCGTACCTGCCACGGCGGATGCGACGGGCCAGGAAATCGGCGCGGTACGTGGTGTCGTGACTTCGGTCTTATCAATGATCGAGCGCGGCGCAGCGCACATCGGGGTCGCAACCGATCATGTTGTCGAATCGTTTCGGAACGATCTGTATCCTGGATACAAGACCAGCGAGGGCGTGCCCCACGAATTGCTTTTGCAGTTTCTCATCCTTGAGGAGGCGCTGCAAACGATGGGGGTGTTGGTGTGGCCAATGGTCGAGTTTGAGGCGGATGATGCGCTCGCTTCTGCTGCTGCCAAGGCCGCCAAGGATTCCGACGTGGGGCAAGTGCTGATTTGTACGCCCGACAAAGATCTCAGTCAGTGCGTCGTGGGCACCCGAGTTGTTCAACTCGACCGCCGAAACAATATCGTGCGCGACGAAGCCGGCGTCGTCGCGAAATTCGGGGTGTCGCCGCGATCGATTCCCGACTATCTGGCTGTGGTCGGCGACAGTGCGGACGGTTTCCCTGGTTTGCCAGGATGGGGCCAGAAGGCTGCGGCTGCTGTTTTATCTCAGTACCCGCGTCTGGAAGACATCCCCAAGGATTGGCAACAGTGGCATCCATCCATCCGAAAGGCTCGCACGCTCTCTGAATCGCTATTTGCCGGATGGAGTGATGCCGTGTTGTTTCGCACTCTGGCAACCTTGCGACTGGATGTGCCCGTCTTTGATTCGATCGACGACCTTCGCTGGAAAGGACCGCTGCCGGAGTTCGACGAATACTGCCAGCGACTGAAGTCACCCGATCTGCTTCGCCGCGCCAAGTCAGCGCTGGCGTGAACTGTTGCTCGCTAATACCACGCCAACGCTCGTCTTGACAATGATCGTTATAACACATATTATTCAGTAAAAATGAAGACAAGAGCCGCAGTAAATAGACATCGTGTGGGATGCCTCGAGGAGGCCGTGTTTTTGGATCTGCTGCGCACCACCGACATATTGTCCCGGAGCTTAGTTCAGGTTCTCAAGACCGCGGATCTTTCTGCGACGCAGTACAACGTCCTTCGAATCCTTCGCGGAGCGCCGGAGGGACTCGCGTGCGGAGAAATCGCGAGTCGCATGATTACTCGGGACCCGGACGTAACTCGTCTGCTCGACCGACTGGAAAGGCGCAGTCTCATCTCGCGCCGTCGCGAAACCAGCGACCGGCGAACGGTAATGGCTCGTATTACACCCGAAGGTCTGAAGCTACTGGCACAGCTTGATGAACCCGTGCAGGCGGCCCATCGCCAACAACTAGGCCACTTGGGGCGGGAGCAATTACGGTCCCTCACCGAATTGTTGCGCATTTCGCGCAGCCGGGTGGCCTGATTTTATTGCCTTTTTATTTGTTGCAACGATTATCGTGTTAACGCATCTAAAGCAGGGTTAAAGAGAAAGCCTATGAGCACACTGGCAACACCGCAAACCTCCGTCACCACCTGGAACCTCGACCCGGCCCACTCCGTCGCCGAGTTTAAAGTCAAGCACATGATGATCTCTAACGTGAAGGGACACTTTGGCAAAGTCTCGGGAACATTGACATTAGACGAACTCGACCTGGCAAACTCTCGCGTCGAGACCCTGATCGAAGCAGGCTCGATTGAAACACGCGATGCTCAGCGCGATGCCCACCTCAAGAGCACGGACTTTTTCGACGTAGAGAAGTTCCCTACCCTGTCGTTCAAGTCCACACGCATCAGTGGCGTCCGGCATGAACAATTGTTCGTGGAAGGTGACCTGACAATTCGGGGCGTCACCCGCAAGGTGGTCTTTACCGTGGAGGAACCGACGTCGCCTGCGAAGGATCCCTGGGGCAATACGCGCGTTGGAGCATCGGCTACCACTAGGATCAACCGTAAGGACTTCGGCCTGGCTTGGAACACAGCGTTGGAAACTGGCGGCATTCTGGTCGGCGATGAGGTGGCCATCAATCTGGATGTCGAGTTTGTGAAGGCGTAATCCATTCGCCGCGCGGCAGGGACGTAAAGCCACGAGGCGCAGGAAAGAGAAACCGTTATGTCACTACGACCGGTTAAACAAATCATTCAAACGACACCGACAATTGAGGGCGCCGGCGTCAAGCTACAACGTGCCTTCGGTTTCGGCAAGACCAAGGATTTCGATCCGTTCCTGCTGCTGGACGATTTCCGCAACGACAACCCCAGGGACTACGTCGCGGGATTTCCCTGGCATCCCCATCGAGGCATTGAGACGATCACTTATGTGCTTTCCGGCTCCGTCGAACACGGCGACAGCCTGGGCAACAAAGGAAAAATGAACGCGGGCGACGTGCAATGGATGACGGCCGGCAGTGGAATCATGCACCAGGAGATGCCGAAGGGTGATACCGAGGGACGAATGCACGGCTTTCAACTGTGGGCGAATCTGCCGTCGTCGCTGAAGATGACCGATCCCCGCTACCAGGATATTCCATCGAGCGCGATACCCGAAGTAACAGATGACGACGGCACTCGCGTGCGAGTCATCTGCGGGGAGTTCTGGGGCAAAAGAGGCCCGGTCGAAGGCGTAGCCGCTGATCCGAACTACGTCGATGTCTCGGTTGCTCCCGGCGAGCGAAAGACGCTCAAGGTCGAGACTACCCGGAATGCGTTTGCTTATGTATTCGCAGGCTCCGGCACGTTCCGGGATGCTTCGGATCCTCGTGCAGTGCTAACCGAACAAGCTGCAGATCCTAACGCGCCCGCCAGGTACGACGTTGGCAATCACTCGCTGGTGCTGTTCGACCGCGGAGACGAGTTGACGGTGCAGGCTGGACCCGAGGGAATCCGGTTTCTGCTGGTCTCTGGCAAGCCCATCGAGGAGCCAGTCGCGTGGTACGGCCCGATTGTGATGAATACGCAAGAACAGCTGCGCCAGGCAATGACCGACTTGCAGACTGGCCACTTCATCAAGCACCGCTGAGTTGTTCTCGCTAAGCTACAACGTCCGCCGGTTCCCCGAGCTCACGTTCCAGATCCGAATCCGGTTCGGGGGCCAGCGTGTGTGTCCGTGCCACCAGCATGTAGATCGACGGCACCACGAACAACGTGAAGATCGTTCCTATAATCATGCCGCTGACCAGCATGATTCCGATGCTGTTGCGCGCGCCTGCTCCCGGACCCTTCGCCAGCACAAGCGGGAAGTGACCACAAACGGTCGCGGCGGTTGTCATCAAGATTGGGCGCAAGCGGGTGCTGGACGCCTCGATGACGGAAGCGAGCTTGGTCTTTCCTGTTTCTTGAAGATGGTTCGCGAACTCCACAATAAGGATGCCGTTCTTTGCCACCAGGCCAACCAGGGTAATCAATCCGACCTGGCTATAGATGTTAAGTGTCGTCAGGCCGAGAAACGAGAACAGCAGCGCTCCGGAAAGAGCGAGTGGCACCGAGCCCGCGAGAATGATGAACGGATCGCGAAAACTCTCGAACTGCGCCGCCAATACCAGATAGATCAGAATGCCCGAGAGCAAGAAGGTCCCTAGGAACTTGCTTCCCTCCACTCGAAGCTGGCGCGATTCTCCGGCGTAATCGACGGTGAATCCTTGAGGCAGGATCGCCTTCGCCTGGTCCTCGAGGAAACGCAGTGCCTTATCGAGCGGGACATTCGGCGGAATTACGCCCTGAATAGTTACGGCGTTCAGCTGCTGGAATTTGTTTAGTTGCCGCGGCTCGGTAGTGGTCTTGACCGTGGCGAAGGTGGACAGGGGGACGAGTTTGTTGTCGGATCCCGTGACGTAGATCTGCTTCAATTGGTCTGAGGTTAGACGGTCCGCGCGTTTGATCTGCGGAATCACCTTGTAGCTTCGGCCCTGGATGCTGAAGCGGTTGACATAATCGCCTCCGAGCATAGTGGCAAGGTCCTGGCCCGCCTGAGTCAGATCGACTCCCTGCGAACGGAGTTTGTCACGGTCGAATACGACTTCAGCCTGTGGCTGGTCGAACTTCAGGTCGGTGTCGGCATAAATGAACAGCCCACTCGCGAATGCCTTCTGCACGAGCTGATTGGCAAACTCACTAAGCTGCCTGGGCTCGGCTGCTGAAACAATCACGAACTCAACCGGAAAATTTCCGCCACCGGGTAGCGGGGGCGGAGTCAATGGGATCACACGGATGCCAGGAATTTTCGACAACGGCCCTACCGATTCCACCAGCAATTGTTGAGCCGTCTTAGTCCGCTGGCTCCATGGCTTCGTGACCATGCCTCCGAAGCCGCCGCTCGGCGAAGTAATCTGAAAGATGCTTTCGCTCTCTGGGAACGAATGATAAACGTCATAGACTTCGCTCGTGAACAGATTGGTCTGATCGATCGTCGAGTTCGCCGAAGACTGGATGACCCCGAACACAACCCCCTGATCCTCAGCGGGCGCAAGTTCGTGCTGCGAGAACATGTAGAACGGCACGATCAACGCGACAACAATCGCCCAAAGAACAAAAACCACTGGCCTGTACTGGAGAGTCCCAGCCAGCAGTCGAGAATAAACACTGCGCACGGTATCGAACCGGCGGTTGATCCAGCCCGCGAAGCCACGCTCCGTAGCTCCCGCGCGTAGCAACTTCGACCCCATCATCGGAGACAGAGTCAGCGCGACCACCCCGGAAACAATCACGGCGCCCGCGAGGGTAAAAGCAAATTCGCGGAACAGCGCACCCGTAAGACCCCCCTGAATGCCAACCGGCGCGTATACCGCGGCGAGCGTGATGGTCATCGCGATAATCGGACCAACCAATTCACGCGCAGCATCGATGGCCGCCCGGAACGGAGGTTTGCCCAAGTGAATATGCCGCTCGACGTTCTCGACCATCACGATTGCGTCGTCTACGACCAAGCCGACGGAGAGCACAATCGCCAGCAGAGTCAGCAAGTTAATGGTGAAGCCGGCGACCAGCATCAGGAAAACCGCGCCCACCAGTGAAATCGGAATGGCGACAACCGGAATCAGCACGGAACGGAACGACCCGAGAAACAGAAAAATTACAATCACAACGATGATCAAAGTCTCGGTGAGCGTATGCAATACTTCGTTGATCGCATCCTGAATGTAGGCTGTCGAATCATAGGGGATGCCGACGTTCATGCCCGGGGGAAGTTGGGAGCGGATTTCGGGGAGCGCGGCACGGACCTTCTTGATTACCTCAAGTGAGTTGGCCGTAGGCAGCGCCCAAACGCCCATGAAGGTCGCGGTCTCTCCGTTGAAGCGAACATCCTGGTCGTAATCAACGGCGCCGAGCACGACGTCTGCAATCTCGCCCAGGCGAACTACAACTCCCTTGTCTTCTTTGACCACAAGCTGGCGAAATTCTTCCGCGGTTCGGAGATCGGTATTGGCAATCAGGTTCACCGACACCATCGAACCTTTTGTCTGTCCGAGGGCCGAAAGATGGTTATTTTTCGACAGCGCGTCTCGCACCGCGGTAGCCGAAATCCCGAGCGCTGCCATTTTCTCGGGCTTCAACCAGATTCGCATCGCAAACGTCCGGTCGCCGAGAATGTCAGCGCGCTGCACGCCACTGATCGCGCTTATTTTCGGTTGCACCACGCGGGTCAGATAATCCGTGATCTGGTTCTGATCCAGGTTGGCGGATGAGAATCCGATATACATCGCGGCAAACTGAGTGTCGGCTGTTTCCAGGTCGATAACCGGCGCCTGGGACTCCGGCGGAAGGTCATTCCGGACCTGAGCCAGCTTCGCCTGGATTTGCGTAAGCGCCGCGTTGGTGTCGTAATTCAGCTTCAGGTGCACGGTGATCGTGCTCAGACCCTGAGCGCTCGACGACTCCATGTAGTCGATGCCGTCGGCGCTGGCGATGACGCGCTCGATCGGAGTGGTGATGAAACCGCGAACCAGGTCTGCGTTGGCGCCGACGTACACCGTAGTAACCTGAATCACTGCGATGTCGCTGCGCGGATACTGACGCACGCTCAGCGAGCGTATCGACTGCAGGCCCGCGATCACGATGACCAGGCTGACCACCATCGCGAGCACCGGCCGCTTGATGAAGAGGTCGGTAAACTTCATTTATGTATCCTCAGGCTTGGGAGCGGGATTGTTTCCCGGTTGGACTTTGTTGTTGACTTGGACGGCAGCGCCGTTTCGAAGCTTGAATACGCCTGAGGTTACGACTTCGTCGCCGGGATTGACTCCCGAGATGACCGCAACCTGATCGCCGTGCGATCCTTCGAGCTTTACGAAGTGCTGTTGTACTCCGCGATAAGTCTTCCCGGCTGGATCCTTCAGGTCCGTAATTACAAAAACTGAATCGCCGTAGGGCGCATAGTTAATCGCAGACGCGGGCAGTGCGATGACGGAACGGCCTGCCCCCAACCCGACTTCGACTTGAACAAACATTCCAGGGCGCAGCTTGCCTTCAGGATTGGGGAGGGTGGCCTGCACCTGAACATTTCTGGTTCCCTCATTCACTACCGCGTCAATCGCCGTGACCCGCCCCGAGACAGCCACGCTTGGCAGATCTTCTTTGGTGACGCGCAACCCGCGACCGACCGGGACCTGGGCAGCGGATTGCTGTGGCACGCCGAAGTTTACATAGATCGGATTCAGCGCCTGCAGTGGAACGATTCCCTGACCCGCCGACAGATACTGCCCAAGGTTGACTTGCCGAATGCCGAGCACTCCCGAAAATGGCGCCCGAATGGTTTTCCGCTCGATCGTAGCGCGGATTTCCGCTACATTGGCTTCGGTCGCCTTCTGCTGAGCGGTGGCCGAATCGTATTCCATCCGGGAAATCACGCCCTCATCTACCAACTGCTGATTGCGAACAAAGTTCGCATGCGCAAGATCACGCTGCGCCTCTAGGGACGCCAACTGGGCCCGCTCCTGCCTCGTGTCGAGTTCGACAAGCACATCGCCCGCATGAACTGATTGACCCGACTCGAAAGCGATTCGCGCTACAGCCCCCGGAAGATCAGCACTGACGGTGACGCCCTGGACCGCCTCCATCGTACCGATAACCGACATCGTCGCGGGCCACTCCTCGCGATGAGCCACAATGCTCGTGACCGCCTCAGGAGGCGGTTGAAACGCGGACGCGTTCACAGCCGACTGAACTTGCCTGAATTTTATGAAGCCCAGGGCCGCGACCAAAGCAACCATCACGCCCAGCATCAGAAACATTCTTTTCGCCATGACTCCCCTTGAACAGCTCCGCGGAATAAAGATCCGTGCCTAACTTGCCGCGACTTTCGACACTTTATTATCCAGATTGGATTCAAACCAAAGTGGAAGGATTCGGATGAATTCTGTCGTGAAATCCAGCGAAACTAATAACAAATTCAGCCAAATTATCTCTCAGTTTAGCGTAATTGTCCGTCGGCCAAAACCCGTTGGCGTGCGTGAACAATTTGAACCCAGAGCAGTTCCGCGAATCACGTTAGCTCTTCATTATGATTTGAAATGACCAATCTGCGACCTCCTCCGATAGATCGAATGGCCTGGGACCAAATCGACATCGTGAGGAAAATATTTGCAACTTCGTGCACCTTGAGCTTGTACCCCACTCGTTGTATCTTTCGGGGCGGGGCATCATTTGGTAGAAATGTTATGGAGAGTATTCCCAAGCCTCCCTGGGGTTCCAAAAGTTCCAACAACCATGAAGTGAGAAGTAAAGCTTATGGACGACGCTCCGTCTTTGACAAAGCAACTGCAAAGTTTTGCTGGCTGTGATCGAGAGATCGCAGAAGCCGTCCTGCGTGAAATCCTGCCTACGCTCCATCAGGTCGCGGTCAGAGAATTGCGCCGTGAACGTTATGTCGCGCCGCTGTCACCGACGGAACTGATAAACGAAGTCTGGCTGCGCAGCCTTCGTAAGGGAGGCTGGCAAATCAATAGCCGCGAACACTTTTACGCGATTGCGGCGCTGGCCATGCGCAGAGTCCTGGTAGATTTCGCGCGGCAGCGCCTCGCGCAGCGCCGCGGGGACGGCGAGAAACCGGAGCAACTGGATGAAACTGCTTCGCTCGAACCCGCGAGCGCTCCCGACACCGAGAGTGTGGTTCGGATCGGAATCCTGATGGAGCAGATGGACAAGGCGAATCCAGAGGCCGCGCGGATCGTGGATATGCACTACTTCGCGGGATTTACCCTGCAAGAGATTGCCGAAGTTACAGGTCTGACTTTTCGCCAGGTGAGACATCTTTGGGAGAAAGGCCGGGATTGGCTGAAAGACCGGATCGGATCGTGACGCCCTCTGATCCTTCAAACTCTATCGGGCACGGCTGCCAAGTCTTTGCCAATCTGGTTCGCGAACGCACCTGCGCTTCTCGGCCGTCGGGACGGGTCGAACTCGAGCGCAGAACTCATAAGTTCTATGGAAGCCGCGGACACTCCGAGATTCAATCCAGCTAAGAATTCGCGCACGCGTTCTGGCAAATCCATTGAAGCGTCCGGCAGGAGAGTGGTAAGGCGTTGCCCGGTGAGCATTTCAATTACGATCTTCGCCAGGCTGTAGATGTCGGTGGACGAGTCGGCGTAACCGATCGATTGTTCTGGAGCCATGTAGTAGAGAGTGCCCGCTGCACGCGATAGTCCGTGGAGCGTCTCATCGGGGTCCTGCACGATTGCGATCGAGAAATCAATCAGTACCAGATCTTGCCCCTCCGGACCCGCATTGCGAATCATCAGATTTTCAGGTTTCAGATCGCGGTGACAGATGCCGCGACCGTGGATTTCCTCGAGCGCGTTGCCGGTCTGGCGCAGATAGCTGGCAGTTTGTCGCGGGGTCAAAGCGCCCTTTCCTAATTTCTCGCGCAGGGTCTGGCCTTCGACAAACTCCATCACGAGATACTTTGATCCGACCGGCGTGGTCCCGTGACCATAGATTCGGACCACGTTCGGATGGTTGATCTTCTCCAGTGCGAGCACCTCTTGCTGAAAGCGCCGGGTCATCCAATCCTTGTCCATCAACTCCTGACGAAAGATTTTTACCGCGCAAGGCCGGCCACCTTGCTGAAGATCCTTTCCTTTGGCGATGGCGGCGAAACCGCCTCGCGCCAGGACGTGGCCAACTTCGAAGCGGGAGTCCAGCACCGTGCCGGCGAGTAGCGAGGTTTCCGGCGAAAGCGCGGACAGTCGCCATTCCTCAAGTGCTGGAAGCGTCTTTGCCGCCCGTTCCGCGCGCGTCTTGTGCCGACGGTAAGCTCCTGCTGCTCCAAGGCCTCCGGTAAAGAGAAAGGCTGCGACAGCCGGCCACGAAAGCCAGAACGGTCGCAGAACAGTGAAGGACTTCGCGGCCGTCGTGGACCATGGACCGGAACCCAACTGAGCTTGCACTTCGAGGGTATGGCTTCCGGAACTCAATCTGCCGAGACGAATGTCGAGTTCGCGCTGCGAGTTCCATGACGATTGTTCCGGCAAAAGCCGATAGCGCAACCGGAGCGCATTCCGCCGATCGAACTGCAGAGAACCCACGTGCACCAAGAGATCGGAACCATGCGGAACCGATGCAATGGTGTCTGCCAACCTGGGAGGACCGCTCCCGAAAGAAAATCCGGAGACGAATACTTGAGGGGACGGAAAGGCAGTAGCAAAATCATTCGTGGGCGAGAAGTGCATAACTGTCGCGCCGCTGGCGAACCAGATTGAGCCGTCGGGGTCGTTCAAGAAGCTGTTCTCATTTGCCTCCGGCGACGGTAGACCGTCTTGCTCGTCCACAGTCAGCCATTCGCCGCTTTCTGCCGCCTTGCTATTCGCCACATAAACTGCATCCGAGCCGCGCCAGATCCATCCGCGAAGGTCGACACCGAGAAATTCGTTCTGGCTGTTGGCGACGAGCCGGTCTGATTTGACAGAATAGTTCGTGATGTTCGGATGCCCCGAAACCGCATCCCGGACAAGAGACAGGCGGGAATTGTCATAGCCCACCCACACGTCGCCGTTCGGATGTGCGACAACCGTCCGACAATTGAAATCCAGGAGCCCGTCCTTCTTCGTAACACTCTGCCACAGTCCGTCCCGCCGGAAGATCACATCGTTCCCGTTGCAACCCCAAAGCGTGTCGCTCTCCGGGTCGTAGCTGAGATCGGCACTCGACTCGATCGGAACTTTCTCTTGCGTTAGGATAAGCCGGTCGCCGTTCGTCGAGACCCGCCTGATTCCTGCCTTTTTGTTGAGTCCACTGCCCAGCCAGAGTTGGCCATTCTTGGTTGTAGCCAGATTCGTCCCGCCATCGTCAAATCCCGTGCGGGCAATGATCGTTCCGTCTGTTCGAAGCTGAGTGACGCCGCTTGCGCTGGCGGCGAACATGGTTCCCGCAGGGCCGGCGGCTAGGCTGCCAACTCCTTTCAATTGCTCCGTGTCGGGCAGGGTGCTCCAAGTTCGTCGATCCTTATTGAGAACCTGAACCCCGGTCGCACCTGCAAAAACCGAGTCCCCGATCTTCAGCAGAGAGTTAACTCGTTCGAGGCCGGTATCCTGGTTCCAATACTCAAGACGGAACGGATACATGAACCGATAAAGCCCGCTATCCGCCCCAACCCATATCGTGCCATCTCTGGCTACCATGGCGGTATCCATGTTGGCAGGGAGTCCGTTGCGAATATTCGCAGTATGAAAGTTCCCCGGCCTTCCCAGCGTCATGCTAACCATCATGAAGACCGAACCGTCTGGAGCTTCTTCAATGTGAGCGCTGGAATCGTACGCGAAAATGGCATTAGAGATCGTAACCACATCGGGCGTGTCCGGACACTGATAGCTGGCTGTGGCTTCGGCGCGAAACCATACACACCCAAACCGGTCGCGCAAAACTTTCTCCACCATCGTGTTCCCTGCATGCTCTTGCAGCGCAAGCTTCGCACCTTGCTTCCATTCGAGAACGGCTTCACGACCCAACTCGCACCAGCCAACAGGACACGGAAAAAGAACCGCCCCCTTCGCATCCACGGTCATGTGATCTGCCCGTTGTTCGAGCAACTGGTCGGCGATCCAAGTCTTGCCACGCTTTTGGAAGCGATACAGGTCGCCATAGGTCGGGTGCCCTTGCGCTTCAGTTCCGAAGGAGACCAGCATCGTCGCGGGGCCGGCGTTAATAACACTTAGACCGTCACCGGAAAACAACTTTTCCACGTGGCCGCCCTGATAACGATAAAGGCTACCGCGCCCCGTGCCGCCTGTCGCATCCGTGCCCTGGGTCGCGATCCAAATAGCGCCATCGTCGTCCTCCGCAAAACTGTTGGGAAATTCTTTCGGGAACCCATCCTGTCGAAGAGAGTAGAAGTGCACTCCATCGAAACAGAAAACATCGTCAATGGTCCCCATCCAAATGCGTGATTGGCTATCTTGCATCATTGTGAAAATGCCGTGTGGAGCGCCGGCCACGGGCACGACAGGGTACCGCTGAGCAAAGAGAGCCGAGGACGAAAGAAGCGCACCCGTAAGAAGTTCGAGCAGCAGGACTGAGAAAACAGAGGGTGCAGATGGCAAGCGAGTTTTGGGCTGCGATACCCCCAAATCGACTTCGATCAGTCGAACAACCTCCCCGGATTGCGGTCGCTGAGCGAAGAACCGTGACATCTGCACAAACCATCCTGCGAAATTTTCATGCCGGAAGGCCATGTTGTATTTCTTTGTCGTTCTTGCTCCATTCCAGGCAACGACAATCATATTTATTTCTGGCAGACATGGCACCTTTCTGGAGTTTTGACGCAGTACCTATTCAAGGAGGGTACCCGGAGCTCCGGGGAGCATCTTGGCTGTAGCCACGTTGTCCCCGCTTTTCCGCTGTTGCCCTCGTCTCTTGATGGAATCCAGAAGGAGCCGGTTATGAATCGCTTTCAACGTCCGTTAGTTGCGTGCCGTCTCGCGCTCATCATGGGGATCGTCGCTTACTCGGAGAGTTTAACTGCTGTGGCGCAGACCCCAACGACACCGCCTACTCCGAAGCCAGCTGCGAAAGTCGCGGCTGCAGTTCCTGGCACTGCCTCGAATGCCGCGCCAGCCGCAGGTTCAAGTACAGCAGCGAATCGCGCACCGGTAGCCGCGCAAGGCGTGGGAACTTTTCTGTGGCCGGGTGGCTGGATGATCACGGCATACGGTTGTTTTCGCACCGGTACTCGTCTGTTCTGCGATTTTGACACGATCAATCAGAACAATCTGCAGGCCAACAACAGTATCTGGGGCGCGATTAATCTAGTCGACGATGGCGGGAAGATTACGCAACGGCACAATTCCTTTTTCGTGGGCAATGACGGCAGCCAGTTCACAACCGCTTACATCAGCATGCAACCGGTGCGCTTCATCATTGAGTACGACGATGTTGACCAGCGTTATACCTCGGTATCGCTAGTGTTGGGCGGCAACCGGATCCAAGGCGTTCCCATTGCGTTGATAGATCCCAGTCAGCCGGCTGGAACGATTCCGGCGCGCGCCTTCCCAAGCGCTCCGCCGACGAGCACGCCTTCTATGGGCACAGCACCGCAGACTGCCACGCCAGCAGCGAGCGGCACCGTCGACAAAGCAACCAATACCGTTAACAACGTCAATACCCAGAAGAAAAAGGCAAGCGACTTTTGGAAATCGCTGCAGAACACGGTTCAGTCCCATTAGTCCCGCGCGGCCCCGTAGTCGCACGGGGCGGCATGGATTACGGAAAGCATGGCACATGCTACCCGAAGTCGTACTCTTTGCGTGATGCTCTGGACTTCCGCCAGCCCGCTTATGCAAGCAGAGCTTGCGCGATCCTCTCACCTGCGTGTCCGTCCCACAGCGGGGGGATAGCTCCCTTTTTCTGTTTTCCTTCGAGAATCCTCAATAGCTCCGATTTCAGCCGTCCCATATCCTGCCCGATCAAAATATTTGTTCCCACCGTGACCGTGACCGGGCGTTCGGTATTGCTGCGCAAGGTCAGGCACGGCACTCCCAGGTACGTCGTTTCTTCCTGGATGCCCCCCGAGTCTGTGATCACCACTTCAGCATGGCGCTGTAGGGAGAGGAATTCGATGTACGGCAACGGTTCGACGAGGTGGAGCTTTTCGGTGCTGATGTCGAATTGCAGGATTCGTTGGCGGGTCCGTGGATGCACGGGAAACAGCACCTCCACTTGCTCGTTCACCTCAAGCAGTGCCTTAAGAATACCTCGCAAACTTGCACTGCCATCGACATTGGATGGGCGATGCAGCGTGACCAGGGCGAAGCGTTCCGGCAGCCCATTCCTCGAACACTGCATAGCAGTCGGGAGCAGCCGGACAAGAGAATCAATCATCACATTTCCAACCCGATGGATTTTCTCCGCCGGAATACCCTCGCGCTGCAGATTGATATCCCCATCTTCGGACGGAGTGAAGAGCATATCGGCAAGGCGGTCGGTCACAATGCGGTTGATCTCTTCCGGCATGCTGAGATCAAAGGAACGAAGTCCTGCCTCAACGTGGGCGACTCGAACGCGAAGTTTCGAGCACACCAAAGCCGCAGCCACTGTAGAGTTCACATCTCCGTAGACCAGCACCACATCCGGTTTTCGCTCGAGCACTACCGGCTCAAACCGGATCATGACTTCGGCAGTCTGCACCGCGTGACTGCCCGAACCCACTTCGAGGTTCACATCCGGCGCGCGCATGCCCAGCTGTGAAATGAAAACGTCAGACAGGTTCTTATCGTAATGTTGTCCGGTATGGACGAGGGTTTGGCGGGCTTCCGTCCATTTTTCGAGAGCGCGCATGACCGGCGCGGCTTTCACGAAGTTCGGCCTCGCTCCTACAACATGAAGAACGTGCATGGGTTTCGGCAACTATGGTAACCCGTCAGCTGGCGCGTGGCTCATCGGCGATCCGAGAATAGGAATCCGCAAACCCGGACGTTTATTTCTTGGACAGAAATTCGTCCCCATCGTGCCTTAGTCTCGATAATATTCTAAGAGACTGTCTTTAGCAGGTAGCTCCTTGCGTAGCCTCGCATCCATCGAAAGACTGGTTCTGTGGTTCGGTGCGCTGACTCTCGTTGCCAGCCCGTGCCTTGCCCAAATTCACCCTCCGGTTCCCAATGCTTCCCGCCAACTCGTGATCACCGTCGCGGACGAAAACGGCGTCGCCGTAGGCTCCGCTCTCGTGCTGCTCAGCGCGGCCTCGCAGACTAACCCGCTGCGTTGCGAAACCGACTTCGCCGGCCATTGCACCTTCACCAGCTTGCCCGCCGGCACATTTCAGCTTCGAGTCGAAAAACAGGGCTTCTATGCGGCAATCCTGTCTTCGGTACAGCCAGAGATTACCGCGGCGGTAGACATCACTCTTTCCCATCTTCAGGAAGTTCGGTCTGTTGTTAATGTGAACGACTCTTCCCCTGCCATTGACCCGGCTCAGGTTTCCTCCAAAGAACAAATCTCCGGACTGGACATCATTGACATCCCTTATCCCGCGACCCACGACTACCGCAATGTGCTGAATTTCATTCCTGGTGTCGTGCAGGATACCTCCGGTCAGCCGCATGTTGCCGGTGCCCAAACCTATCAGACTCTGACCCTGCTCGATGGCTTTAACGTTACTCAGCCAGCGAATGGCCTTTTGCTTGTCCGCGTCAGCACTGACGCTTTCCGTTCCATTGAGGTCGAACCCAGTCGCGAGCCTGCGGAGTACGGAAAAGGTTCTGGCGGCGTCCTAGGCCTGAACACCGGAATCGGGGACGATCATTTCCGCGTCATCGCTACCAATTTCGTTCCCTCAATTCAAGACAAGACCGGCGTCGCCCTCGACCAATGGACGCCACGATTCACGTTTTCCGGTCCGATTCGCCGCCGCAGAATGTGGTTTTTCGACGCCGTGGAAGGCGAATACGACAACTTCATCATCACCCAACTGCCGACCAACGCCGACGCGGACCACTACTGGCGCGCCGGCAATCTCGCAAAAATGCAAACCAACCTTACCTCGCGCAACATTCTCACCACGAGCTTCCTCTTCAACTTTATCCATGACCAGCACTCGGGTCTTTCACCTCTCCAACCCGTATCCACGACTCCGACCGACTTCGAGTACGTTTACGTGGGCACCGTCAAGGACCAGCATTACTTCAGCGGCGGCGAGCTGCTTGAGACCGGCTTCAACCTCACCCAGTACAATCTCGCCCTGACCCCGCTGGGCGCCCAACCCTACTTCATGACGCTTGATACCGCCGGCGGCAACTACTATCTCAATTCGCAAACTCACGCCCGCCGCTGGCAGGGCTTGTCGAACCTATACTTGCCGCCGCAGCACGCCCACGGCCGCCATGACATTAAGCTGGGCATCGACCTCGACCGTGTTGACTACGATGCTCAATTTCTCCGCCAACCGATTTCTTTTTGGCCGGGGCAAACTGTGACCGCGCCCAACGGTGCCTGTCCGACCAACGCCAGTGGACTGCCCATCGCGCCGTCGCCCTGCGCACGTTACTCCATATTCTCCGGGGGCAACTATTCCACCACTGACAATTTTGAAGCCAGCGCTTACGCTGAAGATCGCTGGCTGATCACCGACCGCTTCCTGCTCGAACCTGGCCTGCGCCTCGATTGGGATGAAATCGTCCGCGCCCCGCTCCTCTCTCCTCGTCTCGCCGGCACGTATGTCTTGGACAATTCCGGCAAAACCAAGCTCTCCGCTGGCGCTGGCTTGGTTTACGACGCGACGGATCTCATTCTGATTGCGCGTCCATACGCTGGAGAACGGCAAGACTACTTTTTCAACTCCGCCGGCCAACCCACAGATCTGAGTGGAACTGTAATCCCAACCCCATCGCCGATTCTTTCAACTTTCGCGGTCAACCGCCAAAGCCTCGACGCTCCGCGCTTTCTAAATTGGAGTGCCGCACTAGAAAAGAAACTTCCCGCATCGCTGTTCATGAAGGCGGAATTCATGCAGCGTCGTGGAACGCACGACTTCGTCTACAATACGCCCAACAATTTGCCCGGCGGGAACTTCATCCTGCAAAACACCCGGGATGACCGTTACAACGCTTTCCAACTGACGCTGCGCCGCAGTTTCCGCCAACGCTATATGGTGATGGGCTCATACACTCGGTCAAGCGGGCACTCTAACCAGGTTCTCGATTTTAATGTGGACAACCCAATCCTCGGTCGCGTTGTGCCGGGAACTCCCACCATCACGAGCCCGCAAGCTCCTGGCCCGGTTCTCTGGGACGCACCCAATCGCTTCCTCTCCTGGGGTTTTCTGCCATTCTTTCGGCTCCCCATCATTCACGAACTTGATCTCGCCTACTCTGCTGAGGCGCGCACCGGATTCCCCTTCAACGCCTTTACCGATCAGCAACTCCTCTACGGATCGCCTGGCTCCTATCGGTTCCCGACCTATTTCACTTTGAATTTGCAACTGGAAAAGCGTTTTCATGCCTTCGGATATTACTGGGCTCTGCGGGGCGGCTTCGACGACATCACTGGCCGCTCCAATCCAGTTGTAGTTAATGCCGATGTCAACTCGCCTCAGTTCCTGACTTTCAGCGGCTACAATTCCCGCGCCTTCACCTCGCGCATCCGCTTTCTTGGCAAGAAGTAGCCGTCTGCCGTCCTGTCTTCGAACATCGGCATCTGTTGACTGCCATTTCAAGCGGGTCATTCGGTCGTTACTCCCGACCGTTCTTCAGGTCGAATGCGTGAACCGGGCCGGTTTGCGAAACGCGGAGTTACGGGAGGAGTTGGAAAACGGTTCCTTGTCCAGCAGTGCCTCCGAAAGCGGTATTGCTAAAGAAACCGCCTTTCCCGTCGTTGGTAAGAACTGCATCTGGGCCGTAGCCATCCTGTCCGCCACTGAAGCTATACAAGATGGATTCTTTCCACTTGCCGGCTTTGGTCGAAAACATAAAGACGATTCCGCTATTGTCTGCTCCACCGTTATAAGTTGTGCCATATAGCCTGTTCTTGCTATCGAGGGTGAGATCAGCGTCAGGCTTATAACCATCCTGGCCGTCAAACCGGAAGATGATATTTTCCCGATAGCCTTTCGCCGATTTACGGAGCTCGAATACGGTGCCGCAACCGAAGCTGCCATTGTTGCAACCAGTGCTTCCCCCGCCATAAAGAGTAGTGCCGTAGAGATTGCCCGCGGAGTCGGCAAGTACTCCGCCTTCGGGCTGAAATCCGTCGCGGCCTCCGGTGAAAACGTGCAGCACTTTTTCTTTGTAGCTACCGCCCGACTGCGGAATCAGTTCGAATACGCCGCCGCAGCCGTCATTACAATTTACATCGCCGCCGCCGGTGCCGGTGCCGAAGATGTTGCCTTTCGCATCCACAAATACATCGCTATCAGGAAAGCTGACGTCGGTCCCTCCCTGCGAAATCCCTTCGAAAAGATAGAGGACATTTTCCATCCAGGTTCCTCCCGATAGAGGCTTCAGTTGGTAGACGATCCCGCAATCGCAGACGAAACTTCCACCAAATGTTGTAGTGCCGTACAAGTTGCCAGCTTTGTCGAAGACGACGCCAGCATTCGGATAATTTCCATCATCGCCGTCGCTGTTTTCTCCGAAATTCCAGATGACCTTGTAATCCCATTTGCCTTTGGAGTTCGGCGACAGGCGGAAGACAACACCGCAACCAGCCCCCAGCACGGTGCTACAGTCCCCGGTCCCACCCTGTTCTGTGACGCCGTAAAGATTGCCCTTCGCATCGATGGCCAGATTGCCCACGGGCACGCCGCCGTCGTCCTTTCCAGTGAAGCTGTAGAGGTTGGTCTTTTTCCAGCCGCCTCCGGCAATCGGAGCCAACTGGTAAACAAAGCCGCACCCGTTTCCGAAACAGTTGATGTTTCCGCCGCGCCCTCCGGTCTCAGCCGCTCCGTACAAATTGCCCGACTTATCCAAAACCATGCCTCCCGGCTCGCCTCCGTCTGAGCCGCCCTTGAAGCTGTATAAAACCTTTTCCGTAGAGCCGAACGCCAAAACCGCCGTCAGAAGCGGGATCAAGATGAACATCCGTCCGAGTGCTGTACGATTCATTGGATCAAAGTCCTTTTCTGGCAGGTTCCCTGACGCTCAGTCTGCGCATGGTAGCAGGGTGCCGAATTGGGGTCAAAGGTTCATTCAATCCAGTCGGGCGCCTGATTGGGACTGGGCCAAAAGCAGGAACTCAAGCCTCGGATGGACTGACCTGAGTCAATTGGTGAAACATCTCTATTTCACTCATTGACAGGCGGTCAAAACGTGTAATCGCTGTTAACGCCACCTAAGAATCGCAGTGTTGACTCTCGATCCGAGGAGACGGATGATGAACCACTTTCGGAGGGGACTCATGACCGCTCTTCCCGGCCCTGTACGACAGCCAACCTTTCGGAGTCGCTCCATCTGCAGCTCAACATGTATGCGATTGCGGCAGGCGCAGCGGGTGTCAGTATGCTCGCCTCGGCCCAGCCATCTGAGGCCAAGATAATCTACACGCATGTTCACAGGGTCATCGGACCAAACTCCCAATTGGGCCTTGATCTGAATCACGACGGTATCATCGACTTTTCCATTCATAACGCCTACCAATTTCACTCCAAGAGCTATCACTCGGCGGCCTTATGGACGACAACCCCTCCCACCAATGCGCTCGAAGGGCTTTACTCCTTCCCCTTTTCTGCCTATGCCCTCCGACGCGGGGCCAAGAATTTTAAGTGCACGCATGCATGCCTGGAAGGAAGACCGATGCTGAGTCTCTCTGTGGGTCGCGGCGGAATAGGGCAGTGGGAAGGCGCCACTAATCAATATCTGGGAGTGCAATTTACAGATCGGGCTGGGAGGACGCACTACGGGTGGGCGCGACTCACCGTGAGAGGCAACCCCAATTCCAAAATCTTCGCCACTCTGACCGGCTACGCCTATGAAACCGTCCCCAACAAACCAATCATCGCGGGCAGGACGAAAGGGATAGACGATCCGACCGAAGACCCGGACTTTGCTAACCCAGGCGATCCCGGTCCCGGTCCTTCCGTGACCAATCCCATCCCAGACAGTCCGCAAGCTGCATCGCTCGGCGTGCTTGCTTTCGGTGCTCAGGGTGTTCCGCTGTGGCGGCGGAAGCAGAACGAACCAGTGGTTCAGGGCATCTAGTTTCTCGTTGCGGCCCCCTCCTTTTCTGACCCGGTCGCGAGTGCCACGCTGATAACGACACTTACTAGTTCGTTCCGACTCTGCGATAGCCGTGTGGAATCTCAAATAGGGCTGGATCTGGCTCTGTGCGCGTGATTTGAGCAACTGTCAGTGTCACCGTTCCCATACGTGGGTCGCTGTGTTTGATCATCAGGTTAATGCGGAGATCATCTGAGTACCAGTATTCATCCGTAATGACGATTTCCTTGCCTCTTCCGCTACTCTCGGCTGGGATAGTCTGAGTCTCGCGAATCCCGTGCGCGGGCAACCCCTCAATATCACGAATGCCCAAGTCCTCTTTCTTCGTGAACTCGTTCTGAGGAAGGTTGTCGCCTGTCGGCGAAGCACCGAAAAGAGCGGGCGGCACCGTTGCGGGTGGGCGATTCACGGTTTGTGTCCAGAAGGTTCGCTCTTGGGGATTGAGCATGGCGGAGATACGGGTCTGGGGGTCGTACAGATGGATGCTTTCGATTTGCGGTGTCTTGATGTCCGAAACGGGAACCAGAGCCCGCGACTCGTTGTGGATGCGGCCCCGGCTGTCCCGGCCAATATCCCGCATTGTCTTGCGGTTGACAATGGACCCATCAGGCTGAGTCAGCGAGCGTTCCACTTTGACTAAGCCGCTGAAGGGCACGCCGGGGATGGGCGTGACGAAGATGTCTTGGGCCGAAGCAGTGGAAGCCGCGGCGAGAAGGGCTACCCTGGAGATTGCATTCAGACAGAATGGCAAACGCATCTGAGTCCTCCAGCTTTCAACCGACAGAATACGCCAGTGGTCGTAGCCTGACAATTAAGAACTGCCATAGTTGACGTAACATGCGATACCACTCATTGGCCCCGTTCGTACAGGGTGCCGGGGATTCCGGGACTATCCTTTCACGGGCATCGCCTAAGCCATTAGGAAACCCACGACCCGAACAAGCATTCTTTCTGCCGATCCCCCCCGCCGGGGGCATCTTTGATGGGACGGAGTGCCAAACCGACTGCCTAAGGTGGGGCAGCAGAGTTGCGCGACGCAATCGACAGACATGCCAGACAGCGGCATTCTGGAGGCTCAAGCGTGGTGCTCAACTTGAGTCAGGCGGGCGACCCTCTACTGCGATCCCAGTTTTTCCTTCGCTTTGGTGATACCGTATTCCAGCCACCCGGCTTCCACGTAGTTCTCACAGCGATCTCGAAGCACACTTAAGGCTTTCAATCGCGCATTCAGGGCTCCGCTATTTTCTTGATCATAGGCAAGAACAACGTCCGTCAGGTGCAGTGCCTCGACTGGCTTCCCGGCGTCCAGTTTCTCCAGGGCCGCACGCACTAAGGGTTCTGGTCCTCCGGCGAGCTTAACCAGGTCGGGATAGACCGAAGATGCTGGTGTTTCGTACATGGTGGTTGGATTCATGTCATACCAGCCGGCGTACCCGTCGTAGATCCCGCGCACCGACCAACTCACCTTGCCAAACGATTCACTGAGGTTGTAACTCGCCGGAAGTTTGATCTCCTGCATCAGCGTATAGACGTCTTTACCGGAGTTCATTCCCTTAACCACTTCATCGTGCACATAAAGGATGGCGTCGCGATAGCGGCCTAGCAGCCGTGTGATTTCCTGGTTCCCCACAATCGGCTGGCCGTGCCCGTTGAGCACGATATCGGGTTTGAGCGCGAGCACTTTGTCCAGCGAACTGGCCCAGTCAAGCGACCAGCGAGGTTTGGTACCACGGATCGCGTAAAGGTTGGGGAAAGAATTCGGCTCCGGGATTCCGATCCCCGAGTAATTGTCGCCAATGAAAGCGGCCTTGTAGGCCGGAATCCACACTGTCAGATGATCCGGTGTCTCACCGGGCGTGCTGAATAGCTGGAATTCCACGCCGCCCAGCGTGAACTTGTACTCCTGATCGAAGAAAATATTCGGATCAACCTTCGCACCGTAATTGCCCGCCCAGGGCCCGACGGGCTTGGGCAGACTGTTAAAAGCGGCCGCGTTACGCGGAGCAAAGAAACCTTCAAGCCGCTTAACGTAGTTGACGAATTCAACGTAATTCCTCTGGGCGATGATCTGGATTCCCGGTTCCTTCCACAGCGGAATCCCACCGATGTGGTCGGCATGGCCATGGGTCAGAATGATGTATTTCACCGGCCCGAGATTCTGCGCCAGCAGCAGGTTTCTAGCCTCCGGCGCGCGTTCAGATGTCGCCGTATCGATGAGCACGTTTCCGGCCGGCGTTTTGACCATGTACACGTTGCCTGTGGTCGGCACCATGTAAATCGCGTCATTGATTTTGACTACTTTGGTCTGCTCCTGATCTGCCGCAAGCGCGGACAAGGCCATACATGCGCACAACCAGAGCGCGACAACACGGAGGATTCGCTGCATTCGTGTTCTCCTTATTAAACTGAACCACGATGAACTGCGGCACATCGCGCACAGCAGAGCGGCACCGTTAACAAATCGCAACCCGACGCTATCGATCGCTCCGTATAGTCAGCTTGGAGAAGTACGCGTCCGTGCTCCACTCTCCCCAAAAGCCGACCTGCCCGTGGGTTTCGCCAAGCTTCAGATCATTCACGATCAGGCACGGCTGCTCGCTGCCATTGACATACAGCGCTGCCTTTGTCCCTGAAACCACGATCTTCATGTGCGTCCACGCGCCCGCTTCGAGATCGGTGTAGGATTCATAAACTCCGGGGCTCTCTTTTCGCAGGCGGAACCAGGGAAAATCCGGCAGAGAGTCATATTGCACGGAGTGATTGCGGCGCAACTGATCATCGGCCCTGCCGTTGGTGGGTCGCAGATAGATGCTTTCGGTGCGAGCGCCATGTTCCTGGCCGCGAAAGTCGATGCCGATGAAGCCTCGTGCATCCGCAGGCGCTCCGGGCATAGGCGCACCCGCCACATCGGCCTCAATGGTTCCGTCCTTGAAATCGACGCCAGCCACAAACGCTTGGACCGACTCGTTGTCCTCTGGGTCGGAACGACCGGATGGTGCTGTCAAATGCACCCCGCGCTGTCCGCGGTAGGTCGCGACTTCGGCCCTCCCGTTGAATACTTCCAAACCGGCAACCGAATCGAGGGTAAACGATGAACCGGAAGAAGTCGCTCGCTGTCCCAGGACTCCGCTGGCCGAGAATGCGACGCAGCCCGCGATCGCCAGCAAAGTCGCACTCACATAACAACCAAGGTTGGTGAACCACCCGAGGGACCGCGGCGGATACCTCATTTTCAGGCCTCGATTTCGGGGGATGATTTTAATCACGGTGCTTTTTGACGAGAACCGCGCGGGCTTGGGTAGCACAAACTCGAAAATAGGTACGAGTTCACGTCAATAGAAAACGCTGGACTCAAAAAAGCATTCTTTTCTGGCTGAGGCCGGTGCCGAGGGATTCCCGGGGGGACCATCTTTCGTGACGCTACCGAGACCCGGTATCGTACAAATGAACACAAACGACCGCGAAACGGTGTTTACTCGAAATGCCCGGCGAGGCTCGAAAACATTGGCCCGCTGCAATATTCGGCAAGCACCTGCGAACATGCACAAAACCGCCTCGGTAGCCATTTCACAGCGCTGCCGGCTGCTCCCAAATAGTCAATTCATCGCGTGCCCTTGCACTTTCCCGCCGCGTGGGATGGAGGAAGCACCGGGTTCAGCACCAGGCTCGATGTTGCGGGGTCGAAAAGCACGGTTGAGAACATCGAACTGGGCAGCAGTCCGTCTTCGAGAGAACTCTGTTTCGACATTCCAGTTGCTCTCGTCCAGCCTCTCGACACAGTCGCTTCTTGCAGCGCAGTCCTTCGTTGAGCGCTAGCGCTTGCAACTGGTTCATGATCCGCGTGCGCGCCTGCACCATACGATGCCGGTGCCACAGCAGTTGCCGTAGATCCCGATTCTCCCAGCTCGGTACCCACATCGCTGGGAAGCGATCTTCCATCATCAACTGCAAAATCAGCTGCGCATCCTGGCGATCCGTCTTCTGCTTGCGGACTCGCTTTGTCCGGAGTGGGTTCAGACAACGAAATACGCTCATCCTCTACCTGACAACATGTTCCCTTTCAAACACAGCGACGCGGCACTAGAATGCTTTAGCAGGCAATCGGGAACCTGGCCGCGTCCAGGCGGTCGAGAAGTCTCATTTCTTGATAACGCACTCGGCTAGCCTGCTTCTAAGTAGGGCTGGTGGATCTCTACAGCGCAATTCAATACGTGTCGTTCGTGGCCATCGTCACCATCCTGGTGGAGCCCTTGGGTGGGTACATGGAGCGCGTCTTCTCCAGACAACCAACCGTGCTTGATCGTTTATGCGTTCCGGTTGAGGGGTTCATCTACCGCATCACTGCGGTTGATCCTGATCTGGAAATGACCGGCAAAGAATATGCAACATGTTTTGCGCTCTGTGGCCTTGTTGGTACGCTCCTGTTATATGGCATTCTTAGGCTGCAGCAGTTTCTTCCCTGGTTCTTCCCGCAGTACCACACGACGCCGATATCTCCTGACTTGGCTCTGAATACGGCGATCAGCTTCTCAACCACCACGACGTGGCAGGCCTACGCGGGCGAAAACACGATGAGCTATTTCAGCCAGATGGTAGGACTTTGCGCGCAGAACTTTCTGGCTGGTGCTGCGGGGTTAGCCGTGGGCATTGCCTTTATCCGCGGCCTAGCCCGGCAGCTCTCCGACACGCTGGGGAACTTTTGGGTTGATCTCACACGCGCCCTGTTGTGGATCTTGTTGCCGGGAGCATTGATCGGCGCCTTGCTGCTGGTCTGGCAGGGCGTTCCGATGAACTTCCACCAATATGCCGTCGTCTCTACCGTCGAGGGTACGCAGCAAGTCATACCGCAGGGTCCGGTAGCTGCGTTGGAGATCATCAAGAATCTCGGCACCAATGGCGGCGGCTTCTTCAACGCGAATGGGGCTCATCCTTACGAGAATCCCACGCCCCTTACAAACTTTCTCGAGATGCTGGCGATCGTGCTCCTGCCTGCGGCTTTCACGAACACCTTCGGCAGGATGGTGGGCCAGCCTCGACAGGGATGGCTTCTATACCGCGTGATGCTGCTTCTCTTCGTCTGCGGCTTGGTCTTCGTACATCATTTTGAACAACAGGGCATGCACCAAATCGGAAATGTGGATTTCCAAAACATCGCTCTCCAATCCAGCGGCAACATGGAAGGCAAAGAGGTGCGCTTCGGCATTGGCAGTTCCACCCTCACGGCGGTCGTCACCTCCAACACGGCCACGGGATCGAACAACTCGATGGACGACAGCTACACTTCGCTCGGCGGGATGGTCTTGCTGATGAACATGCTGCTGGGAGAGCTCGTATTCGGAGGACTGGGGACAGGCCTTTACAGCATGGTGATGGCCGCGGCGATCGCCGTGTTTCTCGCTGGACTGATGGTTGGTCGCACGCCTGAATACCTGGGGAAGAAGATCGGGCCAGCGGAGAACAAAATGATCATGCTCTACGCTCTCGCCGCGCCGCTGATCGTGCTCCCACTCACCGCGATTGCCGTAAGTACGAGAGTGGGACTATCCGGACTCACGGTTAACACCGGCCCACATGGTTTTACTGGGATTCTCTTCGCCTATACTTCCTGCTTCGCCAACAACGGCCAAAGCTTTGCCGGTCTGAGTGCGAACACTCCGTTCTACAACTTCACGACAGCATTAGCGATGATGGTGGGCAGGTTCGGCTTGGCAATTCCTGCATTAGCGTTTGCCTCTCTCTTTGGTCGCCAGAGAAACACTCCTTCTACGTCGGGAACTCTTCCGACCCATTCTCTCGTGTTCGGAGTGCTACTCACGACCTGCTTGATAGTAATGGTGGCCCTGAGCTATCTTCCTGCCTTGGCCCTCGGTCCGGTACTGGAACGATTGCTTTTGGGAAGATAGAGCGCTTGAGATTCAAATCGTATGCTCGCCCCACGCCCTACCAAGCTCCGTTCGCAACGCGACATTAACCTGTGGCGGATCCCGCTGCAGCTCTCGCTCGCCGCAGTCGCGCTGTTCGGGATCACTCTAATTCCGGACATCCTCGACAAGTATGGCGTCATTCACATCCCTTCGTGGTTGACGATGGGTAGCATCGATGACGCGCGCGCGATCCTGTCGGCGATGATGGGTGCCGTCGCGACCGTGCTCGCGCTGATTTTCTCGGTCGCACTGCTCGTGCTGTCGATGGTCTCGACGTTGTTTGGCCCGCGCTTGCTCTACCGGTTCTTGCAGGACTGGGTTACCCAGGTCACGATCGGCATGTTCATGGGCACGTTCGTGTACATCTGCCTCGTCTTCCTCGTCACGCATCAGGATCCGCGGTCGTCCTTCATCCCGCAAATCTCGCTGATCACGGCCTGGATGCTCGTTGTGCTCAGCTTCGGGTTCCTCGTCTACTACAGCCATCGCGTTGCGAAATCGATTCAGAACCCCGACATGATTGGCGCGATCGTTGACGATTTGTATGTCGCGGCCAGCGGGGCGCACGTGCCCGGCCGAGGCGAGGGCATCGGCTCGGCGCCCGACGACGCCGCGATTCTGCACCAGGCCGAGACCGGCGCAATCGTGTCGTGCCCGAAGAGCGGATACCTTCAGCACGTGGATCACAGCATGCTGGTCGCGGCCGCGCGCGCGGCCGGCGCACTGATCGTGCTGAGATTCCGCCCAGGCCAGTTCGTGCTCCGCGGTGAGCCGCTGGCAGCAATCGTACCGGCCGAGAACGTCGGCAAGCTCGAAGCCGCGATTGATCGAGGAATTCACATCGGCCGTCACCGCACGCTCACCCAAGACAGTGAGTTCGGCATCGCGCAGGTCGTGGAGATCGCGATCCGCGCGCTCTCGCCCGCGGTCAACGATACGTTTACCGGCGTTGCCTGCGTCGACTGGCTCGCCGACGCGCTGCTCACGCTGGCCGAACGACCGCCGCTCGAAGGGAACTGGTACGACACCGGCAGCCGGCTCCGTGTGTGGATGCCGCCGGTGCGGCTAGAGCGCCTCGCCAAGCTCGCGTTCGATCAGATCCGTCAGGCCTCGGCGACGACGCCCGCTGTACTGATCCGCCAGCTCGAAGCGATTCGGCGGCTGGCACCGCGACTTCCGGACGCCTGCCGACAAGCGCTGTCAGATCAAGCGGACGCAATCCTCGAAACCGCAAGCGCTCTGGTCGCGCTTGATCGCCGCGACCTCGATGCGGCGTGGCAGCGGGCACACACTGCGCTCGAAGCGCCGCCTGGGTCCGCGACGGCGAGCAGGAACACATCCGCATAACCCTCGCTCTCCGTCGACGTGTCGTCCCCGGCGATCCAGAAGCGGATTTGTGGGAAGCCTGCGGTGACATTCTGGGCGTGTAGTCAGCAACCCGGAAGTAGTCCGCTCCCACTTAGGAAACTCTAAACGCGCTTGGCCGCGGCCGCCTTGTACAGACAAAGCTGCCGATGCCTCTGCTTGGCAAGATTGGCATACGCAACACGGGGCCGAGAAGATGGCCGAGTTCGAGCAGTTAGACTGATGGAGCGTCCGAGACGATCAGGAGAGCAATCCGGGACATTGAAGCAAACGCCCTTTTATCTTGCGCTCAAGCTCTTAGGGAGTGTCTTCACGTTGAGCTTCCTCAACAATTCGTGAGACCACGAAGTCCTTTGCTCCACTGGTGGTATGATTTTTGAGACCGTCTATGACATCGCTCATTCAGGCAGTTCCTTCTCCCTCCCAGCGCCAACAGTTGGCGTACGATCCGCTGCTCGACGACGTTGGATACATGACCTGCATGACCCTGGTGCTGCTGGGAAATTACGCGCAGACCGGGCATCTCGGCGGACCGCT
>Ga0209415_10003166_pt1 | contig 30581 bp, 29 predicted proteins | sample PeaSoiSIISIP2007_FD_187696 | JGI IMG/M metagenome (GOLD analysis project Ga0209415, IMG submission 187696) | Peat soil microbial communities from Weissenstadt, Germany - SII-SIP-2007 (SPAdes) (version 2) | ecosystem: Environmental > Terrestrial > Soil > Wetlands > Peat | place: Germany... | reverse complement strand
CCAGTTCCAGGGCAACGCCAACGCCAACGCCTTCAACGGCAATGTCCGCGGCGGCGTCCCGGGCAATGGCCATCAGCTGCGCGGCCGCGACCAGGGCCGTGGCTGGTACCAGCCGGGCGCGGTGCCGGACCAGTTCCGCGCCGAGCGGCGTTTCCACGAGGACTGGAACGACCGTCCGCACGGCTGGTACGCGCGTCGCTGGCAGTTCGGCGAGTTCCTGCCGTTCGGCTGGTTCGCGCCGGACTACTACCTCGACTACCAGGACTACGACCTGCCCGACCCGCCGATCGGCTGCGAGTGGGTGCGCGAGGGGTCGGACGCGGTGCTGGTCAACGTCTGGACTGGCGAGGTCCTGTCGGTCGCTTACGGCGTGTTCTGGTAAAGCAGGGCCGCCTCGCGCGGTCCGCCCAGCTTGACGCGCGGGGCAAAAACCTATCGATAGCGGCCCTTCCTCGGGGACGGCGCCCAATGCCGCCCCCGACAGCGCCTGACTGGAGATAGGACCATGCGCGTCTACTACGATCGCGACGCCGACCTTGCCCGCATCCTGGACAAGAAGATCGCCATCGTAGGCTATGGCTCGCAGGGCCACGCCCACGCGCTGAACCTGCGCGACAGCGGCGTCGCCAATGTCGCGGTCGCACTGCGCGCCGGCTCCGCGTCGGCAAAGAAGGCTGAGGCCGAGGGGCTGAAGGTGATGACCGTCGCCGAAGCCGCCGCCTGGGCCGACGCGATCATGGTGCTGGCCCCGGACGAGCTGCACCGCGACATCTGGCTGAAGGACATCGAGCCCAACATCCGCGACGGCGCGGCGCTGCTGGTCGCGCACGGCCTTTCCATCCACTTCAAGCTGGTCGAGCCGAAGCCGTCGATCGACGTGCTGATGGTGGCGCCCAAGGGGCCCGGCCACACCGTGCGCGGCGAGTTCCAGAAAGGCGGCGGCGTGCCCTGTCTGATCGCCGTGGCCCAGAACGCTACCGGCAATGCGCTCGACCTCGGCCTCGCCTACGCCTCGGCGATCGGCGGCGGGCGCTCGGGCGTGATCGAGACCAGCTTCCGCGAAGAATGCGAGACCGACCTGTTCGGCGAGCAGGTGGTGCTCTGCGGCGGCCTGGTGGAGCTGATCCGCGCCGGGTTCGAGACCCTGGTCGAGGCCGGCTACGCACCCGAGATGGCCTACTTCGAGTGCCTGCACGAGGTGAAGCTGATCGTCGACCTGATCTACGAGGGCGGCATCGCCAACATGAACTACTCGGTCTCCAACACCGCGGAGTTCGGCGAATACGTCTCCGGCCCGCGCGTGGTCACCGCCGAAACCAAGGCGGAGATGAAGCGCATCCTCGCCGACATCCAGGAGGGCCGTTTCGTGCGCGACTGGATGCTGGAGGTCGCGGCCGGCAAGCCCAGCTACAACGCCATCCGCCGCCGCAACGCCGAGCACCCGATCGAGGAGGTGGGCGCGCGCCTGCGCGCCATGATGCCCTGGATCGCCAAGAACAAGCTGGTCGACCAGGCGAGGAACTAGGTCAACCGGCAAGTCCAAGTTCAAAGGTTCAGCGCCCGGTGCGGCTCGGGCCGGGGCGGGGCGACGTGGGCGGCTTCGAGGAATTTGTTGCGGGTCCAGATGTCGCGCGAAGCCTGAACGTCGATGCGGTGGCACTCGCGCGAGGCGGCGACCCAGTCCTCGCGGGCGACCGACTCGCGCAGGCGGTGGAACTGGTAGAAGCCGTGCTCGCGCATGCCGGCCTGCCGCTCGGCCGCGGTGATCTCCCCGCCCTCGCCCATGTTGTAGACCATGTCGAGCAGGGCCAGCTGCGCGGCCAGCGGGAAGTGCTCCCAGCCGCCGAACATATTGCGGCAACCGTCCTCGGCCCGCTGCAGGTCCTGGTTCAGCAGCCGGTCGGATTCCCCGGGCGCGAGGTCGAGGTCGGTCAGGTCGCGGTAGGCTGTCGCCACTCGGTTGTGAACCGCGCCGCGCACGGTGAGGTACGCGGCGATGATCTCGGCCGCGCTCGCCAGTTGCATGCCGCCGCGATGCACGAACCGGATCGCCACCGCATCAGCCGGCGTCGGCAGCATCTTGACGATCCCGACGGTCACGGCGCCGCTGCTGCCGAGATACATGTGGGGTATCGAGCCCCCGAATGGACCGGCCAGCAAGGCGCGGTACTCACGGTCGTAGGCGGCGGCGTAGCGCGTGTCGGTCGGTCCAGCTGTGGGCGGACGGCTGTAGATGATCATCCGCCCGCTTGCCACCTCGCGCGCCAGCCGCTCCAGGATCTCCAGGTCCGACATCGCCTGCGCCCGGCCCCGGGTCAGGATGCGCCGCAGCGAGCCCATCAGCGCGCCGTCCTCCAGCGCCCGCCGCAGTACGCTCAGCGCCTCGAGGTAGCCGCCGCTGGCGCCGTGCACGGTCAGCTCGTCCGGCGTCGGGCGATGGATCAACACCGGGTGCGGCATCGCCTCGTGCAGCGTACGCCGGCGGCCGCGATAGCGCCGGTGGACCTCGTCGGCGGACAGAGCCTGGTCTTGGATCTGCGCCATCCAGCGTCAGCCCAGGTCAGTTGTTGCCGCTGAAGATGCTGCCCAGGATGCCGCCCACCACGCCGGCCGCGGCTGCGCTGCCGCCGATGGTCGCAGCGTTGTTGTTCTGATGGGACCCCGGCAGATAGCGGGCGATCTCCTCGGCCAGGTTCAGGATCGGCATCGACTGCAGGTGCACTTCGCCCGGCCCGGTCAGGGTGGCCAGGAACAGGCCCTCGCCGCCGAAGATGATGTTGGAAAAGCCCGGCAGCATCTGGATGTCGAACGCCACGGTCGGCTCGTGTACGCCGACGTGTCCGGCGTGCACCAACAGCTTCTCGCCGGCGCCCAGCTGCTTGGTCACCACCTCGCCGGAGAGGTCCAGGAACACGGTGCCGGGCCCCGTCACCTTCTGCAGGATGAAGCCGGCGCCGCCGAAGAAGCCGGCGCCGATGCGCTGCTGCCAGGCCATCTCGATGGTCACCGATTTCTCGGCGCACAGGAACGTCTCCTTGCGGCAGATCAGCGCCTGGCCGGGCGCTAGCTGCTTGGCCATGATGGTGCCGGGAAAGCGCGGCGCAAAGGCGATGTGGCCGCCGCGGTCGGCGCTGAACTCGGTGATGAAGAAGCTGCCGCCGGTCAGGCTGCGCTGCAGCCCGGCCAAGAGGCCGCCGCCGGTGTGGGTGTTCATGCGCACCCCGTCGGTCATCCAGGCCATGGTCGCGGTCTGGCTGTAGATCATCTCGCCGGGCGCGAGGTCGATGCCCACGGTCTGCATCGTCGTCCCGGAAACTTCGTAGCGCATGCCTGCAAGTCCATCTTTATGGCGGCGGAGCGCCACCATACCTTGAGGTCGGCGACGAAACGAGGGCTAGTCTAACCGCCTCACATCAGGAGCGCCGACCATGGACGACAGCCTCTCGCTGTTCGAGCTGCCGCGGGCTTTCGTGAAACCTGCGCTTGAACTGTGCCGGACGTTCAACTCGACCCTCGACGTCGCCTTTTACGATGTGCCGACCATGGTCGCCGAGTTGCGCGCCCGCGGCGCGGCCGTCGGCGACGGCAAAGGGGCGGCGACCATCGACCTCGACGCCCTGGCCAACCCTGAGGGCGCCCTGCTGGTGGTGGACGCCGCCCGCGCGCCGTTCATCCAGCGCTTCGAGGCCGTGCCGGCGTTCCTGGCCTGGCACAGGGACGCCGAGTCGCCGCCGAAGACCGTCTCGATCACCGGCGTCGGCTCATCGGCGCTTGGCAGCGCGGCGATGGCCTGGGATCTTTCCAAGTCGCTCGCCACGCCGGTGCTCGCCATTGTGCCCGGCTACGGCGTCGCCGACGCGCTGCTGCAGGGCCTGGGCGGCTGGTTCGGATTTGGCCTGCATGACGCGCTGCAGACCAAGTCGCGACTGCAGGACACCCTGGCGGTGATGACGCCCGAGCTCGCGAGCGTCGGCCGCAACCTGGTCGCCTCTCTGCCCGACACCCGCCGGCTCCACGGCGCGCCGGTGTTCCGCACGGGCGCCGGCTCCTCGGACGTGCTGCACGCGCTGATGGTGGCAATCGAGATCACCTGCGTGGTCGGCCATAGCAAAGGCGCGCTCTCGATCGCCAATGCGCTGCGCTCGCTGCCGCCGGCCGACACTGAGGGCCTGCGGATCGTGACCCTCGGTTGCCCGGTCCCGGAGGAGCTGGGCGGCGCGACCTACCACCAGTATCTCGGCCTGTTCGATGCGCTGGGCGCGGCCAACAGCTGGGGCTCGGCGCCCGATCACTGGACCCCGACCGATCACAGCACCAATACCTCCCTGCCGCTCAGCATGGATGCCGGGGCGCTGGCGGCAGGCTGAGGCCAGCCCTCATCAGCTCCGCCCAACAGTCGGATCGGCGCCTGCCGTCTTCGATGCTGCGCTCGAACATCGCCAGCGTTGAAATCAACCTCTACGCTAGCCAAACCCTTCACCACCCGCGCCAGTGTCGCTTGGTCAGCTGTATAGAGCGACGTCTAAACAGGTATTTTATTCGAGTCTTTACGCCTTTGGGGTTTGAAGTCTGGTCCTATTGGTAGGGGCTTGCGTGACTAAGATTGACCGACGACGGAGTCGCGAAGGTTGGATCACGCCTTCTTCTGAAGCACTGCTGACCAGCCCGGTTCCCGGCGCGGCGAGCAGGCATGAAGCAAAGGCGGAACGCTCAACCACCTCGCTCGGCGAGCGCCTCGATGAAGCGGCCGCGCTCCTTCATTCGATTGTGCTCGTCAGAGCGGGGCTGTTTGCGCTGGCCGGCCTGGTGGCCGCCCTCATCCTTCCAGGTTCGATGTGCGTCGCGTGGGCGACCGGGGGCTTCGTCGTGGAGCTTTGGGCGTGGTTCGCCACCCAGGCTCAGGCCGGGGACAAGCCCATCAACTGGCTTGGACGCGCGAATTTCATCGCCAACTATCTGACGATGAATGCCTGGTGGCTTCTGCTGGGTGCGCTTTTCTTGCGCAGCGGCACGTTGGCGGGCCTGGCCTGCGGCGCGATCATGTTGCTGACCATCGCTTCGGTCTTCGCTTTGCTGTTCTACACGACGCCGATCGTCTTTCTGGCGGCTGGCGCTGCGCCGGCCGTCGGCGCCCTGACCATGATCGCCTTGGCGGGCGGGCGTGACTGGCGCCAGCTGCTGCCCGTTTGGCTCATGCTTGGCCTGGCCGGCATTTTCAATGTCGGCCGCGCCATTGGCGCACCGTCGACCCAGCAGCAGCAGCGCTGGCTCCGCGCCACCCTCGACGGCTATGATTTGCTGGCCGAGAACATCGCCGACGTCATCGTCCGCGTCGACCCGGAAGGCGTATTCCGGTATGTCTCGCCCGCTGCCCTGGCTGCGCTCGGCTACCGTCCGGCGGAGCTCGTCGGCGCAAGCGTGACCGTCCTGGCGCATCCTCGCAGCGTCATCGCGATGAGACGAGCGCTCGCCAGATTGACCAGCGCCGGCGGAGGATCGGAGGCGCTGACCCTGCGCGTTCGACACAAGGACGGGCGTTGGCTGTGGCACCAGACCAGCGTCAAGACGGTCTTCGATGGCGACGCTGTGACCGGGGTGATCGGGGTCAGCCGTGACGTGACCGAGCGAACGGCCGCCGACACCGCGTTGCGCGAGGCGAAGGCCGAAGCCGAGGCCGCCAACGCCGCAAAGGCCAGGTTCCTTGCCAATGTGAGCCATGAGATCCGCACGCCGATGAACGGCATCCTCGGGACGCTGCATCTTCTCGAGGATGAGGCCTTGTCCTCCGAAGCGCGCAACCTGCTGCGCCAAGCCGACGATTGCGGCCGAATGCTCTCGTTGTTGCTGAACGACATTCTCGACTTTTCGAAGATCGAATCCGGCCAACTGGAGCTGGCGACCGAGCCGATGGATGTCGTGGAAGCCGTGGTGTCCGTCGTCGCGTTGCTCGGCGATCAGGCCCGCGCAAAGGGTATTCAGCTCAGGTGCGAAACCCCGGACGGCCCGGACACATGGTTGGAAGCAGACCCGGTGCGCGTGCGGCAGGTCATGTTCAACCTTGTTGGCAATGCGGTCAAATTCACCGAGGTGGGCGGTGTCGTCGCGCGCCTTGCCGTCGCGCAGACGGCTGACGGCGCCCGGAGCGTCCGTCTGGAAGTGGATGACACTGGGATTGGCGTGACCGAGGACGCCCGGCGCCATCTGTTCGAACGTTTTCGTCAGGCCGACGGCGACACCACCCGCCGGTTTGGCGGCACCGGCCTCGGCCTTTCGATCTCCCGAGCGCTCGCCCGGATGATGGGCGGTGATGTCGGTTGCGTCAGCACCGAGGGCGAGGGGTCGACGTTCTGGTTTGAGTTCGAGGCGCCGGGCGCGAGCCCTCGCGCCGCCGAGCCGGCGTCGGTGGGAATGCTTGATGGCGTCAAGATCCTGCTGGTCGATGACAACGCCGTAAACCGTCTGGTGGCCAGCACCATGCTCAGGCGCCTGGGCGCCAGCGTGGAGGAGGCGGCCGACGGGCTGATCGGCGTGGCGGCGGCGCGCCAGGGCAGGCATGACCTCATCCTGATGGACGTGCAGATGCCGAATATGGACGGTGTCGAAGCCACCAGGGCAATCCGCCGGTTGTCCAGCGACGCCGCTCGCGCGCCCATCATCGGTCTGACGGCGAACGCCATGGCTCACCAGCGGCAGGCGTATCTCGCCGCGGGAATGGACGGTGTCGTCGCCAAGCCGATATCACCTGCCGCGCTCTTGGCGGAGATCGCACGACTGATCGCGCCTGCCGAGGGTCCGCCAGCCAGCGCGGCGTCCTTGACCATGTCCCAGCTCAGTTTCGACGCCAGCGCGCGCGCCTCAGGCTGACAGCAGCCGTTCCAGCAGCAGCCGGATCGAGCGCTTGCCGAGCGCTGCGGCGGCAGGGCGGTCGTCGGCGCGGGCGATCAGCATGGCGACCTCGGTCAGGGCGGCCATCAGGATGTGGGCGTAGCTGTCGACCAGGTCGGCGGGCAACGATCCGCCCGCGCTCGCCGCGCTGAGCGCGGTCTTCAGCAAGCCAAAGCCGTACCGCTCATCGATCTCGCGCCATTTCTCCCAGCCCAGCACCGAGGGCGCATCGATCAGCACGACCTGGCGCACCGCGTCCTCCTGGACCAGGTCGAGGAACGCGTCGCAGCCAGTGCGAAGGCCGTCGGCGGGGCTGGTCGCGTCCGCGGTGGCCGCCGTCGTGCGCCGCATCAGGTCGGCCTCCATCGCCTCGTACGCCGCCTCGAACAGCGCCTCCTTGCCGGCGAAGTGGTGATAGAGCGCGCCACGGCTGACGCCGGTCGCCGCCAGCACAGCCTCGATCGAGACGCCGCCATAGCCGAGTTCGGCGAACAGCCGCATCGCCGCCTGGGCTATCTCGCGCCGCGTCGCCACGCCCTGTTCGACTTTCCGGTTCAACGTCGCTCCATCTCGGCAAATCCTGTTTGACATACCGACGGTCGGTATCTAAACGTACCGACTGTCGGTCGGCAATGACCGTCTCTCATATCTGAAGGTGATTCCCATGGCGCGGGACAAGCAGCGCGTGATGACGCGCGTCGGTGAGGTGGCTTATGTCGATCGCGGCGAGGGCCCGGTGGCGCTGTTCGTTCACGGCGTCTTCCTCAACAGCTATCTGTGGCGGCACGTGATCGACCGCGTCTGCGACCAGCGGCGCTGCATCGCCGTCGACCTCTACGGCCACGGCGACACGCCGGTTGGCCCGGAAAACGACGTCTCCCTGCGCGGCGAGGCCGAGCTGCTGGCGGCGTTCTGCGAGGCGATGGGCCTGGACCAGGTCGACCTGGTCGCCAACGACAGCGCCTGCGCCATCGCCCAGATCTTCGCGGTCCGCCATCCCGAGCGCATCCGCACCCTGACTCTGACCAACGGCGACACCCATGACAACTACCCGCCGGCCGACTTCGAGCCGACCCGAACGCTCGCCGCGACCGGCGCCTTCTCCGCCCAGCGCCAGGCGTTCCACGACAATCCGGAACTGTTGCGCAACGGTTTCGGCACGGGTTACGAGGATGTGAGCCAGGTCGCGCCCGAAACGCTGGCGACGTACGTGCGCCCGCTGTTCGCGACGCCAGAGGCGACCCACGGGCTGGAGCGCTGGCTCGCCGCCCTCGGCGACACCACCCAGACCACCGAGATCGAGCCGCTGCTGCGCAAGCTTGCCGCCCCGACCCTGATCGTCTGGGGCACCGGCGACCACTTCTTCCCGATCAAGTGGGCGTACTGGCTGAAGGCGCGGATTCCGGGCGCCCGCGAGATCGTCGAGATCGAGGGCGCCAAGCTGTTCTTCCCCGAAGAGCGCCCGGACGAACTGGCGGCCGCACTGAAGGACCACTGGCGGGCGACGTCGCCAGCAATGGCCTAGGATCGCGCCCTGATCGTCTCGGCGAGAGTCCGCTTTGGAGAGAAGCCGGTGACCGGGTTCGACCCCGAGCGGACTTGGCGCGGCAGCCGCAGATTCTACCGTATCTGGTTGAGGAAGCGCCCAAGGCGTGGATCGTCGCATAGCGCGACGTTGAATCGCATCCAGGCCGACGGCTCCAGATTGGGCCGAAAGACATCGCCGATCCCCAAGATCACACCCTGGTCGCGCGCCCGTTCTGCGAGCTGCTTGGCGTCGTCAATTCCGGGAAATCGCGCCCATAGAAAATTTGCGCCGCGAGGTTCCACGAACACCTCCATGCCGGCGCCGCGTAGCAGCGACAGGGCCGAGCTTCGCGCCTGCGCGATGCGGCCTTGCACCCGTCTGAGGTATCGCCCGTGGTGGCCGTCGACCAGCAGGCGGCAGACGAGTTTTTCGGCGAACTGAGAGGTCGATATGGCCGAGAGCACTTTGATGTTCGCCAGCCGGTCGATCCGCTCCCGGCTGGCGGCGACAAAGCCTACGCGCAGGCTGCCCGACAGCGTCTTCGAGAAGCTGCGCACGTAGATCACCCGCTCAAGCTGATCCAGCGTAGCCAGGCGCGGCCCTGGCGCTGGGTCGACGTCGCAATAGGTGTCGTCCTCGACCAGGGTCAGGTCGAGGTCTCTTGCCGCCTGCAGAAGCCGGTGCGCCACCGCCGGGGAGGTGTCCGATCCGGTCGGATTTTGAAGCGCCGACTGCGTGAAGAACAGTTTCGCGCCATGCTCCGTCGCCAGCATCTGCAGAGCGGCGACGTCCGGACCGTCGATCAGCCGTGGCACGCCGATGAGTTTCGCCCCGTGGAAGCGGAGAAAGCCGAACAGGTTGTAGTAGCCGGGGTCCTCCACCAGAACCGCATCGCCGGGCCTGATCAGGCTGCGCGCCACGAGATCAAAGGCCTGACTGGTTCCGTTGGTGGTCAGAATCTGGTCCAGGCCAGCCTCGATGCCTAGCTGCGAGAGTAGGCGCTGGAGCTCCTGGCGCAGGGCTGGATAACCGAGGGGCCGCCCGTAGCGGGTGAGGTGGCTGGCCTCGCCCCGCCCCAGGGAGCGCACAGCTTGCTGCAGGGTCCCCACGTCCATCCAGTCGTCGGGCAGCCATGGGCCGCCGATCTTGAGCCAATCGTCGGAGGCTTCGAGCACCTCACGGATCAGCCACGCGACCTCGTAGCCTCGGTGGTCATCGGACTGCGGCCGCGGGGCTGGGCGGCGATGACCTTCGGCGACGTAAAAGCCAGAACCCGGACGAGCCGTCAGGTAACCGCGGTCGGCCAGCCGGTCGTAAGCGTCCACCACCGCATGGCGGCTTGCGCCGCAGGCTTGGGCCATGGTCCGGATTGAAGGCAACCGCGTCCCACTAACCAGCGCCTTTCGATCAACCTGCAAACGCACAGCGTCGAACACGCAGTCAGCCGCCGACCGCGGGTCGCCGGGGCGGCGTTGAGCATCGACAACTAAGCCGTGTGACCTAGTGATCATGCGCGACTGTACCACTCGGTTTCCGGTACAGTGCCGGACAATTTCGTCCAAATTGTCCGGGCCAATTTCGCGCGGACGCGGCAGCTTCGGGTTATCAACTCGGAGGATCGCCCCATGGGCAAGCTCTTGCAGCTGACCTACGCCACCGCGGCTTATGTGCTCTTCCTCGGCGCATTTCTCTATTCGGTCGGTTTCGTCGGCGACCTCCTGGTCCCCAAGACGATAGACTCGGGACCGCGGGGGCCGTGGATTACGGCGCTCGCCGTCGACGCCGTCCTGCTCGGCGTCTTCGCGGTCCAGCACAGCGTCATGGCCCGGCCGGCGTTCAAGCGGTGGTGGACGCGGATCGTGCCCATCGGCATCGAACGCAGCACCTATGTTGTGGCGTCCAGCCTTTGCCTGATTCTGCTGTTCTGGCAGTGGCGCCCGCTCGGGGCGACCGTGTGGGCGCTGAACGGTCTCGCGTACCAGATCGCGCTCGTCGTCTTCTTCCTGGGCTGGCTGGTGGTTCTGACCTCCACCTTCATGCTCAGCCACTTCGAACTATTCGGTCTCACCCAGGCCTATTCGGCGTTCCGTGATCGCGCCGTCGAAACGCTGCCGTTCCACACCCCGATGCTCTACGGGCTGGTGCGCCACCCGATCATGCTGGGCTTTGTCATCGCGTTTTGGGCTGCGCCGGTCATGACCCTTGGTCATTTGGTGTTCGCGAGCGCGACCACGTCCTACATTCTGATCGCCCTGCAGCTGGAAGAGTCGGACCTGATCGCCAACTTCGGGGCGAAGTATCTGGACTACCGCCGCCGCGTCCCGATGTTGGTCCCGTTCACCCGTTGGCGCGCGCCGACAGCGCCCAAGCAGACCGTCACTGGCCCCTAGCGAACGGCGGCGAACCTCGGCATCCCGCTAGGCGGAGGGACTAGCTGGCGGCCAGCGCCGCAAGCTTGGTCGCCGTGTTCCAGTTGCGGGCGGTGCCGCGCGTCCCCAGCCGGCGCTCGATCACGGCGCCGGTCAGCTTCGATGTGCCGATGCCATCTGGGTAGGTGATGTAGAGCTCGCGCCCGACCGCCTCGATCGCTTCGCGGCCGGGGATCCAGGCGCGCAGGCCCTCGAGGCCGGCCGCGCCGGGCGCCGACTTCAGCGGCATCACCACCAGGTGGCTGGGATCGTCCCTGGCCATTGCCGCGAATGGGTTGGCGGCGACGATGCGCGCCCACTCGGCGGCGGTGCGGACGATGTAGTCCGTCGCGAGGCCAAGCCGCGCCTTGGTCTCCCGCTCGAGCAGGGCCTCCAGCGCCGCGCCGGTGGGCTGGCTGCGGAACACCAGGTTGCCGCTTTGCAGCAGCGACTGCGGCGCTTCGAAGCCGAGGTCGGCGAGCATTTTGCGCAGATCGGCCATCGGCGCTTTGCCGCGGCCGCCGACGTTCACCGCGCGCAGCAGGGCGATGTGGGTGGTCAGAGCCACGGCAGGTCCGCCGCGCCGCGCAGGATCGCCTCGGCCTCGGCGGTGTGTTTGGCGCCGCCGCGCTCGTGCAGCACCAGCGCCGGCAGCAGCCGCAGCGGCGCGCGTCCGCCGCGCACCGCCCGCACCAGCACGCGACCGGCCGGATCGTCCGCATACGGAAGCACCGGGCGGACCTGCAACGAGCCTGCCCTTTGCGAGAGCAGGGTCAGCAGGTCGGCCAGCCGGTCGGCGCGGTGGATCACGGTGATGGTTCCGCCATCGCGCACCGCCCCAAGCAGGTAGCCGGTCCATGCCGCCAGGCCATCGTCGGCGATGAAGGCGCCGGCCTTGGCCGGATGCGGACCGCGCATCGCCGCACGGTCGTCGAAGAAAGGCGGATTGCTAAGCGCGGCGTCGAAACGCCGGCCGGCGCCAGAGCCACCCACGTCGCCTTCGACCGCCTCGACCCGCTCGCCGAGGCCGTTGGCGATGACGTTCGCCTTGGCGAGCGCCAGCGCCGCCGGATCGCGCTCGATGCCGAGGAACGAGGCGCCCGGCCGGCGCGCCGCCGCCGCCAGCATCACCGCCCCGACGCCGCAGCCGGCTTCGATCACCTGATCCCCCGGCTTTGCATCGCAGGCGGCCGCCAGCAGCGCGGCGTCGAGCCCCGCGCGGTAGCCCTTGGCCGGCTGCCGCAAAATCAGCCGCCCGCCCAGCATACGATCTTCGGTGACAGGGGCCGCTGTTTCGACCATCGCGCGGGTTCGCAGCCTTGTGCTCGCCTTGACGCTCCCCTATCCCCTACCCATTGTCCGTTCGCAACGGTGGCCCGGCCAGGCGGCGCTGCCAGGAGCAAGTCTTGGACGCAGTGAAAGCGGCCATCGCTCGGCCCGCCGGCTCCGTCGACCGCCTCGTCCGCCTCTCGCGTGAGGACATGGACGGCGTCGATGCGCTGATCCTTGCCCGCATGCAGAGCCCGGTGAGCGTGATCCCGCTGCTGGCCGAACACCTGATCTCCGCCGGCGGCAAGCGGCTGCGGCCGTTGCTGACGGTCGGCGCCGCGCGGCTGGCCGGCGGCAAGGGCGATGCGGCGCTGAAGCTCGCGGCCGCGGTCGAGTTCATCCACACCGCTACGCTACTGCACGACGACGTGGTCGATTCCTCGCAGCTGCGCCGGGGCAAGGTGGCCGCGCACCTGATCTGGGGCGCGCCCTCCAGCGTGCTGGTCGGCGACTTCCTGTTCGCCCGTGCGTTCGAACTGATGGTCGAGACCGGATCGCTGCAGGCGCTGGAGATCCTGGCGCGAGCCTCGCGGGTGATCGCCGAGGGCGAGGTGCTGCAGCTGACGCGCGCCCACGACCTGCGGCTCTCGCAGGCGATCTACCTGGAGATCATCGGCGCCAAGACCGCCGAGCTGTTCGCCGCCGCCGCCGAGGCCGGCGCGGTCTCAGCCGGCGCCGATCCGCTCCGCGCCGAGGCGCTGCGCAGTTACGGCCAAAGCCTGGGGCTCGCCTTCCAGCTCGCCGACGATGCGCTCGACTACGCCGGCTCGGCGGAGACGCTGGGCAAGAACGCCGGGGACGACTTCCGGGAGGGTAAGGCCACGCTGCCACTGATCCTGGCCATCTCCCGCTCCGGCGCCCGAGAGGCCGAGTTCTGGGAGCGCGTGATCGGACGAAAAGAACAGATTCCCGACGACTTCCGCCGCGCCCGCGATCTGGTGATCGGCGCCGGCGCCCTCGACGCCACCCTGGAGCTCGCCGGCGACTACGCTGACGCCGCCAAGGCCGCGCTCAGCCTGTTCCCGGCCAACGAGTGGCGCGAGGCGCTGCAGTCCCTGGCCGACTTCGCCGTCAGCCGGCGAGCTTAGGGCGCGGCGCCGGCCGCGGCCGGCAAGGCCCCTTGGGCGTACCGTCCGATCGTGAGACAAAGGGGCGATGGCGGCGCTGCTTGAACAACTGCGGCAGGTCCTTGGCGACGGCGGCGTGCTGGTCGGCGACGACGCGATCGATGCCGGTCGCAGCCCCTGGACCCGGACCGGCGCGCCCAAGGCGGTGCTGCGCCCGCGCTCTACCGAACAGGTTTCCCAGATCCTCGCCGCCGCCAACGCGGCCGGCGTTCCGGTGACGCCGTGGGGCGGCCTGACTGGGCTGGTCGACGGCGCGCGGGCCGACGGCGCGCTGGCGCTTTCGTTGTCACGCATGAACGCGGTCGAGGCGATCGACACGGTGAGCGGAACCATGCGGGTCCAGGCCGGCTGCGTGCTGCAGACCGCTTGCGAGGCGGCGGAGGCGCAGGGCCTGCTGCTGCCGCTCGATCTCGGCGCGCGCGGCTCGGCGACCATCGGCGGCAACATCTCCACCAACGCCGGTGGCAACCGCGTGCTGCGCTGGGGCATGATGCGCGAGATGGTGCTGGGCCTGGAGGCCGTGCTCGCCGATGGCACAGTGGTCAGCGCCCTCAATCCGCTGATGAAGAACAACACCGGCTACGACCTCAAGCAGCTGTTCATCGGCTCGGAAGGCACGTTAGGCGTGGTCACCCGGGCCGTGTTGCGGCTGCGCCCCAAGCCTGTCAGCGACAACGTCGCCTTGCTGGCGGTCGACACGTTCGAGGCGCTGCCGCAAGTCTTGAACCGGCTGCGGCAGGCGATCGGCGCCCAGCTGTCGGCTTTCGAGGTGATGTGGGCCGACTTCTACGAGCTGGTGACCACGCCGCCGGCGAACGGCCGCCCGCCGCTGCCGCACGGCCACCCCTATTACGTGCTGGTCGAGGCCATGGGCGCCGATCCCGAGGCCGACGCCGAGCCGTTCGAGCGGGTGCTGGGCGAGGCGCTGGAAGCGGGCGAGATCGCCGACGCCGCGATCGCCCGCTCGGTGGGCGAGCGCAACGCCATCTGGGCGCTGCGTGATGACGTCGGCCAGACCGGTCGCAACGCGCCGATCCTCGCCTTCGACGTCAGCCTGAACATCGCCGACATGGAGGCCTACGTCGCCGAGGTCCGCGCCGCGCTGGCCGCCCGCTGGCCGGAGACATCGAGCCTGGTGGTGTTCGGCCACCTCGGCGACGGCAACCTGCACGTGATCGCCGGCGTCGGCGATCGCTCGCCCGAGGCGCGTCACGCGGTGGAGGAAACCGTCTACGGCCCGCTGCGGCGGATCGGCGGATCGATCAGCGCCGAGCACGGCATCGGCCTGCAGAAGCGCGAGTTCCTCAGCTGGACGCGCTCGCCGGCGGAACTCGGCCTGATGCGCACGCTGAAACGCGCCCTCGACCCCAATAACATCCTCAACCCCGGCAAGATCCTGGAAGACGCGGGCGCGGCCGGCGCCTGACGCCGCAGCTCGGCAACAACGGCTTCGGGATCAGAGTTCATCGAAGGGCGGGGGCAGCTGACCTGCCTTGAACAAGATCAGAGGGTTGTCGTCATAGTCGCCCAGTTCGGCATCCGCGGAGGCGGTGAAGGCGACCACCCCAAGCCGCACCGAGGACAGACGCTCGGCTCTTCGACGAGCCTCCTCAGCGGACTTGCAGGAGATCACAGGTTCCGATCGCAGCGCCTTGCCCCGGCCAGCGATGAAAGCCTGCACCAGGTGGACCGTCTCTCTCGACATCGGATCCAATCCCAAACGCGATAACCGGCGGCGCTACTTCTTTTTCTTCTGCATGGGCGCCAAGAAATCCCGCGTTGCCGCGGCGGGTTTAGGTTTCGCCGCCTTCGGTTTGCGAATCTCGCGATTGCTCTTCTTCTGACTTTTCGCCACCGCGCTCTCCTCTCAGGATGAGCTGGAGTCTGCGCCAGGGGTTCCTGGCGCTAGTAGTCCATGCCGCCCATTCCGCCCATGCCGCCGCCCATCTGCGGGGCGCTGGAGGCGGGCTTTGGCGCTTCGACGATGGCCGCTTCGGTCGTGATCATCAGACCGGCCACCGAGGCGGCGTCCTGCAGCGCGGTGCGGACGACCTTGGCCGGGTCGATCACCCCGGCCGCAACCAGGTCGCCGTACTCTTCAGTCTGGGCGTTGAAGCCGAAGGTCGCCGACTCGTTGTCCAGCACCCTGCCAACGACGATCGAGCCTTCGACCCCGGCGTTTTCGGCGATCTGGCGGATCGGGGCTTGCAGGGCGCGACGGACGATAGCGATGCCGGCGTCCTGCTCGGCATTTTCGCCCTTCAGGCCGTCGAGGACCTTGGTCGCCTTGAGCAAGGCGACGCCGCCGCCGGCCACGATGCCTTCTTCGACCGCCGCGCGGGTGGCGTTAAGGGCGTCGTCCACGCGGTCCTTGCGTTCCTTCACCTCGATCTCGGTCGAGCCGCCGACTTTGATGATCGCGACCCCGCCGGCCAGCTTGGCCAGGCGTTCCTGCAGTTTTTCCTTGTCGTAGTCGCTGGTGGTGTCCTCGATCTGAGTCCTCAGCTGTGCGATGCGCGCATCGACCGCGACCTTGTCGCCGGCCCCGTCGACGATGGTGGTGTCATCCTTGTTGATGGTCACCTTCTTGGCCTGACCCAGCATCTCGATCGTGACGTTTTCCAGCTTGATGCCGAGATCCTCGGAAACGAGCTGTCCGCCGGTGACGATGGCCAAGTCTTCCAGCATCGCCTTGCGGCGATCACCGAAGCCCGGCGCCTTCACCGCGGCTACGCGCAAGCCGCCGCGCAGCTTGTTGACCACCAGGGTCGCCAGCGCTTCGCCCTCGATATCCTCGGCCACGATCAGCAGCGGACGGGTCGACTGCACCACCGCTTCGAGCAGCGGCAGCAGCGGCTGCAGGGAAGACAGCCGCTTTTCGAACAGCAGGATCAGCGGGTCTTCGAGTTCGACCTCCATCTTGTCGGCGTTGGTGATGAAGTAGGGTGAGAGGTAGCCGCGGTCGAACTGCATGCCCTGAACGACCTCGAGTTCGGTCTCGAGGGTCTTGGCCTCTTCAATGGTGATCACACCTTCGTTGCCGACCTCGGCCATGGCCTTGGCAATCATGGCGCCGACTTCCTTGTCGCCATTGGCCGAGATGGCGCCGACCTGGGCGATCTCGTCGTTGGTGGTGACCTTGCGCGAGGACGCCTTGATGCTCGCCACCACCGCGATCACGGCCTTCTCCACGCCGCGCTTCAGGTCCATCGGGTTCATGCCCGCGGCGACGTACTTGAGCCCTTCGACCACGATGGCCTGAGCCAGCACGGTGGCGGTGGTGGTGCCGTCGCCCGCCTTGTCGCTGGTCTTGGAGGCGACTTCACGGATCAGCTGCGCGCCGAGGTTCTCGAACCGGTCTTCGAGTTCGATCTCCTTGGCGACAGTGACGCCGTCCTTAGTGGACCGCGGCCCGCCGTAGGACTTTTCAAGCACCACGTTGCGGCCCTTAGGCCCCAAGGTCACTTTCACGGCGTTGGCGAGGGTATTGACGCCGCGCAGCATGCGGTCGCGGGCGTCGGAGGCGAAGTAGACTTGCTTGGCGGCCATCTGGCTGATCTTTCAAGGAGTTCGGGAGCAAAAGAGGGGAGGTCGGAGAGTCGCCCTAGGCGGCCTTCGCCTTAGCGACGATGGCGTCGAGGACGCCCAGGATGTCGGACTCCTTCATGATCAGGAGTTCCTCACCGTCGATCTTGACCTCGCTGCCCGACCACTTGCCGAACAGGATGCGGTCACCGACCGCAACGTCGATGGGGATACGCTTGCCGTCTTCGTCCCTGGCGCCGGGGCCTACCGAGACGACCTCGCCTTCCTGCGGCTTTTCCTTGGCGTTGTCGGGAATGATGATCCCGCCCTTGGTCTTGGCTTCTTCTTCGACGCGTCGAATGACGACGCGATCGCCCAGCGGACGAAAGGCCATGGTTGGGAAACTCCGATGTCGGGGCGCGCGTGGATGCGGCAAACTTGGCACTCGGCACGTACGAGTGCCAAGCTCGCTTGCAAATGGCTAGGCTGGCTCGAAATACAAGGCTCGGAGCCCTATCGCAGGAAAAGATAGGCTGGACCCCCGGACGCCTCGGGAGCCACGCCCTCGAACCTCAGGACCCCCGCGGCCACTCGCCGACGCTCTCACGCTCGACGAAGCGCCTCACTCAGGCTTCGGTTTCATAGTGGCCGGCGAGGGCGTCGCAGGCAGCGACATAGAGGGCGGTCAGATCGCCATCTGGCCTGCCGGTCATTTCGGCTACGCGAGCGATCGTGTGTCCCTTCACCGCCACCATGTCGAGGATCGCGACCTGCCGCCGATCGAGCGCGGCGCGAGCGCGCTTGACCCGGTCGGCTGCGACGGCGCTGGACAAGCCGTTGCGGGCCGTCGACGCCTTCTCGACGTGCCGGGCATAGGTCTCGGCCGCGTCCAGGGCGGCGCCAGAGATTGGGACGGTCATTCTAAGGGGTCCTCGGGCGCTCGGTCAGCGACCCATGTACCCATGGGCGCGCAATCAACCGGCAACCGTACAAGGGTCCTCCATATTTCGCCCGGCGCCTAGAGCTTGCGTTGGGGTGGTGTGGCAACTGTCGTCACGGAGGTTCGGGGCGCTCGCTTGTCGGGGGCAAATGACCAGTTCCATTTCCGTGCGCCTCACTGTTGACCGGGGCTTCGACGTTGTGAGCACACACAACCCCGTCGGGCGTGGCTGCGCCGATGTCGCAAGGGCCTCGAACGATGAAGCTCTATCACTGCCATAACGCCCGCTCGCTCCGCCCGCTGTGGGCGCTGGAGGAGCTTGGGCTCGACTATGAGCTGGTGAACATGCCGTTCCCGCCCAGGGTCGGCTATCCGGGCTACCTGGCCATCAACCCGCTCGGCACCGTGCCGACCTTCGTCGACGGCGATCTGACGATGACGGAGTCCAGCGGCATCTGCCACTACCTGGCCGAGCGGCACGCGCCCAATGCGTTGCGGGTCGATCGCGCCGATCCGGCCTATGGCGAGTACCTGAACTGGCTCTATCGCAGCGACGCGACGCTCACCTTCCCGCAGACGATCGTGCTGCGCTACTCGCGGCTCGAGCCCCAGGAGCGCCGCCTGCCGCAGGCGGTGGAGGACTACTCGATCTGGTATCTGTCGCGGCTGCGGTGCGTGGAGGACGCGCTCGAGGGACGCGATTTCCTCTGCGCCGGCCGCTTCACCATCGCCGACATCGCCGTCTGCTACGCGCTGTTCCTCGGCCGCTCGCTCGGGCTCGACGCACGCTACAAGCCCAACTGCCGCCGCTACCTCGAACGCCTGATGGAGCGGCCGGGGTTCCAGCGGGCGATGGTCCGCCAGGAGGTCGACGCGCCCGCGCCCGGCGATTGAACGCCGGAGCGCGGCGGATAGGCCGTACAAGTTTGCACGCCGCCGACCCTCCATGCGAGACTCGGTGGCGGCGTCCACCAGCAGGGGAGGGGGCGGTCCATGATCCTGGCAGCGCTGGCCGCCGCAGCTGTCGCCGCTGCGCCGGACGCGTCGGTCCCGCCGACGGTTTCGCCGCTCACCGTGCAGCCGCTGCCGAAGACCGGCGCGCCGCCCGCGGCGACGGTGGAAGTCCCCACGGACGCGACCGAGCTCGGGCGGTGGGCGTCAGTCTGGCCCGAGGCGGCCTTCCAAGAACACATCAGCGGCTATGTAGTGTTGCGCTGCGACATCGACCGCCATGGCCTCGCCGAGTGGTGCCAGGTCGCCACCGAGACGCCGGCCAACAAGGGGTTCGGCGCGGCGGCGCTGGAGCTGCGGCCCACCTTCAAGGTGAAGCCCGCCATGGGGCCGGACGGGCCGATCGATGCGGTGATGAATATCGCCATCAACTTCAAGGTTCCCGACAACCGGATCGACTGGGGCGCTGGCCGCGGCGGCGGCTCGATGGGCGAAAGCGCCGGCGGGCCCTCGTCCGGCAAAGGCGACTTGACCATGTTCGGCGGCCCGTCGTCGCCGCGCCACTCGGTCTCGATGCTGAACAATCCGGTGTGGGCGAGCACCGTCAGCTACAGCGACGTGGCGGCGGCCTATCCGGCGAAGGCAGGCGGCGCGGAGGGCTACGCAGTGGCGCACTGCGAGGTCAGTCACGCCGGCGCGCTGTCGGGCTGCCAGGTGACCAAGGAAGACCCGGACAACCGTGGCTTCGGGATGGCGGCGCTGCGGCTGGCGTCGCGCTTCCGCGTCGCCCCGGAGTGGGCGCGGGCGCCGCACAATGCCGACCTCTGGGTCGACATCCCGGTCCGCTTCCCCGCGCCCGGCGCCGCGGACAGCCGCGAGGTGAGCTCGCCCTACTGGGTGGCGGGCTTCGACCCCGACGAGGCCTTGCAGGTGTTTCCGAAGGAGGCGGCGGAAAAGGGCCTCACCACCGGCTACGGCGTCGCCCGATGCGTCGCCGCGCAGGATGGCACACTCAGCGACTGCCAGCCGCAGCCGGGCGACCCGGACGGGCTCGGCTTCTCCGAAGCGGCGGTGAAGCTGGCCTCGACGATGCGGATGAACCCCTGGCAGCGCGACGGCGAGCCGGTGGACGGGGCCGTGGTGCAGGTCGGCGTGCGGCTGAACCTCAAGCCGTGATCGGCGGGCCGCGCCCTCGACCCTGCTGCGCGGTTCAGGGGCCCGACTTCGCTGCGGCCTGAACCGGCGCTTGGGCCGGCGGCTGGGCGACCGCGGGCGCTGCTGCGGATTGTGACGGCGGCTGGGGTGGCGCGGTGGTGACCTGCTGATTCTCCTTCAGGGACTTGAGCACCGCCTGCAGTATCTCCTCGCTGAATTCGCTGATGATCAAGGCCGAAAGCAGCAAGGTTTTCTGAACCGGCTGAAGGTCCATCTTCCGTATCGCCGCCACCTGGCTGAGCAGTGAGGTCCTGTACCTCACCGAACCCAACTGGCCGGAGATCAGCAGGCACTCGTCGATGAGTTGGTTGGCGTAGACATTGAAATCGATCGGCTTCAGCAACTGGAGCGTGAGGATCGACTGAACGACCTGCTTGGGCGGCGCGCTGATCAACCGCCGCAGCACGGCGACCGCCTCGCGCAGGACGCCCTCACCGACGATGTTCATCAGCGCCAAGCCCAGGTTGTTGGCCTTGATGACGTCGTCCATCTCGGTGTTCAGCAGGTCCTTGACCACCAGGCCAAGGGCGCGCTGCTCGTCCGAACTCACGTTCTGCATCAGGCCGAAGCACAGGGACGGCAGGGCGTACTGCGCCTTGGCGAACGAGATGTTGTTCATGATCTCGGCGACCGCTTGAGCCCGCGGCTTGGCGCGCGAGCGATCGCAGGCCCGGTCAGCCGACGACAGGATGACTTGCAGGAACCCCGCCGGTCCCACCTGGACGTCGGCGTTGCCGATGCGGATTGTAAACAGCGAGGAGCGGAAGAACGCCATCGCCCCGAACGAGGCGGTCAAGGTCTGCAGCACCAAGGTCTTATCCGGTGTGGGGCCCGCTTGGTCCATCCACCCCATCGTGCGGATCAGGTAGAGGGCGCCGAGGCTCGCCATGGCGTTGACGGCCAGATAGAGCACCGCCGGCGGCGTCCTGATCGCGATCAGCGGCGCATCCTTGTAGCGGGAGATCAACTCTGAGACGCCGATCAGGGCGCCAAAGCCGAACGCGATGACATAGGCAAGGACCGGGCTGGCAAGTTGGACCGCGCTCACGACGCGCGCCCCGGCGCCCGATGGCGAAGCCGCCGTGTTCCCGGGCTTAGCGCACCATGAACACGCTCAGCGCCTGCTGCGCGAACGGCGTCAGCGACACCTGCGAGGCGTCGTCGACCGTGATCATCTCGGATTGCTCGAGAAAGCGAAGCACATCGTCCAACTCGGCCGCTGCGATCGGCCCGCGGACCGGATCGATCTGAGCGAGCCGTTCTAGGAGCGCCGGCTTGGGGAGCGGCCCGGATGTGAGGGCGTTCAGCACCAGCTTTGCGGCCTGCTCCGGGTCTTCGCTGGGTGCGGCGGACGACGCCGCGGAACTCGACGCTTCCGCTGAAGCCGGCAGCTGAGACGAGCCCGCCGATCCGGAATGTCCGTCGGCGTTCACCGTCGTGAGGAAGGTTGCAATATTGCTCGATAGCGCCATCGACAGGGCCTTTTGTCGGGACTTCCGACCGTCTCAATACATAGCGACTGCGGCGCTCGAAAGCCACGGGCGGTTCGCCAGTTTGATCAGCGCGTAGCACCATGGGTCGGTTCCCCGGCCCATGGTTGCGTTTCTAGGAAAGGTTGTCTAGCCCGGTTTTCACCCTCGTTCGCCCCGGCGCCGTCTCGGGCAGCGCGATCATAGCGACCAGCGCGATCGCGACACAGACGCTCATGTACCAGGCCGGCGCCAGCGGGTTGTGCGTAAGGCCGGTGAGCCAGGCCACGGTGAACTGGGTCGAGCCGCCGAAGATGGAAATGGCGAAGGCGTAGATCAGGCCCAGCGCGCCGGCCCGGGCCCGGGCGGGGATCGACTCGGTGACCGACACCAGCACCGAAGTCTGGGTGAGGCTGGCGGCGATGGTCAGCACGATGGAAAGGCCGATCAGCACGCCGGTGGTGCGAAGGCTCGACAGCAGGAAGAAGCCGGGCACGGTGATCAGCAGCAGGGTGATCCACGGGGTCAGCATCATGCGCTTGCGCCCGAACCGGTCGGACAACCAGCCGGCGATCGGGTCGACGATTACGCCGGTCAGGCCGAGAAAGATGGTCGCCAGGAACCCGACGCTGGTGGCCATGTGCAGTGTCGAGGTGGCGTAGGTGGTCAGGTAGTCGAGCACGTAGCTGACCGTGGTGCCACCGGCCAGCATGACGATGCCGAACGTCGCGACGCGGGCCAGTCCCATGGGCATCCTGGGTGGGGCGAGGTGGGTTGCGGGCGCCTTTGGCGGCAGCGTCTCGGCGAGTTGCCGGCGCAGCAAGAGGCCGAACGGCACGATCGACGCGCCGAGGATAAAGGCGATCCGCCAGCCCCAGGCGTCCAGCGCCGCGTCGTTCAGCAGGCGCGAGAGCGCATAGCCCACCAAGCCCGAAGCCAGCACCGAGGCGTCCTGGCTCATGAACTGGAAGGAGACGTAGAGGCCGCGCCGGTGCGGCGGCGCGGCCTCGATGAGGTAGGCGGTATTGGGGCCGATCTCGCCGCCGAGGGCAAATCCCTGGATCAGGCGAAAGCCCACCGCCAGGATCGGCGCTGCGACGCCGATGGCGCGGTAGCTGGGGGTCAGCGCCAGGCCGAACATCGCCACACCCATCAGCGTGAAAGACAGCAGCATGGCCGGCTTGCGGCCGATGCGATCGGCCAGACGCCCAATGGTCAACGCCCCCACCGGCCGCATCAGGAAGCCGGCCCCGAAGGTCGCCAGCGAAGCCAGCAGGCTGCCGGCGGCGGTGGCGGAGGGAAAGAAGGTGCGGCCGATCTGGGCGGCGAAGAAGGCGTAGGTGAGGAAGTCGTAGAACTCGAGCGCGTTGCCGGCCGTCACCGCCGCCACGTGGCGAGCTTTGAGCGCCTGGCCAAACGGCGCCGACGCCAGGTCAACAGTGTCGGCGGCTGCGGTCATCAGAGTCCCCCGTCGGGCAGTTGGTCTTAGCGCGACGCGCTGGGCAAGGCCGAAAGCCTGACGGCGGCGCGCCAGCTCGTGGACGGTCAGTCCACCAGCGCCGGGCGCCCTACCAGGATCATGGTCGCGCCGCCGGCGATCAGCGCCATCGGCAGCAGCGCCAGCACCACGCCGGTCGCTCCGACCCCCTGGGCGAGCAGCGCGGCCGCCAGCAGCGGCCCGAAGATCGCGCCCAGCCGGCCCACGGCCACGGAGGCGCCAACCCCCGCGCCGCGGATCAGGACGTCATAGTAGCCGGGCGCAAGGCCGTAGAGCGGCAGCGGCACGCTGCTGACGAAAAAGCCGGCGGCGAACCCGGCGAACCCCGCGTTGGCGAATCCGGGACCGACCAGCGCGAGGGCGACGAGCGAGCCGGCGAGGCCAAGGTACCAAAGCCCGATGATCCAGCGCCGCCGCGCCCGCTCCAGCAGGTCGGCCAGGATCAGGATGCCGACGCCGGCGCCGAGGTTGAACAGCAGCGAGACCAGGCTGGCGGCCGGCTTGGCCAGGCCCTTGTCGCCCAGCAGCGTCGGCAGCCAGTTGAGCAGCACATAGAGCGACAGCAGCGAGGCGAACGACGCTGTCCACAGCAGCAGCGTCGGCGCGGCCCGCCCGCCGCCGAACAGGATCCAGAAGAAGTCTCGCCGCCCGGCGGTCGCTGGCGGCGCCGCGCGCGCGGCGAGGAAGTCGCGCGACTCGGGCAAGGCCAGCCAGATCACCGGCGCCAGGAGCAGCGGCGTGAAGCCGCCGACGTAGAAGATCGCGCGCCAGTCCAGGCTTGCGGCGACGACGCCCGCCATCGCGCCGCCGAACGGCAGCCCGCAGGTGATCCGGGTCACCAGCTTGGCGCGGCGCTCGGGCGACACCGCCTCCGCGCACAGCGCCAGCAGATTGGGCAGCGCGCCGCCGAGGCCAAGGCCGGTCAACAGGCGCACGGCCAGCAGCGCGTCGTACTGGGCGACGTGCGCCGTCGCCACCGAGAAGGCGCCGAAAATGACCAGGCAGCTGATCAGCACGCGCTTGCGTCCGTACCAATCGGCGATGCGCCCGAACACGACCGCGCCGATCAGCAGCCCGACGATGCTGGCGCTGAAGAGCGGTCCCAGCTGACCTCGGCCGATCCCCAGCGCCGGGCCCATCCGCGGCGCGGCCAGCCCCATCCCCTGGATGTCGAAGCCCTCGCACATCACCGCCAGGAAGCAGAGCGCCAGGGTCAAGGTGACGCGCCGCCCGCCGTGGACGGCCGCAGCCTGTGTCATCCGTGCTTTGTCCCCCAGACGCCCGCTTACCAGGGTGCGCAGGGACGGGCCGATTCACAAGCCGCCGCGGCTAGCGGCGCCGGCCGATCAGCCTTCCGCGGCCGCCGCGCGCAGTCCGGCGACCCAGGCGTCCTCGCGGGCCTTCTCCGCGGCCTTCAGCGCATCGTGGGCCTGGTCGACCGCGGCGTCGTGCTTGCGCCGTTCCATCAGGCCGCGCTCGCGGGCGGCCTTGGCGGCCTCGACGGTGCCGAAGCGGGCCAGCACGGCGAAGTTCGTGTAGGTGACCTGCTCGTCCGACTCGCGATCCGGATAGAACCCGGTCACGCCGTCCGCCGTTTCGGCTTCGACGCGGAAGATGTCCGCCCAGCCTGCATGGTGGCGCATCAGCGCCCAGGGCTTCGCGATCTCCGCACTCATCACTCTGCCTCCGCTGAACGTCCAGGCAACCCTTCGCCGCCTCCCCAGCGCGGGTCAAGCAGCTCCGTGCAACTTCGTCGAGAAGGCCGAGAAGCGGTCCAGGCGAAAGGCGGGGTCGGCGCTGAACGCGGGGTCGAGCGCCAGCGATCCGAGCATCTCACCGATCGCGCTGGCGAACTTGGCGCCGTGGCCGGAGCAGGGCGAGGCGACGATGATGCGCGGGTCCTGCGGCAGGCGGTCGACGATAAATTCCTCGCCGGCGTCCGGCCGCACGTCGGCGGGTGCGGTGTTGGTGTAGAGGCAGACGTCGCGCTCGAGGATCGTCCCTGCGGCGCCCGGAATGAACGCGGCCAGGGTGTCGCGCACCGGCGCCAGCTCCTGGTCGGTGGCCGGCGGACCCCAGGCGTCGGGGGTCGCGCGCGGACCGTGGTCGTGCCGCGCCGCCTTGACCCCGCGGCCCTCGAAATCGGGGAAGCCATAGATGAAGCCGTGCGGGCCATCGAGCAGGAAGACCGGGAAGTCGCCGTAGCCGACGGTCGCGGGCTTTGCGGGCGCGAACCACCCCACCGTCTGGCGCGTCACGGTCAGCAGGGGGGCAAGGGCCGGAAAGAAGTCGCCGATCCACGGACCCGCTGCGACGATCGCCTGCGCCGCCAGCACCTGTTCGTCGCCGGCAGTGATGCGGAGGCCCGCCGACGTCGCTTGCAGCCGCGCGGCCTGGGCGACGATGCGATCGCCGGCGCCGTTGCGAAACGCGCGCATCGCCGCCTCCGCCAGCAGCACGCCGCCGCTCTCCTGCACCACCACGTCCCAGTCGTCCGGCAGCTGGAACGCCGGATAGACGGTGTTCGCCTCCGCGCCGGTGCGCGGGCCGACTGGCGCCGCGCCGGCCGCCAGCGCCGCCGCCCGCGAGGCGCTGACCGTGGCGCAGCCGGGTGGTCCCGCCTCCAGCACCTGGCTCGGCAGCAGGATGGTGTGGCCGCTCGCCGCCTCCAGCGCCCGCCAACCGGCGAACGCTTGGTCGCTGAGCGCGGTGTACGCGGCGCTCTCGGCGTTGAAGCGGCGGAACACCCTGCAGGAGCCGTGCGAGGAGCCCCGGTCCGAGCCAACCGGCAGCGGATCGAAGCCCAGCACGTCCGCCCCGCGACGGGCGAGCGCATAGAGCGCGGCGCTGCCCATCAGCCCAAGTCCGATCACCGCGACGTCGCAGGTGCGCATCTAGGCCACCGTGCGTCGGCCGCTGCGGCGGCGGCCGACGTCCTTCAAGATCTCGCGGGCGGCGTTGTGGCCCGGCGCACCGGTGACGCCGCCGCCTGGATGCGTGCCGGCGCCGCACTGGTAGAGCCCGGCGATCGGGGTGCGGTAGTGGCCGTAGCCCAGCACCGGGCGGGCCGAGAACATCTGATCCAGCGTCAGCGCCCCATGCATGATGTCGCCGCCGACGAGGCCGAAGGTGCGCTCCAGGTCCAGCGGCGTCAGCACCATGCGGCCGAGCACCGAAGCCTTGAAACCCGGCGCAGCGCGATCGACCGTGTCGATCATCAGATCGGCCACCTCCTCGGGATGGTCGTCCCAGCTGCGGCCGTCCGGCAGGGTCGGCGCGACGTGCTGGCAGAACAGGCTGGCGACGTGCTGGCCGCTTGGGGCCAGGCTGTCGTCGAGGGTCGAGGGGATCAGCAGCTCGACGATCGGCTGTTTCGACCACCCATAAGCGCGGGCGTCGGCGTAGGCGCGCTCCATATAGGCGAGGGTGGGCGCGATGATGATGCCGCCGGTCAGGTGGTCGCCCATGTCGGGCAGGCAGGTGAAGCGGGGCAGCTCGGAGAGCGCCACATTCATCCGCAGCGTCGCCGAGCCGCAGCGGTAGCGCTCGATGCGCTCGTTGAAGTCGGCCGGCAGCACGGCTGGGTCGACGATGCTCTGGAACAGCAGCTTGGGGTTCAGGTTCGAGACGATGGTCGCCGCGTCGAACCGATCGCCCGCCTCGGTGACGACGCCGACCGCGCGGCCTTTCTCGACGATCACCTCGGCGACTGCCGCGTCGGTGCGGAGGTCGACGCCGAGCGCCGCGCAGGCCTTGGCCATCGCCTGGGTGATCGCGCCCATGCCGCCGATGGCGTGACCCCAGACCCCCTTCTTGCCGTTCACCTCGCCGAACACATGGTGCAGCAGCACATAGGCGGTACCGGGCGAATAGGGGCTGGCGTAGGTCCCGACGATGCCGTCGAAGCCGAACGCGGCCTTGATCGGCTCGCTCTCGAACCAGCCGTCGAGCCAGTCGCCGGCGGACTGGGCGAACAGCGCCAGCAGGTCGCGCCGGGCGGTGGTGTCGAGCCGCGCGAGGCTGCGGCCGAGCGAGACCCCCTTCAGCAGCTCGCCGAGACCGGCGAGGCCGCCGCCCATCTCGACGTTCGGCGGCGTCTTCAGCACCAGCTCGCGCAGCACGTCGGCGATGGCCTCGAGGCGCTCGCCGTAGGCGCCCAGGCGCTCGGCGTCGCGCTGCGAGAACTTGGCGACCTCGCTCTTCGTGCGGCCCTCCCCGACGATCAGGTAGTCCTTGTCGTTCAGCGGCAGGAAGTTGGAGGCGCGGCGGTGGACGATCCGCAGCCCATGGCCCGCCAGGTCCATGTCGGCGATGACCTTGGGGTTCAGCAGACTGACCGTGTAGCTGGCGGTGGAGTTGCGGAAGCCCGGATGGAACTCCTCGGTCACCGCCGCGCCGCCGACGACGCCGCGCCGCTCCAGCACCGTGACCTTCAAGCCGGCGCGGGCGAGGTAGAAGGCGCAGACCAGGCCATTGTGGCCGCCGCCGATGATCACGACGTCACTGGACTGGGTCATGCCGGCGGATGGGCGAGGGCGGCTTCGGGGATCGTCGCGCGCAGCCGCTTGGCGAAGGCGGCAAGGCACGGCTCGGCCGGCGACAGCGGCCCGCTGACGTAGCTGGGCGACGCCATGCCGGCCTGCACCCGCTCGATCAGCACGGTATCCTCCGCGTTGACCTGGCGGTTGATGCGCCAGTTGAGATAGCGCGCGGCGCGGGACTCGCGGCGGTCGTCCGGTCGGGCGTAGGCGATCTCGCGGATCAGCGTCTGCGTGGCCGAGACCGGGATGAACTGCATGAAGTCGACCTGGTCCGGATAGACGTCGAACGCCAGGTTCGGCCAGAGCTTGTAGTAGTTCCAGGCGCGCCGCAGCGGCGGCGGCAGGTGGTCGAACCCGTCAAGCAGCGCCTGGTAGCCGCGCTCCGACCAGTTGGGCGACGGCGCCCGGGTGATCACCCCCGACATCTTGTCGACCCAGGTCTTGGCTTCCACCGCATAGCTACCGGCGAACAGGCGCGAGAGGCCCGGATGAGCGACGGGGATGTGCAGGCCGTCGGCGTAGTTGTCGCCGACGTTCTTCCAGTTCACCGGCCTGGGCCGCAGCACGACCTTGCCGCGCGGCTGCAGCGCCTCAAATGCGTAAGCGTCGATCTCCGCGGCGTAGGGCGACATCATCGCCGCGACGCTTGGACCGTCGCCTGCAAGCCGGACGAAGACGAAGCCCCGCCAGATCTCCTGCTCGACCGGGACCAGACCATGCTCGGACCGGTCCAGATCGTCGAAGCCCTGCCAGCGCGGGACCGCGGCGAGCCGGCCGTCCAGCGCGTAGCTCCAGGCGTGGTAGGGGCAGACCAGGCGATGGCCGCAGTTGCCCGAGGTCCCGTCGGCCAGGCGCGAGGCGCGGTGGCGGCAGACGTTGTGGAAGCTGCGCACAGCGCCGTCGTCGCCGCGAAGCGTCACCACTGTCTCGTCCAGGAAGTCGAACGCCTGGTAGTCGCCCGTCTCGGGGATGTCGTTGACGTGGCAGACGACCTGCCAGCTGCGGCGGAACAGCCGCTCGCGCTCGAGGGCGAAGAAACCGGGATCGGCGTAGAGCCAGGCCGGCAGGCTCTGGGCCGGTGGCCGGCCCGCGACCGGTGCGCTCGCCCGCGCGGTCACGGGAGGGCCCTCGCCCGGGCGCCGGCGCGCCACTTGGCGGCGGCGTAGAATCCGACGCCGGAGAAGATCAGCACCCCCGAGGCGAACACCAGCTTCAACATCTCACCCATCTGGTCCTTGGCGTCGGGACTCGGAACCAGCGTGCAAAGCACCGCCACGACCGCCGCCGTCAAGCCGACCGCGCCAATCGCCAGCGCCACGCTCCGCCCGCCCGGCGTCTTCCAGGCGTCCGGCGGCGCGGGCCGCCGCTGCGCCGCCAGGAACACGGCGAACAGGAACAGGAAGGGCAGGGTGTAGGAGAGCACGGTCATGGCGACCAGGAAGTCATACGCCGCCTTCAGCGTCTCGCCCGCCTGCGAAATCACCACGATCACGGCGACGATCACCGTCTGCACCGCGACCGAGACCACCGGCGCGCCGGAGCGCGGATCGCGGCGGCCGAACGCCGCCGGCAGATAGGCGTCGATCCCCGCCGCGAACGGCAGCCGCGCGCCGACGCCGAACCAGGCGCTGTAGGAGCCGAGCGAGCAGAGGAAGGCGCCGAGCAGCACCAGCGGCGCGACCTGCCCCAGCCCCAGCGTCTTCAGGCCCAGGATCAGCGCGTCCGGCAGGCCCGAAAGCCGGGTCGCGGTCTGCGGGGTCAGGATCACCAGCAACGAGCCGGTCCCGGCGAGGTAGAAGGCGATCTGCACCAGCGCAACGGTCGCCAGCACCGCCAGGATGGTGCGCATGCCGCCGCGCACGTCGTTGCGCATGAAGGCGAGCGCCTCCGATCCGGCGACGCCGAACACCATCGTCGCCCAGAGAATCGCGCCGTTGGCGTCGAGCGGGGGGCGGTAGCTGGCGTGGACGAAATCGGTCGCCGAGCCCTGCTTCAGCCCGACGCCAATCGCCGCGACCGCGAGCAGTCCGATCAGGGCGAAGTTCGCCGCGCCGCCGATGTTCGAGAGCCACTTGCCGGTCCCGAGCCCGACGTAGTGCAAAGCGCCGACAGCGACGGAGAGCGCCACGGCCACCGTGGTGAACAGCCACGGCTGGTCCAGCAGCGGCTTGCCCGCTGGCCCCATCGCCAGAGCCAGCAGGTTCAGCATGAACACCAGCACGCCGGAGAAGAACGGCAGGTTGGACACCCAGTAGAGCCAACCGCACAGAAAGCCCCAGAACGGCCCGAACGTCTCGCCGGTCCAGGTGTAGACCCCGCCTTCGCCCGGGAACCGCCCGGTCAGCTCCGCGGTCGCCACGATCAGCGGCGCGGAGAACACCAGCACCGCCAGGGCCCAGATCGGCAGCGACGCCGGCCCGGCCGCCGCCGCCACGCTGATCCACCGGATCGAGAGCGCGACGGACGCGGCGTAGAAGAACAGGTCGGCGAACCCGAGCGTTCGCGGTGTCACGCCCGCGCTCGCCACTACCGTTGACTGTCCAGCTGCATCGCCCCGCCCTGCCTCGGCGGACAATGTCCGCATTCGCGGGCGGCGCCAACGCCGAGCCCCTTGTTGCGGTGGCAGGGGCATCCGCTAGCATCCGACCTATGCAACCGGCGGCGACGATCCAGGTCCGGCGCGCGCGGCCGGACGACGCGGCCGCGCTGCGGGCGATCCTGCGCGACACCTTCGAGAGCACATGGCGGCCCAACATCACCGCGGCGGCTGCGGATGCGTTCCTGCGCGAAGACCGGCCGGCCGCCTACGTTACCGAGCGGGGGCTGGAGTTCTGGGTCGCCGAGGTCGAAGGCGCGGTGGTCGGTCTGGTCCATTGGCAGAACGACTTCGTGCATGCGCTGCACGTGCGCGCCAGCCACGCCCGCCGCGGCCTCGGCGCGCGGCTGATGGACCGGGCGGAGGCCGAGATCGCCGGCGCGGGCTTCGCGGCGGCGCTGCTCGAGACAGACACCTTCAACCAGCGCAGCCAGGCGTTCTACGCCGCCCGCGGCTACCAGGAAGCCCGCCGCTATCCCGACACGGAGTGGGGTAGCGGTCTGACAACCATCCTGCTGGTAAAGTCGCTGGGCTGAGCGCCTGGGAGGGGCCATGGCGGCGCCGAACGA
>Ga0209415_10003165_pt1 | contig 30599 bp, 24 predicted proteins | sample PeaSoiSIISIP2007_FD_187696 | JGI IMG/M metagenome (GOLD analysis project Ga0209415, IMG submission 187696) | Peat soil microbial communities from Weissenstadt, Germany - SII-SIP-2007 (SPAdes) (version 2) | ecosystem: Environmental > Terrestrial > Soil > Wetlands > Peat | place: Germany... | reverse complement strand
TGCCTCAAGCTCCAGCCGCTGGTTGGTGGTGGTCTGTTCGCCCGTGGAAACCCGGAGGTAGAGCGCGACACGCTTGGCCATGCCTGATGTCCTTGCCAATGCCTGCACTCTACCAGAGGTCGATCATAAAACCATCGGTTTATGATCGGTTTTCCGATGCCTGAAAATTGGCGGAATTACTGGGGTCGGTGAGCGGGATTCGCGACGGGGTTTTTGAACGCATGCCCGGATGTGGGCAGGTTCCGAAAATCGGACCCGGCTCCCTTTCAGCTCAACTCACTGACATTACCATTTCACGACACCGCACCTTGGGTTCCGATGGGCGTCGATTGGGCCCCCCGGCGAGACATCCGTTTCCTACGCTAATTCAAGGCTTCCACCTACATCTGGGGCGGGTTCCAGCTGGGTGGCGATTCACACAATGCCTCTCAATGCTTCACAAGGGGGCATTGACTCTGTGATAACGGCTGGGCTGCTTCGTCCGCGGGGATTACCCGCACGAGCTTCAGCAGGTCCCATTCACCCGTCGATTCCGTAGGGCTCTTGACCTGCCACAGGTAGTAGTCGCGCATCAGCCGGCCGTCCTCGCGGATCGTGCCGGAGGCGGTGGGGTCCTGCACCGGCATCTCCCGCATGGCGGTGGCGACCTTGCCGGAATCCGTGGTACCCGCCCGCTGCACGGCCTTGAGATAGTGCAGCACCGCGCTGTAGGTCCCTGCCTGGCTCATGGTCGGCATCGCATGCCTGCGGGCAAAGAACCGCTGTGACCATGCCCCCGCCTGCGTGTTCTCGTCCCAGTAGAACGAGTTGGTCAGATAGAGGCCCTGCGCCAGCCGCGGACCGGCCGCATGCACGAAATTCAGCCAGAACAGCATGGTCGCCATCTTCTGGCCGTGCGCCATGATGCCGAACTCGCTCGCCTGCTTCAGGGCGCTGCTGATATCGCCGCCCGTCATGGCGATGACCTTGGCGCCCGAGGTCCGTGCGGCGACCAGAGCACTGGAGAACTCCTGGTCGGTCAACGGGAACAGCGTCGTACCAAGCACCTTCCCGCCGCCCGTCTGCACGACGTCGGTGGCCATCTGCTGGAGTTGCTTGCCGAACACGAAGTCGGGGGTGAGGAAATACCAGGTATCGAGGTGCTCCTTCATCATGGCTGACGCGGTGCCGTGGGCCAGGGCGTAGGTATCGAAGGACCAAACGAACCCGGTGGGCGAGCACTGTGCCTGGAACAGGTCGGTTGACCCGGCGCCGGTGAAGATCACGACCTCCTTCTTGTCCCGCGCAATGTTCTGCACCGCGAGTGCGATGGCCGAGCCCGCCACGTCGGTCAGGAGGTCGACGCCGTCCACGTCGATCCAGCGGCGGGCGATGGCGGCACCCACGTCCGGCTTGTTCTGGTGATCGCCGGCCAGGATCTCGATCTTCCTGCCCAGCACCGTGCCACCGAAGTCGGCCGCCGCCATCTCTGCCGCGGCGACCGAGCCAGGACCGACAGCGTCGGCAAATGGTCCGGTCATGTCGGTCAGAACCCCGATGCGCACGGTGTCGCTGGCAGCTTGGGCCGGTGCACCGGCCAGGCCGAGCAGGGCCGCCGACAAAGCCAGCGGCATGAAGAGCTTGTTCAACGCGTCACTCCCTTGCTTTTTCTGGGTGTCACGACACTACCGGGGCCGCACTTGGTCTCCGGTCAGGTTGTAGGCTGGGGCGCATCCGACCCGTCCGCGGCAGACGCCGAAGCCGATAGGGATGCAGCCCGCTCGGCTGCAGCGCGCGCTGAACGTGACCTCATCGCCATCTTCCAGGAACCCGCGGCGCTCCCCGGTGGTCAGCTCGAACGGCTCCTTGCCCGCCATCGTCAGCTCGAGCAGGCTGCTCAGCTCCGCGCGGGTCGGGCCGGATATCGTGCCGCTGCCGATCAGATCGCCCGGCAGCAGGTTGCAGCCGCCACTGGTGTGATGGGCGAGCATCTGGGCGGGGGTCCAGTACAGGTAGCGTGAATTCGAACGAATGATGGTCTGGGCAGGTCGTTGCTGCGTGCGCATCCGTTCGGTCGAAAACGCGACCGCAAGGGCGATGTCCAGGCCGCCCTGCGCCTGGTCGACCGTGTCGGTCAGATAGGGCAGCGGCTGCGGGTCGGTGGCGGGCCGGCGCATGGCCGGGCAGCGGAACGGCAGCAGCGCGTCCGCGGTGATGATCCATGGTGAGATGGTCGTGCCAAAGTTCTTGCCAAGAAACGGGCCGAGCGGATTCATCTCCCAACGCTGGATGTCGCGCGCGGACCAGTCATTTAGCAGGACTGCGCCAAATATGTGGTCGCTGGCCCGACCGACGGGGACCGGTGCGCCGCGCGCGTTGCCGGGACCAACAAGAAATCCCATTTCGAGCTCGAAATCCAGGCGTTGGCAGCGGCCGAAAGTCGGGGCCGACGAGTCGGGATCGATGTACTGTCCGTTCGGCCGCAGAAGTTCGCTGTCGCTGACACACACCGACGACGCGCGTCCGTGGTAGGCGGTCGGCACGTACTTGTAGTTGGGCGGCAGCGGGTCGTCGGGGCGCATCAGCGCACCGGCGGCCGTGGCGTGGTAGATGCCGGAGTAGAAGTCGGTGTAGTTGCGCACCTGCACGGGAAGGTGCAGGGCGCACGTGTCGGCAGCGTACAGAATGTCGCCGCTGTCCGCCTCGGCCCGGCCGCGGTCCGGATTGGTCGCGTCCAGCAGCGCGGCGGCCTGTCGGCGCAACGCGCGCGCAGCCCGGTTGCCCTGCGCCAGCAGGTCGTTCAGCGCCGGGCCGCGTGCCGCCTCGGCAGCCTCCGCCGCCTCGCCCGAGAACCAGCCTCGATCGAGCGCCGCGCCGATGTCCAGGATCATGTCGCCGATGGCGATCCCGCCGCGTGGCGGGCCAGCCTCCGGCGCGAACACGCCAAGCGGCAGGTTCTGGATCGGGAAGTTCGTCTCCGGCCGATTTGCCGACGGCACCCAGCTTCGCCGGGCAGGATCGTGGGTCTGGTCCAAGGCGGCGTTCATCGGCGGGGCTCCATCGGGTTGCTGCGCTGAGTAGGCGGATGCGACATGGCGGGCCTGGCTACGTCGTTCCGGCCGTCGGCGGAAGCGCCGCACCGTGCGTGCGCGTGACGTACCCCATCGCGAGATCGTGCTGGAGCAGCGCCGGGTCGCGGCGGGCAGGATCGCCGTAGCCGCCACCGCCGCCGGTATAGACCTCGACCCGATCGCCCGGCTGCAGCGCGATATCGTCTTTGAGCATGATGCACGGCGGCTGTCCGTCGCGATGGATCTCGACCCGGCCGGTCGCGCCTTCGCCGCCGCCGGCCAGACCCCAGGGCGCGCAGCGCGTACGCTCGATCTTCGTGCCAATGCGGCACTCGGCGAGAATGGTGTAGCGCTTCTCCACGCCGAGGCCGCCGCGCCACTGGCCCACGCCGCCGGAATCCGGGCGCAACCGGACGTAGTCGATGCGATAGGGATGCTCCGCCTCCTGCAGCTCCACGGGCACTTCCAGCGTGTCGCCGTGCGCCATGGAACGGAACGGCCCCGGACCGTCCCAGCCGGCCCCCGCGCCCCAGCCGCCGATCGTCGATTCCATGTGCTGGAACCAGCGCCCGTCACCTTCAAGCCGGCCGTAGATGACGTGCATGCCGTAGGTGCCGTGATGCGCGGCGGGCACCCGATCCGGCAGCGCCGCGGCAAGAGCGCGCAGGATCGTGTCCACCACGGTCGGGATCGTGTTGCCGGAACCCCCCATGGCGGCCGTGCGGGACGCGCTGAGCATCCGCCCCGGCGGGCAGTGCACGGCGATCGGCCGGAACGCGCCTTCGTTGGCGGGCTCGTCCGGGGAGAACACGTACTTGCAGGCGATCCGCGCGGCCGCGACGGCGCCACCTGCGAAGCCCGCGTTCATCGGTCCGCGTGCCTGCGGCGGCAGGCCGCTCAGATCGACCGTGATCTGGTCACCCTTCACCTCGACGGCAACTTCGACCGGTAGCGGCACGCCGGGTACCAGCGGATCGTCATCCAGGAACGACGCGGCACGGTAGACGCCGTCCGGAATGCCGGCGATCAAAGTGCGCGTTGCGCTTTCGGAACGGTCCCACAGCAGTTCGATCGCGGCGCGCAGCGCGGGCTGGCCAAAGTCGGCGGCTGCCTGCAACACCATATCGCGGCCCATCAGGCACCCGGCCAACTGCGCCGCCATGTCCCCCAGCACCATCTCGGGGAAGCGTGTGTTGGCCTCCACCATCCGGTACATGTCGTCCACGCGCTCGCCACGGGACAGCAGCTTGACGGTGTGGAACTGGATGCCTTCCTGGAAGATGTCGGTGGAATCGTTGGAGAAACACGAGCCGACGACCATGCCGCCGACATCGACCCAGTGCATGACGATCGCGGCGAAGCCGATCAGCCCGGCATCATCCTCGGCGGTGCGGATCGGGGTGTACATGACCACGTTGTTGAGGTGCTGGCCCATCGTGCCGGCATAGTTGGTGATCACCACGTCACCATGCTGCAGGCGGGACTTGCCGTAGATGCGCAGTCCGTCACGCACCGCCGCGCTGAGCGCGTTGGCGATGAAGATCGGCAGTCCGCCCTTGCATTGCGAAATCAGTCGAGCATCGCCGTCGACCAGCCCGACCGCGTAGTCCTTGTATTCCGAGACGAGAATGCTGAACGCGGTCCGCGTGATGTCCTTGTCGACCAGGTTGGGGATGGCGCTGAGCCGGTTGATGATGATCTGCGCCGTGATCGGATCGACGGCGGCACTGTCGGCGCGCGGTGGATGAGTGTCGAGGTGCATTGTACCTGGCATCTTGAATCCCTCTCGCAGCGGGTTGCCGTCAGCCCAGGGTGATGCGGAGTTCACCGAGCGGGCCGACTTCGAGCCGATCGCTCGGACCAATCACGGTGGTCGAACCGAATTCCTCGATCACTGCCGGACCCTCCGTCACGAAGCCGACGGGCAGCGCGAAGCGATTGAGCACCTGTGTCGGCAGGCGGCGCCGTTGCTCCGCCGAGTAGACTGTCCGCGGCCTCGCCTGGCGCGACGGCGCGGTGCCCGCCCGGTGCAGACGGGACAGATCCGGGCTTGGCGTGATCGCGATCCCGGTGACCTTGATGGCGATGACGTCCACCGGGGAGGCAGCGTCGGCGTGGCCGTAGCGGCGGCGGTAGACGTCCAGAAAGCGCGTCCGCAGGTCTTGCGGGTCTGCCTCGTCTCCAACCGGGACGTCGATCGAGGAACGCTGGCCGGCGTAGCGCATCTCGGCGTGGTATTCGAATACGGTGTTGGTCGAGCCGAAGTCGCGCCGCAGCGTGGCGCCGATGTCCCGCCGCATCGGTTCCGCGGCCTGCACGATCTTTGCCAGGGCGAGCTCGTCGAGCCGGAATACCAGGCTGCGGGCCTCATCCAGGCGAGCGTCGGCGAGCAGCATGCCGAGTGCCGAGAAATTTCCCGGCTCCGGCGGGACAAGCACGCGCTTGAGGCCGAGCGCACGCGCCAGGTGGACACCGTGCAGGGGACCGCCGCCACCGAACGCAAACAGCTCGAAATCGCGCGCGTCACGCCCGCGCTCGACCGTGATTTCCTTGATTGCGTCGGCCATCCTGGCGTTGGCAAGGTCGAGGATGCCGCCGGCGACGGCATCGAGATCCGCGGCAGAGAAGCCGAGCGGCACGCCGACCTTGCCCATGACGGCAGCGGCCGCGGCGACGGCGTCCAGCGAGAGCTCGCCGCCGAGGAACGCATCGCTGCTGATACGGGCCAGCACCAGGTTGGCGTCCGTCACGGTCGGCTCCTGGCCACCGCGGCCGAAGCAGGCAGGCCCGGGGTTCGAGCCGGCGCTGCGTGGTCCAACCCGCAATGCGCCGCCGGGCGCTAGATGGGCGATCGAACCGCCTCCCATGCCGACCTCCACGATGTCGAGCACCGGGGTCCGCATCGGGAAACCATACTCGTAGCCGCCCACGTAGTAGGTCGACTGCACCTCGAAGCGGCCGGCTTCGACCAGCGCGCATTTCGTGGTGGTGCCCCCCATGTCAAAGGCGATCACGCGATCAAGGCGCATGGCCCGGACGTAGGCGGCGGCGCCGATGACACCCCCGATCGGCCCCGATTCCACCAACGCGATCGGCTGCTCCTTGGCCCGGCGCGGTGCCAGTACCCCGCCGTTCGAGGCCATGATCTGGAACTGACCAACGAAGCCGCGCTGGTTCAACTGGGCCTCGAACCGGTCGATATAGGCAGCGGTCTGCGGGCCGACGAAGGCATTGGCGACGGCGGTCGACATGCGTTCATACTCGAACCACTGCCGGGAAAGCTCCGTGCTCGTGGTAACGAACACGCCCGGCAGGCGCTGGCGCAAGTACTCGGCCGCGCGCGCCTCATGCGCGGGGTTCCGGTACGAGTTGATGAAGGTGATCGCCACCGCCTCGACCGCGGCGGTTTCCAGCTTGTCCGCGACCGCCGAAAGCCCATCGAGATCGAGTGGTACGAGCTCCGTCCCGTCGGCCGCGATGCGCCCGTCCACCTCGAAGCGCATGGAACGCGGCACGAGCGGCGGCTGGCGCTGGTAGTCCAGGCGGAATGCAACCGGCCTGCCGGCTCGGCCGATCTCGATGACGTCGCTGAAGCCGGTGGTGGCGACCAAGGCGATCCGGGCCCCCTGCCGCTCGAGCAGGGCGTTGATGACTTGCGTGCTGCCGTGCTTGAGCACGTCCACGCCGCGGAGGTCGACGTCGATGTCGTCAATGCCTTGCAGGACCGCCTCGACCAGGTCCGTCGTCGTCGTCAGGCGCTTGCCGAAGCTCAGTCGATCCTGTTTTGCATCGTAGCCCACGACGTCGGTGAAGGTGCCACCGATATCGGTGCCGACAAACATCGTCATGCCGTTGGTCTCCTGGCAGCAGGTTAGGCAGCGCCTCGGTTGGAAGTCAACCATCTGGTTGGTACATATTTCTCATGCTAGACTGGCCGCAACAGGCAGAACGAGGATGGCGATGCCACCACGCAGCAGATCGACATCGGCTATGCCCCTCGAGACGAGCCGGAGCCGCCGGACCAGCGAGGCCGTGCTGAACGCAGCAGTGCGGGAGTTTGCCGAGAACGGTTTTGCCGGCGCTCGGATCGACCGGATCGCATCGCTCGCCAACGTCAACAAGACGGCGCTCTATTATCATTTCGGCAACAAGGATGAGTTGTTCGCGGCCGCGCTCGAATTCGGCTATGCGCAATTCCGCATGCGCGAGCAGGAGTTGAAGGGAGAGGGAAATTCAGTAATCGCCGACCTGGAGCGATTGGTTGGTGCATTGTTTGACAGCGCGCATGAAAACCGTCTCCATGCGAGCTTGATCGCGGACGAAAACCGATATCGCGGAAAGCATCTTGGGCCGGCGCTGCGCGCCCGTATCCGCGGCTTGATCACACCGGTAATCGACGACATGAGCACCTTGATCCAGCGTGGTCAGCGCGAGGGAGTCTTGCGCAAGGATCTCGACGTAACCCGCGTCTACCTGTCCGTCATCTCGCTTTCCATGTTCTATCTGACTAATGCGACAACGCTGTCGGCTGTCGTGGGTCTTGACCTTTCTGAACCGGGCGAGGTCGCTCTCTGGCGGGACCACGTCATCAGCTTCGTGGTGGCAGCTTTGCGATCCGAAGGGGGCGGCCAGCGCTCGAGCCAAGTCCGATGATGCGCACCGCTGCCGATCGACGTGCTGCTGGTCCGGATGCGGGATGCGGCCCTGCCGAATGGGCAGAAGGTCACCGACGCGCAATTCGAGGCGGCGGTGGCCGCGGCGCCTTACCTGCATCCTCGCTTGGCGGCGACCACGGTCAACGCCAACGTCAACGGCGAGATCGCCTTCATGACCCCCGAGCAGCGCCGAGCCGAGATCAAGATGCTCCTACGCAAGCGCGCTGCGTTCGAAGCGCCGACGATCGAGGGGGAGGCGGAGGACGGCAAGAAGTGAACCTGCCCGCCACGCCGCGGTCAGCGCCTGGGAGCGACGGGAGCTAGCGCTGATGGCGGCGGAACTCGATCAGGTGGCAACGACAGATGCCGGCGGTCGGGGCTAATGTACAACCCGGGAAGATGCCAGAATCGCGCATCCGGATCCGTCCAAGTGTCTGGCCTGCCGGTGATTTGCCTTGAGACGCGGCACGCCCATCGCGTGCTGCCTGCCAAGACCAACGATCCTTCGCGCAAAACGAGTAAGCACCCAAGCATCGGACGAGGGTATCCGGTTGTGACGGGACCGGATCCTCGAAGCGGACGCGACCGTCATCTCCATCGGCGAACGGGAAACATCCCGAGCACGCTCTAGAAGGAAGTGGCCGCCATCCTGCGGGTCACCACCTCCCGCAGGCGGCGGATCAGGGAGGCGCTGATGCGCGAGCGCGGCCGCTCCCGGCCGCGGATGATGTGCGGCGTGAGCGGGATGGACGGCGAGATCGGCCGCGCCACCAGGCAGGTGAAGTTGTGGTCCAGCAGCAGGAATGGGTCGATCACCGCGAGCCCCGCGCCGGCGCGCACCAGGCGCAGCGCGGTGGAGGCCTGGTTGACCACCAGCGGAACGTCGTCGGCGAGCCCAGCCTGGCGCAGTGCCGCACGGAATTGCCAGCCGGTCGCCGTATCGGCGCGGAACGATATGGTCGGCTGGTCACGAAAGTCGGCCATGTCGATCCGGTCCTTGGCCGTCAGCGCGTGGTCAGCCGGCATCACGCAGACGGCTTCGCCGCGGCACAGGATTTCGGAATCGAGGTACGGCGCGTCGGGTGGATCGGTCAGCAGCCCGAAATCGACTTGGCTGGCCAGCACCCGGCTCATCACCTCGATCGCCGGCACCGCCTGGATCTCCACCCGCACGTTCGGCCGGTCGCGGCGGAACTCGCTGACCGCGTCGGCCAGGAAGGCGGCGGCAAGCGAAGGGATCGCGGCCACGGCGATCTGCCCGGCATAGCCGTCGCGCAGATCGGCGACCAGGCGGTCGATCTCCTCGAACTGGTCGTGCACGCGGTCGATCTGCGCGATCAGGGCCTGCGCGTGCGCGGTCGGCACCAACCGGCCCTTCACCCGCTGGAATAGTTCGAGGCCGAGCGCCTTCTCGGTGAGGCCGAGCGCCTTGGTCACCGCCGGCTGGGTCAGGCCCAGAAGCTGAGCGGCGCGCGTAATCGACCCGCTCTTGATCACGGCGCGGAAGATGGTCTGCTGGCGGATGTTCATCGGCGACCAGGCGTCTGCGAAAGACAGCGACGCCGCAGTATCGGGCGCCAGCCGACGCACGGCCAGCCTATAACTTTCCAGGCCGGAAGGCACAAACCGAAGCTATTCGACAGCCCTGGGCGCATTCTCAACAGTTTTGCATGCTGCCAGGATGCGGATGAACCATTCGGAGCCCCTTTTGCCCCCAACCCCGGACCGCCCGTACATCCTGGAGTTGGACCGGATCACCAAGCGCTTCGAGAGCGTCACCGCGGTCGACGACGTCTCGCTGGAGGTGCGGCAGGGCGAGTTCCTGACGTTGCTCGGCCCCAGCGGCTGCGGCAAGACCACCATCCTGCGCATGATCGCCGGCTTCGAGACGCCGACCAGGGGGGCGATCCGTATCGATCAGCGCCCGATGGCCGGCATCAAGCCGTACGACCGCCCGATCGGCATCGTGTTCCAGAACCTCGCTTTGTTCCCACACATGACGGTGGGCGAGAACATCGCCTTCGGGCTGGAGGTGCAGAAGCTGCCGCGTGCGGAGATCACCGCCCGTGTCACCGAGGCGCTCAGTATCATCGGCCTGTCCGGCTTCGAGCAGCGCCGCGTCCAGGCCCTCAGCGGCGGCCAGCGGCAGCGCGTCGCCCTGGCACGGGCCTTCGTCATTCGCCCTTCGCTGCTGCTGCTCGACGAGCCGCTGGGCGCACTCGACCTAAAGCTGCGCCGGCAGTTGCAACTCGAACTGAAACACATCCAGCGCCGGATCGGCACCACCTGCGTCCTGGTCACCCACGACCAGGAGGAGGCGCTGACCATGTCGGACCGCATCGCGGTGATGAACCACGGTCGCATCGAACAGCTCGGGACCGCCGAGGAGGTGTATTCCCGCCCGCGCTCGCGCTTTGTGGCCCAGTTCATCGGCGACACCAACCTGCTCGAAGGCTGCGTCGCCGACCGGGACGGGGCAATGGCACGGCTGGCGCTGCTCGGCGGTCAAGTCATGATGCGGCTGCTTCTGCCCGACAGCATGCGGGCCGGTGATCCCGCCTTGGTGTCGGTGCGGCCGGAGGCGGTCCTGCTCGGCGTCGCCGCCGCGTCGTCCCCCTGGCATGTGGAGGGCGTCATCGAGGAATGTATCCATGTGGGTGCCCAGATCCGCTGCACGCTTGCCATCGGCGAGACCAGGATGATCGCGACCCAGACCACCCGCGCGGCCGAAACCGGCCGCCACGAGGTCGGCGACCGTGTGACGCTGTCCTGGGCGGCCGATGACGTGGCGATCCTGCCGAGCGATGCCGGCGGTGGGGACCGGGCCTGAAACGCTGAGAAACCCTTGTGGAGGCGAAGATGAACAGGCGTTCCATTAGAAGTCTGGCCATGGCGCTGCTGTCCGCCGCCGCCTGTCTGGTGGCATCGACCTCCTGGGCCCAGGCGCCAGGTCCCGGCGGCGGCATCACCATGGGCGCCTATGGCGGCGGGCCCGGCGACGTCTGGCGCCGCGTCGCTAAGACCTTCACCGACGAGACCAAGATTCCGGCCCGGGTGGTGGACTGGGTGGACATCCAGCCGGTGATCCGCTCGCAGGCGGCCAATCCGCAATACAATGTGGGTCTCGGCAACTACATCGACGCCTACCGCCTGGCCAAGGACGGGCTGCTTGAGACGTTCACGCCAGACGAGCTGCCCGGACTGAAAAACGTGCCCAAGGCGCAGATCCTGAAGACCGCAGATGGGCGGATCATCGGCGCGCCGATCTACTTCCAGTACTACGGGATCGCCTACAACAAGGATCTCGCCAAGGCGTCGGACTTCGAATCCTGGGAGGCGCTGGCCGACCCGAAATGGCGGGGCAAGCTCGCGCTGACACGGTTCATCTGGTCGGCGACCTACGACCTCGTGCTGTACGCCAAGTTGCACGGCGGCGACGAGAACAACATCGCCCCGGGGATCCCGCTGCTGAAGGGTCTGGCTGCCAATGCGGTGACCGTCTACAGCTCGATGGCGCAGATGAACGGGCTGCTGTCGCGCGGCGAGGTAGCCGCGGTGCCCTACTATTCCGCGCGCTTCTGGGGCGACGCCGCCCTGCCGGGCGTGGGGTTCCTGCTGCCTAAGGAAGGTGGGCTCATGCTCCCCTACATGCTCGTCGTGGCCAAGGGCGGCGGGGACCGGGCGGCCGCGCTGGCGTGGCTGAATTACGCGATGACCGCCGAGCCGCAGCAGATGATCCTGAACGCGACCGGTTACATCCCGCTCAACCAGACCGTGAAACTCACCGACGAGCAGACGCGCCGGCTGGGCATGCCGGTCGCCGACCTGCTGAAGCGGCTGTACCAGCCGGACTGGACGGTGGTCGCGGACAAGCAGGAGGAGCGGGTGAACCTGGTGGAACAGCTTCTGTCCCAGGTGAAATAGCCCGGACGGCGCTGCCACGATGCAACTGGGACGCTGGCTCTATCTCGGCCTGATACCAGCGATCCTGCTGCTGGCAGGGTTCTTCTACGCCCTGTTCACCCTGGTCGCGAGCGCCTTCGTCACGGACGGGGTGGTGGGGTTCGCCCGGTTCGCGTCGTTCTTCCTGCGGGCCGACTACGTCGATGTGCTGGTGCGGACGTTGTGGATCGCCGGGCTGACCACGGCGATCGCCGTGGTGATTGGTTACCCGGTCGCATACCTGATCGCCCGCACCCGCACGGGACGGACTTGGCTGCTGATGCTGGTGATCGCACCGTGGCTGACCAGCGTGGTGGTGCGCACCTATGGCTGGATGGTCATCCTCGGCAATCGCGGCCTGATCAACGGCTTCCTGCAATGGGCAGGGCTGGCCGGGCGCCCCGTGCCGCTGATGTACAACTCGTTCGGCATCATCGTGGGCCTAGTACACGTGCTATGCCCGTTCATGATCATCGCCATCTTCTCGACGCTGCAACAGCTCGACCCCGCGCTGGAGGAGGCGGCGATGAGCCTGCGCGCCCGTCCCTGGCGCATCTTCCGCAAGGTGCTGTTGCCGCTGACCCTGCCCGGAGTGATCTCTGGTGCCATCATTGTCTTTCTGATGGCGACCGGGGCGATCGTGACGCCGCTGCTGCTCGGCGGCCTGCGCGACCGCATGCTCGGTACCCAGATCTTCCAGGAGATGTTCGAGCTGTTCGACTTCCCGAAGGCCGCGACGATGGCGATCATCCTCACCGTCTCGGCGATCTGCGTGGTGTTGCCGCTGCAATGGCTGGAGCGCCGCGTGGGGCGGCATCTGCGCACGGTGGAGGAGTAGACGCCGTGCGCTGGCGCCTACCGATCGCGGCCATCCTGTTGTTCCTGCCTGCGCCGATCGCGATTGTCGCGTTGTCGTCGGTCACGTCGCGCGGCTACCTGACCTTCCCCCCCAGCAGCTTTTCGCTGCGCTGGTATACCGAGTTCCTGAGCAGTGCGGAGTGGCTACGGGCGCTGGCCATCAGCGTTCTGCTGGCCTTTTCAGCCGCTTGCGGCAGCGTGCTGATCGCCTTCCTGGCCAGCCAGGTGATTGCGCGCAAGCGCTTCGCCGGGCGGTCGCTGCTCGAGACGCTGATGCTGATGCCGATCATCTTCCCGCACGCGGCACTGGGGGTGGCGATGCTGGGCATCGTCTCCTCGCTGCATTGGAACGGCACCTTTGTGGGGCTGGTGTTGGCCCATGTGGTGCTGACCGTGCCGTATGCCTACCGGCCGCTGATCGCCAGCATTCGGGCACTTGATCCGGTGATGGAGGAGGCCGCGATGTCGCTGGGCGCGCGGCCGGGGACGATCCTGAAGCGGGTGACCCTACCGCTGCTGCGTCCGGGCCTGATAACCGCGCTGGTCTTCGCGTTCGTGATCTCGTTCGATGAGGTGACAGTGACGATGTTCCTGGTGGGGCCGGACATGTCCACGATTCCCGTGCGGATCTTCGCCCAGATCCAGGAGAGCGCCAGCCCGGTGATCGCCGCCATTAGCACGGTGCTGATCGGATTCACCGTCCTGATCGTGGCCCTGACCCAATGGCTGTTGGGCCTGGAAGCGTTCCTCGACATCGGCGCCGGCCGATCCTCGCGGCCCGCGGCCTGATCCGGCCTATCCGTCCGGCCGGGTCAGCCGCACCGGCACCGGGGCACCGGCGACGATGGCGGGCAGCAGGGCGAACATCTCCTGGATCAGGGACTCGGCAATGCGCGAGATCGGACGGCCGCGTAGGCTGATTACATTGGCGCGGAACGGCACCACCGAGGCGATCGGGCGGGCGGTGAGTTCCAGAAAATTCGCATCGAGCATCAGGAACGGATCGCAGATGGCCACCCCGGCCCCGGCGCGCACCAGCCGCAGCGTGCTCCAGTTGTGGTTGCTGACGATGTCGATGTCCCGCTGCCGGTCGCTCTCGCGCAGCAGGGCGCGCACGCGGCTGCCGGTCGCGGTGGCCCCGCGGGCGGAGATCAGCGGCGTGCCGTCGAGGTCAGCCAGGCTGATCCGCGCGTGGCTTGCCAGCTCGTGGTCGGAGGGCATGATGCACACGGCCTCGGCCTCGCAGAACACCACGGCGTCCAGATAGGCGTTGTCGGCGACATCGTTGAGCATGCCGAAATCGGCGCGGCCGCTGAGCACCTCTTCCAGCACCTGCTCGGCGGGAAGCTGCTCGATCTCGATCTGCACCGCCGGCACGCGGCGGCGGAAGGAGGCAATGGCGTCGACCATGAAGGCGTCGCCCAGGGCAGGAACGCAGGCGACGATGATCCGCCCGGCATAGCCCTGCTGCAGTTCCTGAATGATCCGCCCGGTGCGGTCGATTTCGTTGTGCAGCCGGTCAATCTTCGGCAGCAGCGCCTCCGCCGCGGGGCTGGGGTAGAGCCTGCCCTTCAGCCGCCGGAACAGGACAATGCCGAGTTCCTCCTCGGTCTGGCGCAAGGTCTTGGTGATGGCGTGGGGCGAGAAGTTCAGCACACGGGCGGCGCGCGAGACCGAACCCGTCTTCATCACCGCGCGGAACACCACCTGTTGGCGGAAATTCATGGACGTCCGGCGCTCCCCCTGTCGACCATCCGGGCCACGAAACCACACCCCCGCGCTGCGCGCCATAACTTCGCGACCCTTTTGAAAGGCTGCCCGGCTATTCGACAGCATGGGAGGCGCGAAAGATGATCGAAACTTATTTGCACGTGCCACCGAACAGATGTGAGGCCAGGACGATGATCATCGACTTTAGCAGCCGGCCGCCGATCGATGCCTTCGACTCGAAGGCCCGCCACCTCAGCAACTACCGCCGCGTCTATCAGGCGAGCGAGGCCCAGGTCACCGAAGCGGCCGGCGCCGATCCGATGGCCGCCTACCTGGCGGCTTACGACCAGGTGGACGCCGCCTATGTGGTGGTGAAGGCCAAGGACGTGGAGACCACGTTCGGCATCAAGGCGTCCAACGAGGCGGTGGCGGAATTCTGCCAGGCCCACGGCAAGCGTTTCATCGGCTTCGCCGGCGTGGACCCGAACAAGGGCATGACGGCCGTGCGCGAGCTGGAGCACGCGGTGAAGGAACTCGGCATGCGCGGGCTGAACCTGCAATGTTTCGAGCATCGGCTCGCCATCAACGACAAGCGGATGTATCCGCTCTATGCCAAGTGCATCGAGCTGGGCATCCCGGTGAACCTGCACGCCAGCACGAATTTCTCGACCGAATGCTACATGGAGCACGGACGGCCGATCCTGCTGGACGAGGTGATGGTGCATCTGCCGGAGCTGGTCGTGATCGCCTCGCCGCCCGGCTGGCCGTGGGTGCACGAGCTGGTCGGCGTCGCCTGGCGGCACAAGAACGTCTATATCGGCGTCGCTGCGGTGCGGCCGAAATACCTGGACGTGCCGGAATCGGGCTACGGGCCGCTGCTGCAGTACGGCAACTCGGTGCTGCAGGACCGCATGCTGTTCGGCACCTCGTTCCCGATGCAGCCGATCGTCAGGGCGGTGGAAGAAATGAACGCCCTGCCGTTGAAGGAGGCGGTGCGCAGGAAGTGGATGTACGAGAACTCCGCGCGTGTTCTCGGCCTGGACTGAGGCGGCGGACATGCCCCTCACGCGCCTGTTCAATCCCCGCGGCGTGGCCTTCGTGGGCGCGGTGCCGGACCGGGATCGCTATGCGGGGCGCACTGTCGAATACTGCCTCGGCAGCGGCTTTGCTGGCGCGATCTACCCGGTCAACCCGAAATACGACAGCGTGTTCGGCCTGCCCTGCTACAAGCGACTGGACGACATTCCCGGCCTGATCGATGTCGTCATCATCCTGGTCGGGCCGTCGCGGATTCCCGATCTGCTGGACCAGTGTCGGCGGCGCGGCGTCGGCTACGCCATCGCCTACGGCGACTTGGTCGATCCCGGGCCGGACCGCGAGGTGCGAATGGCGTCCATCCGCACCCAGATCGCCGGCGGCGGCCCGCGCATCGTGGGCCCCGTTTGCGTGGGCGTCATGGTGCCGCCCAACAAGCTCGCCATGACCATGTCGAGCGGCACCCTGGCCGGCCCGCCACATGTGGGCGGCATCGGACTGATCACGCAGAGCGGCGGCATCTTCGCCTCGGTGCTGGACCGGGCCTACGCCTTCCACAGCGGGTTTTCCGCCCTGGTGTCGAGCGGGGCCGAGTTCGACCTTAATGTCTGCGACTATGTCGAGCATATGCTGGGCGACGAGGCCACGCGTTGCATCTCGATCTACGCCGAGAAGCTGGTGGATCCGGCGCGGCTGTTCCGGTTGGCCGCGGTGGCGCGCGCCCGCGACAAGCCCATCCTGATGCTCAAGGCCGGCCGCAGCGAGGTGGGTGCCAAGGTGGCGCTGACCCATAGCGGGGCGATCGCCAGCAACGAGGTGATCCGCAAGGCCGCCTTCCGCCGCCACGGCATCGTCGAGGTCAACGACCTGGACGACCTGCACATGACCGCGCGCCTGCTGTGCGATGCACGGGTGGACCCGGGCAAGGGGGTCGCCGGCGCCTCGCAGTCCGGCGGCTACTGCACCGTGCTGGCGGATGCGCTGGCGCGTGTCGGCGTGCCAATGGCGACCCTATCAGCGGCGACCATCGCCCGCATCCACGCCGAAACGCCGATCCCGCACATCAACAACCCCGTCGATTCCGGCAGCGGGCCGCCGGGCAACAACGCGCCCAACACACGCGCGGTGCTGCTCGCCTGCCAGGACGATCCGGGCGTGGGGGCGACCGTCTACGCCGAAACAATGTACATGTACCAGCGCGAGGGCCATCCCTGCCAGATCGACGTGGCGCGCTACGGCCGCAAGCCGCACATCGTCGCCTGGCACGCGGGGGTGGCCACCGAGCCCGTGATCCGGTCGCTGCGCGAGGCGGGGGTGATCGTCTACGACAACGTCGTCACCGCCGTCTCGGCGCTGGGCGCCCTGTACGACTACGGTCGGCTGAGCCGGCGGACGCTGCCCGACCCGCCGCCGCCAACGCCGATCGAGGCAAAGCTTCCGCCCGCCGCGGGCCTGCTCGCGGACGACACGACGAAGGCGATCCTGCACGCCCATGGGGTGAAGCTGGTGCCCGAGATCGTGGCGGAGTCGACCGAAGCGGCGGTGGCAGCCGCCGAGCGAATCGGCTTTCCGGTGGTGGTGAAGGGCATCGGGCCCGCGGTCGCGCACAAGACCGAACTCGGCCTGGTGCGGCTCGGCATCCAGGACGCGGCGGGCGTGGCGGCGGCGATCCGGGCCATGCGGGCGAGTGCGGGCGAATTGTGCACCGCGTTCCTGGTCCAGCCGATGCTCGCCGACGCGATCGAGTTCGCCATCGGTATCCAGTCCGACCCGGCACTCGGTCCCGCCGTGCTGCTCGGTTTCGGTGGCATCTACATCGAGGCGCTTGGTGCCCCCGTGATCGAGATGGCCCCAATCGGCGCCGCCACCGCCGAGGCGATGATCCGGGAAGTCGACCGCAAGGACATTTTGGGCGGCTACCGCACCGGCAAGCGACGCGACCGGGCGGCGCTGGTCGAGGCCCTGGTAGCGGCGGGCCGGCTCGCCTGGAACATGCGCGACCGGATCGAGAGCCTCGACCTCAATCCGGTCATCGTCTGCGAGCGCGGCGCCTTCGCCGTCGATGCGGTGCTGGCCCTTCAGGCGGCCACGGGAGAGGTGCCATGACCGGCGGGCTCGCGATCGGCGTCGATATCGGCGGCACCTTCACCGACGTTGTCGCGGTGGGCGCAGACGGGCTCACCATCGCAAAGGTGCCATCGTCGCGGTCGGACCCGAGTTCCACCGTCCGCGACGTGCTGGGCCGGCTGCTGCCGGAATGGGGGAAGCGGCCGCAGGACGTGGAGCGCTTCACCCACGGCACCACGGTTGCCACCAACGCGGTGCTGGAACGCCGCGGTGCGCGGATCGGGCTGCTCACCACCGACGGCTTCACCGACGTCGTCGAGATCGGGCGGCAGAACCGGCACCAAATCTACGACCTGATCCTGAAGCCGGAGACGCCGGGCTTCCTCGCCCCCGGGCCCCGCCGCAAGGGCGTGGTGGAGGAAATCGCGCCGACCGGCGAGGTAGTGGTGCCGCTCGACGAGGCGTCGCTGAAGCAGAGCGTGGATGCGCTGATCGCCGAGCGGGTGGAGGCGATCGCCGTCTGCTTCCTGTTTTCGTTCGCCAACCCCGTCCATGAACAGCGCGCGCGCGACTATCTGCGCGAGCACCATCCCGGGGTGATGGTGTCGCTCTCTTCGGACGTGGATCCGAGTTTCCGTGAATACGAACGCACCTGTGTGACGGCGTTCGACGCCTATGTGAAGCCGTTGCTGGACCGCTATCTCGGGCAGATGGAGGGGCACCTGGCGTCCGCCGGGGTTCCGGCGCCGTTGCAGATCATGCAGTCGCGCGGCGGCATCTGCTGCAGCGGGATCGCGCGGCTGCGCCCGGTGCGGCTGTTCCTGTCGGGCCCCGCCGCCGGCGTGATCGGCGCACGCGACGTGGGGGTCGAGACCGGGCATCGCGACATCATCACGCTCGACATCGGCGGCACCAGTTCGGACATCGCGCTGATCACCGACGGGCGGCCGATCGTCCGGCCTGACGGGTTGCTGGACCAGTTCACCATCCGCGTGCCGATGGTCGATGTGAACTCGATCGGCGCCGGCGGTGGCAGTATCGCCTGGATCGACGCCGGCGGCGGACTGCGCGTGGGCCCGCGCTCGGCGGGCGCCGAACCGGGCCCGGCCTGCTACGGCCGCGGCGGCGAGGACGCGACGGTGACGGATGCCTCCGTCCTGCTCGGCCTGCTGAACCCGGCCTATTTTGCTGGCGGCACCATGCGCCTGGACCCGGATCTGGCAGCGCGCGCCGTCGAGGCGAAAGTGGCCCGTCCTCTCGGTATGACGGTCGAGCAGGCGGCGCTCGGAATCCACCGCGTCATCAACGCGCAGATGGCCGAGGGGATGCGCCTGGTCTCGATCAAGCGCGGCATCGACCCCCGCGCCTTCGCGCTGCTGCCGTTCGGCGGCGCCGGGCCGCTGCACGCGACCGCTTTGGCCCGCGAACTCGGCATCACCACCATCGTCGTGCCGCGCTATCCCGGCGTGCTCTCGGCCAGCGGCCTGCTCTCGGCCATGACCGAGCACGAAGTGGCCGGCGCCTTCTTCCGCAAGCTCGCGGGCTTCGAGCCGGCGGAATTGCTGGAAGCGTGCCGGCGGCTGAAGGAGTCGTGCGCGGCGCTGATGGCGGCCGAAGATGTCCCGGCCGATTCCGTGGAGACGTCGTACGCCGCCGACATCTGCTACATCGGCCAGTCCTACGCGCTGGAGGTGCCGTTCACGCTCGACGACCCGGCCGGCATCGGCAAGCGGATCTATGCGGATTTCGGCCGCATTTACACCCAGATATACGGCCACGACACACGCGCCCCGGCCCAGTTCGTCAACCTGCGCGTGGTGCAGCGCGTGGCCTCCAGCACGCGCATGCCACGCCCGGCGGCGATTACGGGCGGCAGCAGCCGCAAGGGCACGCGGCGCGTGCTGATGGGCGAAGGCAGCGCCTATGTCGATGCCGCCATCCATGCCCGCGATCAGATCTCTGCAAACGAGGTGATCGCGGGCCCCGCCATCATCGAGCAGAGCGACACCACCACCCTGATCGAGCCGGGCTGGCATTCCCGCCTCGCCGCCGGGCAGAACCTCGTGGTCACCTATGGAGACGCGCCATGAACGCGCGGTCGGCCGACCTGATCGATCCCGTCACCCTGGAAGTGGTGCGCAACCGGCTGGAGGGCATCGCTAACGAGATGCAGTTCACGCTGCTGCACAGCTCGTTCTCGCCCATCGTGAAAGAGGCGATGGACTGCTCGGCGGCGCTGTTCACGGCGGGCGGCGACACCATCGCCCAGGCGACGGCGCTGCCGATCCATCTCGCCACCATGATCCCAGCTTTGGCCGCCGTGCTGAAGGCGTTCCCGCTGGCGGAGATGCACGAGGGCGACGTCTTCATCCTCAACGACCCGTATTGCGGCGGCACCCATTTGCCGGACATCACGCTGTTCATGCCGGTGTTCGCGGAAGGGGTGCCGATCGCCTTCAGCGTCACCACGGTCCACCACCAGGACATGGGCGGCATGACGCCGGGCTCGATCCCGACCAACGCCACCGAGATCTACCAGGAAGGCCTGCGCATCCCGCCGCTGCGCTACATGGAAAAGGGCTGCGTCAACGAGACCCTGGCAGCCATGCTGCGCCTGAACATCCGCATCCCCGAGATGTTCATGGGCGACTTGAACGCCCAGCTTTCCGCCTGCACGGTGGGGGCGCGCAACCTCGGTCGGCTGGTGCAGAGCCGCGGGTCCGCCAACGTCACCGCCATCTTCCGCCAACTGCTCGACCGGTCGGAGGCGATGACACGCCAGGCGCTGCTGACCCTGCCGCAGGGCACGTTCCATTACACCGATTGGCTCGACAATGACGGGGTGGAACTGGACAAGCGGGTCAAGATCCAGGTCGCCGTGACGAACAGGAACGGCAGCATCCATTTCGACCTCACCGGCACCAGTCCGCAGGTGAAAGGGCCGATGAACTGCGTGCCGTCCGGCTCGCTGGCGGCGGCGTACTACGCCGTGCGGGCGCTGACCGACGCATCGATCCCCACCAATGGCGGCTGCTTCCGTCCGGTCAGCCTGTTCCAGCCGCCGGGCTCGCTGGTCAATCCCATCGCGCCCGCCCCGGTTAACGCGCGCACGGCCACGATCAAGCGGATGTGCGGTGCCTTCGTCAGCGCCTTCGCCGAGGCGGCCCCGAACCGCGTGCCCGCCGCCTCGGCCGGAACTTCGCTGATGATGGTGTTCGGGGGGCAGCGCGAGGATGGCACCGCTTTCATCATCAGCGAACTGGTGGCCGCCGGCACCGGCGCCAGTGCCGGCTCCGATGGTGTGGACTGCCTGCAGACTGACGGCAGCAACAGCATGAACATGCCGGTGGAGGCGTTCGGCCTGGACGCTCCGATTCGCGTGCGGCGGTTCGGGCTGCGCACCGATTCCGGCGGCACCGGCAGGTTCCGCGGCGGGCTGGGCGTGGTGCGCGAGTACGAAATGCTCGGCGATGAAATTCGGTTCACCCATCGCGGCGAGCGCCATTATACTGGTGCGAAAGGGTCATCCGGCGGCGGGCAGGGTGGCACCGCGTGGTCCGTCATCCGTCGCGCCGATGGCCGCGAGGAAGTGATCGCGTCGAAATGCGTGACCACCTTGTCGCGCGGCGACCGGCTGTTGATCCAGACGCCAGGCGGCGGCGGGTTCGGCGATCCGCGGCAGCGGGACCGCGACCTGGTCCGCCGTGATATCGAAAGCAGCAAGATCAGCCGGCAGGCCGCTCGCGACATCTATGGCTTCGAGGTGAGCTGAACCGGCCACGAATTGACAAGAGTGCGCGAAGCAGGGGGTGGAATGATGGCGGATCTTCGACTGACGAAGCGGCAGTTCCTGGGTGGTGCCGCGGGGTTGAGCGCCGGCTTCCTGAGCCAATCGGCCGAGGCCGCGACCAACTTCATCGTCGGCACGTTCGGCGGCCCATACGAGGCGGTGCTGCGCCAGAGCGTCCTGCCCGGGTTCGACCGCGACCACAACGTCACCACCAAGCTGGAGCTTGGCATCGGCGTCGTGTTCCTGCAGAAGCTGCTCGCCTCGCGCAATCGGCCACCGTACAACATCTTCGTCCTGAACGAGGACGAGGCGCTGGTGGGCGACGAAGCAGGCTTGTTCGCCGACCTCGACCTCAAGCGCATTGCCAACCTGTCGCAGATCTATCCGGCGCTGCAGCCACCAGCCGTGAAGATGTACGGCACCATGCTGTTCGAGCTGAACTGCGTCTATAACGCCGACCGGATGGCGGCCCCGACCTCCTGGACCGATCTGTGGCAGAAGGGTTTGAAGGTCGGGGTGGCGCATCCGCAGAACCCGTACGGCCTGCTGTTCCTGATGGTCGCGGCCGAGATGAACGGCGGCAGCGCCAGCAACCTCGGCCCCGGCTTCGCTCAGATCAAGAAGATCGAGAACCTGAAACTATACAAGGGTGTCGTGGATGGTATCCAACTGTTCCGCACCGGCGAGATCGACGTGGGGTTCTTCTATCGCAACCGCGCGGTCGAACTCGCCGACGAGGGGCGGCCGATCAAGTTCTGCCGTCCGAAGGAGGGTACGTTCGGCCACCGCTCCGGCATCCAGGTTCCGAAGGGTGCCACCAACATCGACGTCTGCTACGACTGGGTCTCGATGTGCATGACCGCCGACTACCAGCGGCTGTTCGCCGCGCACTACTACAGCCCGTCGAACAAGACCCTGGTGCTGCCGCCGGAGCTGGCGGCCAAGCACATCTACGGCGAGGCAAGCGTGAACGCGCTGCGCTTCCCGGACTGGAAGGTGCTGAACGCCCAGAAGAGCGAGGTCTACGAGCGGTGGGAGAAGGAATTCACGCTGTGATGTCCGGTCCGGCCTGAGCGGGAGGGTGCGCGCTTGATGGGGCGGCTGCTGCTGAACGCCGTCACGGGGCTGGTCATCGTGTTCCTGATCGGCCCGCTCCTGATCATCATGGTGGGGTCGTTCACCACCACGACCTACATCACCTTCCCGCCGCAGGGGTTCACGCTGCACTGGTACCGCGAACTGCTGGTGATGGGCGACCTGCTCGACGCCACGATCACCAGCCTGATCGTGGCAGCTCTGACCAGCGTCGCCGCCACCGTCATCGGCACGCTGGCCGCCCTCGCGCTGGCCCAGACCGAGGCGGTCTGGCGCGAGCAGTTGCGGCTGTTCGCCATCGCGCCGCTGGTGTTTCCGACAGTGGTGACCGGTGTCGCGCTGTACGATTTCGTGCGCGGCATCGATCTCGAGTCCGTCTACGTCGCCCTGGTGATCGGCCACACGCTGATCACCGTGCCCTATGTCGTGCGCAATGTCGGCGCGGCACTCGGCGGCCTCGACCCGGCGCTGTCCGAGGCCGCCGCGGGCCTGGGGGCCGGTTGGGTGCGGATCGGGCGGGAGGTGCTGGTGCCAGCGCTGGCGCCGGCGCTGCTGGTCAGCGTGCTGCTGGTGTTCATCGTCTCGTTCGACCAGGTGTCGATCTCGATCTTCCTCGCCGATTCCGACACCACGCCGCTGCCCGTGCGAATCTACAACTACCTGGAATGGGGGCTGGATCCGCGCGTCGCCGCCATCTCCTCGATCACCATCGTCATGGCCTATGCGGTGGTCGTCGCGGTGCAGCGCCTGATCAGGCTGGACCGCGTGTTCGGCAGGGCGGGCTAGAGTGGGCTGGTTCGACCGTGGAGCGGCGGCCAACGTGCCGGCGCCATCGCCGCAAGCGGCGCAGGGTATGGCACTCGACGTGCGCGATCTGGGCCTGGACTACGGTCCGGTGCAGGCGCTGTCGGACATCACGCTAACGGTGGCGCGCGGCGAGTTCGTGGCCCTGCTCGGCCCGTCGGGCTGCGGCAAGACCTCGCTGCTGCGCTCGGTTGCGGGCTTCGCGCATCCGCAGCGCGGGCGCATCGCCATCAACGAGGCCGACGTGCTGGGGCTGCCGGCGCGCCGGCGCAACATCGGCATGGTGTTCCAGAACTACGCGCTGTTCCCGCACCTGACGGCCGCCCAGAACATCCGCTTTGGCCTGCGCTGCCGCCGCACGCCCACCGCCCAGGCGGACCGCCTGGTGGCCGATATCCTCGAGGTCGTGGGCCTACGCGACCTCGGCGACCGCCTGCCCGCCCAGCTTTCCGGCGGTCAGCAGCAGCGCGTGGCGCTGGCTCGGGCGCTGGTGATCCAGCCGAGCCTGCTGCTGCTCGATGAAGCGCTGGGCGCGCTCGACCGCAAGCTGCGGGTGGAGATGCAGGCCGAATTGAAGGCGCTGCAACGCCGTTTCATGATCGCCACCGTCTTCGTCACCCATGATCAGGAAGAGGCCATGGCTATGGCCGACCGCATCGCGGTGATGCGCAGCGGGCGGATAGAACAGCTCGACACGCCGCGTGGACTGTTCCTGCGGCCGCGCAACGGCTGGGTGGCCGACTTCATGGGTGCGGGCAACCTGCTCCCCGGCCGCATCGGGCAAGCCGACGCGCACGGGCACCGGGAATTCGAAGTCGGGCCAGGCTGCGCCTTCAGTATCACGCCCGAGGCACCGCACGAGGGCGCCTCGATCTACGTCCGCTCCGACCGCGTGCAGCTTCGCCTGGTGGCCCCGAGCGAGGCGGGGCTTGTGATCGTGGCGCGGCGGTTCCTCGGCGCGCAGGTCGAACTCCAGGCGCAAGGCGCCCGCAGCCTGGTGCGCGCCCTGATCCCGATCGAGCATGCCGACGGGTTCGAGATCGCCAGCCGGGTCGCGGCTTCCGCGAAACCCGAGGACTGCCTGCTGCTGCCTGCCTGATCAGGCGAAGGTCTGGCCGTACACGTCCCACCCGGTTGCCGCCGAGATGAAGCCCTGGTCGATGTCGCGCCGCACCAGCGCGCGCGCCCGCTCGGAGGCCAATCCGTAGCCGGCACCGCCTGAGGTGGTGATGCGGATGATGTCGCCCTTCATCAGCCGGACGCATTTTTTCGGATCGACCGCAAGCTGCTCGTTGTTGCGGAAGATGTCGCAGCGCGACAGGCTGGCCCGGCTGCCGCCGAAGGCGCCGTCGGGGTGGATGCGGAAGCGGTCAGTGTAGATCGAGAACTCGATGTTGTCTTCCAGCACCTCGTATTCCCGAAACAGGCCGGCACCGCCACGGAACTTCCCGTGGCCGAACGAATCCGGCTGCAGCCCATAGGCCACGATGCGGAAGAAACCGAACTCCATGTCCAGCGCCTCGACCGGGGAGTTGGTACAGTTGGACAAGGGGGCCGCGATGCCGTCGGCGCCGTCGGCAACCGACGCGGCGCCGAAGCCGCCGGCATAGGCCTCCAGGCAAACCCGGAAGCCCCCATCGCGGAATTCGCTGAGGCAGGCCATCAGCGTCGCATCGAACCCGGCCGCAATCACCTGATCGGGCACGGCCTGCGCCAGCGCCTTCATCACGGCGCCATAGGCTCGGTAGCACGGCTCCATGCGCGCACGCACCGGCGCCGGCGGGCGCGGGTTGAGGATGCTTCCGTACGGTGCGGTCAAGGTCACCGGCCGGAAGCTGCCTTCGTTGAACGGCACGTCGGCGTGCAGCAGCACGCCCTTGATACAGCTCATGACAGCCGAGTTGGTGGAGGCGAACGGCGCGTTGAGGTTGCGGGTTACCTGCGGTGCCGTGCCCGCGAAATCCACCGCGATGGTGTCGCCAGAGACGGTCAGCCGGGCACGTATCCACAGCGGCTCGTCGTGCACGCCGTCGTCGTCCATGGCGTCTTCGCCGAGATAGACCCCGTCGGGCACGGCGCGGATCGCGGCGCGTAACTGGCGCTCGGTATAGTCGATCAGCCCCGCCATGGCCGATGTCACCGCCGCGGCACCGTACTTGGCGGCCAGCTGGCGCACCCGCTCCACGCCGATCGCGTTGGCCGCGAACTGCGCGTTCATGTCGCCGATGGTCTGGTCGGGCACGCGTATGTTGGCCGCCATGTGCCGCTCGAACGTGCCACCATACCAGTCGCGCGCACGGCTGTATTTCGACGGCGGGATGATCAGCCCTTCCTGGTAGAGGTCGGTTGCCGAGTTGTTCAGCCCGACGCCGCCGCCGCCCAGTTCCAGGTGGTGAGCCACCGAGCCGCTGAAGCCGATCAGCTCCTTGTCCACGAAGATGGGCGTGAAGATGAACACGTCCTGGAGGTGCTGACCGCCATGGTAGGGATGGTTGTTGACGAAGAAATCGTCCTCGGTCAGGTCGTCCACGCCGTAGATGTCGAGGCACGGGCGCAGCGTGCTGCGCATCGAGCCAAGCTGCATGGGAATCATCTCGGCCTGGGCGATGACATGGCCGTGCCGGTCGAGGATGGCGGCTGAAGCGTCGCGCGCCTCGCGCACGATGGTGGAATAGGCCGAGCGCACCAACTTGGCCCCCATCTCGCGGGAAGCGGCCAGCAGCGCCTGGGTGATGACCGCGTAGTCGATGGCGTCCAGAGCCATGGTCAGCCCCCGGCTTGCGCTATGACGAGATTGCCGACGCCGTCGTGGCGGGCATGCCAGCCGGCGGGCACGAAGATGGTGGAGGTGGTGTCCTCGATCAGGGCGGGCCCGGCGAGGCCCGCGTGTGCATCGATCTGCGGCCGGCCGACCACCCAGCAGTCATGCGCCTGCTTGTCAACGAACACGGGCTTGCGCACGCGCGGCCGTTCGCTGGCTGCCGGCGGCAGCGGCAGGTTGAATTCCGCCTCCGGTGCCGAGGCGCCGATGCGGAAGCCCACCACCTCGATCCGCTTGCTGGCCAGTCCGCCGCCGCCGGCGTGGAAATACACCTGCTGGTGGACGATTGCGAAGGCGTCGCGCAGCGCCTGGGCGTCGAGGGCGCCGACGGCGGCGTCCGCGATCGGTACGTCGAGCTCGAATGCCTGGCCGACGAAGCGCATCTGCAGGCTGGTGGAGAACACGAGATCGGCGGTGATGCCGAACGAGCGGAAGCGGGCGGCCAGCGCCGCGCGCATATCGGCGATGATGGCGCGGATGGCGTCTCCCGCGTGCTCGTCGGCAGGCACCTTGTGGGTGCGCGTCTCGAACTGAGCGAAATCGGCGGCCAGCAGCCCGTAGGCCGACAGCACGCCGGCGTGGGGCGGCACCACGATGGTACCGATTCCCAGGTCGGCCGCGATGGCGCCGGCATGCAGCGGGCCGGCACCGCCGAACGGCACCAGCACGTAGTCGCGCGGGTCGCGCCCGAGTTCGGTCGAGATGAGCTGGATCGCGCGCACAACGGCGGCGTTCGCCACCCGGATCGCGCTGTCGGCGATCTGCTCCAGGCTCATGCCGAACTGGTCGGCAAGCTTGGCGTAGGCCATGCGTGCGGCCACTGCGTCGATGCGCATCCTGCCGCCAAGGAAGCGGTCGGGCTGGATGCTGCCGCAGATCACGTGCGCGTCGGTGATGGTGGGCTGGGTGCCGCCTCGGTCGTAGCAGGCCGGGCCCGGATCGGCCCCGGCGCTGCGCGGGCCGCACTGGAGCATGCCGCCCTCGTCGCGCCAGATGATGCTGCCCCCGCCGGCGCCGACCGAGGCGATGTCGATCACCGGCGTGCGCACCGGCAGCCCATCGATCGACGTCTCCGGCGCGATCATCGGCCGGCCGTCGGAGACCAGGCACACATCGGTGCTGGTGCCGCCCATGTCGAAGGTGATGAGGTTGCGGAACCCGCTCAGCCCCGCCTGGCGGACGGCGCCGGTGACGCCGCCGGCGGGGCCTGAGAACAGGGCGGTGATGGCGTTGCGCCGAATCGCCGCCACCGGCAGGCGGCCGCCGTTGGACTGCATGATGCTGAAGCGCCCGCGGAAGCCCGACGCAGCCAGCCGAGCCTCGAACCGCCCGAGATAGGTGTCGATGATCGGCTGGACATAGGCCGAGAGCGCGGTGGTGGAGGCGCGCTCGTATTCGCGGAATTCCCGGCTGATGTCAGCCGAGCAACTGACGGTGAGCTCGGGAAACAGCGCCCGGATCACCTCGGCCACCGCATGTTCGTGGGCGGCGTTGGCATAGGAATTCAGCAGGCAGATCGCCACAGCGCGGTAGGGGCGCCGCGCCAGGAAGTCCAGCACCGCCCGGGTAAGCGCGTCCGGGTCGAGCGGGCGGGCAACCGCGCCGGTCGCGAGCATCCGCTCGTCCACTTCCAGCGTGTCGCGGCGTTCGACCACGGCCTGGGGCTTCTTGTAGACAAGCTGATACACCTTCGGACGATCCTGGCGTTGCAGCAGCAGGATGTCGCGGAACCCCTTGGTGACGATCAGGGCGGTCAGCGCGCCCTTGCGTTCCAGCACGGTGTTGGTGGCAACCGTGGAGCCGTGCACGAGGTCGGACACGCGGTCGAGCGGGATGCCGGCCGCCTCCAGCGCTGCGAACACGCCCTCTTCGGGACTGCGCGGCACGCTCGGGACCTTGGCGACACGGACCTCGTCGCCATCGAGCGCGATCAGGTCGGTGAATGTGCCGCCAACCTCGATTCCGACTCTCACCCGCGCCCTCCAGAGGTTGCAGCTAGCCCGGCCGACGATGCGGACGTGGTCGCACCCCGTCGAATATCTTCGCGTACCCGCTCGATGATACCTAAGTTATGGCGCCTGGCATCGACGCGTCGTAGGTCGCTATGCAAAGCTTGCGGCACGCAGACCGAGGGCCTGATGGTTGACATCTTGCGGAGCGCTGATTGAGCCGGTCCGGGACCAGTGCGGCGAGCCTGTCCGCGGTGGCGCGCCGGCAGGGCCGGCTGTACTTCTTGTTGCAGATCCTGCCGCTGCTGGTGCTGTTCGGCGCGTTCCTGGTGGTGCCGTATCTGAACCTGCTGCAGACTAGCTTCTATCGCTACGACCGGATCAGTTTCGTCAAGGCCGTGTTCACGCTCGAGAACTACGGCAAGATCTTCTTCGACGTCTTCTATTTCCGAATCCTGATGTGGACCATCGGCATCGGCATCATCGTCACGCTCCTGACGCTGCTGCTCGGCTATCCGGTCGCCTGGCGTATCGCGCGGGCGCGGCCGGCGATGCGCAGCCTGCTGCTGGCCGTCGTGCTGTCGCCGCTGCTGGTGAACCTCGTCGTGCGCACATACGCCTGGCAGGTGCTGCTGGCCGAAACCGGCATCGTCAACACCTGGCTGCGCAATTTCGGCCTGATCTCCGCCCCGCTGCCGCTGAGCCGCAACCTGTTCGGCGTGGTGCTGGGGCTGACGCAGATCGCGCTGCCGTTCATGGTGCTGTCGCTGATCAGCGTCATCAGCGGCATCCGCGATGAGATTTTCGAGGCCGCGGAGAGCCTCGGCAGTTCGCCGACCCGTACCTTCTTCGAAGTGCTCTGGCCGCTCACCTTGCCCGGCGTCAGCGCCGGCTGCGTGCTGGTGTTCTGCTACTGCACAAGCTCGTTCATCACGCCGCAAGTGTTGGGTGGCGGGCGGGTGGCTACCATCAGCACGCTGATCTACCAGCAGTTCAGCTTCGCCCTGAACTACCCGTTCGGCTCAGCGCTGGTGTTCGTGCTCCTGGCCATCAATCTGGCCGTCATCGCGCTGCAGAACCGGCTGTTCCGGACGCGATCTACGGCGCAGTAGAGCGTTTTCACGTTGACTGGAAATATTCAGCGTTTCGGAGAAAGTTGCCGCATTCGTCTGGGGTGACGGCATCGGCGATTTTGCCGAGAGCGTTCCACAGCGCATCGACGGTGCGGAGCGCCTTGGGTCGCAGCACGGCCTTGAATTTGGCGAACACCGTAACCAGCCGCCGAAGACCACAGGGAGCTAACGCTGGCCGGAGATCAGCCTTTTTTTTGCCAGGTGCGAGCGAGCCGCATTGCGCCTGTTGGCGATGCGTCGGATGGCGATCTTGAGCGGCAGTTCGTCGATGACCTCAGGGTCGTACTCGTCGAGCCATTCCACGAATTCGTCGTGATCCGGATGATCCGGATCCGCCCGGGCGGCAAGAGCGGCATAGAACCCTGGGATGCCGCCGCAGTCCTCGGGAGGTCCGTTTCGTTCGCCGGCGACATAGCGTGGATAGCTCGTCTGCAGCTCGCCAGCCCGCACGCCGGTGACCCGCGCGTAACCCCTGTTGCCGGCAGGATTCACCGCAGGCTGCCTGCCCAGCACCAGTCAGCCACCACTGGAAAAGATTTTCCGAATGTCGACTGAAGTTTTCAGCCGTTTCGGTGAAAGACATTCGGTTTGGCTCGCTATCGTACAGGGTCGCGATGCGCTGCAACGCCTCCAACACCAGCGACGACTGCGTACCGTCCGCGAGGGGGCAACCAGGCCAGTGGGCTGTTGGATCGGGAACGCGGGCGGCCACCGTCCGAAAGGGTAAGGTTCAGCAGGACATTGGAGCGCCCGGTCGGACGAACCCAGGTACGTCCTACAAGAATAGGTCTTGCATTATCGGACGTATTGTCCTATAGTTTCTAGATCACAACCGGACACTAAGGGACGTGCCATGCTTGTCGGATATGCCCGGACCAGCACCGCAGATCAGAAAGCCGGCCTTGCCGCCCAGGAGCGTGACCTACAGGCCGCCGGGGCGGACAAGGTGTTCGCGGAGCAGGTGTCGAGTGTGGCCCAGCGGGGTGGACTGAAGGCATGCCTGGAGTTCATGCGGGAGGGGGACGTGCTGGTGGTGACCAAGCCGGATCGGCTGGCTCGGTCCGCGGCCGATCTGCTGGCGATCGAGGCGGACCTGTCGCGCCGCGGCATTGGCCTGGTGGTCCTGTCGATGGGTGGCGAGAGGCTCGACACCCGGAACCCGACCAGCAAGCTGATGCTGACCATCCTTGGCGGCGTGGCCACATGGGAACGCGAGATCATGCTGGAGCGGCAGCGCGAGGGTATCGCTAAGGCCAAGGCCGAGGGGAAGTACAAAGGACGCAAGCCGACCGTCGCGGTGCAGGCGGAGCAGATCAGGGCGATGCGCGCAGCAGGGGAGAAGCCGACGCATATCGCCAGGCGCCTCGGGGTGGCACGGAGCAGCGTGTATCGGATGCTGGAGGGCGCGCTCGGCACCTCGGGCGGGTTGCCGGCTGCAGCAGCGGCGGGGGCAGCCGGCTGACGGGCGACATGACCGAACGCGGTCGGCAGGCTATGGACCCTTCAAGGCCACCATCGTTCCACGACGGGCGCGAGCTATCGGAAGCCCCATGGACGCCTTCGAGCGACAGAATCAGCCCGACCGCGTGGGTGTTGGCCCGACCCGCCAGATGGCATGCTGAATCGTCACACTGCCCCCCCGTTCAAAGCTCGGCGCTGCGCTGCCATCTTGCCTTCTGAACGATAGGCG
>Ga0209415_10003164_pt1 | contig 30617 bp, 32 predicted proteins | sample PeaSoiSIISIP2007_FD_187696 | JGI IMG/M metagenome (GOLD analysis project Ga0209415, IMG submission 187696) | Peat soil microbial communities from Weissenstadt, Germany - SII-SIP-2007 (SPAdes) (version 2) | ecosystem: Environmental > Terrestrial > Soil > Wetlands > Peat | place: Germany... | reverse complement strand
GGATCGACGGGCTGAAAAGGAGAAACCGGACAGATCATGTGTGAATGAAAGCGGACATCTTGACTAACTACCGACACCATGCGGCCGAATCGGGCACACTCGTGCTCAGCGTTTCGGGCCGAGTAATGCAGGCAGGTCCGCCACACTTGCGAGGATCTGCGTATGCGGCTCCCGGCGAAGTTGCTCCTCGGTACCCGCGCCCGAGAGTACTCCGACCATCCCGCGTAAACCCGCGTTGCTAGCCGCCTGGAGGTCGAGCGGCGTGTCTCCGACCGCCATCACTTCGGCAACGCTGTTCATCAGGGCCATTTCCATGGCGTGAAAAAGCATGTAAGGAGCGGGCCTTCCCTGTAAGACATCGTCACTTGCGACCATCGCCGCAAAGTACTTCTCCCAGCCGAGGCGACGAAAGATCGGCATTACAATTTCGCGGTCAAAGCCGGTGGTCGTGGCAACGAGATAGCCGTTTTCACGCAGCTTTCGGATGGTTTCCTCCGCGCCCGCGATGGGCGGCACGGATTTATACGCCTCGTTGACCTGCCGGACGAAATCTTGATAGATTTCGTGGGCCAGCGTCTCGCGGCCCCCATCGCTCTGTTTCGATTGCTGGTCGACGAAGTGTCGAATGACCGCGCGTTTTGATGCTCCCCTCCAGGGTCCGATTTCAGCCGCACCCACGGTGATGTCGTGCCGCGCCATCGCGCCTCGTAGCGCTTCAACGACGTCGCCCCGATCCTGGAGAATGGTCCCTCCGACATCGAGAACGACCAAACGAATGCCAGGGGTTTGCACATCGGCGAGCGAAGGCATAGCAACCGCCGCTGTCAGAGCCTGCAGAGAGTGTCTTCTGGAAAGTTTCACGCTGTCTCCTGGCGCAAGGTCGCGCTACCAGTTGATAGTAACGCCTCCGGTGTCATCCGCTGAGTCCAACTAGGCGCCTGTCGTTCTCGAACTGCAGATGTCTCGATTAAAAGAATCCTTATCTCAGGATATTGCATCCTAATAACAGAGCCGCCACGGACCTCGCCAGGGGTCGCGGAAAGGCACGCATAAGACCACGCATGTAAGACAAAGGAGCTACGAAGGATGATTCGCAAACTTTTCGCCACCGACAATAGCACCGCGACAGCGATTCTGAGACTGGTGCTGGGAGTTGTCTTCTTCGCGCACGGCGCGCAGAAAATGCTGGGCTGGTTTGGAGGCTTCGGCTTCTCCGGCACCATGGGTTTCTTCACCGGCGCCATGCACATTCCCGCCCCGCTCGCGTTCCTCGCGATTGCAGCCGAGTTCTTCGGTGGGCTGGGGCTCATCCTGGGATTCCTTACGCGCATCGCCGCGTTCGGAATCGCAGTGAACATGGTGGTCGCGATTGCAACGGTGCATAGCGCCTACGGCTTGTTCATGAATTGGAATGGCAATCAGAAAGGCGAAGGCTTTGAATATCACCTGCTGGTTATCGCAATGACGGCCTTCCTGATGATCCGCGGTGCCGGCGCGTTTTCGGTGGATCGCGCCCTCACAGTCGCCGAGCCGTCCGGTGCGGTTGGGCGGAGCGTCGCGCATTCATGAGCGCCAGCGCTCCTGAGGCGCCTCGTCTGTGGATCGTGTTGTCCAGGTGCTATCGGGCCGTCAGCCGGTTGGCAGAAAGAAGCATCGCCGCCGCGGGCCTGGGAATGACCGATTTCGCCGCGCTCGAAGCTCTGTTGCACAAAGGGCCGCTGACGATAACCGACATCCAGGCCAAGGTACTGCTGGCCAGCGGTTCGATGACCGCGGCGGTGGACCGTCTCGAGAAAAAAGGCCTCGTAACCCGAAAGGCTACACCGAGCGATCGGCGCGCGAAGGTCGTGGAACTAACGCCAGAGGGAAGGCGTGTCGTTGGGGCGGCCTTCCAGCTGAACGCTCGCGAACTGGAAGGGGCGATGGCGGTTTTGAACGGCGCAGAAAAACGCCAGCTGTATGGCCTTCTGAAGAAGCTAGGACTCTTCGCGGCTGAATTGCCGGCAACGCGAGGATTCAAAGGCGTCGATTCGTAAAGGGAGATTAGAAATCGATTCGTAAAGGGAGATTAGAAAATGATACGGGTACGCAAGAGTAATGAGCGGGGCCACGCAAACCATGGGTGGCTTAACACGCACCACACGTTCTCGTTCGCCGATTATTATGATCCGGGGTTCATGGGCTTTCGAACGCTTCGTGTGATCAACGAAGATCGTGTAGCTCCCGGCCGGGGATTCGGGATGCACGGTCATCGCGACATGGAGATTTTGACCTACGTTACCCAGGGATCGGTCGCTCACAAAGACAGCATGGGGCACCAGGAAGTTCTGGGGCCAAATGAGATTCAGCGCATGTCGGCAGGCTCCGGCGTCAGGCACAGCGAGTTCAATCCGTCCGTCAGCGAGCCGCTACATTTGTTCCAGATCTGGATCGAGCCTGCGACCATGGGAACCCAGCCGAGTTATGAGCAGATCCGCTTTGATCGCGAGTTGAAAAGGAACAAGCTGAAGCGGCTGGCCGGACCAAATGGTGGGAACGGCGCGGCTCGGATCAATCAGGACGCAAATGTGTTTGTGGCTGAGCTCGCCCAAGGGTTCGAAATCCCTTATTCCCTCGACGGGAAACGCAGCGCATGGGTGCAAGTGGTTCGCGGCGAGGTTGCTTTGAACGGGATCGAATTGCAAGCCGGCGATGCCGCGGCTGTGAGCGGTGAAGAGAAATTGACCGTGACCGGGGCCAGCGCCGAGCCGAGCGAGATTCTGCTGTTCGATCTCGCTTGAGCCGGGAGGTTCCGCGAGACGCGGTTCAATAAAACAAGGAGGAGGCAAATGAAAGGCAAGATCGTTCTTGAAGAGCACCTCACGACCCCGCTGAACAATATTCTGTGGGATTCTTCGGGCGAAGCGGCTCGCAACGGCAAGGCCTACATGGACGATGTTGAACGGAGGTTGCTGGAGACCGAGCAACGCATCGCCGAAATGGACCGCTGCGGCATCGATACGGCCGTCCTCTCGCTCACCACGCCCGGCGCACAGTCGATCCTCGACACCAATAAAGCGATCGACTTCGCCACACAAACCAACGACCGCATTGCCGAAAACTTCGTCGCCCGGCATCCGGACCGGTTTCGCGCCTTTGCGACGGTGGCGATGCAATCGCCCCGGGCTGCCGCGGACGAACTGCAGCGTGCGGTTACCGGCCTCGGCTTTAAGGGCGCGCTGATCAACGGATATACGGGCAACTCAGATAGCGCGCAGTATCTGGATGAAGGTCCGGCATGGGAATTCTGGGACCGGGTGGCTCAACTCGACGTGCCGGTCTACCTGCATCCGCGTGAGCCGTTGCCCAGCCAGCGGCGCATTTATCAGGGTTATTCTTCACTCGTCGGCTCGGCCTGGGGCTTCGCGCACGAAACCGCAACGCATGCGATTCGGCTGATGTTGAGCGGGCTGTTTGACCGATATCCCAACCTGACGATTATTCTGGGGCATCTGGGCGAAGGACTGCCGCTCATGCTGCCGCGCCTGGAACACCGGCTTCGGATGCAGCAAAATGGGCAGGGTTTGGGCAGTGCCCAGCGTCCAGTGGGCGAGTATTTCAGCCGGAATTTCTATCTCACTACCAGCGGCCATTTCCACACCAAAGCATTATTGGACGCAATTAGCGAAATTGGCGTGGACCGAGTGCTGTTTTCCGTGGATTATCCCTACGAGAGCATGATTACGGCCAGCGAATGGTTCGACCAAGCCCTGATCAGCGAGAACGACCGCGAGAAAATCGGCCGCGCGAACGCGTTGCGGCTCCTTTCCGAGGGCGAATTTCAAGCACAAAAAGAATCAGCGACGGCAACTGCAAAGCTATGAGGGTGGATTCCGGCCAACGGCGGCACATGCCGACTACTTGGTAGCCCGCCGAGGGAAAGCCGTTAATCGAAGTTGTTCTTTTTGCCCTTCCGCACGTAGGCGACTTTCGAACCGATGTGGTCCCTGCCGTGCGCCGCCGCCTTCTTGGCGAGGTGCGCGAACATCTGGATGCCGAAGCCGCCGTCCAGGTCGTTGGTGATCCGCTGCCTCCACGGACGCCGAACGATCTGGGTGGTAAGCCTGCGGGTCGTTCGCGGCTGCGTCATGATGTGATCGGCAAGCTTCCACGCCCGATCGAGAAGTTTATCCGCCGGCACGACCTCGTTGACCATCCCATACTCCAGCGCAGTCTTGGCGTCGATGGCCTGGCCCGTTAGCAATGCGTAGGCCGCTCGCTTCACCCCCAGCAGCTCCTGGAAGCAGCTGTGAATCCCGTCGCCGGGCACCGAACCGATGTCATAGTGGAGATCGTAGATGATGGTGTCCTCGCTGCAGATGGTGAGGTCGCACATGAGACAAATCTCGGTGTGGAACCCGGGGCCGTTGAGGACGCCGATGGTCGGAATTTCCAGATCGTTGACCAGCGAGCTGACGTTGATCCGGCCGTCTTTGTAAGCGTGTTCGTAAGCCCAGTAGGCCAGATCCTCCTGTTCCAGTTTGAAGCCTTCCGGATCGGCTTCCATCATGAAGTCCTGGCCGGTTCCGGTGAAAATCATGACTTCGTTCTCCGGGTCGGCGCCGATGGTCTTAAAAAGCTGTCCGACGGAGCGATGATTTTCAACGCTCAACTGGATCGGTCCTCCCTGGGTGTGCGCTTGCACCAGGATGACGCCGTCTGCGCGGCGTTCCAGCTTGTAGTGTTCCTTGAAGCGCTCCTTGTATTCCTCAAACTTGGGCGTCGGGATAAATGACGTCAATGACATGATTGATCTCCTCTCCAGTAAGCGTACCTGAGGACTACTTGCGAGGGTATGAATCGTGAGGGTCGCTGGCCTCGGTTTGATCTCGATTCTGCTAGACCTGGCGGAACCGCTCGAAGACTTTAGTTGCGATGTCCGATCTTGCTTGCCAGGTCGATTTCTCCGACACGCTCGCCGAGAAACGAACTCAGCAGATCGCGGACCTCTTGGAGTAGCAAGTCTGTGCTCATTCCCTTTTGCATCACCTTTTGGACGCACCCATTCAGAAAACGACGCTCTTCCACCGTAAGATCCTTCGCGGTGAGCACGATCACAGGAACATCGCTGGCGCTGGGAATCCTGCGGAAAATATCGAGAAAGGTGAGCCCGTCGAGCTCTGGCATCATCAGGTCCAGCACAACCAAGCCAGGGAAAGTTTGAGACGCTATGCCTCCCGCGACCTGCTGCAGGGCGACTCGGCCGTTTTCGGCCGTTTGCACTTTCCATCCCTGTTTTTGGAGTATAGCCGCCCATTAGACTCACTCTTGACCAGAGACAGGTTGGCGAAACCTGTTGACAGTCTTAAACATTTGTTTTAAACTAACGTTTAATGATCGCCAAGCGCAGCAAGCGAGTCCTCGCATCGCAAGACGACACGCGAACTAAGCTGCTGAAGGCGGCCATCAAAGTATTTGCCGAGCACGGCTACGATCGTGCCACGGTGCGCGACATCTGCCAGCGCGCCGGCGTGAACCTGGCGTTAGTTAACTACCACTTCGGCGACAAGTTGGAACTTTATCTCGCTGTCGTCCGTTATGCCGTTGACGCCGACGCGAAGATGGAGCTGATCAACCACGCTTTAGAGCAGAATGCGGATCCTTGCGACGCGCTGCGCCAGGTCATTCGCGCAGTTCTCGAACGCCTGAGCATGACGCGGGAGCAGTTTGGATTGCAGCTGCGGTTCGTGTTGAAGGAAATGGCCAACCCGACGCCGGCGTTGAAGGGGCTCGTCGAAGAGGCCTTTCGGCCCTTGCATGACCGGCTGCATGCCCTGGTGGGACAGATTCTCCTCCTTCCGCCCGACCATGAGAAGACGCGGCTTTGCACCCACAGCATCATGGGCCAGGTGGCGCATTATTCTCACATCCAGCCCGTTCTTTCTCAGCTTTGGCCGGAGATGAAGATGTCGCCGGAGCAACGAGATATGATCGCAAACCATATTGCCGATTTTTCGCTCGCCTATTTGCGCGCCGCGCGCGTTCCGTCGGCAGCCAATGCTGCCGAAATCGTTGAGGAAGCCTCATGACCGAACAAAAAACAGTTGATCGGGCCCAGGAAGCCACGCCACAGCCGCAGTCCCAGCGGCCCCCGGACAATGGACCACAGGCTCAACAGAAACCTCGCAGCAGGGTTGTCCCACTGATCGTCATCGTGGTGTTGGCGGGCGTGGCGTTCCTGGTCTGGCGGCTGTTCTTTTTCGCTCCGGCGACCCCGGACAACGTCGTCACCCTGAGCGGCCGTGTCGAAGGCGACGACTCGGCTGTAGCGCCGAAGACCAGCGGCCGCATTCTCGAAGTGCGCGTGAGGGAAGGCGACACGGTGAAGGGGGGCGACATCATCGCAATTCTCGACGACGAACAGGTGCGTGCGCGTCAGGAACAGGCTCAGGCCGCGCTCCTGGCCGCGCAAGCGAAAACCGTGGCGGCACAAGCGCAAATTTCAATTCTGCAGGAGCAATTGAAAGAGAACGAGCTGTATACCGAGCAGTCCAAAGTCGACTCGCAAGGACGCGTACGCCAAGCGGAGGCCGATGTCGCGGCCGCGGAGGCAGACCTTGCACAGCAGGAGGCTTCCTACCAGCTCGCGCTCTTCGACAAAGACGCCTACACGCGGCTGGCGGCAACCGGGGCAGTTTCCGAACGACAGGGCAAGCAATCCGTCGCTACGGCCGATCAGCAGGCGGCTGCGGTCGCCGCGGCCAATAGACGCGTCGAAGCCGCTCGCGGCTCTCTCACCACTGCTCAGGCGAATCTGTCGAATCCAGGCATTCGGGAGGCGCAGGTCGCGGGCGTCCGGCGCCAGATTGCACAGCAGGAAGCCGAGATCGCGAACGCGAAAGCCGGCGCGGAACAGGCGCGCTTTCAACTCACGGAAGCCCAGGCGAATCGGCAGGACCTCACTGTCATCGCGCCGTTCGACGGTACTATCATCACGCGAGCGGCGGAACCGGGCGAGGTGGTGACAGCAGGAACCGCGATTGTCACGCTGCTGGACCTGACTAAGGTTTACTTGCGCGGGTTTGTGCCCGAAGGGCAGATCGGACGTGTGAAGCTGGGCCAACCGGCGCACGTCTATCTTGATTCCAATCCGAACCAGCCGTTAGACGCCTATGTTTCGCGCATCGACCCGCAAGCCACCTTCACTCCCGAGAACACGTACTTTCGCGACGACCGTGTGAAGCAGGTGGTCGGCGTCAAACTGCAACTAAAGACCGGCATCGGCTACGCAAAGCCCGGCATGCCGAGCGATGGGGAGATTCTCGTACAGGGCAACCAATGGCCCACGCAAAAGGCGACCAAATGACGGCCGAAACGCTCGATCGGACCGCGCTTGCCTGGGATCGAAATTCGGACTCGCGGGCGATTGGAGTAAAGAATCTCTGGAAACGCTATGGTCCCATCGAAGCCGTTCGGGGCATCAGTCTTGAGGTGGCGCGCGGCGAGATCTTCGGCTTGATCGGTCCGGATGGCGCCGGGAAGACGTCTACATTCCAAATTCTTTCAGGCGTTATGGAAGCCACATCCGGCACTGTGGAAGTATTCGGCCGTCCGGCCCGCGAAGCGCGTGCGCAAACCGGGTACCTGACGCAGACCTTCAGTTTGTATCCGGACCTCACCGTCTTGGAGAACCTTCGCTATATCGCCGATCTGCGGCGTGTCCCTCGCGCGGAGATCGCCGACCGCGGCCTTCGCTACCTGCGAATGTTTGACATGGACCGGTTCCAGGACCGGCTGGCTGGACGGCTCAGCGGCGGCATGAAACAGAAACTGGCGCTGGCGTGCGCCCTGGTGCCGGAGCCCCAGGTCCTGGTGCTCGACGAGCCGACCACGGGCGTCGACCCCGTATCGCGGCGCGAGTTCTGGGATACCTTGGCCCATCTCGCAGCCGACGGCCTCACTATCCTGGTGGCGACGCCCTACCTGGATGAAGCCGAGCGGTGCCATCGCGTGGCGTTAATCCATCTGGGGGAGATCCATCAGACGGGAACACCGGCCGAACTTCGCTCCAGCCTGCACGCCAAACGGTTGGAACTGAGAACCTCGGATCTGCCGAAGGCGGAACGGTTGCTGGCCCGGCACGTCGGTCCAGACCGGGAGATCATGGACGTCCAGCGTTTCGGCGACCGTCTGGATCTGCTGGTGCGAGATCCGGGCGAAGCCACGGCTTATGTCGAGACTCATTTGCTGTCCGCACAGGTGCAAGTTTCCGAAATCCGTGTCAGTGAACCGACACTGGAAAACATATTCGTCGCAAAACTGCGCAATCTAGGACAGGAAGTGCGTTCGGACCCGTTTCCAGGGCGTCACGGTCATGAGACGCTGCGCGGCGAGATCGCCATTGGCGCAAAGGACCTCACCAAACAATTTGGCGACTTCATCGCCGTGAAGCACGTCAGCCTGGAGATCAAATACGGCGAAGTCTACGGATTGCTGGGAGCCAACGGAGCGGGGAAGACCACCACCATCAAAATGCTATGCGGCCTGCTGGCTCCCAGTTCCGGTGAAATGCAGCTGGCCGGTGAACGCGGCAGCCTGCGGTCCGAGAGCGTGCGGCAGCGCATCGGGTACATGTCGCAAAAGTTTTCGCTCTACGACGATCTATCGATCGAGGAAAACCTCAATTTCTTCGCCGGCGTGTATGGCGTCCCGGAACAGGAGCAGGAGGAGAAACGCCGTTGGGCTTTATCGTTTTCAGGTCTGGAAGGTAAGGAAAAGATGATTACCGGCAGTCTGCCGGGAGGCTGGAAACAGCGCGTCGCGTTGGGCGCCGCCATCATGCATGAACCGAGTGTGTTGTTCCTGGACGAACCGACCTCGGGCGTCGATCCATTGGCCCGGCGCGCTTTCTGGACCGTGATTAACCGGCTGGCCGATCTGGGCGCAGCCATTCTTGTGACCACGCATTACCTGGAAGAAGCCGAACAATGCAACCGGTTGGGATTCATGGTGGCAGGCGAATTGGTGACGGAAGGCACGCCCAGCGAAATCAAAAACCGGCAGGAAGGCCACCTGCTGGAATTCGTCGTCGATCAGCCGCAACGCGCCGCCGACGTGCTGAAAGAGAGGGCCGAACGCTGGCGTGTTTCCCTGTTTGGCGCCCGGCTCCACGTCATCGTCGATGAAGAAGTGGACGCCGGCATTCGAAAGACGACTCGGGAATTGGAGCGCGCGGGCGTTCGCGTCTTGTCCGTGCGGGAAGATCGCTTCTCGCTCGAAGACGTTTTTATCAGCGTAGTTGAGAAGGCTCGGCAACAAGGGAAAGTGGCATCCGAAGACTGAGGGGGTTCCTTCATGCGGCGTATCCTGGCGCAAACTCGCAAAGAGCTGATTCAGATTCTCCGTGATCCGCTGGCGCTTGCTCTGGTATTGGTTCTGCCGGTCATCATCCTTCTTCTGTTGGGCACGTCTATTGCCCTGACTGTCAGTCACATGCCCATGATCGTGCAGGATTTCGACGACTCGCCGTCCTCGCGCCATCTGATCGATGCCTTCCGCGCGTCCAATTCGTTGTACGTCGTTTCCTGGCCTTCCAATCGACAGCCGCAAGAAGCCTTCACCTCCAATCAAGCCAGAGCGGCGCTGATCATACCAACGCATTTTGAACGCGATGTTCTGCGCCGGAAGAATGCGCCGGTTCAGCTCTTAATAGACGGCTCGGACTCGAACACGGCGAGCCTGGTGGCCGGCGACGCTCAAAACATTGTACGCGCCTTCAACGCCTCCTATAGCGGCGCCTCCAGTCCGCAACCGGTCGTAGCGGAGATCCGCCTCTGGTACAACCCTGGCCTGGTAAGCAAGAAATACTCGGGGCCCGGCGTTTTTGTTCTCGCCATGTCGATGTTTGCGCCGCTCCTGGCTTCCCTCGCGATGGCCAAGGAAGGGGAGAAAAAAACAATCCTGCAAGTGTACGTTTCCAGCATATCGGCTCATGAATTCCTTCTTGGAAAGATTGCGGCCTTCACGCTGGTTGGCCTTGCCGAGAGTATTCCTTTATTGGTTTTGCTGAGAACGTATTTCGGCCTGAGCCTGGTCGGCGACCCCACCCCGTTCCTGGTGGCGACCGTGTTGTACGCCTCTTGCGTAGCTTCTTTCGGAACAATGGTGGGAGCGGCCATTCCGAGCCGCGTCGCCGCGATGCAGGTGGTTGCACTGGGCGGATTCCTGCTGGTTTTCTTGCTGTCCGGGCTCATTTTCCCCATCGACAATATTCCACCTCAGATCCGCTGGATTTCCGACCTGGTCTGGGGCAAGCACTACATCTACGTCGTGCGCGACGCGTTTCTGCAGGGAGGCGGCTGGCGCTCCACCTGGCTGGAAATCCTCATCATCGGCTTCACGGGTCTGGTGTTTTATATGCTCGCCTGGACGAACATGCGGCGCATGCAGGTAAAGGGATAAACGATGAAACTGTTCAATTATCGTCTTCGTGCTCTCATTAAGAAGGAATTCGGTCAAATACGCCGCGATCGCCGGGTCGCGGCCTCTTTAATTCTTCCGCCGGTTTTGCAGCTAGTACTCTTCGGATTCGTTCTGAATTCGAAAGTGGAGAACCTCCGGCTCGGCGTAATCGATGAATGCCGCACGCCGGAAAGCCGCGAGCTGGTGGCCACGCTGAGTGAGAGCAGAAGCTTCCGTCTGTCCGGCTACTTTCTATCGCCCGATCGCTTGAGCGACGCCATCACACAGGGGAAGGTGCAGGCAGGTCTGATCATTCCCTACGATTATGCGCGAAATCTGCAAAAGGGACGCCAGGCGACGGTCCAATTCCTATTAAATGCAATGGACGCCAATACCGCCACCATTGCCCGCAATTACGCCGAGGGTGTCCTTGCAAGCTACACGGCTGGTCTTCAAAGCTCGGGCCTGCACGCCAGCTTTCGGCAGATCGCCGTATCCGACGTAGGCGTCCGCGGCAGCGTCGATTTGCAACCCTCTTTTCTTTATAACCCTGGTTTGGTGACGTCCTGGTTCACCGTAACCGGCATTCTCGGATTGCTTTGCATATTAAATGGCTCGCTGGTTGCCTCGGCCACCATGGTGAAAGAGCGCGAGGCCGGCACGATTGAGCAACTGCTCATGTCGCCTGCGGGAACATCGGAAGTAATTCTTGCCAAAATCGCGCCGCTTTTCTTGCTGTTATGCCTGATGGCGTTATTGGCCATCGGTATTATGCGCGTCGTATTTCACGTGCCATTCCATGGGAGTTTTCTTCTCGTATTTGGCGGCGCCGCGCTCTGTCTGCTGTCGGGGATCGGCATCGGAACATTCATTGCTACGTTCACGAAATCCGCCGAGCAGGCGCAACTGACCAGCTTTTTCGTAAATCCTCCCATGGCCAGTCTGTCGGGAGCGTTGACGCCCATGGAAGCCATGCCCCACTGGATGCAACCCTTCACAAAGTTCAATCCGATTTACCACTTCGGCGTGATCGCACGCGCCAGCATGTTGAAGGGTAGCGGCTTTGACACGCTCTGGCCAAATTTCCTCGCGCTGTCGGTTTTTACCGTTGTTCTGGTCTCGTTGAGCGTTTGGCGATTCCGGAGACAACTAGGCTAGGACTAATCGAAACCATGAGACCAACGATCGGCAATATATTGGCATTGGTGCTACTGGGAGCAGGTTGGGCGTTCGCACAGTTGGTACCGTCCGCCGCCCCAACCCAGGAAACGGTGGCGACGCAACTGCCTCTTTCCGGACGTAGCGGGCAGGGGGGATCCGTGACGGCCACCCAATCGCCCACGCCCAGCACCACCACCAGCGTCAATACGCTGAATACGACGGTGCAAACGTCGGGACCTTTCGCAGGCAGCGCCAGCAGTATCTCGAAAGCCCCGTTTTCCGGCAAACTTTCCTTTCGAGAAGCCATTCAGCGGGGTCTCGATTACAATCTCGGAACGGTAGGACTGACCCAGGCCGTCCGCCAGTCTCATGGCCAAGCCAGAGTGGCACGTAGCTCTTTACTCCCGAATCTGATTGCTACGGCGAGTGAGACCGAGCAACAAACGAACCTGGCAGTGGCCGGCATACGCTTTCAATCTCCGAATCGCGGATTCTCCATTCCCAGCATTGCCGGACCCTTCAATTACTTCGATCTTCGCGCGCGTTTAACGCAAAGCGTCGCTGATATGACGGCCTGGAAGAACTATCGGTCGGCCGAAGAGACTGCGCGCGCCAACGAATTATCCGCGCAAGATGCGCGTGATCTTGTGGTCCTGGCCGTGGGCGGCGCCTACCTGCAAGTGATCGCCGCGAAAGCACGACTGGATTCCGCCCAGGCGCAGTTGAACACCGCAACAGCCCTCTTTCAACAGACCTCCCAACAGCGCGCCGTCGGCTTGCTGGCGCAAACAGATGTGAACCGAAGCCGCGTGCAGATGCTGACGCAGCAGCAGCGCCTGTCTACGCTCGGCAACGATCTGTCGAAGCAGAAAATAAATCTCGCGCGCTTGACCGGCTTGCCCGCCAACGATCAGTTTGACGTATCGGATGACATTCCTTTCTCTGCCGCTCCCGACATGAAGATCGATGAGGCTCTCGAACAAGCGTATGCCCATCGTCAGGATCTCAAGGCCGCCGCGGCGCAGATCCGCGCGTCGGAACTAACCAGGTCGGCGGCACGTGCGGAGCGTCTGCCTTCCCTGGCGCTCAACGCCGATTACGGCGCCAACGGCTTGAATCCGAGTCGAGCGCATGGAACTTTTTCCGTTACCGGCACCTTGACGGTCCCCATATGGCGAGGGGGCCGCGCCGAAGGCGACATCGAACAGGCCGACGCAGCCGTGGTGCAGAGGCGAGCCGAGATCGAAGACGTTCGCGGGAAGATTGAAAGCGATGTGCGCAGCGCGTTCCTGGATTTGCAGGCGGCGGCCAATCAAATTGAGGTCGCGGGCCAGAATCGGACGGTGGCGAAAGAAACGCTGGATCTGACTCGCCAAAAGTTTCAGGCGGGCGTGTCGGATAACGTTGAGGTGGTGCAGGCGCAGGAATCCGTCGCGAGCGCGGAGCTGGATTACATTAACAGCGTATTTGCCCACAATGTGGCCAAACTCAGCTTGTCGCGGGCGATGGGAGCCGCCGCGACGGGCAACCTGTCGCAGTTTCTGAAATTGCCATAGCGGGCTGGCTGCGGCGGACTTGGCGATCAATTAGTACGCGCGCCAGCCTCTGAGCACGCGCGCTCACCTCTCGTCGTTGCCCTATCTCGGGCCTGAAAACGGATTGCGGCGTCGTGAGCCAGCCTCGATGGCCGCCGCGAATATTAAGGAATCCGCGGGACACAGGACGCGAATTGCCTCGAGCGATGCCAGCACCTCCTCCCAACTGAAGCCGAGTTTGCGTCTCGCGGTTGCAACGAATTCATTGAGCACCTGTACCCCGGTTGCGCCGCCCTCGCCCAGGAGTTTCCTGGCCGTCTGGCTCCGAGGATCGCTCTCGCGAAAGGCGTAGATCAGCACGTTCGTATCGAAGAACGGACTAACGCTCATTAGCCTCTTCACGGTCGAACTTGAAGCCTCGAGAAAAAGGCCGTGCCAGGCGGCGGATGGTAGCTAGAGCCTTCTCTTTCGACCGGTCGCGCGCGACCCTGAAGTCCCGCTTCCCGATCGTGATCTCGATTTCATCGCCCTCCTTGAGACCGAGCGCACCCACCACCGCCTTGGGAAGACGCACCGCCAAGCTATCGCCCCACTTCAAAACTCGCATAAAGATGTACCTAAGCTTGGGTGTATTCAGGTGTCGAGGTTCTAATGCGCGCCCCAGCCCGTCAGCACGCGCGGGATGGTGCGCAGCAAGATCTTGATATCCAGTTCGAGCGACCAGTTGTCGATGTACTGCATGTCCATCTTCATCCAGGTGTCGAAATCCAGCCGGTCGCGCCCAGCCAGCGCCCACAGGCAAGTCAGTCCGGGACGCATGCGAAGGCGCCGCCGCTGCCAGGTCTGATAGTGTTCCACTTCTTCGGGAACCGCAGGCCGCGGACCCACCAGCGACATTTCGCCCTTCAGCACGTTCCATAGCTGCGGCCATTCGTCGATCGAAAATTTGCGCAGAAACCGGCCGAGCGAGGTGAGCCGGGGATCGTTAGGAATTTTGAAAGCGGTCGATTTCCGGTTCAAATGCATCAGGGACGCCTTCAGGTCTTCGGCGTTGTCGCACATCGAGCGGAACTTGTAAAAGGTGAAGCGGCGGCCGTTGAGCCCGCAGCGCTCCTGCCGGAAAATCGCCGGACCTGGCGAAGTGATCCGAATCAGCAGCGCGATCAAAACCATGAAAGGCAGCAGCAAGACCAGCGCCGCCGCGGCAATCACCAAATCCGTGACGCGCTTCAGCAGCAGCCGGATCTCGTCGTGAGGCGCGGCTGAAAACGTCAGCAGAGGCTTGGTTCCCAGCCGGTCCAGATAGACCTGACTGTTGACATGCGGAAAGAAATCCACCACCACGCGCGTCCGAACGCCCTCTTCATCGCAGCGCAGGAACACGTCTTCCATTTCGCTGAGCTTGCTGCTATCGACGGCGAAAATGATCTCATCAATCACGTGCCGCCGCAGCAACTCGGCGAGGTGCAACAGCGGATATCGCTCGTAGCTCTCCTTCAGTTGAACGCGGCCCGGTTCCTCGTCTAAAAAGCCCAGCAACCGGACGCCATAATCCCTCGATTCTTCGAGTGCCTCTCCCAGGTGAAGCGCGCTGGCGCCTGAACCAACCACCATCACGTAATGTGCCGTTCCGAATTGCTTTCGCACCGCCCCGATCACCCGCGCGGCGTTAATTCGGAAAAGACACAAGAGTATCCAGGTATAAATGGCGAATATCGCGACAAAGAAGCGGCTAAGATCCAGGCGCAGCAGATACTCGGCCAGCACCAGGCAGGCCGCGCCCAGCACGCACTGGCGGAATGTGTCCCGCAAAACGACGTTGGGGTGCGCCGAATCCAGCTTTTCGTAAATATTGAACCAGTAGCCGACCGCGAGCCAACTAATCACCGAAACTCCCAGCAGAAGGATGGCAACCGGGAAATCGATGTAGAAAGTGAAGTAGAAGGCCCGTTCGAAATTCAGAAAAAGTCGCGTTTGATACGCCGCGATGAAAGCGAGGCAAACGAGGACGGAGTCGATGAGGCCGAAAATGGCCTTCACTCTTCTATAGTGCCGGCTGAACACGCCAAGGTTAGAATAGCACGGGCCTAAGTATCTTGTTTCGAGTTACATGCCTGCGGTGAGTTCTTTCGCGATTTCCTGTCCGATGGCGAGCGCTGCGGTGGCGGCCGGGCTCGGTGCGTTCAACACATGCAGCGCGCGATCGCTTTTGACAAAGCGAAAATCGTCCAGCGTCTGGCCACCCGGAGTGATGGCTTGCGCTCGAACGCCCGCGCCCCCTGGCGCCAAGTCCTCGGGACGGACGTCGGGCACCAGGGCGTTGAGAGACTTGCAGAACAATTCCTTGCTGAACGAACGGCGCAGCTCGTCAAAGCAGACGCGCGGGTACCTTTGAAAGAACCGCCAGAATCCGGGATAGGTCAAAGTGCCGATGAAATCGCGCGCTGAAATATCGCTCTTTTTGTATCCCTCGCGAGCGAACGCCAGCACGGCATTCGGACCGGCTTCGATGCCACCGTGGATGAGTCGCGTGAAATGGACGCCGAGGAAGGGAAAGCGAGGGTCGGGCACCGGGTAAATCAGATTGCGCACCAGATACTGCCGCTCCGGCTTCAGCGTGTAATATTCGCCGCGAAACGGAACGATCTGGAGCTCCGGCTTATCGCCCGCGAGCGAACAGACTCGATCGCAATGCAGGCCAGCGCAATTCACAATGTAGTCCGATTCAAAATCGCCCGCCGGCGTTTGGGCGATCCACTGCGCGCCTGGGCTGTGCGTGCTTAACCTGCGCAGCCGCGTGACCCCCGCTCGAGTGACCACCTTTGCGCCGGCAGCCGCGAGGCATAGCACCAGCGTTTTACACACCGCCGGATAGTCCACGATGCCTTCCTCCGGCACACGGATCGCCGCCACGCCTCCGGCATGAGGCTCGATCTCACGCATCTCGGAAACCCCGAGTTTTCGCAGGCCGGTCAGACCGTTCTGATGCCCCCGTTCGTACAGATCGTTGAGGCGCGGAATCTCGTCGGGCCTGGCCGCCACCACCAGCTTTCCGCAGACTTCGTGTGGTATGCCGTGCTCCTGGCAGAACCCGATCATCTGACGGATTCCGGTGACTGCCAGCTTGGCCTTCATCGAACCCGGCTTGTAGTAGAGGCCGCAGTGCAGCACGCCGCTGTTATGGCCGCTCTGGTGCTGTCCTACCTCGGCTTCCTTCTCCAGCACCGTAAGGGAGGCGTTCGGAAGTTGTTGGCCCAGCCGAAAAGCAGTGGCCAAGCCGACGATTCCGCCGCCAATGATCGTGATGCGCATTCGTTGTCCACCACCAGGATTAGCACGGCTAAAGCCTGGGAAAGAGCGATCGACCTGCTACACTTGTCTCTTTCAACGTGATTGCTCAACAACCTAGCCTGGGCTCGCGCCTGCGCCACTTGGAGCTTTTGATCCTGTTGGGTGCGCTGCAGGCCTTCGCGCCGCTATCCATCGACATGTATCTTCCAGCCTTGCCGGTGATCGAGAAGGTGTTTCACACCTCCACCGCCTCGGTTCAGATGACGATGGTCACCTTTCTGTTGGGATTCGCGCTGGGCCAGCCACTCTATGGGCCGATCACAGACCGTTTTGGACGCAAGCCGCCCCTTTATGCGAGTCTGATCGTGTTCATTGTTGCGTCGGCGGCGTGTGCGCTATCGCCGTCGATTCCGGTAATGTCTATTGCCCGGCTGGTCCAGGCGGTCGGCGCTTGCGGCGGCTCAGTCATGTCGCGCGCGATGGTCACCGATCTTTTTCCTCCGCACGAATTACGCCGCATTTTTTCGATGCTGGTTCTGGTGCTCGGCGTTTCGCCCGTCATCGCGCCTCTCATCGGCAGCTATCTGGTGGTTTGGTTCGGTTGGAATTCAGCGTTCATTACCCAGGCCCTGCTGGGCACCCTCTGTCTGCTCGGCATGCACTTCCGTTTGCCGGAATCGTTGCCGCACGACGCCCGCCGGCCTTTGCGTCTGGATGTTATCAAGTCCTCCTACGGGCGGCTGTTCAAGGATAGGACCTTCATCGGCGCGTCCGTGGTGTGTGGCTTCGGAACCGCCGGAACATTCGCCTATATCACCAGTGCGCCGTTCGTTTTCATCGTGCTTTACAAGGTCCCCACCGAACGGTTCGGTTGGCTCTTCGGATCCGTCGCGGCCGGTATGGTGGTGGCATCTCAGATCAATGGACGCATGTCGCATCGCATCCCGCTATGGCGCGTGCTCCGGACGGCGAACACAGTTCAACTCGGCGCCGGGCTTCTGCTGCTAGGCAGCGTGCTGAGCGGCATCGGAGGCATGTGGAGCGTTTTCGCCTGCGTCTTCATTTATGTTTCTGCGCAGGGTTTCGTCTCCCCCAACGGCTCGGCCATTGCGATGATGCGCCACGGCCAGATCGCAGGCACCGCCTCCGCCCTGCTCGGCACCAACTCGTTCCTCATCGCGGCCCTGACCACCACGTTTCTGGGCTTCATCGATAGCCCGGCGCTGCCGATGGCCATCGTGATCGCCGGATGTGGAGTATGCTCCACTCTGCTCAACTTCCTGACCTTGGGCCCAAGGCTTGAGACCGCGCCGCAAGCGGCGTAGTAAGGCCCTGCCCCTCACAGACCCGCGACGTCAAAGAGGTCTGGCCCGACTGAACGTGGGACCCTACTTTTCTGTTTTGAGGGTACCTCAAGCGCTCGCGAGGCCTTCAGCTCTTCAAGCGAGATCATCGGACCAGAGCAAACCTTTTCAAGCAACATTGCTTGGGCCGGTTCAAGATCGACAAGCCAGCCCAACACATTAAGCACGTTAAGAAGCTCAGTAGTATATTCAGCAAGCCAATGATCGGGCTGAATCTTGCCGAGCGGCGAAGGAGTTCTCCGGTCGCCAATAATCGGACGTTCTCTGTTGGCCTTGCGGTAGCTGAACCAATGCAGCAGCACCTGCTTGCCAGAGACCTCATAAAGCCACATTTTGGGCTCAACGTTTTCGACGTATCCTTTCCCAACGAGCAGCCTTTTCTTATTTGCGTCGTAGCTTATCGAGTCGGGCATTGCCGCCGACTCTTGGGGAATCGCGCCTGCCGCTGGAACACGCGGCATCCTCTTAGATGGCAGTCGCGGCGGCTGAGCCGGTCGACCTTTCTGAAGGTCCGTCATGCGCTCGCCGAAAGTGTGCAACCAGACGACAGTGCGCCCGAGTTCCGCCGCTTCGGCGAACATGTCGCGCCCCCCCGTGAGAGGGATTCGCAGTCCCGGTGTCGAGAGGTCATGCTGAAATCGCGAGGTAAATGCGGATGGGCGGCAATTGCTGCGATGTAGGCTACGACATCTTCCGCGGTCACCTTCATTCCGTACTTCTGCCCTAAGAATGTGAGCAAATTCGGCCGCAGATTGGGGCTGTTGGCTTCCTGATCACGCCAGAGGGGAAAGACGCGCCCGCCTCGACCGTTATAGTGATGAAGGTCTGGGATTAGCGAGCTAAAAGTCAGCGCAGGACCGGTGGTGGGGGATCTGTCGCTTGGCGCAGTGAGATAGATTTGTCCGTCGGAACGCGACTCCCACAGTTCCGGATTTGGGCGGTTGATAAGGCGGTTGTCGGGAATGATCCACTGGCGGTCAAACGAGCGGAAGCCGTAGCGCACTGGAGTTAAGCATGGCCCCTCTTCGTCCGCGACTGGCTTGCTGCGGCCTTCATATCCAGCAAGGCCATCTTTGACGACTCGGTTGACGTGTCTGTCACCCAGTCCCCCATCCGCGATGTGCGGGTGGAAGAGAACCTCTTTTTTGTCCGTTGGCGCGAGGACCAGTCGTTGCCAGCGCTGCTCCAAAGACTCGCCGTCGGGCGCGATAACCCAAGTGCGACCCGGCATTACGCCGGAGCCATTGTAAACAAAAAGGTCATCCAGCTTCGGATAGGTGGCCCACGCGCCTTGCGACGCTGGTAGGAATGGCGCCCGCCAATCGGACGGACAGACAACCCACGCCGTGCTTTCTATTCTCAAAGCGGCGAGTGCCTTGAATTTTTCCAGGCGATGAACACTTGGTAGAGCTTGAAAGAACACTTTCGCCGGTTTACTGGTGTCGCTCTTAGCGGTAGCGGAGCGCGAAGCGATCACAATGCAAACCGGCTGTTGCACGCCTTGAAAAATGCGAGTATTAACTTCCGGTTGATGACCCTCAGGCGAACAGTCCACGACCCAGATGTCTTGACAGGTTCTGCGCAAATAATCGCGCATCTTCTGAAAACCCGGTCCGTTGAGAAAGCCGGCCACCGTAATGAAACACACGATGCCGGATTTGTTCCCAGGGCCATGGTCGTATACCTTCCACGTCGCCCAACGCCAGAAGTAGATATACAGGTTGCGGAGGTGCTTGCTGTGGGCTCCGACCCCCCATTCTCTGGGTGGCATCCAGTCCGCAAGCGGGGCTGCTCTGTTTGGATTTTTGCTTCCCGCCTCAATCCATCCGCCGTCCCCTTTAGCTTTCTCTTTGTAGGGCGGGTTCCCAATGACGACCGTGATCGGTTCATCCCTCTTGATCTTGTTAGCTTCCTTCCGAGATTTCGCGATTGCTGCGACAATTTGGGGAAGATATCCCTCGTCGTCTTCTGGGTTACCAAGCGTGTTAGTGACGAACATCCGTACAGGTGTCCTTGGCGGGGAACCAGTGAGATCAACGATCTCCGCAAGGATTCGTAACTGCGCGACGGCGAACGGGCCCAGTTGCATCTCGAACGCAATGAGCCGCTTCACCACAGCGCTAATGGCCTCCTTTACGGCTCCCTCGCCTTCGTCCGCAGTGACGGTTTCGGCGATCCGCCGAAGCACACCAAGTAGAAAGGTCCCAGTTCCAGTCGCAGGATCGGCCAACGTCACAGACGGCGAAGCTAATCCCGCGTGCAGGCCAAAACGAGAGGTCCTCAAGACCTCGTCGACCAGCCCAACCATCGCACTGACAACCTCAGGCGGTGTGTAGTACGACCTGTCCGCTTCCTCAGTTCGTTGTCGTAGACTTCTAGAAAGTCTTCGTAAAAATAAAGCCAAGCCTCCGGCTTATCCTTGCTTATCTTGGACCAATTAACCGCGTCAAGCACACGCTTTAGGGTTCCGAGCGAGGTCGTCAGAGCTGCTAGGTTTTCCGCGTTATCGGTCAATAATTTCAGTGCTGCGCCAATCAGAGAACTCGTCTGGCTAAGTTCAGTGGCAACTTGCGGGAGGCCCGTGGCAAGTTCAATATTCTTTGCGCGCGCCATTAGCATTCCGAACGTAACTGCCTGGGCGTATCCGTCAGCGAATCTTTCGTCAGTTGCATCGGGGAAAAGTATTTTCCGCCAATCCTCCGCAAGCCCAGTCAACGCTTCACTCTTTAGGGCTAACTGTTCTGTCACTTCGTCGCGTAACAATCTGCAGAGACGCGCAGTTGTATGGGCCAGGTCCTTGGCATTACGCGGAGGAACCGGCTCCCAACGCAAAAAGCTCTCGAAAAGGTTCAGAAGACTCGCTGGCGCTTGAAGTGCGTTGCCCGAAGACTCGACGTCCCCGGTCAAAGTGGTCACGGCACCAACCAATTCGCCGTTTTGCCAAAGGCTGAATCCATTGCCGTCGGTGTAAATTAAGTTGGGAAGCGATCGCAACCTAATCCATTGCTCCCGATCATGCGGGTCCTTGAACTTCCGCGGATCGGCACCCTTGCCAGGTGCTTTTAGCTCGACAAATCCTACCAGCGCGCTGCGGACGGTCACCGCGTAGTCTGGACGCGTTTTCAAATCATTAACAGACGATTCCCCAACGGCTGTAACTGCGGCTCTTGGTATGTTGCAAAGTTCTGCCAACTCCGAGAGCAGCTGCTCGAACGGCGCACGGAGCTGGTCCTCGGGTTGTCCAGTGGCAGCTGGGTTAGACAGCTTTTCCTTCGCTCTGGCCCCGAACGTGGCAATCGCCGAATCGAATATGAGTTTCATTTGCATTGGCCGCATTCCGAGCGGCTCATGCGGTCCTTTGTATCAGCATCGGTATTTGGACTGGTATCGCAAGTGAAGTCGCGAAGGGCGAGTTGTAACGCCGTAAGACGCAACGGTCGGAAAGGTTTGACCTTGGGGCGTGTAGGCCTGTTTTCTATCAATCTCGTATAGTGGCACACTTTGCACCAAGAGCGCTGAGGCTCCTCCTGCGCGGAAAGAGCTCTTGCAGCGGGGCTTCAAGTTGGAGTGGATCACGTCCGCCCTGCTCGGCACCAACACGTTCTTCCTCGCGGCGCTCACCACCACGTTTCTCGGCTTCATCGATAGCCCGGCGCTGCCGATGGCGATCGTGATCGCCGGATGTGGGATATGTTCTACTCTGCTCAACTTCCTGACCTTGGGCCCAAGGCTTGAGACCGCGCCGACAAGCGGCGTAGTGTGTTGCTTGACAGTTGTTGTCAGTTATGACAACATGAATACCCGTGAAGTAGTTAGTTATTAGCGAGCGGTGATGTCTCCGAAAACACGCCCCGTTTCGTGGATCAAGGCGGCACTCAAGGAATTCGAGACATTGCCGGACGAAGTCCGATCGATCTGCTTGACGGCGTTGACGATCGCCGCTGAAGGTGGCAAGGCCGATATCGCGAAACCTCTGGCTGGCATAGGATCCGGTGTGTTCGAGATTGCACTGGCCTCGAAAGGCAATGCGTTCCGAGTGGTCTACGCGCTACAATACTCCGACGAAATCTGGGTCGTTCACGCATTCCAGAAGAAATCGACGCGAGGCATCAAGACGCCCAAACGTGAGATCGACCTTATAAAGGACCGTTTGAAAAAACTGAAGGAGTTGTTGCGATGACGCGCGACAAGACAGACGTAGTGCGAGGCAGCGGCAATGTTTTCCGAGACCTGGGGCATAAGAACTCCGATGCGGAACAATTGAAGGCCATCTTAGCTGCCGAGATTATCAAGGTGCTGGATAGGGAGCTTCTGACGGTACGCGTGGCGCACTCGAAAACTGGCGTTGCAGCCGCTGACTTCTCACGAATCCGCAATGCGGATCTTGGGCGGTTCACCGTCGATCGCCTCATGTCGATCATCAACCGGCTTGGAGCGAGCGTTGAGGTGAAGGTGAAAGTTCGGCGGTTCGACAAAGCCGCGCAGCAGGCAACTGCGTGAGCGCGCGGGTGTGGCGATCGCTTGACCCGTCCCTCGCGATACTGACATACTAGCTCTCCATGCGCCGCCTATTTTCTCTCGTGTTCGTCAGCCCTGGTGATAACACCGGGGGACAATAATGCGATCCACTCGCAATCTGCCGCTAGCTACAACGCTCGCCATTTCCTTAGCGGTCGCACTTTCCGCCGCCACCGTGGACGGCATCAAGATCCATTCCTCCACGGCCGGCAAGGGTGAGAAAACCGTGATTCTGGTGCACGGCTGGACGTGCGACGAAACCTCCTGGAACGCGCAGGTTCCCGAACTCGCCAAGCAATATCGGGTGCTCACGCTCGACCTGCCGGGCCACGGACAAAGCGGATCACCCAAGAAGGGCACGCTCTCGATGGATTTGTTCGCCCGCGCCGTCGAGGCGGTGCGTAAAGACTCTAAGGCTGACCGCATCGTCGTGATCGGCCACAGCATGGGCACGCCCGTAGTGATTCAGTACGCCCGGCTTTATCCCCAGCACACCGCTGCGTTGGTATTCGTGGACGGCGGAGTGACGTCGCCCGCCAACGGCCGCCTTCCGGATCCCAAGGTAATGGGAGGTCCCGACGGCCTGAAGGCGCGCGAAAGCATGGTCAGGTCCCTGTTCTCCCCATCCACCACGCCCGACATGCAGAAACATATTCTGTCGATGATGTTGGCTGCGCCCGAATCGACCGCCGTCGGCGCCATGCAGGCCAGCTTCGATCCCGCTGTCTGGAAAGGTGACGTGTTGATGCAGCCCATTCTCGGCATTTATGCCGACCATTCGCGCGCGGGCGATCGCGAGTACATGAAGACGCACTTCCCGAACATGGACTATGAAGAGATCCCCGGCACCGGTCATTTTCTGATGATGGAAAAGCCGGAGGAGTTCAACCGCCTGCTCATCGCGTTTCTCGATAAGCAGACGTTTTGAGCCGCTACTGCTTCACGTAGATCTCAAAAGGACTGCTCACTGCGGCGCCAACCTGCAACGAGTACGAGATCTGGCCCTCGCCAGGATAAGGTCCGATGGCCGATAAGCGGAAGTTCACTTGAATCACTCCCGAGACCATGCCTGGTGCGTCGCCCGCGTACAAGACCTCCAGCGAGTCATAACCGCCGTAGTAATATCCGCTATTCAGGTTGCCGGCCAGGACCGATACGGGAAGAGATGGCGCACTCAAGGTTGTCGCGATGAAGCCATCTGGATTATTCGAAAAGTTCGAGCCGCCGGCGCCGGTTGCCCAAACCGTCACGATCGATCCTGCTGCCGCGGGACTGCTCGCCGAATTCAGGCTGCCATCTTCATTCAGCGCAACCGCAGCGCCTGGGGTCAGGCTCGTCGCGGGAGCTTGGAAGACTTCCGGCTCGGAAGGAACCACGGCAAGCGTGGGACCGGTCAAGGTTCCGTTGGGCGTAACAATTTGGACGCTCGCCGTATCTTGTCCAAACACACTAGCGGGAACGATGGCATTAATTTGATTTGGCCCGACGTACAGCAGTGGAGCGGCCACGTTATTGAACAGCACCTGCACACCGCCCAGCGAACTGGTGACGGTTCCATTCACCACCTGCGCCCCAAGTGGCTTTGCCGGTCCGAGTCCAATTCCATAGAACGATACCAATTCATAAGGCGCGATGTTTCCCGTGACCTGAACGCCGGCCGAGTTCTCGACTGCAATCAAAGCGGCTGGTTGATCGGGCAAATCCAACAACAATGACCCGGCGCTTCCCAATACTGCCGGCGATCCGCTCGGCGTCATCACGATGGCTTGTCCCGCTGCGCCCGTCGGTGCGGTGATGGCTTCAACCAGCGAAGAACCATCCGGGGATAGCTCCGCTAGGTACGTTGGTCCGAATACCGGAATCGAAGTAGGAAATGGAAGCACGCTTGGCACTGAGCCACCGGTAAGCCAAATGTCGCCTTGCGAATCGAGCGAGAGAGCCGTTACGCCATCGGGCGTCGCGTATTGGAGCAATCCTCCAAAGTAAGTGGAAAATAGGTAACTGGTCGCCGATGCATTCAACTTAGCGACGAAACCGGCAGTGGGTCCCCCGGTTCCTGGTTGTCCACCTGGATATGAGCTTTGCAATGCTCCGTTCGTAATCGAAAAGCCGCTCGGCGCGGTGCCGGCGATCACAACATTGCCCTCTGCGTCCAGCGCAACCGCTGTGATGGAAACGCTCTGTTGGAACTCTTCAGTAAGGCCTTCTGGACCAAGATTGATGTATGTCGCCCAGGCAAGGCTCCCCCCGCCGGGCGCGAACTTCGCCAAGAAACCAGCCGTTGCGTAGGCGGCTTGTGATGGAGAGTCGATGCAATTGCATGTTTGTCCGATGGTACCCGCTGTCACCGGGAGCCCAACCGCTGTTGTGTTCCCGCCGATCACGATGGCGCCGCTAGGATCAACTGCGATCGCAGTCGGCCCGGTCATACCAGCTACTGGAAGGCAACTGCTACCTCCGTCGCAAAAGACGTCCGGCGCTCCGAAGAAAGTCGAGTAGACGATGCTCGCGCCATCGGGCGAAAGCTCGGTAATAAAACCGTACAACGGCGTGACAAAGATATCGTTTTGTGGTGGCCCAGTTGTCTGGAATGCTCCCGGCGTTATCGGAAAATCGCTTGCCCGCGTGGTGCCGGCCACATAGATGTTCCCCTGTGCATCGAGTGCAACTGCATTGGCGGAACTGCCTTTAGGATCGAATTCGTAGGGAAGGAGGGGATTTGGGTCCGGGCTCCCTCCCAGCCGCGTCGAAAATAGAATTTTCGTCAAATTCGCGTCCAGTTTTACTATGAACCCTGCCTGCTGACTGCTCTGCGAAATCAACGGCGAGACCAGCGGAAAATTTTGCAAATATGTTGTGCCCACGATTACCAGATCCCCCTGCGGATCCACGGCCGCCCCTGCGGGAGCATCCGGCAGGTTTTGCCCGCTAGCCCCAAAATCAAATTGCGCGAGAACATTCCCCTGCGGATCGGTCTTGACTGCCCGAATCTGTGGACGCCCAGACGGTTCCGTCACCGTCCCAACAATAAAGAAGTTGCCGGAAGCATCCACCGCCAGTAGATCAGCAGAACCAGATGTGCCACTCGACTCGCCGAATGATTCATAACGCGCGACGAACTGGTTCGGGGCCGGGGCCGCAGTGACGCTTGCCCCTATCAGAATGAAAAAAGCACAGCACGAGCCGAGTTGCATATCAGAGTCACTCCTAAGCTTATATTATTGGTTTGAAAGGCGTCGCCGACACCGAGGCGGCCCGACGCGGGCACCTCTCACCTATACCACTCCCCAGTGCTCTGGATGAGCGCGCTTACTACCACCTACCTCCCAAAATTGGTACGAATGTGCTGAAACGCTGTGCACCATGGCCCACACACTACATTGTGAGCCAGGAACGCCATCTCCTAAATTCATGAAACACCTGGATTTTTCGGATGGCTCCCGAAATGCTCCTAAAGACGTCGTGAAGATCGCAGGAGCACCCACCCGGAGGTAAAGAAGCGTGACCAAGAATATAAAAGGATTGATGAATGCACTTCACCAATCCATCAACGAAGCCATACTCGAATCCAACGATGTCGCCGCAGCCATGGCGGCGCTGAAGCGCACCGGTAAGTGTCCCGTGTTTACCATCGATATTACGATGCAAGATGCGCCTGGGCCGGAGGCCGAGCCAGTTGAGGGCTCGACTGTCCTGGAGGCAGGATCGAGGTTTGTAGAGAAGCTATCGAGTGTCACAGAAGAACTCGTATTGAGCGACTGGGACGTCGAATTCCTGGCGGCTGCGGGAATTAGCGACCCAAGCTGGTGTGGTGGTATTTCCAAATCCGATCCGGAATAGTACAGAATCGGTGGCCACGGAGGCTGAGAGTCCCGCCGGCCCTCATGGCCCGAATCTAGACGAGAGTGAGCCGCGCAAGGGACTACCTTCCCCTACCCTCATCACTCCATAAACAAATGAAAACACGCGACCGCGGTTCTGAGCCGAACGCGTGGGCAGCGGTTTCTTGGCCTTTTCGAGCAGCCTGCTAAAGTAGTTCCTTCATTCCGGCGATACCTAAGTCAGCGAATGGATCGCCGATTCAATAGGCGTTTTTCTACCGATCTGCCGGTTCTGCTTACCCACTTGGACGACGGTGTGGAGTTGGCAGGTCAGCTGGAAGATATCTCGGATTCCGGCATTTGTTCGCTTTTCGCAGGGCCCTTGCCGCCGGGTGCCGTAGTGAAACTGGAGATCCTCGGCCTTACGCTCTACGGGCATATCGTGTACTGTAATCCTGCTGACGCCGACTTTCGCACCGGGATTTTCGTCGAGCCCGCGCTGCTCGATTCTTCCAACATCACCGAACTGGTGAAGAACTACCTCATCGCCTCCACTGGGAGAAGGTAGAGGCGGCGGGTCCGCCAATGCTCACGGACCGCACCGGCTCAATCCAACGCTCAATCGAGTGGTAGGACTCATGCAGGACTCACCCCCCTTGACACCCATCGCGCGGTGTCCACATACTAAACCAGCAACCAAAAAAACCGGCACTGGTCAGCGATTCAGGGAGCCACTGGACGTGTGGTCCCATGAAGATTTCATTCGGGGACGCCGAAAGAATCGTTAGAGGCCCCAGCCAGGACCCGCACCTATCCGGAGGAGGAAGGTTCAGTGAAACTCATTCTATTCCCATCGATTGCCGTCATCGCGGCGATAGCTTTCGCGCAGACCCCGCCCCCCGCGGCGGCTCCGGCACCCGCTCCTAAGCGCGCTGCCGCGGCGCCCAAGGCTGCTTCACCGGTAGATTCGGTAATCCAGTTGGTGAAGGCCGGGATGTCCGACGACCTGATCATCAAGAGTCTCAAAAAGACCAACAAGCCCACTGATCTTTCGCCAGCCGATATGGTCAAGCTCAAGCAGGCCGGGGTTTCCGACAACGTAATCGGCGTCATGCTGGACCCCTCCAGCACGCCGGCTCCTGCCGCCGCAGCGGCTCCGCCCCCACCGCCCGCTCCCGAGCCGGCACCTGCTCCCGCTCCAGTGGCATCTGCTCCGGCCCCAGTGGCATCCACTCCCGCTTCGGCTCCCGCTCCCACCGGCGCTACGTCGCAAGCCGAAAAGAAGCGCGTGATCGTGGATGAATTCGATTACTCCACCGTCAAATCCGCCGTCCAGGCAGTTTTCAACACCCAGGCGGACATCGGCAAAGGCATCCGCGCGATGCTGGTGAAGCGCATGGCGGACGCCAACAAGGTCGTCATCGTGGAGCGCGCCAAGGTCGACCAGCTCATGTCTGAACAGGATCGCAATGCCAGCAACCGCGTGAAACAAGGTTCGGGCGCTCGCGTCGGCCGGATCTCGGGAGCTGACGCTGTGCTCGCGGGCGACATCGTCGTCTTTGGACGCGACGACAAGAAGACCAACATCGGCGCCGGCGGATTCGCGCGCGGCCCCTTCGCCGGGATTCACATTAAGAAGGAAGAGGACAAAGCGATAGTGGTCATCGACTATCGTTTGATTGACGCCGAAACGTCGGAAGTCATCGCTACCGGTGAAGCGCGCGGCGAGTCCACGCGCAAGAGCAACGGCTTCGGTGGTATGGGCGGCGTGTGGGGCGCCGGCGGCGGTGGCGGCGGCATCGATATGACCAGTTCCAACTTCGGCCAAACCATCATCGGTGAGGCCACGCAGGATTGCGTCAACAAGCTCGGGGAGATCCTCAGCCAGCAAGCCACCACCATGAAGAAAGCGGTACGTGAGGTGGAGACCCGCGTGGCCGACGTTTCCGGCAGCACGATGGTCATTGCCGCGGGCGCCAACGACGGAGTCAATGTCGGCGAAACCTTCGAAATTCTCAAGGTCCTGCGCGAAGTGAGAGACCCGCAGACGAAGGAGCTGCTGGACACCGTCACGGAAAAGGCCGGTGACTTGACCATCACCAGTGTGCGCGACAAGGTCGCGACTGGAAACTATGTAGGCAAGCCCGCCGCGGTCAACTACATCGCGCGCAAGAAACTTCCGGGAGCACAATAAATGAAGATCAAAACCGCGATCGTTCTGTTCTTGGCTTGCGCTGCTGTCGCGCCGGCCCAGCAGAAGAAGGCGCTGTCCATCGATCCTTTCGATTACTCCGCCGTCATGACGGGAGTGCAAGCTATCTTCGGCACCCAGGTGAATATCGGCCAGGGCATCCAGGCCATGTTGACCTCGCGCGTCACTCAGGATGGCAAATTTACCGTCGTCGAACGCCGCAAAGTGAACGAAGTCCTGCACGAGCAGGATTTCGATGCCAGCAATCGGGTAAAGCGAGGTAGCGGCGCGCGCATCGGCCAGATCAAGGGCGCTGACCTTACTCTGATGGGCGACATCGTCGTCTTCGGCAGAGATGACCGTCGCGTCGGTGGCGGCGCAGGTGGCGGGACCTTTGGAGCCGGTGCCGTGGTGGGCGGTTACAAGGCTACCGGCAAGGCCGTAGTCGTGCTGGATTACCGCATCGTCGATGTCGAGACTAGCGAAGTGGTGGCCAGTGGCGAAGCGCGCGGCGAATCCAAACGCACTAGCGCAGGCGGTGGTGCCGGGTTCTGGGGAGGCGGAGCGTTCGGAGGCGGCGGCATCAATATGACCAGCTCCAACTTCGCCGAGACCATCATCGGCGAGGCCACCATGGACGCCGTCAATAAGCTGTCGGTCGACATCAGCGGCAAAGTCTTGCAAGCCGGCGCCGAGGCTCGCGAGAACGATCTTGATGCCCTGGTCGCCGACGTGAGCGGCAACGCCATCACGATCAATGCCGGATCGGCCGCTGGCCTCCAGGTCGGGCAAACGTTTACGGTCTATCACAAAGGTAAGGTCATCAAGGACCCAGCCACCGGCGAAGTTCTGGATGTGCAGACCACGCCGCTCGGCCAGCTCACCATCACGACTGTGCGCGACAAGATTGCGATGGGCACTTACAATGGCTCGGCGACACCGGTCGTCGGGGACGTGGTCCGCAAATGAAACTCATTCTGCTGGCGTTGGCTGCGGCCGCGGCTCTGGCCGCCCAACAACCCCAACCCGAATCGCCCGCACAGCGCGAAGCGAAGCACCACTTCGATCTGGCCGCCATCCGCGCAGCCGCCAATTTTCGATCCGCCGATTCCATCGACGCTCGTCTCCGCGAGGACGGCGCAGTCCTGCATCCTCGGCTCACTGCGCTCCGCATGCGCATTGAAGCAGCTTTGAGCGAAGCTCGATTCCAGATGGATCAGCGCGATTATCCGGCTGCTGAAGACGCTCTCGGGCGAGCCGAAGCCCTGCTCGATCGCTTCGCCAAAGAGATCGGAGGGTACTGATGATTTGGAGTAAAGTGATGCGCCTTATCGCTTCGCTGCTCCTTTGCGCCGTCGCGTATGCGCAGGTGCCGGCAGCGCCCAATTGGCGTCAGTCCTTCACCGGGATTCTGAATCGCCCCCCCGGGAGCCTGAACGCGCGCGATCTGCAATTGTTAGAAAGCCAGATGGCGCTGGCTGGCCAGTATTGCACCGGGCTCACGCCGGGCGATTACGAAGCGAACCGGGCGTTAGTTCGCCAAATGATCGCATACCTTGCCACCATCCAGGTGGCAGCCGGCGACCAGCAGATGAATCTGTCGCTTCGCAGATTTACACGCTCGTTGGGCGCGTTTCCCTGCGCCTTCGTGCTTCCTCCGGGTCAGCAGCAGCCGCCCCCGGCCGTCGCGCCGCCGCCTCCTCCGGGCGAGCCGCCATTCACGATGACCGCGCCCGCGCTCACAGACGTTCCGAAAGCCGATCAGGACACCGCCAAAGATCTTCGCGAACGCTACAACACGGATGCCTCGCACGCCGCGATCGCCTGGAAGAACGCCGATCAGATCCGCCGCAATCTGTCGGTCAAAGGCATGTCGCTCAACGCCCAAACCGCCGCGTCCGTCGATCGTCTGAAGGTGCTCCTCGACGAAGCCGCCGACGCGCTCCGCGACCACAAGTGGGACGACGCGCTTTCCAGTCTCCAGGCCGTCGAAGCCACCACGGACAAAGTGAACAAAACCGTCGGCAACTGACCTACCTATGGCGCACGTACTTGTGGCGCGTCACGCATTTCCGCTTCCCCCATCTCCTTCCCCCTCATCACTTCCCCTCACCCCGCCGCCGATCGCCCGGCCGATCCCTTTAAAATTCCAATCAGCAGGCCATGTCTTCCTCCGCCCGCAAAATCGCCTCCGCCCGCGCCAACGGCGCCAAATCCCTAGGCCCCGCCACCGAAGCCGGCAAGCAAATCTCGTCCCTCAACGCCGCCACGCACGGGCTCACCGCCCAAACCGTCG
>Ga0209415_10003163_pt1 | contig 30632 bp, 25 predicted proteins | sample PeaSoiSIISIP2007_FD_187696 | JGI IMG/M metagenome (GOLD analysis project Ga0209415, IMG submission 187696) | Peat soil microbial communities from Weissenstadt, Germany - SII-SIP-2007 (SPAdes) (version 2) | ecosystem: Environmental > Terrestrial > Soil > Wetlands > Peat | place: Germany... | reverse complement strand
TGCGTCCCCAACCAACGCACCAGATTGCCCAGGCTGGCGATGAAGTTGCCGTGATTCCTCATCTGTGGCGGCGTCGGCAGGCGGAAGGCGCGGCGGCGGGTGAGGAAGAGGAAGCGGTCTTCGCTGGCCGGCGTGTCGAGCGGCGCCCCTTTGGCCCGCCAATCGGGAATCAGCTCGTCGAGCGCGCGCGGCTCGATCACGGCGCCCGACAGGATATGGGCTCCCAACTCGGAGCCTTTTTCAACGACGCATACCGAGAACTCGCGCGCCGCCGCGCGCGCGCGTTGCGCCAGGCGGATCGCCGCCGCCAGACCCGAGGGGCCGCCGCCGACGATCACCACGTCGAATTGCATCTGCTCGCGTGCCGTCATGTTCGGAATGCACCTGTCGTCGGCGGATCGAGCCCCATACTAGCCGATGTGCTGTCTCGGCCGGCAAGAGCATGCTAGCGTTCGCGCATGGCCGAGGCCCTCACCCCGGAACAGGTTCTGCGCTGGCATGTCGAAGCGGGCGCGGACGAGGCGATCGGCGAGCGCGCGCTCGATCGCTTTGCCAGCCCGGCGCCGGCCGATGCGCGCCGTGCCGTTGCGCCCGCGTCCCCCCCCGCCCGCGCCTCCTTTGCGTCAGGTGCGGCGCCGCCCTTCGCCGCCGCCCGGCCGCTCCAGGGCAAGACCGCCGGCGCGCCGCCATCTTCCTCGTCTCAGCTCGCCCAGGCCTGCGCCACGGTCGCCGCCCTGAAGGGCGCGGTCGAAGCGTACGACGGATGTGCTTTGAAGCGCAGCTGTCAGCGCACCGTGTTCGCCGATGGCAATCCACAGGCGCGCGTCATGCTGGTGGGCGAGGCCCCCGGCCGCGAGGAGGACGAGCAGGGGCTGCCCTTCGTCGGGCCGAGCGGCAAGCTGCTCGACCGCATGCTCGCCTCGGTTGGGCTGGACCGCACCACGGCCTACATCACCAACGTCATTTATTGGCGCCCCCCGGGCAACCGCAAACCCGAACCCAGCGAAGTCGAACTCTGCCTTCCGTTCATTGAACGCCATATCGAACTGGTCGATCCGGCGCTGCTCGTGTTCCTGGGCGGTGCCGCCGCCGCGGCGCTGCTCGGCAAATCCGAAGGGGTGACCAAGCTGCGCGGGCAATGGCACGAATACTCCTCGCCGGGACTCACGCGCCCGATCCCGGCACTGCCGACCTACCATCCGGCGTATCTTCTGCGGACGCCGATCCACAAAAGAGAGGCCTGGAAGGACCTTCTGGCGCTCCGGACCCGGCTCGACGCGGCCGAATTAACTCATTGAAAATAATGATATAAGAAAAATCTTGAGGATAAGTCGTGGGCCAGCAGCGATCTCTGCTTGCACTGCGGCGTAAATTCAATCTATAAACCTGAAGGTGCCTATCGGTCTTTTCGATCACGTTCGAGGAGAGAGACGATGCTGCGAAGCAGGCTTCTCCCCACAATCGTGACCCTGGCCCTCTCGGTCGCCGTTCCGGCGCTTGCCGGACCGAGTTCGATCGAAGGTCCATCAGGCGACAATCTGTTCGCCGCGCTCGATATGGGCGCAACTCGACTGGGTCGCGAAGTGCCGATCCCGCAGGTGTTGTCATCTGCCGATGAGACGGCATATCGAAACGCCTTCGAATTCGCGTCGGGCGCCCAATGGGCGGCCGCAGACCGCGAGATCGGGCGCATCAAGAATCAATTGCTGGTAGGCCATTTGCTGGCGGTACGCTACCTGTCGAGTTCCTATCGGGCAAAACCCGGAGAGCTGAAGTCGTGGCTGGCCGGCTATTCCGATCTTCCCGAGGCTGCGGACATCTATGCGTTGGCGCGCAAGCGTCTTGGCAACCAATTCCGCTCCGCGGCGTTCGGTCCGCCGTCGCACGCGCTCGACGCGGCGATCGATCCCGATGACGCGGACTGGACCAACTTCACGATCGACAGCGGCTTGCAGCGCAACCCGGCCGAGCGACACCGCGTCGAGGCGCTGAAGGTCAGCTTCCGCGCCAAACTCAACGACGACAAGTACGACGCCGCGGTCGAGTTGCTGAACTCGCCGGACGCCGTGCGTCTGTTGGCTCCCGCCGATGTCGACGAACTCAAGACCGCGATGGCCATCGCCCTGTTCGGCGAGGGGCGCGACGGCGACGCGGTCTATTGGGCCGAGCAGGCCGCCGAGCGCTCGGGCGACATTTTGCCCGAAGCCGACTGGGTCGCCGGCCTGGCCCTTTGGCGCCAGGACCAGCGGGCCGAAGCCGCGCGGCACTTCGAGGACGTGGCCAACGCCCAGGGCATCTCCAACTGGCTGGTTTCGGCCGGCGCATTCTGGGCGGCGCGCGCCAATCTCGCCGCGCATCGTCCCGACGTGGTGAACCATTGGCTTGGCGTGGCGGCGCTCTATCCGCGCACCTTTTACGGGCTGCTGGCGCGCCGCGCGCTCGGCCTCGATGTGCAGTATTCGTGGGACGACCGGCCATTCACCGACCTCGACTCGGACGTCCTGATGCGCATTCACGGCGCGCAGCGGGCGGTGGCCCTGCTGCAGGTCGGCGAGAGGTCCCTGGCCGAGGACGAGATGCGTGCGCTGGTGCCAGGGGCCAGCCCCGGCCTGGCGCAGTCGCTGCTCGCATTCGCCCGTGCCGCCGACATGCCCTCGCTTACCGTTAACCTCGGCCGTGCGGTCGCGTCGCGCGACGGCAGGCTGCATGATGCCGCCTTCTACCCACTGCCCGGCTGGCAGCCGCGCGGCGGGTGGACGGTGGATCGGGCGCTGGTTCTGGCCTTCGCGCGGCAGGAGTCCGGATTCAACCCGCGCGCCCATAGTTCGGCTGGCGCCGTCGGGCTGATGCAGCTCATGCCGGCGACCGCCCGGGCGATGGGGGCGGCGGGAGGATTGACCGATCCGGATGTCAGCCTGCAGGTGGGACAGCGCTACATCCGCCATCTGCTGACCGACGATGCGATCCGCGGCAACCTGATCCTGCTGGCGGCCTCGTACAATTCGGGGCCGAACGCCGTCGCGCGCTGGATGCAGGCGAGCCGCCGCAGCGATGACGCGCTGCTGTTCATGGAAGGCATCCCGGTGCAGGAGACGCGCGTGTTCGTGGAGCGCGTGCTGACCAATTTCTGGGCTTATCGCAGCCGCCTGGGCCGCGTTTCGCCTTCGCTCGACGCGCTCGCCGCCGGCGGATGGCCGATATACGATGGGGCCGGATCGTCTGCCCCATCGGTGCGTCATGCCGCGAATTGACGAAAGCAGGCCCTTTCTCTCCGTCAACATCGCCGTACTGACCGTCTCGGACACCCGCACGGCCGCGACCGACGCCTCGGGCGACATGCTCGCCGAGCGGGTCGCCGCGGCCGGGCACCGGGTTGCCGCGCGCGCCATCGTGCCCGACGATCGCGAACGCATCGTCAGCCAGCTCGAGCGTTGGATCGACGATCCCGGGATCGATGTCGTCCTGGCCACGGGTGGAACCGGCGTCACCGGACGCGACGTGACGCCCGAGGCCTTCCATTCGGTCTATGACAAGGAGATACCCGGTTTCGGCGAACTGTTCCGCCAGCTCTCCTATGCGAAGATCGGCACCTCGACCCTGCAGAGCCGGACCACCGCGGGCGTGGCGCGCGGAACCTACCTGTTCGCGCTGCCCGGTTCGCCCTCTGCCTGCCGCGACGCCTGGGACGACATCCTGCGCTGGCAGCTCGATTCGCGACTTCGCCCTTGCAATCTGGTCGAGCTGATGCCCAGGTTGTTGGAGCATTTGAAAGCCCCGGCCGAAGCTTCTTCGAAGGCGTGACGCGCCAGCCCGCCGGCGGCTCCGTAAAGGTGACGATGGACGCGAGACCGGGGCCGCGGTGAACAGAATTCAGCCTCAGTCTGAGACCCGTCGCCCTCGCGCCGGCATTTTATCCCCGGCGCCGGGCCTGTTGCGTCGCGCCTTGCGTTTCGCGAATCGGCGCCGGCTGCGCAACAGCGAGATCGGAATGATCGTCGCCTGCGCGCTGCTCGGCGCGGTTGTCGGGCTGCTGGTGGTGCTGATGCACGGAGCGGTCTCGGCGCTGCACGTGCTCGGCTTCGGCGGACAGCTTCCCGAGCTTCTGGAAAGCGGTGGCCGTGGCATCGTGCCATGGCGGCTGTTCCTGGTCCCGGTCGCCGGCGGACTGCTGATCGGATTGCTGACGATGGCGGTCCGCCGGGTCCGGCCCGGGGACATCATCGACCCGGTCGAGGCCAACGCCATTTATGGCGGTCGCATGTCGCTGATCGACAGCGCGCGTGTCGCCCTGGCCACCATCGTGTCAAACGGCGCGGGCGCCTCGGTCGGCATGGAGGCGGCCTATGCCCAGATGGGCGCGGGGTTGCTCTCTTGGGCAGGGCAAAGCGTGCGGTTGCGCCGCGCCGACCTGCGCGTGTTCGTCGCGGCCGGCACGGCGGCGGCCATCGCGGCCGCCTTCAACGCCCCCCTGGCGGGCGCATTCTACGCCTACGAGCTGGTGCTGGGCAGCTACAGCGTCGGCGCGCTGGCGCAGATCGCGACCGCGGCTCTCGCCGGAACCCTGGTGGTGCGCGCCATTCTGGGCGAGGCGCCGATCTATCTGCTCCAAGCCGGGGCGGTGCAGTTCGACCAATGGGACTTTCCCTTGTTCGGGCTTCTCGGCCTGCTCGCCGGTGCGCTGGCCATCGCCACGATGCGCGCGGTGACCTGGTTCGAGAGCCGCATGCGCGCGCTGCCCACACCGTATTGGCTGCGGCCGGCGATCGGCGGCGCGATCATGGGGCTGGTGGCGCTGTGGGTGCCGCAGGTATTGGGCAACGGCCAGGGCGCCATCCAGTACAATTTCGACAACGTGATGCCGCTGCCGCTGCTGACTCTGCTGCTGATCGCCAAACTGGCCGGCTCGGTAGTCTCGATCGGCTCAGGCTTCCGCGGCGGACTGTTCAGCAACTCGCTCTTCCTTGGCACATTGTTCGGCGCCGTGTTCGCGCAGACGGCGCAGTTGTTCCTGCCCTTCGTCGCCGACCAGCGCCCGGCGTTCATGCTGGTGGGCATGGGCGCGGTGGCCGCCGCGGTGGTCGGCGCGCCGGTCACGATGGTGCTGCTCGTGCTCGAAGTCACCGGCGATCTCGACATCGCGCTCGGCGTGCTCGCCGGCGTGGTGGTGGCCGGTACCCTGGTGCGCACCACCTTCGGCTACTCGTTCTCCACCTGGCGCTTCCATCAGCGCGGGGTGGGAATTCGCGGCGCCTACGATGTCGGCTGGGTCTCGGATCTCACGGTCGGCCGGATGATGCGCGCCGATCCCGCCACGGTCGCATTCGACCAGCCGCTGCTGGGCCTCCGCGCGGCCATCCCGATCGGCAGCCAGATGCGCGTCTTCGCGGTCGACGGCGACGGGCAGTACAAGGGCATGATCGACGTCGCCACGATCTACGATCCCGATCTCGACGACGCCGCGGCAGGTCTGGTCGCCGACGATCTGGCCGGCGGGCGCGACTTCTTCCTGGTGCCCGACCAGGATGTGCGCCGCGCCCTGGCCCGCTTCGTCGAATGCGAGGAGGAGCTGCTGCCGGTTGTGGCTGGGGCCGACGACCGTCGCGTGGTGGGCTATCTCTCCGAGGCCTTCGCGTTGCGGCGCTACGCCGAGGAGCTGGAGCGCCGGCGCAGCGCGGAACTCGGCGTGCGCGATCTGTTCAGCGTCGGACCCACCGTGAAATGATGGCGGCAAAGTAGCGCCGATGCCCGATCTGGCCCTTGAGCGCGTGGCGGGCGGGACGGTATGCGGCATCGACGAAGCGGGGCGCGGGCCGCTGGCCGGACCGGTACTCGCGGCGGCGGTGGTGCTACCGGATCCGCTGCCGACCGTGCTTGCCGGTATCGACGATTCGAAGAAGCTGGCGCGCGCCCGTCGCGAGGAGATGCTCGTCCTGATCGGCGCGCACGCGCGCGTCGGCGTCGGCCGCGCCGAGGTCGACGAGATCGAGCGGCACAACATCCTGGGCGCGACCATGCTCGCGATGCTGCGCGCCTACCGGGCGCTCGGCGCGCCGACCGCGCGCGCGCTGGTCGACGGCAACCGCGCGCCGCCGCTTCCCTGCCTCGTTCGATGCGTGGTCGGCGGTGACGCGCTGAGTTTGTCCATCGCCGCCGCCTCGATCGTCGCGAAGGTGACGCGCGACCGCGAGATGGAATCGCTCGCGCGCCAGTTCCCGGGCTACGGCTGGGAGCGCAACGCGGGCTATCCCACGGCGGAACATCGAGCGGCGATCCTGCGCCTCGGCGCGACGCCGCATCATCGCCGCGGCTTCGGCCCGGTGCGCGCGGCCCTGGCGGCGATGGGCGCCGAGGCCGACGCGGCGGAAGCCGGTGGCAAGGAGGCGGAGCGATGATCCGCTGCCCGTCGCCCAATCATGGGCCGCGGCCCAAGGGGGTGCCGATCGACATGCTGGTGCTGCACTACACCGGCATGCGCGACGGGCGCGCCGCGCTGGAGCGGTTGTGCGACCCCGAGGCCCGCGTCTCCGCCCACTACATGATCGAGGAGGACGGCGCGGTCTACGCGCTGGTGGACGAAGCGCGCCGCGCCTGGCATGCGGGCCTCGGCTCGTGGCGCGGGCGGGAGGATATCAACTCGCGCTCGATCGGCATCGAACTGGTCAACCCCGGCCACGAGTTCGGCTATCGGCCCTTCCCGGCGACGCAGATGGAGGCGCTGGCCCGCCTGGCCGCCGGGATCCTCGTCCGGCATCCGATCCCGCCGCGCAATCTGGTCGGCCACGCCGACGTGGCGCCGGGGCGCAAGCAGGATCCGGGCGAGTTGTTCGACTGGGCGTGGCTGGCGGCGCGCGGCGTGGGCTTGTGGCCCTCGACTCTGGCGCCCGCGGCGCCGGCGGACGCCGAGATTGCGGCGATGATCGCGCGCTGGGGCTACGCGGTCGAGCCGGGGGACCGGCCCGCGGCGGCGCTGATCGCGTTCCAGCGCCACTTCCGTCCGCAGCGCTTCGACGGCGTCGCCGACGCGGAAACGATGGCCCGCCTCGCCGCCCTGCTCGCCATGGCAAACGACTTGCCCTAGGGGCGTCGCGCTGCGGCCAAGCGTGGCCGGTCAGGTCTTGCGCGCCAGCGCCAGCCCCACCCCCGCGCCGATCAGCAGGCTTCCGGTCACCCGGTTGCGCAGCTTGCCATTGATCGAGAGCACGACCCGGAATCGCGCCGCCAGCAGAGCCCAGCAACTGTCGAGCACGGTGGCAAGCACGAGGAAGGTCAGTGCCAGTAATACGAGCTGCTGGGTCAGGTCCCCTTCCCGAGCGACGAACTGCGGCAGGAACGCGCCGAAGAACAGCAACGTCTTGGGATTGGTGAGCGACACCAGGAAGCCGCGCAGATAGACCGCATTGACCGAGCGCGGCTCGGCACGAACCTGGGTGAGATCGGGGCCGGCCGCGAGCCAGGCGCGCACGCCGAGATAGATCAGATAGGCCACGCCGATCCAGCGCAGCGCCTCGAACCAGCTCGCCAGGGACGACAGCAGCGTGGTCATGCCGAGGATCGTGAGCCCGAGCTGGATCACCATCGCCGAGCTGGTTCCGGCGACGGTCAGCAGCCCGTAGCGCGGCCCGTGCGCGATGCTGTTGGCGACGATCAGCGCCACATTCGGCCCCGGGATCAGGATCAGGATCACGGTTGCGGCGACGAAGGCGAGGTACAGTTCCCAATTCATGGCGCGACTCCCAAGTTCCGCCACGGTAGCGCAAATCGCGCGGTGCGGGTGGCATCGGAAGCGCATTCACACTATTGTATAGGTGCGCCAGATGGCCGGATGGCCGCCTCCCGGCGACGGGGGGAGGAAAGTCCGGGCTCCACGGAAGTACGGTGCCGGGTAACGCCCGGCGGGGGCGACCCCAGGGACAGTGCCACAGAAAGCAAACCGCCGCAGCGAGGCGCCTCGGCCGGACTGCGGTAAGGGTGAAAGGGTGCGGTAAGAGCGCACCGCGTTCCCGGCAACGGGGACGGCACGGCAAACCCCACCGGGAGCAAGACCAAGTAGGGACGGCGTGCCCGCGCAAGCGGGCAAGGCGCGCTTCCGCGCCGCCGTCCGGGTCGGTCGCGCGAGGCGCCCGGTGACGGGCGTCCCAGATGAATGGCCATCCCCCGCATCGGGCGGTGGACAGAACCCGGCTTACAGGCCATCTGGCGCACATTATTTCATGTCTTGGCAATATCGGGCAGGCGCTTGGCCAAGCATGACATTCGTCCGTATGGAACACAACGTGAACAATATTCGCGCGAAATGGAGGCCAAAATACTTAGGCTAGTATGTGGAAAAGAAAATTCCCCTAGCGTTGGTTGGGAACGCCAATGTCATAATCACAGCAAAGACGGTTTCTTGGCCTTTGTATTACTGGGATAATCCGTTGACGCCCATGTAATCCCATGTTATCCCATTGTGTCCCATGCATGACCGACCGCAGGTGGGCGGGTTGTGTGGATGGGGCACCGGTGGAACAGGGGGCATATGGAACCGGGCGCGATGTTGGTCTTTACCGGGACCCACATCAATAAAGTGGACCGCAAGGGCCGGGTTTCCGTTCCTGCTCCGTTCCGCGCCACCCTGGCCAAGGCGGGGGCGGCCGAAATCGCGGTCTTTCCGTCCTACGGCTTGAAGGCGCTGGAAGGGTTCGGCCCGGACGCCATGGCGGCACTGGCCGACGACACTTTCGCCTCCTACAGCTTCTACGCGCCCGACCGTAACAACCTGGCGACCCAGATCTTCGAGCTCACGCGCCAACTGGAATGGGATCCGGAGGGCCGCGTGATGCTGCCCGACGACCTGCTTTCCCATGCCGGCATCGTCGACGCCGCGGCCTTTGTCGGCAAGGGGCGTTTTTTCCAGATCTGGGCGCCCGAGACGCTCAAGGCCCAGCGCGCTGCCGACAGCGCGCAGATCGCGCAAAATCCGCCTCGGCTGGTGCTGCGTCGCCCGGAGCCAACGTGAGCCGCGCGGCGCACACCCCGGTTCTGCTGGCCGAGGTGGTGGCGGCGCTGGCGCCGCGCGACGGATCGATCATCGTCGATGCGACCTTCGGTGCCGGCGGATACGCGCGCGCCCTGCTCGACGCCGCCGGTTGCCGCGTCTATGGCATCGATCGCGACCCCGACCAGGTGGCCCGCGCCTCCGCCTTCGTCGCCGCCTATCGCGGCCGCCTCGCCGTGCTGTGCGGCCGGTTCGGTTCGATGGATGCGCTGATGGGCGAGCAGGGCATCGCCTTCGTGGACGGCGTTGCGCTCGATCTCGGGGTTTCGTCGATGCAGCTCGACGAACCCTCGCGCGGCTTCTCGTTCCGCCTGGAGGGCCCGCTCGACATGCGCATGGACAAGGAGGGCACCAGCGCCGCCGACCTGGTCAACCGCATGCCCGAGGCCGCGCTGGCCGACATCATCTGGTCGCTCGGCGGCGAGCGGCATGCGCGCAGGGTGGCGCGCGCCATCGTCGCCGCGCGCAAGACCCAGCCCTTCGCCACCACCACCGCGCTCGCCGAGACCGTGCGCCGGGCGGTGCCGCGCGCCAAGGACGGAATCGATCCCGCCACCCGCACTTTCCAGGCGCTGCGCATGCACGTCAACGACGAGCTCGGCGAACTGGATCGGGGACTCGCCGCCGCCGAGCGGCTGCTGCGCGCCGGCGGCCGTCTGGCGGTGGTTTCGTTCCACTCCCTCGAAGACCGCGCGGTGAAGAACTTCCTCAGGCGGCGCAGTTCCGCCCCGGCGCGGCCCAATCGCCATCTCCCTCCCCTGGCGCCGGGCCGCGCCCCCTCTTTTCAACTGATCGGACGCAAGCCGGTCGCGCCCTCGGCGGCCGAAGTGGCGGTCAATCCGCGCGCCCGCTCGGCGCGGCTCAGGGTGGCCGAACGCACCGCCGCGCCCCCCTGGAACATCAAGGACTCGGAACGCGAGGGGGGGCGCGCGTGAGGCTTGCGACCGCCGCCGCCTGGGTGATCCTGCCGATCGTCGCCGGCAGCGGTCTCTACCTTCTGAAGATGCAGGTCGAAGCGCAGGAGCAGCGGCTCGCCAGCCTGCAGCGCCAAATCGCCGAGGGACGCGAGTCGATCCACGTCCTCAACGCCGAGTGGAGCTACCTCAACGATCCGGTGCGGCTGCGCGACCAGGCAGAGCGGCTGCTCGGGATGCACCCGATCCGCCCGGACCGGATCGTCACTCTCGACCGGGTCCCTTACCCCGACCCGGTTCCGGCGATCGCGGCGCCGGACCCAGGTTCGCTCTCCCAAGCCGAGCCATCCCCCGCGCCGCGTCCCATGGCGCAACCCGCGCTGGCGGCAATCTCCCGGAGACCCAGCCCATGATCCGCCTGCCTCTGTTGCCGCCTCCCTCGGGTCCGACCGCCGGGCCGTTGCGTCTCGATGGCGTGAGGAAGCGCGCGATCGACACCGGCCGGGCGCGGCTGATCGTTACCGGCGCCTTATTCCTGCTCTCATTCTCGGTTATCGCCGGGCGCATGGTCGACGTGACGATTCTGCAGCAGACGGACGTGCCGCGCGCGCACCGGCCGACGGCATCCGACGCCCCGGTCACGCGCGCCGACATCGTCGATCGCAACGGCGTACTGCTGGCCACCAGCCTGCCCACCGACTCGCTCTATGCCCATCCGCGCGAGATCCAGGATCCGGCCGGCACCGCGCGGGCCCTGGCCCGGCTGATGCCGGACGTTTCGGCCGACGAACTCCAAGCGAAGCTCGCCGGCGACCGCGCTTTCGTCTACCTCAAGCGCAACCTGACGCCGCGCCAGGTATACGAGGTCAACGCGCTCGGCATTCCCGGCCTGTATTTCGAGAAGGACGACAAGCGCGTCTACCCGCAAGGCGATCTTGCGGCGCACGCGGTGGGGCTGACCGACCTCGACGGCAAGGGCATCGCCGGCATCGAAAAGTCGTTCGATCGCGAACTCGCCTCGCGCCGCGAGCCGCTCCGGCTCTCGCTCGATATCCGCGTGCAGACCGTGCTGCGCGCCGAACTGGCCCAGGCGATGGCCGATTTCCACGCCGTCGGCGCTTCCGGGATGGTGATGGACGTGCGCACCGGCGAGATGCTCGGCCTGGTCTCGCTGCCCGACTTCGATCCCAACACAATGACCGGCGCCACGCCGGACGCGATGTTCGACCGGGCAACGCTGGGCGTCTACGAGATGGGCAGCACCTTCAAGCTGTTCGACGCCGCCGCCGCGCTCGACAGCGGCGCGGCGACGCTTGCCAGCAGCTACGACGCCAGCCATCCGATCCATGTCGCGCGCTTCGAGATCAGCGACTATCACGCGCTCAATCGCTGGCTGACGGTGCCCGAGATCCTGATCTATTCGTCGAACATCGGCGCCGCCAAGATGGCGCTCGATCTCGGCACCGAGCGGCAGAAGGCGTATATGGGCCGCTTCGGCCTGCTGCGCCCGGCATCGGTCGAGGTGCCCGAAGTAGGCGCGCCCTTGGTGCCCAATCCGTGGCGCGAGATCAACACCATGACCATCGCTTACGGACACGGCATGGCGGTGACGCCGGTGCAGATGGTCCAGGGCGTGGGCGCGCTGGTGAACGGCGGAACGCTGCATCCGGCGACGCTGCTGGCCCGCGCGCCCGGCGAGCCGATCCCCGGAAGTCCGGCGGTCAGGCCGGAGACCTCGCGCCTGATGCGCCAGTTGATGCGCATGGTGGTCACCGAGGGCACCGGCGAGAAGGCCGATGTTCCGGGCTACGAGGTAGGCGGCAAGACCGGCACCGCGGAAAAGAACAGCGGCGGCGGCTACCACCACAAGTCGCTGCTGTCGTCGTTCGTCGCCACCTTTCCGGTGAGCGACCCCCGCTACGTCGTGCTCGCCATGATCGACGAGCCACAAGGCAACAAGCAGAGCATGGGTTTCGCCACCGCCGGCTGGACCGCGGCGCCGGCGGTCGGACGCATCGTGGCGCAGGTCGGTCCGCTGCTCGGCGTCGCGCCTTCGCCGACGCCGGACGCCAGCGATCCGCCGCGCGTAGCGGATGGGGCGAAACAGGGGCAGTCCTCGGTGAGGAAGGTGTCGCTTGCCGCGGCTGAGTGAACTGCTTGTTCCCCTGCTGGCGGAGGACCCTGAGATCGGCGGCCTGACCGCCGATTCGCGCAAGGTACGCCCCGGCGATCTGTTCGCGGCGCTGCCCGGCACCCATGTCGACGGCCGCGACTTCATCGCCGAAGCGGTCAAGCGCGGGGCGCGCGCGGTGCTCGCGCCGCGCGGCACGGCGCTGGGCGAAAATGCGGCGGCGCTGGTCATCGACGACAACCCGCGGCGCCGCTTCGCCCAGGCGGCCGCCCATTTCTTCGCGCCGCAGCCGAAGACCGTGGTGGCCGTGACCGGCACCAACGGCAAAACCTCGGTGGCGCATTTCACGCGCCAGATCTGGGCCGCGATCGGCCTGCGCGCCGCGAGCCTGGGCACGCTCGGCGTCGCCTCGCCCGGCGGCACCGCCTCCGGCTCGCTGACCACGCCCGACCCGGTCGATCTGCACCGCACGCTGGCCGAGCTGGCGCGCGAAGGCGTCACCCATGCGGCCATGGAGGCCTCGAGCCACGGGCTCGACCAGTTCCGTCTCGACGGCGTCGCGATCGCCGCCGCCGCCTTCACCAACCTGACGCGCGACCATCTCGATTACCACGGCGACATGGGCGCCTATTGGCACGCCAAGCGCCGGCTGTTCACCGAGGTGATGCCGCCGCGGCGCGCCGCGATCATCAACGCCGATTCGCCCTACGCGCGCGAGCTGGCCGTCAAGTGCCGCGCGCACTGGCACCGCATCGTCACCTTCGGCGAGGCGGGCGACGACATCCGTCTGGTCCGGGCCGCTCCCACCGCCGCGGGCCAGGACCTCGAACTCTCGGTCATGGGCAAGACGCGGCGGGTGCGCCTGCCGCTCGCCGGCAAGTTCCAGGCGTCCAACGCCGCCTGCGCGCTCGGCCTGGTGCTCGCCACCGGCGGCGAGCCGGATCAGGCGGTGGCCGCGCTCGAGCGTCTCGACGGCGTGCCCGGCCGCTTGCAGCGCGTTGCCGCAACCGCCGAGGGCGGGTCCATCTATGTCGACTACGCGCACACTCCCGACGCGCTCTCCACGGTGCTGAAGGCGCTGCGTCCACATGCCGCCGGAAGACTCGCGGTGGTGTTCGGCTGCGGCGGCGACCGCGACGCCGGCAAGCGGCCCGAGATGGGCCGGATCGCGGCCGCGCTGGCCGATGCCGTCATCGTCACCGACGACAATCCGCGCGGCGAGGATCCGGCGCTGATCCGTGCCGCCATCCTCAAGGAATGCCCCGAGGCGCGCGAGATCGGCGACCGGCGCGAGGCGATCCGCACCGCGGTGCGCGAGCTCGGCCCCGGCGACGTTCTGCTGCTCGCCGGCAAGGGCCACGAGACCGGCCAGATCGTGCAGGACCGCATCCTGCCGTTCGACGATGCGGTCGAGGCGCGGCGCGCCGTCGCGGAGCCGGGCGCGTGAACGCGACGCCGCTGTGGACCCGCGACGAGGCGCTCGCCGCGACCCAAGCCACCGCGCGGGGCGGCGATTGGCGCGCCAGCGGGATTTCCATCGACAGCCGCACGCTCGCGCCCGGCGACCTGTTCGTGGCGTTGGCCGGACCCAATCACGACGGCCACGACTATGTCGCGGCCGCCTTCGCCAAGGGCGGCGCGGCGGCCATCGTGCGGCGCGTGCCGAGCGACGTTTCGGCCGACGCGCCGCTGATCATCGCCGCCGACACATTGGCCGCGCTCAACGATCTCGCCGCCGCCGCGCGCGCGCGCGCCGGCGCGCGCGTGGTCGCGGTGACCGGGAGCGTGGGCAAGACCGGCACCAAGGAGATGCTCAAGCTGGCGCTGGCGGCGGGCGGGCCGGCGCACGCCAGCGGCGGCAATCTCAACAATCAGTGGGGCGTGCCGCTGTCGCTGGCGCGGCTGCCGCGCGAGGCGCGTTACGCGGTGTTCGAGCTCGGCATGAATCACGCCGGCGAGATCGCGCCGCTCGCGCGCCTGGTCCGCCCGCACGTCGCCGTGATCACCGCGGTCGAGCCGGTGCATCTCGAATTCTTCGCGTCCACCGCCGAAATCGCCGCGGCCAAGGCGGAGATTTTCGCGGGAGTCGAGGCGGAGGCCACCGCCGTGCTGCCGCGCGACAACCGGCATTTCGGCCAACTCGAAGGTGCCGCGCGCGCCGCCGGCATCGCCCGCGTCGCGAGTTTCGGGCGGCACATCGACGCGGATGCGCGGCTGCTCGACGCCGCGGTCGATCCCGACGCGACCCTGGTGTTCGCCCTGATCGGCGATCACCCGATCGCCTACCGCGTCGGCGTGCCGGGGCTGCACTGGGCCGCCAACAGCCTGGCGGTCTTGCTCGCGGCGCGCGCCGCGGGCGTCAGCGTGGAGGTCGCCGCCAAGGCGCTCGCCGGCATGACCGCGCTCAAGGGCCGTGGCGCGCGCCGCACCCTGCCGTGGCGCGGCGGAAGCATCGAGCTGATCGACGAATCCTATAACGCCAGCCCGGCCTCGATGCGCGCCGCCATCGCGGTGCTGGCCGCGGCGCGGCCCGGCAAGCACGGACGGCGCATCGCCGTCCTGGGCGACATGCTGGAGCTCGGCGCCACCGCGCCCGCGCTGCACGCCGCGCTCGCCGAACCGCTCGGGGACGCGCGGATCGATCTGGTGTTCACCGCGGGCGCGCTGATGCGCCACCTGCACGACGTCCTGCCGGCGTCGCGCCGCGGGGAACACGCCGCGGATTCCGACGTGGCGGCGCGTCTGGTGCGCGATGCGCTGCGCGCGGGCGACCTGGCCATGGTGAAGGGTTCCCTGGGCAGCCGCATGGGGCGCGTGATCGAGGCGATCGAACAAGCGGCGCGGAGCGGGGGCTAGGGAACCGCGCATGCTTTACAACCTGCTTTCGCCGCTGGCCGATCAGATCGCCCTGTTCAATCTGTTCCGCTACATCACCTTCCGCACCGGCGGCGCCATGGTGACGGCGCTGCTGATCTCGTTCGTCTTCGGCCCGGCGCTGATCTCGGGCCTGCGCCGCTACCAGGGTCACGGCCAGCCGATCCGCTCGGACGGGCCGGAAAGCCATCTGCTTACCAAGAAGGGCACGCCCACCATGGGCGGTTTCCTGATTCTCCTCGCGCTCGTTCTGTCGACGCTGCTGTGGGCCGACCTCACCAACGCCTACGTCTGGATCGTGCTGCTGGTGACCTTGGGCTACGGGTTGATCGGCTTCGTCGACGACTTCCTCAAGGTGCGCAACCGCACCTCGAAGGCGTTGCCGGCGCGGCTCCGGCTGCTGCTCGAGGTCGCCATCGCGCTGGTCGCGGCCTGGCTGATCATGAACAAGCAGGGCGCGCCGCTCGGCCAGGCGCTGGCCGTGCCGTTCTTCAAGAACCTGCTGATCCAGCTCGGCGTCGGCTACCTGGCGGTGGCCGCCTTCGTCATGGTCGGGGCCTGCAACGCGGTCAATCTCACCGACGGGCTGGACGGGCTCGCCATCGGCCCGGTGATGATCGCGGCGGCGGTGTTCGGGCTGATCTCCTACGTGGTCGGCCACGCGGTGTTCTCCAACTATCTGCAGCTGCACCATGTGCCCGGCTCCGGCGAGCTGGCGGTGTTCTGCGGCGCGCTGGTCGGCGCCGGATTGGGCTTCCTGTGGTTCAACGCGCCGCCCGCCATGGTGTTCATGGGCGACACCGGCGCGCTGGCGCTCGGCGGCGCGCTCGGCGTGGTCAGCGTAGTGACCAAGCACGAGATCGTGCTGGCCATCGTCGGCGGATTGTTCGTGCTCGAAACCGTGTCGGTGATCGTCCAGGTCGCGTCCTTCAAGCTCACCGGCAAGCGCGTCTTCCGCATGGCGCCGCTGCACCACCATTTCGAGAAACAGGGCTGGTCGGAGCCGACGGTGGTGTTCCGCTTCTGGATCATCGCCGCGATCCTGGCGCTGGCCGGCCTCGCCACGCTCAAGCTGAGGTGAGCGCGACGATGCCTCCGCTTCCCAATATGGCGGGCACCACCGTCGCGGTGATGGGCCTGGGCAAGTCGGGCACGTCGGCGGCGCGCGCGCTGGCGGCGGCCGGCGCGACCGTGTGGGCCTGGGACGACAACGAGGGCGCCCGCAACGCCGCACGCGCGGCCGGCCTGCCGCTGGTCGATCTCGCCGCCGCCGATCTCGATCGTGCCCGGATGGTGATGTGGAGCCCGGGCATCGCGCACACCCATCCGCGTCCGCATCCGGTGGCGAGCCGCGCCCGCGCCGCCGGCGTTCCGCTGCTGTGCGACATCGAACTGCTGGTTCTCGCCAGCCCGGAGGCGCGCTTCGTCGCGATCACCGGCACCAACGGCAAGTCGACCACCACCTCGCTCACCGCGCATCTGCTTGCCGCCGCGGGACGCGAGGTGGCGGCCGGCGGCAATCTCGGCGTTCCCGCGCTCGATCTGCCGACGCTCGGCGAGGGCGGGGTCTATGTGCTGGAACTCTCGTCCTACCAGCTCGAACTGCTGGAACGCGCCGCCTTCGACGCCGGCGTGCTGCTCAACATCACCCCGGACCACCTCGGCCGGCACGGCGGTATGGACGGCTACGTCGCCGCCAAAGCCAGCCTGTTCGACCGCATGCGTCCGGGCGCGACCGCGATCGTCGGCGTCGACGACGCGCCGAGCCGCGCGATCTTCGAACGCCTGCGCGCGTCCATGGGCCGGCGCGCGGTACCGATCTCGGCCGAGCGCGCGCGGCCCGACGGCATCGCCGCTCCCGAGGGCATTCTGGTCGACCCGTCCGGCGCCAAGGACCGGATCGAGATCGACCTGCGCTCGATCGCGACCCTGCCTGGACGGCACAACTGGCAGAACGCCTGCGCCGCCTACGCCGCCGGCCGGGCGCTGGGACTGTCGCCCGCCGCGATGCGCGCCGGGCTCGCCACCTATCCGGGCCTGGCGCATCGCCAGGAACTGGTGGGCAAGTTCGAGGGCGTGCGCTACGTCAACGATTCGAAGGCCACCAACGCCGACGCCGCGGCCAAGGCGCTGGTCTGCTACGACGACATCTACTGGATCCTCGGCGGCCAGGCGAAGGAAGGCGGCATCGCCGGCCTGGCGCCGCAGTTCGGCCGCGTGCGCCGCGCCTTCCTGATCGGCGAGGCGGCCGACGCTTTCGCCGCCACGCTCGAAGGCAGGCTCGACTACGAGCGCTGCGGCACGCTCGAAGCGGCTGTGGCGCGCGCCCGCGCCGCCGCATTGGCCGAGCGCCGTCCGCACCCGGTGGTGCTGCTGTCGCCGGCCTGCGCCTCATGGGACCAATTCAAGAGCTTCGAGCATCGCGGCGACACGTTCCGTGCGCTGGTGAAGGCGCTGGCGCGGGCGGAGGGCGCGGCATGAGCACGCTGGGCCGCACCGACACCTCCGTCATCGGCCGCTGGTGGTGGACCGTGGACCGCTGGACGCTGGCCGCGCTGGTGACGCTGGTGGCGATCGGCGCGATCCTGATCATGGCGGCAAGCCCGGCGGTGGCCGAACGGATCGGCGCCGACCATCTGCATTTCGTGCGTCGCCAGTTCGTCTTCCTGCCGCCGGCGTTGGCGGTCGTGTTCGCGGTCTCGCTGCTGCCGCCGATCTGGGTGCGCCGGCTGGCCTGCGTCGGCTTCATCGGCGCGCTGGCGCTGATGGCGGCGACCTTGGTTGTGGGCGAGGAAATCAAGGGCGCCACGCGCTGGATCAGCCTCGGCGGGATTTCGCTGCAGCCCTCCGAGTTCGCCAAGCCGACCTTCGCGGTGGTGATCGCCTGGATACTGGCCGAACAGCGGCTCAAGCTCGACTTCCCCGGCAATCTAATCGCGCTCGGCCTCTATCTCGCGGTCGCGGCGCTGCTGCTGCTCCAGCCCGATGTCGGCATGACGCTGGTGGTCTCGGCGGTCTGGTTCGTCGAGTTCTTCCTGGCCGGCCTGCCGATCTCGTGGGTGCTGCTGTCGATCCTCGCCGGACTGGCGGGACTGGTCGGCGCCTATTTCGCCTTCGCGCACGTGGCGGCGCGCATCGACCGCTTCCTCGACCCCTCGGCGGGCGAGGGATTCCAGGTGGCGACCGCGCTGCAGGCCTTCCATCAGGGCGGACTGTTCGGGCGCGGACCGGGCGAAGGGCGCGTCAAGGAGATCCTGCCCGACGCGCACACCGACTTCATCATGGCGGTGGCCGGCGAGGAATTCGGCCTGGTTCTGTGCCTGGCGGTGGTCGGGTTGTTCGCCTTCATCGTGCTGCGCGGCTTCGCGCGCACGCTGGCGACCGAGAATCTGTTCGTGCTGCTCGCCACCTCGGGATTGCTCACCCAGTTCGGCCTGCAGGCGGTCATCAACCTCGCCTCGACCCTGCACCTGATGCCGACCAAGGGCATGACGCTGCCGTTCATCTCCTATGGCGGCTCTTCGGCGCTGGCTCTCGCGCTCGGCATGGGCATGGTGCTGGCCCTGACGCGCAAGCGCTACGGCCAGGAGGGGCTGTCGTGACCGCGCCGCGGCCGATCGTGTTGACCACCGGCGGCACCGGCGGTCATGTCTTCCCGGCCGAGGCGCTGGCGACCGAACTGCTCGGCCGCGGCTTCGCGCTGGCCTTGATCACCGACCGGCGCGGTCAGGGCTTCGGCGGCGCGCTGGGCAAGCTGCCCACCCATCGCATCAGCGCGGGCGGCGTCGCCGGACGCAGGCTGGTCGCGCGGCTGCGGGCGCTGGCCGATCTGGCGGTGGGTTTCTTCCAGGCCCGCCTGCTGCTGGGACGGCTGCGGCCGGCGGCGGTGATCGGCTTCGGCGGCTACGCTTCGCTGCCCGCCATGCTCGCCGCCATCGTCGCCGGCGTGCCCACCGCGCTGCACGAGCAGAACGCGGTGCTGGGGCGCGCCAACCGCCTCGTCGCCCCGCGCGTCACCCGCATCGGCACCGCCTTCGCGCACGTCGCGCATCTCAAACCCGCCTGGCTGGGCAAGGTGGTCCGCACCGGAATGCCGGTCCGCCCGGCGGTGGTTGCGGTTCGCAACCGGGCCTACGCGCCGCCCGAGGCGTCGGGGATCGTGCGCATTCTGGTGCTGGGCGGATCGCAGGGGGCGCGCGTCCTGTCCGAAGTCGTGCCCGCCGCGCTGGCCCGCCTGCCGGCCGCCCTGCGCGCGCGCCTCAGGATCGACCAGCAGTGTCGGCCCGAGGATCTCGATGCGGCGTCCGCCGTCTACGCCGCCGCCGCCATCAAGGCCGAACTCGCGGTCTTCTTCCAGGATGTGCCCGAGCGGCTCGCGGCGGCGCATCTGGTGATCTCGCGTTCCGGCGCTTCGACCGTGGCGGAGCTGACCGCGGTCGGGCGGCCCTCGATCCTGGTCCCGTTCCCGCACGCGGTCGACGACCACCAGACCGCGAACGCGCGCGCCATCGACGAGGCGGGCGGCGGCTGGTTGATGCCGCAGCCGGCCTTCACCGCCGAGGCGCTGGCGGCGCGCATCGAGTCGCTGCTGGCGCTGCCCGAGAGCCTGGCCAAGGCGGCCGCGGGCGCGCGCGCCGCCGGCACGCCGGACGCCGCCCAGCGCCTGGCCGACATGGTCGGCGAACTGGTCGGCGGAATGGTCGGCACCATGGCGGAGGCCACGCCGTGAGGACCATCCCGCTGTCCATCGGCCCGATCCATTTCGTCGGCATCGGCGGCATCGGCATGAGCGGTATCGCCGAGGTGATGCGCAATCTCGGCTACCAGGTGCAGGGCTCGGACGTCGCCGAGAATGCCAACGTCAGGCGCCTGCGCGCGCTCGGGGTCGCGATCCGCATCGGCCACGCCGCCGAGAATCTGGGCGACGCGCGCGTCCTGGTGGTGTCCTCGGCGATCAAGACCGACAACCCCGAGGTGGCCGCGGCGCGCGCGCGGATGATTCCGGTGGTGCGCCGCGCCGAGATGCTGGCCGAACTGATGCGTCTCAAGGCGGCGATCGCGGTGGCCGGCACACACGGTAAGACCACCACCACTTCGATGATCGCCGCCATGCTCGACGCCGCCGGCCTCGACCCGACGGTGATCAACGGCGGCGTGATCAACGCCTACGGCACCAACGCGCGCCTGGGCGCGGGCGAGTGGATGGTGGTCGAGGCCGACGAGTCCGACGGCACCTTCACGAAGCTGCCCGCGACCGTCGCCGTGGTCACCAACATCGACCCCGAGCATATGGAATTCTGGGGTACCTTCGACCGGCTGCGCGACGGCTTTCGCGCCTTCGTCGAAAACATACCCTTCTATGGCTTCGCCGCGCTGTGCGTCGACCATCCCGAGGTGCAGGCGCTGATTCCGCGCGTTCTCGACCGCAAGATCGTGACCTACGGGCTCAATCCGCAGGCCGATGTGCGCGCCACCGAAATCGCGCTCGGGCGGGAAGGCGCGCACTACGACATCGTCATCAGCGACCGGATGGGCGGCGCGGCCCGCACCATCAACGGCGTGCGCCTGCCGATGTTCGGCCTGCACAACGTGCAGAACTCGCTGGCCGCGGTGGCGGTTGCCCATCAGCTCGGCTTCGACGCGTCGGTGATGCGTCAGGCGCTGCAGGAATTCAAGGGCGTCAAGCGCCGCTTCACGCGCACCGGCGCGGCCGCCGGCATCACCGTGATCGACGATTACGGCCATCACCCGGTGGAAATCGCCGCGGTGTTGCGCGCGGCGCGCTCGGCTTCGGCGGGACAGGTGATCGCCGTGGTGCAGCCGCACCGCTACACCCGCCTCGCAAATCTATTCGAGGAATTCTGCACCTGCTTCAACGACGCCGACCTGGTGATCGTCGCCGACGTCTATCCAGCCGGCGAAGCGCCGATCCCGGGCATCGATCGCGACGCGCTGGTGCAGGGCCTGCAGACGCACGGCCATCGGCGCGTGGTCGCGCTGGCCGACCCCGCCCTGCTGCCGGCCCTGGTGCTCGACAACGCGCATGCGGGCGATCTGGTCGTGTGCCTGGGCGCGGGCAGCATCACCAACTGGGCCAATGCGCTGCCGCGCCAGCTCGAGGCGCTGGCGACCGGCAAGCCGCTGCCGCAGGAGGCGGGTGAGTGAACGCGATGGCGACTCCCCCGCGCCTCGTCGATCGTCTGCCGCCGGTGCGCGGCACGCTGGAACCGGGCGCGGCCTTGGCGCCGTTGACCCGGTTCCGCGTCGGCGGCCCGGCCGAAATCCTGTTCCGTCCCGCCGACGCCGAGGATCTCGTCGGCTTCCTCGCGGCGCGGCCGGCCGACGTGCCGGTGACCGTGGTCGGCGTGGGATCGAATCTTCTGGTGCGCGACGGCGGCGTGCCCGGCGTGGTCGTCCGGCTGGGCCGCGGCTTCGCCGACATCCGTACCGCTGGAACCACCGTGCGGGCGGGCGCGGGCGCGCTCGACCCGGCGGTGGCCGAGGCCGCGGCGCGCGCGGGCATAGGCGGATTCGAATTCCTGATCGGCGTGCCGGGAACCATCGGCGGCGCGGTGCGCATGAATGCCGGCGCCTACGGAAGGGAAATCAAGGATCTGGTGACGGAGGTCAGCGCGGTCGATCCCGCCGGCGCGGCGCATCTTCTATCGCCCGCCGAAATGAAGTTCTTCTATCGCGGCACCGCGCTGCCGGAAGGCTGGATCGTGCTCGCGGCGACGCTCGACGGGCAGGCCGGCGATCCGGCGGCGATCGCCGGCCGCATGGCCGAGATCAAGGCCAGCCGCGAGGCGACTCAGCCGACCAGCGCGCGCACCGGCGGCTCGACCTTCGCCAATCCGCCCGGCGTGCGCGCCTGGCAGTTGATCGAGCGCGCCGGCTGTCGCGGGCTCAAGCGCGGCGGCGCCCAAGTCTCGGAAATGCACGCCAACTTCCTGATCAACACCGGCAATGCCACCGCCGCCGATCTCGAGGAATTGGGCGAAGAGATTCGGCGGCGCGTAGCCGCGACCACCGGGGTTGCGCTCGAATGGGAAATCCGGCGCATCGGCGTACCCCGCGGGGGCGACGCATGAGCAAGCGCGTCACCGTGTTGATGGGCGGGTTTTCGGCCGAGCGCGAAGTGTCGTTGCGCTCGGGCGCCGCCGCCGCCGTCGCGCTGGAAAAGGCCGGCTACGCCGTGGCGGCCATCGACGTGCGGCGCGAGGCGCGCGCCCTGGTCGCCGGCATCGAGGCGAGCGAGCCCGAGGTGGTGTTCAACGCGCTGCACGGCCGCTTCGGCGAGGACGGGCGCATCCAGGGCATGCTCGACATCATGGGCATCCCCTACACGCATTCGGGGATGCTGGCCTCGGCGCTGGCGATGGACAAGCCGGTCGCCAAGCGGCTGTACGCCGACGCCGGCATTCCGGTGCCCGAGGGGCGCGTGGTCGGTCGCGCCGAAGCCGCCGCCGGCGACGTGCTGCCGCGGCCCTATGTGCTCAAGCCGCTCAACGAGGGCTCGAGCGTCGGCGTGCATATCGTCAAGGAAGGCGACAACGCCAATCCGCTCGCCTCGGGCGAATGGACCTTCGGCGCGCAGGTGCTGGCCGAGCGCTTCATTCCCGGCCGCGAGATCACCGTGGCGGTGATGGGCGACCGCGCGCTCGGCGCCACCGAGATCACCTCGGCGCGCGGCTTCTACGACTACACGGCGAAATACGCGCCCGGCGGCTCGCGTCACCTGGTCCCGGCACCGCTGCCGGGCGAGGCCTACAACGAGGCGCTGCGCCTCTCGCTGCTGGCGCATCGGACGCTCGGCTGCCGCGGCGTCACCCGCGCCGACCTGCGCTACGACGATACGCGCAAAGGCGAGCCGGGCCGCTTCTACCTGCTCGAAATCAATACCCAGCCGGGCATGACCGACACGTCGCTGGTCCCCGAGCTTGCCGCCCACGCCGGCATCGGCTTCCCCGAACTGGTCACCTGGATGGTGGAGAACGCGCAATGCGACGCCTAACCGACGTCATCATCACCACCGCCGACCGTCCGGCGCCGCCGCGCGGCAGGATCGCCCGTCAGGCTCCGGCGGCGAAGGCCGCGCCTGCGCGCGCCGCCCGCCCGCGCCGCCGCCGCGTCGCGCCGCTATGGTGGCCGCTCGCCCGGACGGGGCTGGTGGTCGCGCTCGCCATCCTGGTGTTCGCCGGCGGCCCGATCTGGCTGGTTCGTTCGGGCCGGCTGGCGAACTTTCAGCATCGCGCGTCCGACCGATTGCTCGAACTTTCGCAGCGCTCCGGGCTGCGCGTGGATCGGATCCTGGTCGAGGGCCGCAGGCGGGTCCCGGCGCAAGACCTGCTAGCGGCGCTGCAGATCGCGCAGGGCGGCCCGATTCTCGGCCTCGACCTCGCCGCCGCGCAGGCGCGGCTTGCGGCCCTGCCCGGCGTCAAGACCGCGACCGTCGAGCGGCGTCTGCCCGACGAGCTGCGGGTACTGATCGCCGAGCGCGAACCGAGCGCGATCTGGCAGAACGACGGACATTACCATCTCGTCGACCGCGAGGGGATGGCGGTCGGCGACAATATCGACGACTTCCCGGGTCTGCCGCTGGTCGCCGGCGCGGGCGCTCCCGAACATGTCGCCGCGCTGCTCGATCTGCTCGCCGCCGAGAGCGGGTTGGTGGGCCGGGTCAAGGCCTCGCAATGGGTGTCCGGCCAGCGCTGGAACATCGAGATGACCGGTCCCGCCGGCGACATCGAGGTGCGCTTGCCCGAGGACGACCCGGCGGGCGCCTGGCACGAACTGGCGCGCCTCGAGGCCGGACAGAAGCTGCTCGAACGCAAGATCGCCGTGGTCGACATGCGCCTGCCCGACCGGCTGGTGCTGCGCATCCCGGGAGGGATCGGACAGCCGGGCAAGACCGCACCCACGCCGCCCACCCGCCGCAAGGCGCCCGGTCGGGACGCCTGAGCGCGAGGAGAGAATGGCCAAAACCCGCATGCGCTACGGACCGATCGCCACCCTCGACGTGGGCACCACCAAGGTCGCGTGCTTCATCGCGCGGGCCAACGACAATGCCGGCCCCAAGGTGCTGGGCATCGGCCACCACTGGTCGCGCGGCATCCGTCACGGCGCCGTGGTCGACATGGAGGAGGCCGAAGCCTCGATCCGCGCCGCCGTCGACGCCGCCGAACAGATGGCCGACGAACGCGTGCACGACGTTCTGGTCAACGTCTCGGGCGGCCAGCCGTCCTCGGCCAGCGTCACGGTCGAAGTGTCGATCAACGGCCACGAGATCGGCGACGCCGACATTCGCCGCATGCTCGACCTGGCGCGCGACCATTCGGCGAGCGACGATCGCGACCTGATCCACGCTTTGCCGGTGGGCTTCACGGTCGACGGCAACGACGGGGTTCGCGATCCGCGCGGCATGTTCGGCTCGCATCTCGCCGTGACGGTGCACCAGATTTCGGCGGCCAAGGGCCCGGTGCGCAACCTCACCTCGGTGGTGCAACGCTGCCACCTCGACATCGAAGCGCGCGTGGTCTCCGCCTACGCCTCGGGTCTCGCCTGTCTGGTCGACGACGAGAAGGATTTGGGCGCGACCTGCATCGACATGGGCGGCGGCACCACCACCATCGCCGTGTTCGAAGGCGGACAGTTGGTTCACACGGATGCGATTCCGCTCGGCGGCATGCACGTGACCAACGACATCGCGCGCGGCCTTTCCACGCCGATCGGCCAGGCCGAGCGGCTCAAGACGCTGTACGGCAGCGCCGTGCCGTCGCCGTCGGACGATCGCGAGATCCTCAAGGTTCCGCTGGTCGGCGAGGACGATGACGGCGCCGCCAACCAGGTGCCGCGCTCGACCCTGGTGCAGATCATCCGGCCGCGCCTGGAGGAGACGTTCGAGATGGTGCGCGGCCAGATCGAGGCCGCCGGCTTCGACCGGCTCGCCAGCCGGCGCGTGGTGCTGACCGGCGGGGCGTCGCAGCTCCAGGGCGTACGCGACCTGGCCGCGCTGGTGCTCGACAAGCAGGTGCGGCTGGGCCGGCCGGCGGGCTTCCAGGGCCTGCCCGAGGCGACCGGCGGTCCGGCCTTCGCCACCTGCGCCGGGCTGCTGCGCTATGCGGTGCAAAACCAAGGCGACGGACAGGCGCGCGACGGTCACATGGCCGAAGCGGCCGCGGGGGGCACGTTCGGGCGGCTGGGGGGCTGGCTGCGCAAGAACTTCTGAGTTCGAGGGTAACGAGTGAATCGGTTCAAACGCGAGTAACGGAGGAGTTCCCAGATGATCAATTTCCATCCCAGTAGCGGCGGCAACGAACCGCGGCCGCATATCACCGTGATCGGCGTCGGCGGTGCCGGCGGCAACGCCGTCAACAACATGATCGACTGCCGGCTCGAGGGCGTCGAGTTCGTGGTCGCGAACACCGACGCCCAGGCGTTGGCGCAGTCGCGCACCGACCGGCGCATCCAGCTCGGCGCGGGGGTCACCCAGGGCCTGGGCGCGGGGGCGCGCCCGGACATCGGTCGCGCCGCCGCCGAGGAAACGCTCGACGAGATGATCGCCCAGATCGCCGGCAGCAACATGGTGTTCATCACCGCCGGCATGGGCGGCGGCACCGGCACCGGGGCGGCCCCGGTGATCGCCCGCGCCGCGCGCGAGCACGGCATCCTGACCGTCGGCGTGGTGACCAAGCCGTTCCATTTCGAGGGCGCGCACCGGGCCAAGCTGGCCGAACAGGGCATCGAGGAACTGTCGCAGTTCGTCGACACCCTGATCATCATTCCCAACCAGAACCTGTTCCGCGTCGCCAACCCGAAGACGACCTTCGCCGAGGCGTTCCAGATGGCCGACGACGTGCTCTATTCGGGCGTGCGCGGCGTGACCGACCTGATGGTCATGCCCGGCCTGATCAATCTCGACTTCGCCGACATCCGCACGGTGATGAGCGAGATGGGCAAGGCGATGATGGGCACCGGCGAAGCCGAAGGCGAGGACCGCGCGATCCGCGCCGCCGACGCCGCCATCAGCAATCCCCTGCTCGACGACGTGACGATGAAGGGCGCCAAGGGAGTGCTGATCAACATCACCGGCGGCACCGACATCACCCTGTTCGAGGTGGACGAAGCCGCGCAGCGCGTCGCCAAGGAGGTCGACCCCGAAGCCAACATCATCTTCGGCTCGACCTTCGACTCGGCGATGGAAGGACGCATGCGCGTGTCGGTGGTCGCCACCGGCATCGACGCCATCGTCCTGACCCAGCCGCGCTCCACGGTGATCTCGCTGCTGGAACCCAAGCGCAGCGCGCCCAACCTCGCCGCCCGCGCGCCGACCCTGGGCGATCGGGTGGCCACCGCCGAGCGGCTGTTCATCGCCCCGGCGATCGTTCACCCGGCGTCGCAGCCCATCGCCCAGCTCGAGCCGGCGACGACCGCGATGGCGCAAGGCGAGCCCGCTCCGGCCGCGGCGGAGTCCGCGGATGCATCGGCGACCGCACCCGGCGGCCCGCCGGCGCCGAACCTGGTCCTGGCCGAACACGGCGCCTCGGTTGCCCCGGCGCCTGCCGCCCCGGCACCGGCCGCCACCGTCGCCTCGGCCGCCGCGGATGGCGCATCGACGCACCGCTCCGAACCACCGCCCGCCGCTCGCGCGGCGCCGCCGACACGCCCCGCCCAGCCGGTGCAGGGCATGCTGAGCATCGAGGCTCCGCTGCAGCCCGCGCGCCGCGAGCCGCGCCTCGAGCTGCGGCGCGAATCGCACGGCGACGCGAAGCCCGAGCCGAAGTCCGAGGCGCGCCCGGCCTCGGCCGAGACGCAACGGCGCGGGTTCATCGGCCGCCTGGCGAGCCATGTGCGCCAGGCGACCCACGGCCCGGGCCCGGCACAGTCGGGATCGGGCGGCTCGGCCCCGGCCGGCCGCGGCGAGCCCGCCGCAGCCCCCGCGCCGGCGTCGCAACCGACGCGCATCAGTCCGGCCGACCGGCTGCCGACATCGCGCAACGCCGAGGACGACCTGCTCGACATCCCCGCCTTCCTGCGTCGGCAGGCGAATTGAGCCTGGGCGGCGGAGCGCCCGCCCCTCTCCCATTCCGGGAGGGGGGCGGCTCCCGCTCGGCGGCCCGGACTCAACCCGTTGAAATCGCATCGGCAATTCGGCCCGGCAAGGGAAACAAACGGAAACAATGTTTGATTTGAGAGGGTTACAGGGCGCTGCTACACATGCCCAGCCGGTCCCCGACTTGGCCGGCCACGAACAGGGGAAGATCTGGATGTTGGATGACAGCTCGCCAGCTTCGCGCGACAATTCGAATGCGGCTGCGCCGTCTTCCTCCTCTCTTCGCCAACGGACCCTGAAGTCTTCGATTTCCTGCGCCGGCGTCGGGCTGCATTCCGGTTCGCGCGTGACCATGACGCTGCACCCGGCCGAGCCGGGCAGCGGCATCCGCTTCCGCCGCACCGACATCGCCGGCGGCGGCGCCATCGTTCCGGCCTTGTGGTCGGCGGTCGCCGACACGCGCCTCAACACCTGCCTGTCGGACGAGAACGGCCACCCTGTGCGGACCGTCGAGCATTTGATGGCGGCACTCGCCGGCATCGGCATCGACAACGCGCTGATCGAGATCGGCGGGCCAGAAGTTCCAGCGATGGACGGCAGCGCCGCGCCCTTCGTGTTCCTGATCGAATGCGCCGGGATCGTCGAGCAGGAGGCGCCGCGCCGCGCGCTCAAGGTGCTGCGCCGCGTATCGGCGCGCGACGGCGACCGCATGGCCGAACTGCTCCCTGGAACGGGATACTCGATCGAAGTGACGATCGATTTCGCCGCCGCCGCGATCCGCGAACAGCGCTCCACCCTGGTGATGGGCGCCGGCGCCTTCAAGAACGAGGTGAGCCGCGCCCGCAGCTTCGGTTTCGAGCAGGAAGTCTCGTCCCTGCGCGCGGCCGGCCTGGCGCTCGGCGGGTCGCTCGACAACGCGGTGGTGATCGCGGCCGACGGAAAGCGCGTGCTGAACGAGGAAGGATTGCGCTTCGAGGACGAGTTCGTGCGTCACAAGATTCTCGACGCGGTCGGCGACCTGGCGCTGGCCGGCGCGCCGATCATCGGCCATTTCCGCGGCGTGCGCTGCGGCCACGAGATCAACAACCGCCTGCTGCGCGCCCTGTTCGCCGACAAGAGCGCCTGGGCGCTGGTGCCGATGGAACCGGCGGACATGCGGGCGGTTCCGGCCTATGTGCCGCGCCACGCCGCCGCCGCGCCGGCCTGATCCCTCCCAGCCACCCGGCAGCCTCGTTTCGTCGCGCCAACCTCACGATCGCGATGGAAATGGATCGCGGCCCGCGCGCTCGGGGTTCGCTCGAATCCCCTCCGGCACGCCATAGCGGACGCATCTGGGCACCGGTGGGAGGTGACGATACGTCTGCCGTCAAGTGTGCGGAAAGGGAACGGCCCGCGCCGTTGTGAAATCAAGTCATGTGGGTAGGAGCATATAGACCGAATATCGAGGGCATCAATCAGTCTTGCTGCGGGACATGAACTTCTGTAGCCGGTTCTCGTCAATATGTTGGAGCCAATATGTCAGCGGCAATCCCTCTCCGTATTCGACTCCCATATCGCGGCCGATTTCTGGGCGGACGAGTGACAGGAAATCCCTGGTTCGATCCCAAATTATCTGACACAGCCGATAGCGCATGTCGGCACTATCGCCACCCAGTGTGGCAAGTGTGCAGGCGGCTTCATGGGCTACGAGAATAGGATCGAGAACCTTGGCGCGATAGCCTGCAAGGGCTCCTGGCATTCCCTCCCTGACACGGTGATCTGAGTTTTTGTAGAAGATACGACCCTGATCGACTAGAGCTGAAGTATCTATAATAGCGCGCGCCAACATACGTTTAGCGGTGTCGTCATCGAGTGGCAATATGCCCGGCTCACAGAGCAGACGAATCGTATGGAACGCCTTTATCACGTTGTTTGACCAAGCCTGAACCTCATCAAGACGGGCTTTTTTTGCCAGTGCTTCGCGCTGTTCCTTCCGTGCTTCGCGTTGCTCTTTATGCTGGTCCGTGCCGAAGGCGCGATATGCGACGACCAGGATCCCGACAGTTGCGGCGGCAGTCACTATATCCGCGAGTGGTGCGGCTATTTGCCACATTCGTACCTCACTTGCGCACAGGCAGCACACGGGTTCCGGCGTGTGCGGTTTTCGACTTCCAGAATCGGTGAAAGCGGGCGCGTATTGGCGCGCATCCCGTTCGCTGGATTGCACCCGGTGAGAGTACCACGGGGGGGACTCGATACATAGGCAGGTTGCCGCAGCGGTGTAACGGGCGCGGCGGGGCGCGCCTGCTCCCCGAAGGGGAGGGCTGGCGGAGCCCCGCGGCGCCCGTCGCAATCGAGACGTGATCGCGGGCGGCGGCTACTTGGTGTTGCGCTTGAGAAAGCTCAGCGTCTTCTCGTTGAACTCGGCGACGCTCTCGTAGATGGGCGCGTGGGCGCAGCCCTCGAACACCGTCATCTCGCTCCGGCCGATGCCGTTCTTCATCGCGTCGGCGAAGCGCGTGGATGTGACGATGTCGTGGCGGCCGAAGGTGATCTGGGTCGGGGCCTTGATCGCGGCGAGCGCAGCTCCGGCATCGTGGGCGATCACCGCCTCGGATTGGCGCAGGAAGGCGTCGAGCGGCTGCTTGGGGCGTCCGCGCACGAAGGCGGCGAGCGAGTCGATATAGTCCGGCTTGGCCGCGTACAGCTCCGGCGTGAAGCACCAGGGGAATATGCCCTGGATCACCATGTCGGTGACGCTGCCCAGGCCCTTGGCCATGGTCTGCCAGCCCTGCACCACGGTCTTGAGGAACGGGTCGGTCTTGGTCCAGCCGCTGTGCAGCGACAGCGATTTGACCTTCTGCGGGTGCCTGGCGGCGAGCCACATTCCGGTGGCCGCGCCGAGCGACAGGCCGGACACGTGCGCGCGATCGACGCCGATCGCCTGCATGAACGCGGCGACGTCGTCGGCGAACATTTGCGTCGAGTAGTTCCCGGCCGGCTTGTCGGTCTCGCCCGCGCCGCGCGGATCGAGCGAAATGCAGGTGAAGTGCTTGGCATAGTCCCCGACTTGAAACGCGTAGCAGGCGTTGTCCGCCGCCAGATAGGGAATCAGGACCAGCGGCTCCCCCGTGCCCTGCTGCTCGTAGTTCATGGCGATGTCGTTGACCTTGATCTTAGGCATCCCTCGTTCCTCCCCAGTCGATCTCCTCGATATGCAGGCGATCCACCGTCATGACGCGATGGCCAAGGGGCGGTCGATCGAATCGCCAACCCGAGCGAGCCGGCATTTCCAGGATGAATTCCGCGACATCGGCGACGATAGCAGACGGTGGAGTTCCCCGGAAGCGAGCGGCGGCACGCCCGCGCCGAACGCGCCGCCTCAGTCGAGCGGGATCAGCCGCATGCCCTTGCCGTTCTCGGCCAGCGCCAGCGCCACCTTGCCGTGCTTGAGGCGCAGCGCGTCGTCGCCGAACAACGAGCGCCGCCAGCCGTGCAGCGCCGGCACCGCCGCCGCGTCGTCGCCCGCGATCGCTTCGAGATCGGCGGTGTTGGCGACCAGGCGTTGCGCCACATCGTTCTCGTCGCATTTGAGCTTGAGCAGCACCTTGAGCAGGTCGACCACCGGCGCCAGGCCGCGCGGCA
>Ga0209415_10003162_pt1 | contig 30636 bp, 22 predicted proteins | sample PeaSoiSIISIP2007_FD_187696 | JGI IMG/M metagenome (GOLD analysis project Ga0209415, IMG submission 187696) | Peat soil microbial communities from Weissenstadt, Germany - SII-SIP-2007 (SPAdes) (version 2) | ecosystem: Environmental > Terrestrial > Soil > Wetlands > Peat | place: Germany... | reverse complement strand
TTGGCCAAAAACTGCACTTCTAAATGGTGGCACATTTTCTCAACATCCTTAGGACTTGACCAAATCGTCGGAATGACCACCATCGTCAAGGCTTCTCGGGGTATTCCTGAAGCATACTCTAAACAGGGTAGCGTTTGGGTTTTAAGAATATGATTAATCAGCCAATGCAAGATGGTAATAGCCCACTCGCTTGCTGGTATCACCATAGCTAGAGATACGACGATCAGCGTGCTAACCCGTAAAAGTCTAAATCCTAGCTCCCAGTTGATAAAACCCAAAATAAACGCAGTAAAGAAACCGCTTAGCAAAATAAGATATAAAACGATCGGGTGTTCTTTAGACCTGTAGACGAGCTGGCCCCCCCAGGATACTCTTGACTTAAAAGCATGATGAAGTTCCTGAAGTCCTCGAAAATTTAACAAATAATAGCCAACATGCTGCTGTCGAGCTTCCTTTGGCTCTGTTCCAGAGGCATCCAACGCCAGGGAGAGCACTGTTTTAGCTACTTGGATTTCCGACACTTTGAGCCGACAGGCAGAATCCTCCACAACCTGGCGCATATGATCCCGACTGGCAAAATCCATAGCACCGTAGACACCTACTGGGTCCTGACGAAGTATTTGTTCTACGTGGCTTAACGCTTCAAACGAATCTTGCCAGACCCAGTGTGCCACAGCCCGCAAACTGGTGATCAGATTCCCGACCATCGCTATGTCCTGTGCTTGACGTAGGTGTTCCTGACCTACTAGATATTTTAGAGTCATCCCCATAGTTTCCGCCTTGCGTTCCAGCCAAGTTTGAACCAAGGTCGTGTCTTCTGCATAATTCCTCAGCTGAGCGACAATATAATCCACAAAGGAAGGGTCTAACTCACCCATTGTCTTGTCAGCCAATTCTAAGGCCTGCTTAAGTTCTCTTGGCGAGCGAAGAAGCGGTTCCCAGGTTTCTAATAGCCCTGCGGCTTGTCGGTAAGCCTCCTGCTTCTTAAGTACGTTCGTGAAAACCATACTCAAATTCTCAATCAAGGCAATGCGCATGAATAAAGGCACAGCCCATAATTCACTCATCTTGAGCACGGTCACCGTCTGAAGTTCCAGGAAATAATCCACTGTTTTTTGAACCTCGACATGTCCGTCTGTTTGGCAGAGATACGTTTGACACATTCCAAAAATCCGCACATCTTGAGGCTCTTCCTTCGCACGGGGAAGCTTTTGAAAATTATTCTTAGGCCACTTTTGTTGCACAAACAGAGCTTGCCCCTTGATAAAATAGATGTTATCCAACAACCACTCGCCTGCTGGTACAAGGGTTATTCCTACTTGATCAAATTCGCGCAATATTTTCTCAGTGTTCATTAGGTTTTCTACCCACAAATCAAAGCGTTTAAGGGTTAGATCAGTTCTTTGTCGCCTTACAGGAAAGAGACCTGTCAATAGGGTATGGCTTTTTATAAATTTGCCTATGTTTAACATTCTTCGTCCTCCCGATAACACTACCCTTATTTTTCAGACTTTAAAAATTATTCATTAGCAAAAAAACCGCACATTCTCTTACTTAGGGACAGATATATGACCACTTTTTCACTATGCATCCCCCTTCATCGTAGTTGTTGAAGTTCTCAATTTTTTCAAATAACTAATTCTTAGCTAAAGACTAGCACTGTGTTCAAAGTTTGTACATAATCATGACATGTTGTCATGATCAGTAATTACTATTTAAAATCGCCGACTATTAAGCTATTAAGTCGAAACAAAATGGATTTTGTAAAACTTAATAAGTTGGTACATTGAACGCAAATCCTTCAAGAAAGGACGTAGGCTGAATTCGAAAGACATTAGCAGTAACGTATAACGTCTTACTGAAATTACTTTCCTATTGCATGCTGTTTCAAAAAATACATTTATGGATCTGTGCTAAATGCTTTCCTCTCTAAAACACGGGGGTTCAAATAGCTAGCGCCCAGAAAAATAAAATAGTCCTCTTACGTCAAATCAACGTAGGAGGACTATTTGCTACATCAAGGCTCAGAGGTTCATCGTCTCAAAATCAGTACCAAAAATCTGGCGAAGTCGGTAATCCATATTGATAAACCGATTGTAGTTAGCGAATCCTTTGACTAGATTAAGACTAGATTAAGATTCGATCTCCCCTTTTCGGCACGAACCTTAAATATTTGCGACAGAGGTTATTTTGTATTAATATGATATTGCGAAATCCGTATATTTCGACAAAATAGTTATAATTAAAAGTTAAACATAATATATATTTATAGTACACATGAACTATATCGATAAAGGGCTTCGTTCCGGTTATTCCTAGCAAACTCAATTTGAGGTATAAAAGGCCGAAAGCAATTCCGACAATCCACAATTCCAATGTACAAAGTCAACTGGAGATTACCTAAACAGGATGGTCAATTAGTCAAAATTAGACGCCGTCACTTTCAGTGATTGGATTATTTTGGCTAAATTCTCAAGATTACCAGCAATAATTTTTCCAATCGAAGTTTGTTGGACAGAAGCATTTTGAACAACTACAGACTTCTCAGCAGTTTCTATACTGATATTCTCAATTTCTTGCATGGAAGCGAGAATCTCTTCACTACTACTCGCTACTTCCTCAACGGCAGCAGCCGTATCTTCAATCTGTCCGGAAACTTCAAAGATGAGACTAGAAATCTGGTCAAAGGTTTGGCTGGCCTCATTAACGACCTGAATTCCCATCTCCACGCTTTTGGAAACTTCATTCATTGCGCTTACTGCATGTAATATATTCATGTCATTATCGACAATGAGTTTGGAAATCTCTGCAGTGGCTTGACGAGATTGTTCCGCTAATTTGCGAACCTCTTCAGCGACAACGGCAAATCCTCGTCCTTGCTCACCAGCCCGGGCTGCTTCAATGGCAGCGTTAAGAGCCAGAAGATTCGTCTGACTAGCGATATCTGTGATCAGACCCACAATTTCGCTCACTTTTCCCGAACTGTTGGAGACTTTACCTATCGCCAGCTGAACTGCAGAGGTTTCATTTTCTATCTCATTAATCTGTTTTATGGCGTCGCCGACTTTTGTTTTTCCCAGCTTGGTCGTGTCCGTCGTCCGCTGTGCTCTCATTTGAATGTCACCAGTATTAGTAGCAATAAGCTGAATGCTGGCTGAAACCCCTTCCACCGCCAGCGAAACTTCTGCTACTGCTCTCTTTTGTGTTTCTGTTCCGTCCACCACATGATTAATAGCCTCCGCAATTTGTTTGGCAAATTGAGAACGATTCCTAGCATTGCCGTAAAGCTCGTCCGAAAAGTACGCAGCTTGGTTGGACGATTCGGAGACCGCTTGGAAGACCTTAATCGTTGTGGTAGGCAAGGCATCCAACAATTGATTTAATTCTTTCAGTTCGTCGTTTTTTTCATTTACAGGCAATTTGAACGTCGTAGCTAAAAACAAATTTCTTTGCTTCAGTGAGGAAAATAGTCTTTTTATGGTAATCGTCATAAAAATCCACAGGGCCAGTATGAATACTAGCCTGATCAGGAGGTTAGCGTACGCATGGTGGGGCAGTAAAATTATGAGGTTGTCAGCCAGCGCATAGACTGACAGCAGAGTTAATGGTAAAAGTATTTTTAGCATTCATTTACCTCCGTTCTTCGATCTGTCTAATCCTCGACCTAAGCGTTCACACATCCAAATTTAGTGCCTACCAGACATTTGTTCTCATCATCTCATCCCCCTTGAATACAAACTCCGTATCTCTCTGAAAAGTGTTCGAACCTCAAAAATTAATTTGGCCTATTAATGAGGTAAAGGCGAGGTTCACTATACTTGAGGGTTAAATAATTCTTTATTGATACTCTATATTATACAATATTTTCGGCTAAACGACTAAATACATTATAATATTTAAATATATATTACCATGTTATCTAGGTGCAAGTTGAAGATGGCCATGGTTGGCTATCACATAACCTCCTTACGCAGTTTGGGTCTTTAGCGAAGGAAAGAGGAAAAGACGCCCTTTTCAAGGCGTCCAATTAATCTAAGGACAACAACAATGAATTATGGCTCTACCTTCCAATTGTTATGCCCATGAAAACAGACAGGAGCCGGAGGAATACTCTGGACAAAGTTGAAAACATTTTCTGGGTCATATTGCGCTTTAATTTTCCGGAGCCGGGCAAAATTATCACCGTAATATTCCTGGCCGTAATTTTTTATATTTAAATCAGGTACATTGACGTATGATCCGGTTACAAAGGGCTGCAATTGAATACGGGTCTGTTCAACAAGTTTAATATTCTTTTGTGCTTCAGACTCTTCAGTCCATGCGGCATTCCATTCCATATAGTATTTCGTATTACGCCAGAAAAAAGCTGTAGCCTGGGGAGGTACCTGGTTCATTGCGCCTCCGGAGTTCAGGAAGAAGAAACCGGATTCGCTTCCTTTAGCTTTTTCCAGAAAACTTCGGATTGCTTTAATTGCTTCTGGGGGCAGGATTTGCTCAACCCAGGTGGATGACCACGAAGTGTTCTGCGTGTCAAACAGCGATTCAGCTGGAGCCCAGAATTCTATTGCCTCCGGTAGTGTAACCTCATCTATAAACACCTTTATGGGAGATCCGACATCTGTCAAAGTTGTTATCAAATTCTCCAGTTCTGCTTTGGGACCAAGGAATATTCCCTGTGATCGGAGCAGGCCATCCGTTTTCGGAGTTATCTCCAATATAGTACCCAGTCTTTCGTCAACGGTTGGAGACCATCTTTGCCATACATCGATAACTCTTTCCAATTGCTCCCACGGCCAAATTATTTGAAATATTCCGACTTGAAACGGAGCCAGTCGAATTTTAAACGTATAGGAGGTTATAATACCGAAGTTACCTCCTCCGCCTCCGCGAATGGCCCATAGCAGGTCCGGATTTTCGTTTTCGCTAACACGTAAAATCTCACCTTTAGCATCAACTACGGTGGCAGCCAGAATATTGTCGGAGATCAGTCCGGTTGTGCGCTGAATAACCGTAATTCCGCCGCCTGTACTTATTCCACCTATCCCAACAGTGGAACTGTCTCCAAAAGGGGCCAAGACGCCTTCCTGTGCAAGCATCCTCACAAGCGGACCCACACGTATTCCTGCTTGAACTGTGGCGATTCCCTTTGTCTTATCCAGTATGACGTTTCTCATTTGACTGGTATCTATTACGATCCCACCATTTGTCTGGGAAAAATCTTTTGCCAGAGCATGCCTGCCACTTCGCATCCGAATGGGTACATTATTCTCACGAGCCCATTTGACGGCATTAGCCACGTCTTCTTCCTGCTGCGCAAAAACAAATACGATGGGAAATGCGTTGGTGAATGGGTTCCAGTTCATTCGAGCCTGCTGGTACTCCGGATCATTCGGGTATATTACCGTTCCCGTTAATCTTGGTTTTTGTTGCATTCAATCACCTTCTACTTTCTAATTGAGTATACAGAAAAGTAGTACCACTTTTTATGCCCAAGCTATCTATGTTTTATAATATGAGTTTTTATCAGATTTGTGCCATCTTTTTAACTTGAGTTGTAACACAATACTAAGAAAATATATAGTACGTAAAGCTGGGATAGCTGTAGCAATGGCTAGCGAAATTGCATTGTTAGCGATGGAGTATCGGACCAATTCATTTGGAGGGATTTTTATGACGCTAGTGGAAATACTAATGCGTTTCTTAGTAGGAGGAACCTTAGTCGTAATAATTAATCTGATCGGCAAATCACAAAATAGCTTTGTTGCTGGTTTAGCTATGCTTTTCCCTGCCATTACTCTCATAGGTTACTATTTTCTTTCCATTTCACAACATGGTTCATTAAGCAAGACTGTGATGTTTAGTATATGGTCATTACCCACTTCGCTGGCATTTCTCTTAACCCTTTACTTTACTATTGATAAAATACCAATCCTTCAAGCCTTGGCATTGGGCATAGCATCATGGTTAATTACCGCCATTGTTGTCATAGGGGTCTACACTATCATTGCAAAATGAAGCGCTTAAAGCTTTTCACGTTAACCACACTTAGGCAGTTTTGCGTTTATTCACTAAATCACTGTTTAATGTGAGCTGGTAGGTTAAGCTCATTCATTGCAGCCTCCCAGGACATAAATTCGTTTTTCAATTGCTTTTCTTCTGAGTTGAATATAATGACCTTAAGCTAAAAGGACACAATTCTAGGCATCCTAGAAAGACCGTTTGTGCCTCTTTGTCAATTCTTTAATCTGAATTCAAAGCCTTTCGAAGGTTTTCTTTAGTAATAATGCATCTTTTTCCACCAATGGACCTTCAGATATTATGCAACCTTTTACGTTAAAGTACCTTATAGCCTTCAGGCAATCCACATAATTGAAGTCACTTTGTAGCAATGGTAGATGGTTCCGCTCACCTTTTTCATTGTAATTTACTCCTCCCATATGAATATGTAAGTCTTCCATAGCCGATTTTCCGAGTTCATCCGAGACATACTGAAGTATTATCGCAAAATCATTAAACCCTTTTAGTTTGCCATTGTATCTTGCGTGTATATCCCACTAGCATAACTAAATTTAGTGAAACCGTTTCCTAATGGAAGACCAGATATGCCAAATAAAAGTGTATCCATTATCATCCTCCTTATTTTACCTCTTTGTTTTTTGTACTTGTCTAAAGCAACATCCAACAGGTATTGTCGCTTGTATAATCATTCGCTTTTTTCCAAGCCATTATTTTGGCTTTGTGAAGTTTCATGTTCTTTGATTACAGATAGAAACAAAATGCGCTGGTATGAGAATTTCTATCTTCTCAACCAACGCATTAAAATTTTTGACTCGAGCAAATTTGAGCCAGTAAAAATTACCAACAACAATTATATATCGAACCTGTTTTCGCGTTCCTCAATACTCCAATACTCTCTAATAAAACCTCATAATATGTTTCATCGGATTTAACCTTCAACCACTTTTATTTCTTTAGGTAGATTTACTATAAACTCCGTCTCTTGCCCGACCATGCTCTGTACGGCGATGGTACCATGATGAAGGGTTGTGATCTGCTGAACCAAGGCCAATCCAATTCCCGTTCCGCCTGTCTCACGGGTACGGGATTTGTCGGCTCGGTAGAAGCGTTCGAAGATATAGGAAAGATCCTCTTCGGGGATACCAGTGCCTGTGTTTTTGATTCTAATTATGGCGAAATCCGGTGTTTGCAAAAGTGAGAGGGTGATTTGACCGCCAATATTTGAATACCGATAGGCATTATGAACGAGATTATAAAAGAGCCTTGTCAGTAGGCGCCCATCCCCCGACATAGTCACGAGTTCTGGCGGCGGGTTCCATATCAGTGTTAATTGTTTTTCTTGGATGAGTGGATAGAGGCTATGAATCACTTTGTCAAGAAGATGCTTTAAGTTAACAGGTTCAAATATTAATGTTAAGGCACCCATTTCCGCAACATTTAAGTCTTTCAGGTCGCTGGATAGGTCAACTAAACGGTCTATTTCTTCATGTATTGAGGAAAGATTCTCTTGGTCAGCAGGTAGAACATTGTCTTGAAAGGCCTCGATATAGCTTTTGATTGATGTTAAGGGTGTGCGCAGTTCGTGGGCGATGTCGGCGGCAAACTGTTTGCGAAGAATTTCTTGGCGATTCAAATTGTCCATCATTGCATTAAAAGCGGTTGCTAATTGCCCTACCTCATCTTTGGTTTGAATTGCAACGCGCTCATCAAGGTATCCCTGTCCGATACGATCAGCGGCTTGAGTTAAACGTTTCAGCGGTGCTACGAGACGTCGACTAGTAAAATAACTGAGGATAATCCCGAATAGAAGCGCCAGCCCACCCGCGAAGATGAGAGAACGAAAAACTGAGGATTGGAAGAGGACGTCTTGGGGATTGAGAATCGGTGCAGTCGCCGGGTAGCGGATAAGTGCAGTGCCTATAGTACCGAGAGGTCCTAACACAGTTAAGGTCATCGTTTTCCAACTCGTGATGGTGGAAGAGGAAAACATCCCCATAGTCATATTCATGTTCATTCCGTCTTGACCCTGCATCATGCTTTCCATCGTGTGACTTAACGTGGCGATTAGCTTGCCACTTGTATCTGTCAGCGTTACGACTGTGCCAACAGGAAGGGTAGGGCTAATTTCATCTAGAGCCCTTTGATCCCAAGTTCCCTTGCTCTGATAAAGCAAACTTAATCGAGAAGGTAACTGTTCAAAGGTTGCTTCATTCGCCTTGGTTAGATAATCACTAAACTGTTGGTGGAAGACTAGATTTACGGCCAGCATGCTGAGAGTTAAGGTGATAAGCGCTATGATCAATGTAGCGAGAAATAGTTTCTTGCGCATCTTAGCCCCCTGCACTTGGATTGAATTTGTAGCCGATGCCGTAAACGGTCAAGATAATCTGAGGATCGCTGGGGATGGATTCGATTTTCTGACGAATCTTTTTAATATGGGCATCAATCACGCGGTCATCACCGTCGAAGGCGTGTCCTTGAACAATGTCAACCAGTTGCCCCCTTGAGTATGCCCGACCAGGACTTTTCGCTAAGGCTCCAAGAATCTTAAACTCCGTTGGAGTTAAAGAAACCTCCTGATCATGAAGCCGAATTACATGTTGTATGTTATCAATGGTGAGGCCGTTGTCATAGGAGACCATGTCCGCCAGTGGTGCAGTTTCGTTGTTAGTTCGACGTAGAACAGCCCGGACCCGAGCGACCACTTCACGAGGGCTAAAGGGTTTCGTGATGTAATCATCGGCACCAATACTTAACCCCCGGATACGGTCCTCTTCTTCAACTCTAGCTGTGAGCATGATAATGGGGACGGAGGATATCTTGCGAATCTCAATACAAATTTCTGTTCCGGACATGCCAGGTAGCATTAAATCTAAGATGAGTAAGTCAAAGGGGTTTTCCTTAAACATGGTTAGAGCTATAAGGCCGTTAATGGCTGTACTCACTTGAAAGCCTTCTTGTTGAAGGTAGGCTTTCAGCACAGTCGTAATCTTTTTCTCATCATCGACTAGTAAAATCCTCATGGATGGATAAACTCCTTTTTAAGACATCTTTCAATGTACCCGCCATAAATTAATGGTAACCCATGGCTAAAGTTATAAATAAAGGGCTGAAATCATCATGTCATCAGTATACATTGGCCCGCTGCATAAGTCATCAAGACTACGAAAACGAGAGTAGCACGGGCTAGGATGGGTTATCTCATAATCTACATGCGCATGGCCATTCTTACTGTGAATGTAAGAAAGTTTAGTATACCGAAGAACATTATGACAACTAAATATGGCATACAGACGGATAAAGCTTTACTTACACCATAGTTCTTCTTGGCAATTCTATAAGCCGTGTAAAGGGAACCGAAAGTTCCAGCAACGACCAAGAAGTATTGCATGATTTGAATCGTCGGGTCAGCAATAAATGAGGTTGATCCTTCAAGATGCACTCCGAAAAGTCCCATGAATGTATAGTAGGTTGCTTTCCCTTCCGCCAGAAGATGAAACAAATTATGGGCCATGTGGGAAGCAAGGTCAAGCGGAATGACAGCATAGCCAAAACGTGCAAAGGCATTGCGCAGAGTCTCACCGGCAAATCGTTTTGAAAAAGCAGTAGCTGCGAAAAGTAGCAATACCGGAGTAGTCATAGCGAAGATAAATAAGATCGTAAAGACGATATCTTGATTAGCAATACCCAGAATTAGCTCTACCCATTTGAGGAAGGATGGGTAAAAGTCTAACATCGTAATGTTTTGGACAAACACAATCCCTACGATGACAATCGCTAAAAATGATTCTTCAAAATGCGCTCTAGACATAGACCAAAATTCGCTGGTGGGTTTGCGGGGAGTTAGACGAATTGAATCATGGGGGCAACTTTTTATGCAGTTCCCGCAGAGATTACAATTGGCGTTGTTATCCATAGCCATCGGAAATTCAAACATCGGACAGCCCGGCGTTTTAGCATTGCCCTTATAGCAATCCCTTGTTTTGCAGCTTTTACAAGTATCTTTGTCGGCTCTAAGCTCTAACATACCTGCCCTAGAATAATTTCCGGACAGAGAGCCGAGAAAACATAAATAACGGCACCAGGTACGGCGTTCAAAGAGCAAAGCACTGACCATTACGCCACCTAGGATGAGTAATAAGAGGGTTCCGGTTCCTCGTGGAGATTCCACAATCCCCCAAATATGATCTGACCAAGTGATGAAGATGAAGGTAATGTCAATGATCCAGAGACCGTTTTTGCGAATGAAGTTCGGAACTTTGAGGTTAGCCCCAAATAACTTTTGAGTTAGATCACTAACCCAGGCAAAAGGGCAAATTCCACACCAAAACCGACCCAGTAGAAAAAAGAAAAAAGGGATTAATGGCCACCAGAGAACCCAAGTAGCGGCGGAACCAAAGTTTTCGCCAACGTTTGTTGGACCTGCTAAAGTTTCTACCATGATTACCCCAAAAACTAAAACTGTGATCCATTGGAAAATTCTTGGGTATAAGGAGCTTTTAAGAAAACGTTTGAGCAAAGGATAATTGAGGAAGTTTAGGGGCTGTTTGTTAGAAGGCATTACAATGGCCTCTACTTTCTTAGTTTTTCTTTTTCTTTAAGATTGCAGCAAGTATTCCAGTGAGCATAACAACACCAGCAGCACTGCCAATAAGAACAAAATTCGGCCCAGATTTACTTACAGCTATTGGAAAGTTGACTGTGCTTGCACCCAAAGGTGAAGTAATAGTAATAGCTTGGTTCCATTGCCCAGGTTGATTAAAGGTCATACCTTGCATCATATAAGTGCCAGGGTCCATTGCCATTGAACCCATTGAAGATTGTTCTTGCATTGGCGAGCCACCTTGCTTGTCCCTACCGGAAGACATGTCCATGCCAGCCATGCTAGCGCTATTACTAGCATTACTAACCATCGTTGATGGCATCATCATTACTTGGGCACCGGTCACTGGTTGTCCCGTAGCCTTATTTTTAATGATCATAGTCATGGTTCCAGCTTGATTAACCATAAGGTTTTCTGGGTTAGTCTGCATAATTATATGATAAGGACCAGAGTCTTGTTCAAGTCCCCCAGATGCAGCCATAGTATTTGTAGCAAATACTAGAGTTAAGAGTAAGAGAGATAGAGAAAGAAGAATTTTCTTCATGGGCTTTCTCAGGTTATTATTCATGGTACACACTCCTCTAAATATATTGAGGGACAATTTTCCACTCTGCTTACCCATCGTCCCTGTATGAACCCGTGATGTGCTGTGGCGAAATAAAAAGATACCAAGTAGGATAATCCCAATACCGAAGATGAGTGGCATAAATATTCCCATCCTACCTATCATCCCATAGCCACCATAACGGGTTCCCCATCTGCCCATCATGTTTCCCCAACCATTCATCATAATGAATTTCTTCTTAAAAGAACTAATTATTAAGTAGAAACCTTCATATTCATATATTGTAAGCAGCGATGGCTAATATAATTAAGCCAAACACTATTTGAAATCACCCCCTTTAGTATTTCTCTGAGAAGTCAGTACATCACCTGGAACCCATCATATTACTCCTTCCAATCCCGTTCATCATGGTACCACGCGAACCAGTAATGATACTTCCGTTGCTCATTATTTTCCCACCGGGCTTATTCATGAATTGCTTCATTTTATCGAGGTTGTCTTGCCCCAGTTGGGTCTTTACAACCGGGTCTGAATTCATAAGTTCTTGCATCGTCTTAACATCCCCTGTTTGCTTCGCTTTCTGCATCCCCGACGAATTGCGAAGATTTTGCATGGCGGTCGAATTCATCAAGGTTTGATGTTGCCCTAGAGAAAAATTGTTCTGCATAAACCCCTGCATTTGACCAACCCATCCGTTCTCTTTTTGTTGGTTTCCTGCCAAGACTGGAAAAGCCATCAATCCGACTGCTAATGTCGCAGTTCCTACTATTGCCATGACCTTTTTACTTAATTTCTTCATTATGATGTATACCTCCCCATTTGATCTTAATTTTCAGCATTGCATCATTTAATTCTTTGACGTTCTTTGATGTCCTTAGTGTAACTCTCTGATACGATTAACTCATGAAAAAGTTGTGAATTTCTCATGAAGAAGGGACCCTGATGATCAAAGCCTCAACGGTTGTAACGCACCTAAAAAATTCATTAGTATATATCGGCCGTTACCGAGCATAGATCGTATTACAGGTAGAAACCCCGTTTGGTAAAGCACAAGCAACGTCACCAGTCGCGGTTCATGGATGCTAATGAGTAACGCTAGCTGTTAAGCGTGATGGCTTTAGCTTTTAGGATTTAGAAGGAGAAATTTGAATTTCTGTGCCGAATGCTTTTTTATATAGAAAGTATTCATAAAAAAAAGACCACGGAGGTCTTGGCTAGACAGAAGTCTGGTCAAATTTCCAATGGTCTATTTTATGAATGATAAATGTACCAATTACTGTTCCGATCTGCCAAGACTACATCACCACGGGATGACACCGTTCTCGTCCGAGAAGGTTGCCCGTCGGCCATCCGGGTCGAGGAGTGCAAGCCGCACGGGCTCACGTGCGGCCTGTTGGACGGTGCGCGTGCCCCCGAAGTTGTTGAGGTCCGTACGCGGGGTCGAAACGGCTGAAGCTACACGAAAGGTCGCAAGTTGATATTTTGTAGAGTAGAAAATATCGGTTTTCAGAGTACTCCTTTATTTGATTAATTCGATCCCCCAAAGGATAGGATTAACCATCGTGTTTAAGCTCCCTTTAATACATCTATGTCCTATTACAATGGGCTCGGTCGCTTTGTCCAGCTGCCCCAATAATCCCTGTCCATAAGTCATGGTTTCGTCTGTTTCAATTGGATAAGCTCTTGCCATCTCAATTTTTTCAAGTGCCGTTGAGGTTTTACCACACAGGTGGATAAGAACTCTCCCACCGCCATCTCTAATCCCCTGTATAACTCTCCAGCTTGAGGGGCCGCTATACTCTTGATATACTTTTGGTCCAATAATACCTATTGCTCCGACTGGATCTCCGTAGGAAATAATTGAGGCCCCCCTTTTGATACCTTCTTGGCTATAACGGATGATGCCCTCTTCAACAACAGCCAGAATTCCCTGAATTCGCTGGGGATCCTTGCGTAGGCCTTTATAAAAATTCATGGGGTCAATTAGAGAGGATAGAATCGTAAAAGGCCCCTCCACACTTAGAGCCACTTTCTCCCCTGCTTCCGCCAGAATTCCCACGGCGTCTAGGACTTCACTAATACGACCTTCACTAAGTTCCAAACTCTGGAGATTGGACATTTCTTCAATTGACGCAAAACGGTAACTCTCCACCCTCGGTCCATTCAAAGCATCGCCCAATTTGATGTGCGCACCGTAGGCTTCCGCTTCTACTGTAACGCAGAAAGGTACCCTAACTAAGACATCCCCTCGGTGTTTTCTTAGCTCCCTAGCAAGGGTAGCCATGTAATTTTTATCGGAATGACCCTCCGGAAAGGAAATGCCTGTTTTCCTAACCACTTCTTCCGGAATCTGTTCCAGATTATCTCCCGTACATTTAAAGTCCATTCGTCATTCCCCTTTTTCAAAAGTCATAATTGATTCTGCTGCAGAAACCCCTTGTCATGCTATTAATATCACATTTTATTGTCATCCTTCGCTTCGCTCAGGATGACACCGAAATAATTGCAGTGACTTGAAATTTTATATTATTTTAGACTTTCTGCAGGGGAATCATAATTACAATTCGCAAATGGTATCAAGAGTTTACTTCACGTGAAAGTATTTCCTTTATCCAATAGTAAAATGAAATATCTCCCCGACAAGGATGCTGATGGCTTGTAAGAGCAGGATAATCAGCAAGGTTTTCTTCAAAGTAAGTTCCTTAAAGAGAACTAAGATACCAAATCCCGTATTGGCCAGTAACCCAGCCAGCATGGATCCGAAACCCAAGGCTCCTTTGAGAAAACCCTCGGCAATAAGCACGGAAGAAAAACAGCTTGGTATCATACCGATCAACGAAGCCAGTACTGGCTGGAGAAAGGCATTACGGCCAAGCAGTGAATAGATTCCCTCTTCACCAAATCGATCCGCCCCAAACCCAATGATAAAAACAGTAACAAACAAGAACAAAGTAAGCCTTAACGTATGAACCAGGGTATTCACTATAATATTTTTATGTTTGCCACATTTTGGGCAATTACAGTCAATACCGCACCCTTTGAGGCGGTTGCGCTTTTCTTTAATCACCAAGTTTATTAGCCAGCCCGCACTAGTCCCTACTAAGACCTTGATCCCGATAATCCCCAACATTACAAGTAATTTATCAGGATGGGCTCCGATGACAATCAGAGCTTCATCCGAACCAGCCAGAAAAATAGCCATAAGCATACCCAAGGAAATGTAACCGTTCCCATAAAGTTTGGCAAAAGCCACCGATATACCGCACTGAGGGATGATTCCCAACAGAGCTCCACCAGGCACGTCCAACCTAGTCGCACGACTAAAAAAAGGCGTTCCTTTTCCGACCTTAACCGTAATCCAATTCGTTAAGAGGATGATTATAAACAAGACAGGAACAATCTGGATTACGTCATTGAAGCTGTCGATCAGAATTTCAACCAACTAAACAATCCTCCACTTTTAATTTTAAACAAATGCTTAATTTCTTTCTCCTTGAGGTTTTTTCCGATCAGACACAGCTTTCCACTAGACTTAAATTTACTTGTTGATACCGCAAACTGACCGTTAGTATAACTAAAATCCAAGCAACCCTGAGGACTTTTGAGGAAACCTTTACCTCGCAAGACCTGACCAAATTGGGGCAGACTGAGCTGAGAAAGACAAAGCTCGAGTTCTTCTTGACTAAACGGTCGGGAAGTCTTTAATCCCAGGGCTTCAAATTCATTCTCACTACAAGGTTTATAGTCGGTATGAAGGATATCACTAAGATCCAGATCCACTTGCCCATCAAAGAGGCTCTCGAATTCCTTTGGGTTCAGCGCATCCCAGGGCTTGCTGATAATCTCCGCATCCTGGTTAAATTCTCTGAGGGAAATAATAATCTTGTCTAGGGTTTCACTATCAACGAGCTGGCTTTTGCTTAAGGTTAAGACAGAGGCATTAGTTATTTGATCCTCGAAAAACTCTCCAAAGACTTCACACTGCTGCAGGTAATTAACGCTGTCCACAACCGTCACTAGAGAGTTAATCTCGAGGAGGGAAACGAATTCCGGTTTACGCAGAATATCGATGATCTCACTCAAGATACTGATGCCGGTAGGTTCAATGATAATCTTTTCAGGGTGGAACTCTTCTATAATCCGAGCCAGCATCTGAACAAAATCCTTCTGCATAATACAGCAAATACAACCACTAGAGATTTCAAAGACTTCAAAACCTTCCCTCTCCAACAGTTCGCCATCGATACCGATATCCCCAAATTCATTTTCTATTAGAACAACCTTTTCCTTTTGATGAACTCGGAGGAGTTTCTTGACTAAAGTGGTCTTACCTGAACCTAGGAACCCTGAGATAACATCTACCTTGATCATTCTTACACACCTCGTTTAAAAACCTAAAGCTTTAACAAAGTAGTCCTGAAAGCGGGGATTTGTAGAAAGCTCCAGAACCTCAATTCTACCCTTCAAGCTATTAATTTCAGCCATCACACCCTTATTAATCAGGGCCAATCTTGCTCCTTCCGCTGAGGAATTACCGACAAAGCTTATCTTCCCTTTAAACCCTTTGGGCAGGAGGCCTATCTCCAAAATACTAGCTGGGTTAATATGATACCCGAAGGCACCCGCAATAACCACTTCCTCTATGGCTTCGAGAGGGATACCTGCCTCTTCAAGTAGTAGAGTTATCCCTGCTGCAAGAGCACCCTTGGCTAACTGAATCTGGCGAATATCTGTCTGTGAGATATAAATTTCTTCTGTGAGATAAAATTTCTTATCCCTTACTCTAGCTTTTAATGGGGTGTCAAGGTTGGGATTAAAGCGCCCACTGGCCAGGATTAGTTTTCTTTTGACCATCGCAGCTGTTATATCAATCAGGCCGCTCCCGCAGATTCCCTGGGATTCAACCATCCCAATGGTTGTAAAGTGGAGACCGAAATTGTCATCGATAAAAAAACTATCAATGGCTCCTTCTTCAGCTCGACAACCACAGGAAATGTTCATACCTTCCAAGGCCGGACCAGCGGCAGTTGAAGTAGCAATGAGCCTACCTCTGATATTGGCCACGATTTCACCATTCGTTCCGATGTCTAAAAACACCGCCGGGTAGTCTTTTTTAGCAAAAGCTGTAGCCACCACCCCGGCTAGAATATCCGCCCCAACATACCCTGATACTGAAGGCAAGAGGGTAATTCTTCCTTCTGGGCAAATCGAAATCCTCGCCTCCCTAGCTTTTAGGTCAACTTGTTCAAGAAAGACCGGGCGGTAGGGGGCTCGGGCAATGGACCCGGGATAAATACCCAGCACAAAATGTAGCATAGTCGTATTTCCTGCTAGAACCATCTGATAAACACGCTCCGCTCTATTAGCGTCACCAGTAAGATCTAGTACCAGTTCATTGAGTTTACTTAGAATCGTTTCTCGAAGTAGGGCCGGTCCCTGGGGATTTTCCAGACAGTAACTGATCCTTGACAAGACATCTCCACCAAACTCTGTTTGAGGGTTTAGACAAGACTCTTTCTGAAGGATTTCTCCGGAGGCCAAATCCAGGAGATACGCGGAAATTCCAGTGGTTCCTATGTCAATAGCCACGCCCAGGATTTCGCTAGGCTCAGATCCAAGCTCAACAAGGTGGTTATCCAATAATACACCATAAACTTGTTGGGCTCCTCGCTGTTCCAGTTTACCCATCTTCTGATAAATGTCCATCGAGCTACAGTTATATGGTAGCCTTTCCAGATAAGGCTGAGTTGTCTTTTCAAGAGGTGGTAACAACACTTGTTTTACCGAGCTGTCGACTTCTACCGCTATCGACACGCCTTGGTTAATGGTCTTGAGCTGGTACCCTTTGGGAGGAAGCTCGATCCAAACGTCACCTTTTGCTCGAGCGAGGCAGGCCAGACGGATGTTAGAAGCATTGATGAACCCGCTTTCCAAATCCTCTGGGGGATAAAGGTCACCCCAGGCTTTGACCTGACATTTGCCGCAAAGACCTAAGCCATTACAAGGAGTCTCCAAGGACAAGCCAGCTGACCTAATACATTCAGAAAGCCTTTCCCCCTCGGTAACGTCTATGGAAAGATTCTCCTTGATGAAATGCACCTTAAGCCTATTAATTGTAAGAACCTTCTTTCACGTAATTTGTCATGGCCGTGAGATTGCCTATAGAAGTAGCCATACTGAGACCGCAAGCAGGGGCAACGATATCTACTTCAGAATGGAGGGCATTGCGGGTGATGGACACAATCTTTTCTCTTTCGCCCGTGTGCAGAAGTTGGGTACTAACATTGCCCATGAGTCCCGTCTTCAGCCCCACTCGGGCGTTCTTCATGTTGACGATTGAATCAAAGCTCAGAGCATTAGCCTTTACCTCGTTGAGGGACTCAAGGATATTGCTGGCATTACCGCAGATATGAAGGATGACAGGTATGCCTTCCTTATGAAGCGCACTGATGATTTTATGATAGTAGGGAACTGCAAACTTTTGAAAATTGCGTGGTCCCAGAATTTCTCCAGTTGCCGTAGGATCGGAGATAGAGATAACGTCCGCTCCGGCTTTGACCATCTCTAAAGCATATCGTACCAGATAGTCATTAATAAAGGCTAGAAACCGGGCCGCGCGTTCAGGTTCCCGCCTCAGCATCTTGAAGATTTCTAACGGGTCAACTACTGAGGAAGCAGTGCTGATATGGCCTGAAACATTGCCAATGACTGGAACCCGACTATTCCTGAGTTCACGAATCGCCTCTAAAACTACCCCCATTCTGCCCGTGGTAACATCAGCCGCTGAGTAGTTTTCCATGATGACTTCAAGGGGCTCGTCATTATACTGAGTAATTCTAGGTTCAATCTGGTTATCTCCAATATTAACACTTGCACCAAGAGCTTCAACTTCGCTCGTTAAGCAAAACGGAACGCCGTAATTTTCAAAGCCAATCAGCTCATTAATTTTTCGAGCCGCACTGACCATTGCTTTAGTACCTGAGTGATGCCCGCCTCCCACTTGATCGGATACCTCCGTCACGCAGGCACTCATCATACCGCCTGGGCAAATAACGGGAGGCCGGTCAACCCGGTCTCCCTTCAATACGCTTAAGAGGCGTTTTTTTTCATTCAAGGTTATTCACCCACTTTATACTCGTTCAGCCCATGGCTCCGAGCCACATCGAGCATAGCTTGAATATGCTCGAAAGGTACTTTATTAGCGGTTTCACACCCTGTCGAAAGAACAAAAGCTGGAGTATACCCTTTCATTATGTCAAGAGCCTCTATACAGACTCTATGAATTTCTTCCACGGGTCCGAAGAGGAGTTCGTTAGCTGGATCAATGTTGCCCAGAATGAGCGCTCGGCCTGCAACCTTTTCCCGAGCGATCGCGAGATCACATTTGTCAAGACTGATCACATCAGCTCCAGTATCAGTCATCTTGTCCACAATCTTGTTGGTCTTACCGCAGATATGCAGGGGAACAAGTGCTTTGAGCTCATGGGCTAAGTCCACTAGTTCTTTGATATAGGGAAAGGCAATCTTGTCAAACATCTTGGGGCTAAAAAGACTGCCTGAAGCAATCGGTTCCAGAATAATAGGCATAGCACCAAACTTTACGATTTCCCGAATGAAGTTTTTACAACTGTCGGTAGCCATTCTCAAGAGGGTATGGCAAAGTTCCGGATCGAGGTAGGTATCTCGGGCAAAAGCTTCTACCCCCCTCAAGGTAGCAGCTGTGGAAACCGGGCCAGAAAAACAAACTGAGATGAAGACCTGATCACCTACTTCTTTATTGAGAATCTCCAGTGCTTCGTAGTAAACAGGAAATTGGCCGTCATTCTTTTCAGCAACTTTGATTTTGCTTAAGTCTTCTCTGGAGTTAATCACAGGAACATCACAATTGGCTGGTTCACCCTCAGAATAGTCCAGTTCGGCCCCCATAGCTTCCGCCACGTAGGAACAGTTTGTGAAGAGATAAATCAAATCGTAACCAAATTTTTTGAAACTAGCAATGTGCGCTTCGGCCATAACCTTGCCGTCCAATTGGAACTCTTTCACGGTTCTGCCAATCAGCTGAGCGGTATTGGTGGTTACAATAGGCATACAGATAATCCGGTCCAGAGGTTTTCCGGTAAGAAGGGCCATAACCCTTTCTTTAGGGGATAAAATGTCTTCCCTTATTAACATCCTAGGCCCTCCCCATGAGTTCTTTGACTTTTCTCACAGCTGAGCTGGCGTCATTAGCGTAAAGATCGGCTCCGATTTTATCACAGAATGTTTGGGAGATAGGACCGCCGCCAATGATAATTTTGTATTTATCCCGGATATTTCGGTCTTTTAAACGATCAATAACGGTTTTCATTCCATCCATCGTCGTAGTCATCAACGTAGACATGCCAATCCAATCACTTTCTACCTCTTCCGCCTTTTCAATAAATCGGTCGAGGGTTACATCTCTGCCAAGATCGTATACTTCGAAACCAGAGGCGCCCGACAGAATCCGAACAAGGTTTTTACCTATATCATGAGTGTCCCCTTCTATTACCCCAATTACCATTTTGATGGGCTTATCCAGTGAGCTTTTGTCCAGAAAAGGGTTAACTATATCGAGACCAGCATTGAAAGCATCCGAACACATCAAGACCTCAGGAAGGAAATATTCCTCTTCCTCATAAAGCCTGCCGACCTCTTTCATGCCGGGGACTAAGCCTTCTGTAATAGTTTCATAAGCTGAGATATTTTGTTTGAGCGCTTCCTCGGCGAGCCCTGCGACCTTTTCTACTTCAAACTCTACCAGGGCATGTGAAATTTCCCGTAACAATGTTTCTTTATCCATGATGTTCCCTCCAACAAATAGATTATTATTCGGTTATATATTAACATAAGTTAAGTCGAATAGTATACTAGATATTTTTGAATACTGCTCGATTTGGTTGGTGCGTACGGATCAAAAGGTGAAAACATCGAGCAAATACTATTGTTTGTTATAGTAGAAAATGTCTGACTAAGGATTTTAAAACTGAACATGAGAAAACGTATCCCAAGTTAGAAGCAGCTACGAAAGGTCAAGTACCGAGGTGTCTGCTTCTTGTTGTGAAATAGGGATCTCTCTTACTGAATGAATTCCTGACACAGGCGTATTTAAGGAAAAAAAAGAAGCCGTGAGATTAATCTCCTGGCTTCAATCTTTTAAATTACCACCTCTGAATTTTCAAGCATTGATCGGAAGCGAATTTTAATTTGCAGGCAAAACAACTGATGCAGCCTTTGTAATTAACACTACAGCGTGAATGCCACACCGTCTGTTCTGACCCTCTATTTTCTGTGTAATATGGGCCGCCTTGGCTTATTCGTCCAACCAGAACGCGATTCGTTGCCTCCTCACGCATTGGATAAGCTAGTCACCCGAATCCGGTCAACTGGTGACAGGGGACTTTCACCCCCTAATCCATGTCCCATTTTATCAGAACAAGTTAGATCATTGAATTATTTTCAGATCATAGGGATCGTAAGCAAATTCGCGATATAGTGTATCAAACCGCACTACAATGAATACTCCATTTTCATCAGTATCAACTCGAACAACAGTTCCTTTGCAGTGTCTATATGTCTCGACACGGTCTCCGACTTGGAACTGGTGTTGGTGGCAAAGGGATGGGCTGGTTCCGATTGCAGGATTTTGAGCTAACATAAATTATTGACCTCCTTTTCAAATCGCACTATAGTCATAGATAAAGTCTAATCAATAACTACATATTCACGCTCCACCTTAGACCCCCAATACAAAGAATCCTTCAAAACCGCTGAATGATTAGATTGCAGGCCTTTCTGTGTACAGGAGGAGGGTGGAAAGAAAAAAACTTGGTTTATCTTAACCGCTAAACTAGCGAATTGTTCTCCTGCTTTAGCTACCATAAACTTCAACTAGTAGTTTGAGTATTGATCAACTGCTATCCACCCCCTTATCAAAGAGGGGATCAGACTAAGTAATACTAAGAGGATAATCAATTTCATTCATTATCACCGCTTTCTCATTTTCTATTGTTCTTCGTTGTATTTATCATAAACCGTTTCTATTACGTTTCCATAAACTTTGTGTAAAGAATATGTTAAACCTTATAATGGAAAATAGGTCAATGGTCGAGACGGATTTAAATAGGCCGAAAGACTTCAGACAAGCGACCTAACTGTTACGATTATAATTCCATGCTAGTGCTAGATGTATTTATATTATAAGTAGGGCTTTCTTCTCCCTTATTAAGCTTGATAACCTATTTGCAAATGTTGCAATAAACTTCACAGTCTTCTTGTGCATATGACATAAAATTCACTTCCTTTCATTATATGAAATATAATATTAATTTTAATCCGATTTAATAATTATTGTTAATACTACTTTATAGATATTATAATACATTCCAGCTATTTTTTCAATATTTTTATGCTAAAAAATAAGAAATCCCCTCATACAGAGGAGGAGGAGGATATAGAAAATAAAAAAGTAGTCTTTATGTTAACCACTGAAACAGTGAGTAATCCTCTGTTGTTCTTATCTTAGAATAAAGTTATTACCGTTCCATGACCTTCGTGTTAAGAATTTGTTAAATATAATAATAATGCCTGGCAATATCTCAATATAGAACAAAATAGCCAGACCGTCCAAACGATCTGACTATTTTGTTCTTTGGCCCCTCGCCCATATCTCTTCTTCCCAGTTCGACCTTACTTTACCTGCCGCCATCCTTCGCATTATCTCTTAATGGCCGTGACATCCATTGTCACAACATAAGCATCAGGATCGAATTCACGGATTAGCTTCGTTAATTCTGTAAATTGTTTTTTCTTGACTACGATTTTTAACTGTGCCTTTTCCGCGCCGTTCAAGCCATACCCTTTAGCAGTCGTGACGCCGAATCCACGTTCCCGTAATGTGTCCGCTAAAACCCATTCGTTATTCTCAGTGACAACTAAGGCAAAAATACTATCTCTCGAAAGTTTGTCATCAATGAGCATTCCCACATAGTTGCCTGCCGCGTAACCACAAGCATAAAAGAGAAGAATAGTCGGGTTCATGACGTATTTAAACGCTTGAGATGCTCCCAGAGTATACACAATAATTTCTACAAAGGCAATCATTGTGACGACAAACCTTTTCCCCCTGATCATAGACTTAACCCGTAGGGTATCTAAGGAAACGTCAATAATTCTGGCAAAAAAAATTAAAATTCCTAAAATTATCAACAACTGCACCTCCTTTTTGCTCTACCCTTATTTTGAAGCGGGCCCTTGTTGCATCAACGCCACCCCTTTTGCCGACAATAACAATTATATACCCAGAATGTCCATGATAGAACACCATAACAATCAGTAATACGCGACAAAGATGGTTTCACTCCAATAGATTAATCATTAATTCCTATATCTTCATAAAGATTCATCCAATTGAATTCAAACTCTCTTCTTTCTAGAGGAATTCTAGGAACTCTGCTACCATCAGAACGAATTAATCCTGTAAGTTTTTCACGATCGTATCCGCCGAAACATTTGGCACAATCTTTCCCACTTCCGTTGATAGGCCACCTATGGCCGGACCGAACTAGATGTAGTACATCAAAAGCTCCAAGGTTTCCCTCGGAGCTTCCATCTCTTATTCATAAATTATTCAAAAATGATTACATGTGATAGAAATAGAAAAGAGGAGCATAAGCTCCCCCCTCGGTTTACAAATTATCCCTTATAATTTGTAAGTGTAGCGGTGGCTGATTGTAACGCTACTTCCACAGCATTAAGAGTATCTTGAATTTGTTGTTTATTTTCAATTGGTTTTCCTACGTTTCTCAGCGCATTGTTTAAACATTTTCTTGCATTTGAAAGATGATTCGTCACATCTGCAACATGCTGTTTTGCATTTTTCGTGTCCATTTAATCATTCCTCCTCAGTGTAGAATATAGTTTTATACAACCTATAGCATTTGTTATTTAGAATAATAAAATACCGAATCTATCAGATATATCGTAATCATTCTTCGTGTCTATTAGATATTTGATCAAGAGCAATAATCATTCTCAAGCAACAGAAATCTTTTAAACCAAAGCACTGTTTGATCCTACAAAACCCAGCTTCGGGGGGGGCCTAGCTCCATCTCAGAAACAGCCACGTGCCCTTGTTCCCTCTTCCTTTCGAATTCAGGTTAAGTGTTGTGCTCAAAGTGTTTCCAAAAACTTTGATCCGATAACTGGACAATTTTTTCTACCCATGACATAGCGCAACCTCTCGATTTACACAGCTCATATCGGTCATTCCTTTGCAGCTTCGCAGCTACAAAACGACGCAATAAATCGAATGCTCTTCTCGGTTAACAAAAACCTTCTTTTGCCAGGGTTCGTGATGAAGAGGACGGCTAAGGTTTAGATACCATCTCTACTTCTCTTTTGCCATCTTTAAATGCCCTAGCTGGAAATGCATACATCATGATAGCCATTATAATTAGTGATACAATCATTCCAGTGCTTTGGGCATTTAGAACTCCAAAAGGCTTAATTTGTACACCAAATGTCAATATTAATGTAACCCCAACCCCTAGAATTGCTGAAACTGAAGCTGCGGCAGCAGAAGGGCGAGTTGAGAATAAGCCGAAAAGTAGTGGCGCAGTGAGCGATACAGACATTAAAGTATAAAAGATTGAAAGTGCTGTTATTATATTAGGAAGTATCAAGGACATTCCAATTCCAAGAATTCCTGCTACAAAAGTAACCACTCTACTCATTTTTAGTAATTCAATGTCAGTAGTTTTAGGTTTTACAAATGTCTTAAATATGTCATTCGTAAGGGATGTAGTCAACATATATAAAACTGCATCTGCTGTACTTATTTCAGCTGCAAAAACTGCAGCCAAAGCTATTGCTGATGCCCAGAAAGGCAGGAGCTCTTTCATTGCTGTAGGTAAGGCCAAGTCCTGTGTTGCTAAGTGTGGAAATACTGCAAACGTACACATTCCAAGTATGGCTGGAATAAAAGCAAAAGCAAACTGCATTAAAGCATTATACATAGTGCCTCTTCTGATAGCTTTTGTATCCTGAGCCCCAAAAACTATTCCTACTAAGCCTGGGGATATGAAAAAAGATGGAGTGAGCATGAAAAAATAGCCTATTATAATAGTCGCACCTAATCCGAAAAAACTGAAATAACTATTTGTTTGTGCAACATTTCCTAAATTGGCGGCAACCATTGAGTGTAATCCGCTGAATCCACCAACTTTGCCTATAGCAAAAGGAACGGAAATAATAAAACCTATCAACATTACAGCTAATTTCAGTAGTCCTACATAGGCAGCTGATAGCAATCCTCCGAATGCAAAGTATATAGTAACCACGACTGCACCAATAATTACTCCTATGACTTTAGGTACACCTGCGGTAACATTTAATATCCAGGCAACACCCATAAGTTGTCCGGCAAATAATGCTAATGTCCCAATTGCCATCATTGTAGAAAAAACACCTTTGAACTTTTTTGAATATCTATTATCCAAGAAATCACCGGCAGTGAGTAAATTGTATTTAATAGATAATTCCCAAATTTTTGGTCCAATAGAAAGGGCAAGTACAATACTGCCTAAACCTGACATAAACAACCACCAAACTGCTGATAAACCAAACGTATAGGATAATCCAGTAATACCAACTGTGGAACCCGCTCCAAGGTTTGCCGCTATCAATGTAGTAAATAACAACCCTGAATTAAGTTGTCTTCCAGCTACCATAAAGTCGTTTCCACCTTTTACAAACCTAGATACTACAAAGCTTATTCCTACTAAAGCTATACAATATAACGTTATTACTACTACATAACCGTTCATACAAAAACACCTCCTAGCATCTTTTTAATAATCACGTTTCTTTCATTAGTATCGGAATGTTCAATGCAGACATTATACTTTTTTAAACTTATTCTGTAAATTGCTATATTCGGTAATACCACCATTTTAGGGGGTATTACCGAACATGTATCAGCATGGGTGAATATAGGCACTGCATAAATAGACTTGACGTTCAGACTCCTTGGGCTTGTATGGTAGAACTACCAATTATTTATACGAATTTAGCAGGAACTTTCAGAACACTTGTTGAAGGCTAGGGGTAGTGGTTAGGACGTTGCAAGAGGGTGCGGGACAGTAGTCAAATTGTTCTAACTGAGCTGCTCTTGGAGGGCTTCTTAACCAGTTATGCTTTCAACCTTTGATTTCCTGTTTACCTTTTCATTAAACTTAGCCGCATTAATGATGAATCTCTCATGAGTACCTTCAGAAATTAGATCTATCCCATCATGGCCTTCTAGATGAAATATTAGTCTTTTACCTTCGATCTGTTCTAACCGTAGTTTGACTGTAACAGTCAAACCTGATGGTGTAGCTGCAATGTGGCTTAATTTAACATCGGTTCCAACGGTTTGTTCGTTAGGCCAATCTAAATGAGGATTGATAGCTTTAATGCATGCCCATTCAAATAAGCCCACCATAAACCCTGTTGCTAATACCTTAGGCATTGCTTGGAATTCTTCCGATTCAGGGTAAAGATAAGGAACAGTTTTGTTTTCTGGAACAGTAAACTTAAACTCATAATACAAACCAGCTTGTAAAGTACTTTTCATTTGAAACACCTCCTCAATTTAAAGTAAATATATCGCAATATTATTTATAAAACAAATTAATTAATTTCATTAGTATAATTAAAGACTTTCATATATTATTTATACAAATATTTAAATAAAGAGGTCGGATCGCATGGAATGGAATCAAATTATCGGGTTTTATAATGTTGCAAAACTTGGAGGATTTACTAAAGCGGCTGAAAGTACGTTTAAAACACAATCTGCATTGACCTATCAGGTTAAAGCCCTTGAAATTGATTTAGATTGCCTCCTGTTTGAGCGTATCGGTAAACGTAAAATTCGTCTTACTCCTGCTGGAGAAAAACTCTACGAATATGCAGAAGAATTGATAGATAAGTACAATTTATTTATTGAGGATTTAAATGTGTTAAAAGGAGAAAGAAAAGGGCAGCTAAAAATAGCTGCTCCTTTTACAACCCTTTATCATATGCTTCCAGAATTGATACTAAGATATTCGAAACTATATCCTTGGGTAGAATTGACAATTCTTGACCGTTCTCAACAAGAGGTGATTCATCTTCTAAAAGAAGGGGATATCGATCTGGGCTTGGTTCTAGAATCGAGGGTACCAAAGGAATTGAACTTTCTTCGATGGAAAGAAACTGAGATTGTTATTATGGTGTCAAAAAATCATCCACTAAGGAAAGAAGCCCAAGTCCGATTAGAACAGATTGTCCAATACCCCTTGATACTACCACCCAAATCTGCACTAGTGCGTATAAAGTTAGATGAACTCTTTAGCAAGCTTGATATAAATTATCGGGTAGTCATGGAGTCATCAAATGTAGAACTTAGTTCTGTCTATACTGAGATGGGGATGGGGGTTTCGTTTGCTACCTTACTAAAAGAACGCCCAAACATTGAGAAACGGAATCTATGGTTTATTTCCTTGAGTCATTATTTTCAGCCTGATTACGTTACAATAACCATGAGAAAAAACGTAATTTTCCCTTCGTATAAAACAGATTTTATAAATGTTCTTTTTGATAAAGCTTAGTTTGAGCAATATACGTTTACTGAACGTGAAAGACTTGACCTTAAGAGGATACTTCGACGAGACCTCTTGACTGCTTCAACCTTTTGATATTCCTTCTCCTTCCCCCAAAATACCCCCCCTGCGTCTAGCCAACGAGGGAGGGTATTCTTCGCTTCATACTCTTCTTACTGTCCAGTTAACTGTGTGAGAACTGTTGCCCAACCGTTTGGCTGACACTTGAGTTGTTCGTCGGCAGAATAGTAAACTTATTACTTTTAACTGGAGTACCTCCTAGATAGCTTACTGAATCATACACGCTCTGAAGTGCATATGTTAACTCGTTCCTTGCTATCTGCAGCAAAATTACATTGCCGCGCTCTACTCCAGCTATTACTTTGGTTACTACTGCAGTTGCTCCATTAATGCTCTGAGCTACAGCGAATTGAGATAATGTTGGTAAAATTTTTGGTACTTCGTTCAAATAGAGAAGTACCATTCCGTTACTTGCCTGCACTGAATTAATCGCGATAGCGCCTGCAGAGCCGACCGTGAATGTTAACGAATTACTTGATATACCATTTACTGAGGCGTATACTGTACCGCTGCCAGCGGAAACTGGTGTTAGTATCCCGTTTGATACCGTCGCACAGGTTGTAGATGACGGAACTGTCCAAGTAATGTTCAAGCCTTTTAGGTTAAATGAGTTACCTGACTGATCAGTTCCTGATACTGTTACTGTTAAAGTGTTGCTCAAACTGACACCAGTGCTACCTGCCGTTAAGGCAGGAATTGTACCATTTATTGATAGCTTAGCTAAAATTGGGGCTTGTAAGGTTGTAACACTTACCACAGTTGATAGAGGACCTTCTCCTGACGAATTTACTGCACTTACCTTATAATAATAGGTTGTTTTTTGTACTAATGCTGTGCTGGTGTAAGATGGCACACTAGAAGTACCTATCAGTGTGTACGTTCCTGCAGATGATTGTGAGCGGTATATTTTGTAAGAAGTTGCACCACTTACTGGTGTCCATGAAAGATTTATTTGAGACGAACTGGTAGGTGTTGCCGTTAGTCCGGATGGAGCTGACGAAACTGCCGTCGAGGCTGTAAGTGTTGTTGCTGATACCACGGCTGATTGAGGGCTTTGAGCACCTTTTCCTGTCGCAGTAACTGTATAATAGTACGTAGTGCCTGCAGATAGGCCAACACTGGTTGCAGATGTCGTACCAGTGGAAACTATTCCTCGAAAATTTCCAGTTGGGCTTGTAGAGATATAAATCGTGTATGAAGTGGCCCCACTGACACTGCCCCAGGATAGGTTTATCTGAGAGGAACTAGTGGGTATTGCTGTCAACCCTATAGGTGATGCCATTGAAGATGAGGAAAGAGTTGTAGCACTGACTTGAACTGATTGACCACTTTCGCCAGAAGTGCCTACGGCGCTTACAGCGTAATAGTAAGTTGTACTCTTTGTAAGGTCAGTATCACCAAATGTTGGTGTTAGGGAAGTCCCTACAAGTACTGGAATTAATGAACTGCTTGTGGTTCTATATATTTTATAGGAAGTAGCGGAAGGTACTGCGGTCCACGTTAAGTTGACCTGTGTACTACTTACAGCTGATGCAGTAACTCCTGTAGGTACTGTTGGAGTGCTGACTGGAGTAGTTTGAGCTCCGCCTAATGCTGTGACTAATTTGTATACATTCGGAGTTCCTAGCCCCGTCACCATATCATAGCCAGTTGCACATGAGTATGAACTGTTCGAACCTGATGTAATGTCATTATATACTCCGGAATTTGCAAGTGCATATAATTCTGAGTTAGCCGCACCCAGTGTACCTAGACCATTTGCTATTCTCTCTTGGTCTGCTAAAGCTAGTATGCCTGCCCATTCAGGGGCTGCCACACTTGTGCCGCCTACCTCGCCCCATCTACCGTTAGAATATATCATGTACCCGCTGTTTGGGTCAGCATCTGAAGCTACATCCGGGATTGTTCTAAAGGTAGTAGGTGATCCTTCTATCCCTGACTGCCAAGTTGGTTTTGGGAAGTACGCACTTGCGCCTCCACCACTGCCTGACCATCCTATTTCTGATGATATAAGACCTGTAGAGTTATTAAGAGCTAAGGTAGTGCCGCCTACACATGTTATATAAGGGTCTGTTGCAGGATAGTCTATTTCACTGCTACCATTATCTCCAGAGGCTACTAGAAATGTCATTCCTTTAGTAGAACCGGCTACAAATAAACTGTCTAGGGCATTAATCTGGGAAGGACTAAAGTCGCTTTCGTTTTCTCCCCATGAATAGGTAACTACATTTGCAGTGCCGTCATCTACTATTCTTGTAAATATGTCTGTTTCTGTAGATGACAACGGAGTTGCACCGTCATAGAGTGTAATTTGTGCTCCTGGAGCGCTCGACAATACTGATTCTAAATCTAAAGTTGTTTCATCAGACCCTGCGCGGTTGTTATAGGTGGGAGTGCCATCGATATTGACAACATTGACAGGGTTAGTTCCTGTAATATTGAAATAGTTAAGAAAAGTTGTTATATCACTCTGTTTGAATGAATAATTAGATGCTACTGCTATATTGATGCCTTTTCCATTAATATTATTTGCATAAAGAGGAGTAGCATCGTATGCGTTTTGCATTTCTTGCGGAGCTGCTGGAAATGAAGTGCTTGTTGACGAGTGCTTTAACTGGATACTGTTTAAGCCATCGATACTTTCAACTGACGACACTATGTCTGATGGTAACTGTGGCTCTGTGCTGTTTGCATAAAATGATATGCCGTTGTCGACATAGTTATTTAATGATACATTAAATGCTTTTTCAATGACACTTGCAGATCCACTCACTTGAATAGCCATATGATTGCCATAAGTTTTTGTTACCGTTAGACCGTTTGATGTTAGAAAGTTTAGCAACTTGCTATGAGTAGTTGTGTCTGGGCTATAGTTAGCGACCATGTCGGCATCGCTTACTATCTTGCCTGATTTGTGATTAGCGTGCGCAGTCCTTATCTTCTGTTTCAGAGCATCTTTGTTACGAAGTTTCAATGATACTGTTATGCTTAGTTGTTGAGTAGGATCTACAGCGCCTACATTAGTTACACCACTTTGACTTAACAGAGGTATTACGTTGCTAGAGGATAAATTTATGTATGCGGAACTAGAAGGTACATTACTGGTAGGCAGACCGGCAAATACTGGTTGTACTATTGTTAGTAAGCTTATGAACACTGCTAATGTGGGTAATAACTTCTTCATACATTCACTCTCCATACGCTGCTATTATAAACAATAAATACAATCCAGTTACTGTAAAAGATGCACGTGTTAGCGTTGGGTATAAGATGGATGCCGTTAGTCAAAAGGATTGTCGAAGTAGTATTTAGTGGAGAGTTCGTGATTGCCTGTATGCTTGAAGAACACTAATATGCTATTTTTTGAACAATGAAATCGTTCCATTACTCACGTGGTTATCTAATGGGCTAGTATGGTCCTTGTCCAGCCGCTTGAATGGCAGCCATAACGGCATTTTCCTGATCCTGAGAAATCGATCCATCTGAAACTAAACTGTCCAATGGATTGGTTGAAGTGCTGTTGGTCGCAGCATACGTTGATTGTCCGGCTGCTTGAAAAGCACCCAGTATGGCATTTTTCTGATCCGATGTAATCGATCCATCCGAAACTAAACTGTCCAATGGATTGGTTGAAGTGCTGTTGGTTGCAGCATACGGCGATTGTCCAGCTGCTTGAAAGGCACCCATAACGACATTTTCCTGATCCTGAGAAATCGATCCATCGG
>Ga0209415_10003161_pt1 | contig 30642 bp, 25 predicted proteins | sample PeaSoiSIISIP2007_FD_187696 | JGI IMG/M metagenome (GOLD analysis project Ga0209415, IMG submission 187696) | Peat soil microbial communities from Weissenstadt, Germany - SII-SIP-2007 (SPAdes) (version 2) | ecosystem: Environmental > Terrestrial > Soil > Wetlands > Peat | place: Germany... | reverse complement strand
TCTCTGGGAGAGCATCCTAACGGAAATACGACATTTCTGCTTGGGGAGAATACGACATTATCACTTTGGGAGAACAGTAGTAAAAACAGATGCCTATTTCATTACCGTATGTCAATAGTCCTAATTCGCATTTTGGTAAGTCTCCCATCACTTTTTTTCATGGTTTGTCAGGTCGGTTAAGAAAATTCCCGCTGCGCAGCTAATTGTCAGACAACCTATGAAGTCCGAGGTTTTACGACGCGGATGAAGAAAAAGTCAGGGGAAAATATTTACACTATGATATCAACAGGCTAATCAAAACTATAATAAGATTCTGATGAATTTCCATCTTTTATTCTTTTGTCCTATCCCGAAGGGGACTTTTAAGAACATTCCTGCCCCGTCCCCAGAGAATAATTATTTCTGCAATAACCCAGCAGCTGGGGTAAAATAAAGTCATCTTGCCGGAAAGGGAGCGCAGAAATGATAAAGTTCAACGGAATAAACCATTTGGCCCTGGTCACCGGCAATATTGATGAAACCATTAGATTCTGGCGAGACCTGCTCGGGCTCCGGCTCGTTGCTGGCTTGGGAAAGCCTGGTTACCGGCAGTATTTTTTTGCCCTTTCCGACAAGGACATGGTCGTCTTCTTCGAATGGCCTGGCGTCATGCCAATAGAGGAAAAGGAGCATGGTCGGCCCATGTCAGGGCCTTTTATTTTCGATCACGTATCTTTCGGAGTTGATACCGACGATGACCTCTGGGAGCTCAAGGACAGACTTAACGCAGCGGATATCTGGGTATCGGAGGTAATCGACCACGGGTTCATCCATTCCATTTATTCCTTCGATCCGAACGGAATTCCCGTTGAATTCAGCCGCCGTGTCGAGGGCACCGATGTCCGTGCAAACACTCTCATGGTGGACCGGACACCCACCGCTGTCGCCCTTGAGGGACCGGAACCCCTGTTCGATAAGTGGCCGCATGTCGTAAATGCAACGCCAAAAGAACAGCGAATCGTGTATCCTGGCGCGGGGAGTGAACTGTATCACGGTAAAAAGTAGGAACGGTAATCGAGCGTATTCGGCAAGTCCGCTGTCACTAGTCCGTATTTATACAGCGACTCAAATTATCCTTACCGGCATTAAATTTCAAATCAGGAAGTGCCATGGAATATGATGTCATCATAGCCGGGGCAGGACCTTCAGGCTCAACCTGCGCGCGAGTATGTGCGCAGCAGGGCCTGAAAACACTGCTGCTGGATCGGGAAGGCTTTCCGCGAACCAAACCCTGCGCCGGCGCGGTATCCGAACAGGCGCTCAAATACCTTGATTTTAAACTGCCGGAGCATATCATCGAAGAAGAATGTTTTGGCATCCGCCTGCATTATCAAAGCCGATTCGTGGAGGTCAAAAGGGATCAAAGGTTCGCGGTTCTGGTCAGCAGAAGGGACTTCGACTCGATCTTGGTCAACAAAGCGGTCGAAGCGGGTGCGCGTTTTCTCACAGGCGAGCAGGTCCTTGCGGTTCAGGACAGACGAGACATCGTTGAAGTCTTCACCGGGACACAATCACACCGGGGAAAGTTTCTCATAGGTGCTGACGGCATTCATAGCCGCGTCGCGCAAGCCTTTCGGCCGTCCTTGCGCAAGGATGAGATTGCCATTGCACTGGTGTGTCAAGTCCTCGCTGATGATCGGGAAATCAGCAACAGGCTGGGTAAAACGCTGGATCTTTATTTCGGCAAAGCGCCCGTGGGATACGGCTGGCTGTTTCCCCACAGGGGATACTATTCTATCGGAATTGCCGGGCTCGCCTCACGTTTTTCAAAACCCCGCGAAGCGTTGACGGATTTATCGCATTCCCTTCAGCTCCAGGTTCCCGAAATACAGGGTCATTTCATTCCCTTCGGGGGTATCAAAAGATCCATTGCCCGGGGGAGACTGCTGCTTGCAGGAGACGCGGCGGGATTTGCCGATCCCTTCCACGGCGAAGGGATAGCCTATGCCATTCTCTCGGGCAAACTGGCGGCTCAGACGCTCAGCGAAACGATTGGACGGGGAAAATCTCCGTCCTTCGCAGTCTCGCGCTATCGCAGTGAAACCGGCCGGCTGATCACCGAGCAGCTGCGCGTTGCGCTACGCATGGCATACCAGTTCGACAGGCATCCGGACCTCTACGTGCGCATATTTTTAGACCATCCCGAGGCCCTTAGGCGATACCTGGATATACCCGCGGGCAGGAGCGATTACCGGAGCTTCCAGCGATGGATTCTTACCCACCTACCCCTGCTTCTTCTCCCCAGACGGCGCACGGAAACAAAGGAAACAGCGGCGACTAATCAATTTTGAGCATCCGTTCCTTCAATCCCGAAGAGCGGCTCTTTTATCGATTCCCCCCTGCAAACAGGGCATTTCCCCGGTTTTTTCATGCGGTCCCGTTTTGAGAACGAGAACCCGCATTTTTTGCACTCCGCAGGTCTTATGAGAAAACGCCGTCTCGTCGACGCAAGCGTTTTTTGGATGTGTTCAAGGTGGCCGTAAACTTCACGTTCCGGGATCTTCACGGCAGCGGAAAGGTCTTTTGCCGAGCAAAACTCCTTCTCAAGCTCCTGTATGATCCCGTGCCGGACGGTGTCGTGAGATGATGTTGGAACTACGGGTTCTTTCGGTTTTATTTTCATGGGCGGTTTTCTTCCGGACTAATAACGAATTGCGGGAGGCATCTTTGTATCAATTCAACCAGACAGGTCCTCTTGTTGGATAACGTGATTGCATAACCATTCGATGATAGGGGCGATTCCGGACAAGCTGGAATGAAGGCAAGAGCAGATCATTGCCTCGTTAGAACGACGCGATCCACTTCATTCACCAAGCAGCAACTGGTTCTCTTTCGACCTGCTCTCGCCAACACTCGAAACGTAAATCGCCGGCCTACCGAGCACGGGGCACTTGGATTCGCAGATGCCGCAACCGATGCAGAGTTCGAGGTCCACATGGGGCTGCTGGACGACGGTGATCATGCCGTTGCGGTCCCGCACTTGGACTTTTTCAAACCAGACGGCCTTCTTCGATGTGGGACATACTTCCTCGCACATAATGCACGGTCTTGCCTGCGCCCAGGGCAGGCACCGGCCCTTGTCAATCATTGCGAGGCCGATCTTGACCTTTGCCTTCTCTTCCACCGTCAGCCGTTTGATAGCACCGGTGGGACAAACCTGGCCGCAGAGCGTGCATCGTGCTTCGCAATAACCGATACGCGGCACCAGCATGGGCGACCACATGCCCTCGATTCCGGCTTCGAGAAGTGTAGGTTGAAGGCCGTTTGTAGTACAGACTTTCATGCACTCACCGCACTTCACGCACCGTTTCAGGAATTCCTTTTCTTCCAGCGCTCCCGGCGGTCGTAATAGCACAGGGTTCCCGGAGTTTGTCCTCGAAAGAGGCGTGATGCGCAGGAGCGGTACGCTCACGATGCCGAAGAGAGCGGAGGTGATAATGCGCCGCCTGCTCAGATCCATGGAAGCTGCCGCCTTTTTCCCGATGAACCCGAAACTCACTGCATTCTGGGGGCAGATGTCGTCGCAGTTCCTGCAAACAAGGCATTCCGCATCGCGCCAGTGCTCCCTGGCGTCAGGCTGGGCGTTTCCCTGGCACGCGGTGGCGCAGGCGCCGCAGGAGGTGCAGCCCTCGCTCACGGACCGTTTCAAGAGGGAAAACCGGGACAGAATCCCGAGAAAAGCGCCGAGGGGACAGAGATACTTGCACCAGAACCGTTTCTCGATGAAATTAAGGCCCAGTACGAGAAAGAAGATCGTGCCGATAAACACGCTCTGATTATAGAATGACTGTTCGAAACTGAGCACCGTCTTTTTCATCACCGAGTATACCGGTTCTGATAGACCGGTAATGCCGAAGGGATTTGCACTATAAAGAGTGTCGAAGACCGAGCGGACGCCGTAATTAAAAACCGGATATACGCTGATGGAGAACGAGCGGATAAGGAACGATAGCGGGTCCATAATGCCGACAGGCTGAAGCGTGAACAGGGCTGATGCCAGAATGGCGATCAGGATATAGTATTTTACGCGGTACCAGTTTTCATACATCCCCACGGGCCGTTTCTTGCGTATCGAACCCACGAAGTTGTTTAGTGTTCCGAGCGGACAAACCCAGCCGCAGAATACCCTGCCGAAAAGGATAGTAACGACGATCGTGACGAGGGATAGGGCGAAAGCCTTGGCCGCCGCATGGGCCGACAGGAGCGTTGTTGCGAGGATGAGCGGATCGAAATCAAGAAAAAGACGGACCGGATAACCGAGGTCGTCGTTTCCCTTGGACTCGGTCTGTATGAGCAGAAAGAGGAAGAGGAGCAGGATGAGGACTTGCGTTATCCTGCGCATATTTTGCACTGACGGTTTAAACATAAAGGCCTGACAATTTCCACTTGTAGCGCATAGTTTAACTCATTCAGAATATCGGGGTCAGGTATTTTCCGGAAGATAGGCTCATTGAACAATTTTCATGGAACGTTTTGTAGTTTGCATCAGCTTGTCAGAAATCCGGCGTATCTTTATTTCCTTCAATATTCTTCCCAAGACACAATGGTGCAGATCCGTAGGTTGGATTGCGCGGTCTTCATAAAACCCAACATTTTTAACTACCATGACTCTGCACTCATCGCAGAAATTTTCGGCTAGATGTTTATTTTTTTGATTTTGAGCCTTTCCAAATTCATCTGCCCCAGTCCCATCTTGTGGCCAAGTGTAACATAACCGAGGTCGCTTCCCTTCATACCGAAGAGCGTGGCCCCATAGGAATCGATCGCAACCTGGTCCACCCCCACGATGACCGTATCGAGTTTTCTCACGTCAGCAAGATTTCCTCCCTGCGGACCGTTGGCAGTGAGAATGCGCACGGCATCGAGGATGGTGAGTGTCGGCTTGACTTTGGTCGACAGATCCACGAGGCTCGCGTCCAGCTTCTGATGGATCTGGCGCCGCAAGCCTCCCATGATCCCCATCCAGTTCTTCATGGACATCGTCAATTTAGCAAGTCCATGATGCTTTGCGATCGGGATATTAATCACTTTGTCCGCTTCAAATATCTCTGTATAAAGCGGCCAGGACTTGAGCGTTTCTCCTTTTATGTCCATGTCCTTGAATTTTCGTTCATCCACGTAGCCCACGTCGGCACCCAGCGCTCCTGCGGCAGGAGCTATTCCGCTCTGGACATAGCAGCGTCGCGGATCGTTCACGGGCCGGTCAAAGACCCGCACTTTTTTGGCGCCTGCTTCAAAGCACAGTTTGACCACTGTTGCGACTACTTCCGGATTCGTATTCCCTGCCTGTTCAGGTGTCCGGTCCCATCCGATATTTGGTTTGATCACCACAATATCGCCGCGGGATATAAACTTTCCGATCCCGCCCACGGCATCGATTGCGGCTTTCACGATTCTTGCTGGTGAATCACCGTGTACCACGGCGAGATCAGGCGGCGTCGCCGCTTCGACGGCCTCCGCGAGGAGATCCAGACCGGCAGGCATAGCCATCCCGATGCCGGTTAACGCAGTCAGTTTCACGAATGTTCGTCGATCCATATGTCCTCCGGTAAGAAAAGTTCGTTCTGGAGAGATGGCCCGCTGCTATCTGAATTTACCAATAATATAGAGAATGAGGCTAATAAGGATGCTGAGAATGATGCTCAGTCCCAGGGGCAAGTAGAATGTAAAGTTTTCCCTTTTGATGAGGATATCGCCGGGAAGCTTTCCAGGAAAAGAAAATCTCTGGAGACTGAGCAGAACGAGGCCGATGATGATCAGAACGGCTCCCAGGAGAATCAATGATTTCGCTATTTCTCCCATAGTCAAAAAAGTCGCCATTCCGGACAGGCCGGTGTGACGTAAAAAAAGAAAAACATGCCCTGGTACGAGACCATCATGTTCTACCCGGTGAAGAAATCGAGGATCTTCCCCAAGGTTGCTCGCATTTCCCGGCGCGGAACGATCATATCGATCATGCCGTGCTCCAGCAGGAACTCTGCCCGCTGAAATCCCTGCGGAAGCTGCTGTTTGATTGTCTGTTCGATCACGCGGGGGCCGGCGAAGCCGATGAGGCTCTTGGGCTCGGCTATGATGATGTCGCCGAGCATGGCGAAGCTCGCGGTGACCCCGCCGAAGGTAGGATCGGTCAGCACCGAGATGAAGGGAAGCCTGGCCTCGCCAAGCCGTGCCACGGCAGCCGAAGTTTTGGCCATCTGCATGAGGGAGAGGATGCCTTCCTGCATGCGCGCGCCGCCAGATGAAGCGACGGACACGAAGGGGGTTCTTTTTTCGATTGCCCGTTCAACGGCCCGCGTGATCTTCTCGCCCACAACAGAGCCCATACTTCCACCCATGAAGTTGAAGTCCATGATAACCACTGATACCGGTTTGCCCCCGATCCTTGCCTCGCCCGATATGATCGCGTCCTTGAGCCCCGTCTTCTTGCGGCTGCTCTTGAGTTTGTCCTTGTAATCCTTGAATGACAGAAAATCCTTTGGCGATAGGCCGTCCTCCACCTCGAGAAAGCTGCCTTCGTCCACTATAAAGGGCAGCCGTTCGGACGCGGAAATACGGAAGTGGTAGTCGCATTTGGGACAAACCTTGAAATTCTTGTCCACTTCCTTGCGGTAAATAATTTCCTTGCAATTGTCGCATTTGATCCAGAGCCCCTCGGGAATCTTTACTTTTTTTGCGGGTGCTTCCGGCGTCGCGCTTGCAGGTCGTTCTTTCTTAAACCAGGCCATCCTTCTCCTTCTCTCTAATAACGTTGAATATTGTACTCTGAACTCTGAATGCCTTATTTGTTCAGAAGTTATACGTCTTCCCTTCCTGCAGCACCTTTACGTTTTTCCGGCCCAGAGCAGCCAGCTCGCTGATCACTTTCTTTTTGTGTACCGGTTTGATGTGGTAAATGTAAATCGGCACGTTCCTGTCAACCTTCGCTTTTGTGAGATCGTCATGGAGCTGTGACGGTGTAAAATGGCCGCTCGCGTCTGCAATCCCGTCGAGACTGTTCGGGAACGATGTATCGACGATGATCGCTGAAAGGTTTTTTGCTTTCGCTGCTTCCTTCCAGAGCTTCTCGTTCGGTCCCGTATCGGCGCTGTAAATGAAGGAAGAATTGCCGTCACTTACCAGGAAGCCGACAGTAGGAACGGGATGGTTCATGGGAATCGCCTTGACCTTCAGCCCGGCAATGCTCATGACTTTGCCCGGCGACATCGGTGCATAGGCCAGCACCGGATTTTTTGGCGTCGGAATTTTGGTAAAATCGGGCCAGATGATGTTGTTCATCAGGTGTTTTTTGATCGCGTCTATCACTTCTGGAATCGCATGGATCATTACCGGCTTCTTGATGCGGCCAATGATGTTGTCCGCCAGGAACAGCACCGATTTAATGTGATCGAGATGGGTATGGCTGATGAGTACATCGGTGATCTTGCTTTGTGCCTCGATGGTCAATGCAGCAGTGATCGTACCGGCGTCCAGCATCATGATATCATTGACGAGGAAACCCGGGGGCATGTGTCCAATTGTCTCGGAACCGGAGCAACCCAGTATTTTTACCTTCATTCAACCTCCTTTACACACCGAATTATACAGCTAACGCATGCCGACGACAATTACTTCAACCCCACCAGATCATACACCACCACCGGTTTCTCTTTTCCCTTGACGGTTACGGAATCGAGCTCCGTCGCTTGGACAACGTCCTTGATCTTTTCATAGGTGTATTCAGATATGATGATATGATTATTATACTTCCTTGTCAAGCCTTCCAGGCGCGCGCCTAGATTGACGTTGTCCCCGATCACGGTGTAATCCATCTTTTTGCCCTCAGCTCCCATGTTGCCCACAACCATGTCGCCGGTGTTGATCCCGATCCCGATGTCAATGACATACTTTCCCTCAGCTGTCCACTTTGCCTGAAGTTCCTTAAGCTTGGCAATCATGGCCAGGGCGCACCGGGCGGCGCGCTCCGCATGGTCCGGCTGGCCCACCGGGGCGCCCCAGAGCGCCATAATGGCATCCCCCACGAATTTATCCAGGGTCCCCTCATGGGCAAACACGATCTCCGTCATCGCCCCCAGGTATTCATTAAGCAGGGAAACCACCTCTTCAGGCTGATGTTTTTCGGAAAAGGATGTGAAACCGCGGATATCGGAAAAAAGGACAGTGATCTCCTTCCGGTCCCCGCCGAGTTTGGCCTTGCTCGGGTCCCTGATAAGTTCATCGACAATCCGCTTTGATACATAGCTCGAGAACATTTTCCGGATGTCCCGGGCGCGACGCTCTTCCATGAGGAAACGGTAGGCCGTCTGGCTCGTGTAGCCGAAGAAAAGAGCGAAACCGGGGTACACGAGATTAAACCATATGCCTTTGGCTACGAAGAGATAGTACACAAGACCCAGGTAGCCGGCAAAAAGCGCGAGGAACAGCGCCGCGCCAGCTTTAGCGCCCAGCCGCGGCAAAGCTACCCCGAGCGCGATGGCAAAAAAGAAGATCAGCCCGTAGACGCTCGTCTCCGTTCGATGGATGAAATCCTTGTGCAGAATATTGTCCACGACACTTGCGTGCTTTTCGATCCCGGGCATGTTGTTCGAGAACGGTGTGACCCGGAGATCATAGATGCCCATGGCCGTGGGGCCGATCAGGATGATCTTGTCTTTGAACGCTCCTGGAGTCGTTGTGCGATCGAGAATATCGGAAATCGAGTAGACGGGGAAGGTCCCCGCCGGGCCCCGGTAGTTGATCAGCATCCTTCCGTATTCATCGGTGGGGATTGTCGTATCACCGAGATGCACGGAGCCGGTAAAATCGAGCACGAGATCAGTGTTTTGCAGCCCCCGATAGATTCTCGCGGCCTGAAGACCGATGGACGCGTAGTAATCGTTCTGAAACTTGACCGCAAGCATCTCCCACCGGAGTGTTCCGTCGCTATCGGGTATCATATTGATCTGAGCGAGAGACTTCGCGAAGGCGGAGAAGCGGAGAAGCGTAGGCAGCACCATCTTTGCTTCGAGCGGAGAAAAGGGCGAATCGGTATTCTTCAGGACCGCGTATGCCGAAGGGGTCATGAAGTCGAGATTCTTGTCCGTAAAACCCGATTCTTTATATCCCGCTGCCGAAAAGTCAAACACCACGGGGAGGATGACCCGGCCGTTATTCTGGATCGCTTTCTGAAAAAGGTCGTCGGATTCCACATTCTCGGGTTCTGTAAAGAATACGTCGAATACGACGACTTTGGCCCCCTCTTCGGTAAACCGGTCAACGACGCGCCCCCAAACGGAACGGGGCCAGGGAAAACGTCCCAGTTTATTGATGCTCTTCTCATCAATGGCCGCGATTACAGTCTCCGGCCCGGGCGCGATCTTGCCCCGCAGGGAAAATCGCATATCCAGTGTCTTTTCCTCCAACACTTCGAGGATATGGACATTCATAAGATGCAGCGCCGAAAGCACAATCGCCACGATCAGCGCGATCGTAATCCCCGCTCGGTTTCCCGTCATTTGTTTCATCTCAATTTCGCGCCATGAGGGTTCAGGCCACTATTCTCCTTCGGGCTAAACCATTTCACCGAATATTTCCCGCATTTCCAGATAGCGCAGAAGCTTGTCGACCTGATCCTGGTTCCTGATGAAGACTTTGTCTCCCGAAACCTCGATAATCCGCACATTGGCAAGCTTCTCCAGGATTGACCTCGCTAACGATCCTTCGATGCCTGCCAGGCCAGCCAGTTCTTCGATCGTTATCGTAAACGCGCCACCCTTCTTCTGCTCCCTGACTTGTTTCGCGAGGATGCTGACGAGTCGGCTTGTGTTGTCCTTGATCATGAGGGATTCCATCTGGTCGTTGGCCTCGCGCAGACGGTCAGCCAGCCGTTTGATGAATCGTACGGCGATCTCCGCGTTCCCACGGATAAGCGTATCGAAGGTCTTCCGGTCGATAACCAGCATGTCGCAGGCGTCGAGCGTTTCGGCTGTCGCGGAGCGGGGTTTGTCGTTCAGGATGGACATCTCTCCGAAGAATTCCCCCTTTTCAAGGGTTGCGAGGGTCTTCTCGACTCCGCGAATCCGTTTGCTGATCTTGACCCGTCCGGTCTGGATGATGAACATCTCATCACCGCGGTCTCCCTCATGAAAGAGCACCGTATTCGCGGAAAATTTTCTCCCGAACCGGGAAAATAGCTGATTCTGTATGTCGGCCATGAAATCCCCCTTCTCTGCAAGTGTGTTTGCTGATGCCGCACTGTCCGCGGAGTTTGTTCTGAAAAAGCAGCTGGCCCTAAAAACTTCTTAGCGGTCGCTTCTCTCGATACTATTCGCTTCGTCCAGCGAGGACACCCTGTTTGAGCGCCTTAACGAACGCCACCGTCCGGCTGACAAGCTCAGGCGAATTGATATTCTCTTCTATGACCTTCACAAGCGCGCTACCCACGATCACGCCGTCAGCCCCAAAGCGTGCAATCTGCGATGCCTGATCCGGCGAGGAAATGCCGAATCCGACGGCTATCGGCTTATCCGTGACGGCCTTGATCCTCCTAAGCGATCCCTCGACAGAACCATGAATGCCGGCGCGGGCGCCAGTTACGCCGGTGAGCGAGACATAATACAGAAAACCCTGGCCGACCCTGCATACGAGCTTGATCCGCTCCTCGGTGCTCGTGGGCGCAAGAAGAAAAATCAGGTCCAGCCCCGCTTTCTTTGCTAGGGGAATCAGCGTGCCCGCCTCTTCGGGAGGAAGATCGGGCAGAATGATCCCGTCCAGGCCGGCCGCCGCAGCTTCGTTTACAAACCGCTCCTCCCCGTAGTGAAAAATCAGGTTGTAGTAAGTCATGACAATGAGCGGTATTTTACTGGTCTTCCGCACGGCGGCTACCAGACCCAGGACATCGGTAATGCTCGTATGATTCTTCAGCGAGCGAATCGCGGCCTTCTGAATCGTAGGACCGTCCGCCAAAGGATCGGAAAAAGGTGCTCCGATTTCGATTAAATCACAGCCCGCCTGCTCCATCTCGAGTATAAGCGTTTTCGACGTCTCGAGGTCCGGATCACCGGCCATGATGTAAGGAATGAGCGCCGCCTCATTCTTTTTCTTCAGTCTGTTGAAGGTATTCTTTATTCTCGACATATGCCCCGACTTTGATTCGTGATTTTAAACAGATTCTTTGCAATCACAGCTCCACTCCCTTGATTTTCGCCACCTGCAAAACGTCCTTGTCACCACGGCCCGAGAGGTTCACGATTACGACCTTGTCCCTGCTGAGCGTCGGAGCCAGTTTCAGGCAATAAGCGACTGCGTGCGCGCTCTCGAGCGCCGGGATGATGCCTTCAAGGCGGGACAAGAGGTCGAATGCCTCCATGGCCTCCTCGTCGATTGCGTAGGTGTACTCAATGCGCCCGGTATCATGATACATCGCATGTTCGGGGCCGACAGCGGCGTAATCGAGGCCCGCGGAAATGGAATGGGTCATCTCGATCTGGCCCTGCTCGTCCTGAAGCACGAAGGTCTTGCATCCCTGCAGCACGCCGAGGGACCCACCGGCAAAGCGCGCCGCGTGTTTTCCCCGCTCGATGCCCAGTCCGCCTGCCTCGATGCCGTACATCCTGACCGAATCATCATGAAGGAACTCGTGGAACAGGCCCATGGCATTCGACCCGCCGCCTACGCAGGCGATGAGAGCATCTGGTAGTTTCCCCTCGAACTTCATAATCTGCTTCTTCGCCTCGTGGCCGATGACAGACTGGAAATCGCGCACCATCATCGGAAACGGATGGGGGCCGAAGACGGTTCCCAGCACGTAATGCGTATTTGACACGTTCGTGATCCAGTCACGCATGGCTTCATTGATGGCGTCCTTGAGTGTTTTACTGCCAATGTCAACAGGCCTCACCGTCGTGCCCAAGAGCTTCATGCGGAAAACGTTTAATGATTGGCGCGCCACGTCGTCGGTGCCCATGTATACTTCGCAGTCAAGCCCGAACATGGCCGCCGCTGTGGCTGTGGCAACCCCGTGCTGGCCCGCACCCGTCTCGGCCACCACGCGGGTCTTGCCCATGCGTTTTGCAAGAAGAACCTGTGCCAGAGAATTATTGATCTTGTGTGCGCCCGTATGGCAGAGGTCCTCGCGCTTGAGATAGATCCTGGCGCCGCCAAGATGCTCCGTAAGCCGCTTCGCGAAATAAAGCGGTGTCGGCCGGCCAATGAATTCGCGGAAATAAAACTCGAGCTCGGCCTGGAACTCTTTGTCCTTCTTCGCCGCAAGATATGCGGCTTCAAGATCGATTAGCGCCGGCATGAGCGTTTCGGGCGCGAATTTGCCGCCGTAAATGCCAAAGTGTCCTTTTTTATCCGGAATGCTCATTGCCGTGCAGCCCTCCGGACCTCGGCGATAAACTTCTTGATCTTTGCATGGTCTTTGATCCCGTTCTCTTTCTCTTTCTCCACTCCACCTGCAACATCAACTCCGTAAGGCTGCACAAGTTTCACCGCTTCAGCCACATTTTCCGGTGTGAGACCGCCGGCAAGGATCACTTTGCCGAAAGTTTTGGCAACCACCGCAAGGTGCCAGTCGAACGTGACCCCTGTCCCGCCGCGAACTCCGTCGCGGTAGCTGTCGAGCAGAAACGCGCCCACGTGATAATGGGCCATATTTTTGAGACTTTCCTTGTCCTTTACCTGGAATGCCTTGATGACCCGCCCGCCGAACCGCTGGCAGAACTCGGGACTTTCATCACCGTGGAATTGGAGCGCCTGCAGACAGGCCAGCTGCTGGATCTCCCGGATTTTCTCTTCGCGCTCGTTCACGAAAATGCCGACAGGCATGACGAAGGGTGGCAGCTGGGCAATAATCTCCGCTGCTTTTTCGGGCTCGATACAGCGCGGACTTTTTTTGTAAAAATTGAACCCCAGCGCATCGGCGCCGGAATCAGCCGAAGCGAGCGCATCTTCAAGATTGGTAATGCCGCAGATTTTTATTTTAATCATAGCGCCCTCATATCAGGTCCAAATGCCAGAATCAAACATTGAATCAAACCCATAAAACCAAAAGAACAATGCCGCAACGTTCCCTCCTTGCAACTTCCCTGGAACTTCATTCTTTATAATTTGGTCTTCCTTTAACTTTTTCCCAGAAGTTCTTTCGTTTTTTTCCCGATGTCTTTTTCCTGCATCAGGCTCTCGCCAACGAGAATCGCATCCAAACCCGCTTTTTCGAGCATGATCACGTCATCCCGGGTTTTGATGCCGCTCTCGCTCACGACGATCCGGTCTTCAGGAATATCCTTTAAAAGATCGATCGTTGTCTGCAAGTTCACGTTGAAAGTCGCGAGATCGCGATTGTTTATTCCCACGAGCATCGCTCCCGCGAGAAGAGACTTGTCCAGCTCCTTATACGTATGGGACTCCACCAGGACATCGAGCCCCTGTCCGTCCGCGATGCCGAGAAAGTCGACCATCTGCTGTTTTTCCAGGCAGGCGGCAATCAGCAGCATCGCATCAGCACCTGCGGCCTTCGCTTCAAATATCTGGTACTCATCGATAATAAAGTCCTTGCGAAGAAGCGGCAGTCCCACGGCCTTCCGGATCATGCCGAGGTACTCCAGTTCACCCTGAAAGAACTTCTTCTCAGTGAGCACGGACAGGCAGGATGCTCCCGACTCCTCGTATACGTGCGCGATCTTGACTGGATCGAAGTCCTCGAGGATCACGCCTTTCGAGGGTGAAGCTTTCTTCATTTCCGCAATGAGGTGAATCCCCGTTCCCGCGGAAAGAGCCTTTCCAAAACCTCTCGTCGGCCCGGCGTCAGCTGCCCGGGCTTTTATATCGGATAAGGAGGACCGGCGCTTTGTTGCCGCAAGTTCCCCTTTCTTGTTAGCAATGATATCGTCTAAAATCATAAAGAGTATTTTCGCAGTGCCGTTCCCTGCTGTTTGCCCCTTGACCCTAGGGCTTATTCGTGAACGCTTTCATCCGTTCCAGCTTTCTGAATGCGGCTCCCGAATCTATTGATTCGGCGGCAATCCTGATGCCTTCCGGCAAATCACGGGCCTTACCCGATGCGGCAAGACCGGCGGCGGCATTCAATAGCACGATATCGCGATGAAAACCTTTTTTCCCCTTCAGCACATCCACGGTTATTGTCGCATTATCTTTCGCATCCCCGCCCCTCAAATCATCTTTCCTTGCTGTTGCCATGCCGAAATCCGACGGGTGAAGGTAATAGTCCTTCACCTTTCCAGCCGCGTACTCCGATATTTTGGTCCTGTCGGTGTTGGTGATCTCGTCGAGTCCGTCCATGCCGTGAACAACAAAAGCATGATTGGCCCCGAGCTTCCCCAGGGCTTGAGCAAGAGGCGCCGTCAGCTCCGCTGCATAGACACCCATGATCTGCGAGGTCACCTTTGCGGGATTGGTGAGCGGGCCCAGAATGTTGAAAATGGTCCGAATGCCGATTTCCCTCCGTGGTCCGATGGCAAATTTCATTGCCTGGTGCATCAGGGGCGCGAACAGGAAGGCAATGCCCGTTTCCTGCAAGCACTCTTCAACTCGGTGCGTCGGAATCTCGATATTGACGCCAAGCGCCTGAAGCACGTCGGCGCTGCCGCTCTTGCTCGAAACCGACCGGTTGCCGTGCTTTGCAACGGTCACCCCCCCGCCAGCGACAACAAAGGCTACGGTAGTGGATATATTGAAGGTATGAGCCATATCGCCGCCGGTTCCGCAGGTGTCTACCTGGTACTTCGCATCGAGCCTGATCGGCACGGCCTTCTCGCGCATCACCCTCGCCGAGCCGGTTATCTCGTCAACCGTTTCGCCCTTGATCCGCAGGGCGGTGACATAAGCAGCGATCTGGGCGTCGGTCGCCTCGCCCTGCATGATCTCGCGCATCACCGTCTCGGCCTCGGTTTCGGTAAGATTTGTCTTGGCAACAACCTTTGAGATTGCTTCTTTGATCACCGGTACCTCGCGGTCAGCACCTTTACCGAAGAACAACTAAAACCATAAGAGCTTTGTTCAAACGGGTTCCGCCTTGGGGATAATGCATTATTTGGCTGAAAGCATTGAAATCGCATTCGTCTGTGCGGCGCAACCGCACCCGTGTTGAACGCTGGTTAATCATCACAGCTTCAAAAAATTCTTGAGCAAATTTTTCCCCACTCCCGTCAGGATAGACTCGGGATGAAACTGCACGCCCTCGAGCTTATGCTGCTTGTGGCGTACACCCATAACTACGCCATCGTCGGTCCAGGCGGATATTTCGAGGACCGCCGGCATGGTTTCCCGCTTGATGATGAGCGAGTGGTACCTTGTAGCTTCGAAGGGATTAGAAAGACCTGCGAAGATGGTCCTGCCGTCGTGATGAATCATCGACGTCTTGCCGTGCATAAGGTAGGGTGCGCGAATCACATCCCCGCCGAAGGCTTCTCCGATGGACTGATGTCCCAGGCAGACCCCAAGAATTGGCATTTTCCCGGTAAAATGCCTGATCACGTCGATGGAAATTCCCGCCTCTTTGGGCGTACACGGCCCGGGCGAAATCACAATACGGTCAGGATTCATTTTCTCGATCTCGGCGATCGTGATTTTGTTGTTCCGGTACACTTTCAGGTCCTGGCCCAGCTCTCCAAAGTACTGGACCAGGTTGTAGGTGAAGGAATCGTAATTGTCAATCATTAATAACATGAGAACCTCTATACGTCAAATTCAGTTCTACGTTCAGGGTTCACAGTTCAGATAAAAAAGAAGAGTTCAAACCAGCAGTGGCATTTCCCTTTTTGTGCCTTCCACTCTGAACTGTCGTTTAATCCAGCCCCTTCTCCGCCATCTCCACGGCTCGCATCATGGCCGTGGCCTTGTTCACCGTTTCCTGGTATTCCGCGGCAGGATCACTGTCCGCGACCACACCGCCGCCGGCCTGGATATAGGCCACGTTGTTTTTGATCACAAGCGTCCGTATGGTGATGCAAGTGTCCATGTTTCCGGAAAATCCGAAATATCCGACGGCGCCTGCGTAAGGCCCGCGCTTTGTGGGCTCCAGTTCGTCAATGATTTGCATGGCTCTGATCTTCGGAGCGCCTGATACTGTGCCAGCGGGAAAACAGGCCCGGATGACGTCATAGGCGTCGTTTTCCGCAGATAATCTGCCGAGCACATTCGACACGATATGCATAACATGCGAGTAGCGCTCAATCACCATGAGTTCGCTTACATTCACGCTTCCCGGCTCACTCACCCTTCCCACGTCATTCCGCCCCAGGTCCACAAGCATGATGTGCTCAGCCCGCTCCTTGGGGTCCGCGAGAAGCTCCTCGGCAAGCGCCTTATCCTCTACCTCGTCAGCCCCGCGACGCCGCGTGCCCGCTATTGGGCGAAGATCGATCCGGTTTCCTTCGAGCCTTACCATCACCTCGGGGGAAGCGCCGACAACGGTTGTATCGCCGCACCGGAGAAAATACATATACGGCGAAGGATTGATCAGACGGAGAGCGCGATAGATTTCATATGGTTCTACGGAGATCTTCGTCTGGAATCGCTGGGACGGAACTACCTGGAAGATATCACCCGCCTTGATGTATTCTTTTGCCTTGAGCACTGCCTGTTCATACTGCGGCTGGGCAAAGTTCGACGTCAGCGTATGATTTTTTGACTTCGATTTCCCCCTGCCCCTTGACGCCTGAACCTTGATCCCGGCTTTCAGTTTCCTGACCAGGTTGTTGATCTTCTTTACGGCTTCCCGGTACGCGGCCTCGACAGACCTTCCCTTGACATGGGCGTTCGACACCACCTTGATCATATGGGTCACATTGTCGAAAACCACGAGCGTGTCGGTAATCATGAAAAAAATGTCGGGAGTGTCCAAACCCGCTTTTTCCCGCCCGGGCAGTTCTTCAAAAAAACGGACAACGTCATAGCCCATGAATCCTACAGCACCGCCATAAAACCGCGGCAGTAATGGATCAGGAACCGGGCGGTATTCGGACAGGACCTTCTTGACCACCTCGAGGGGATCCCGTTCAAATGCAATCTTAGCGGTCTTGCCGCTCCGGACGATCTCGGCCATCCGGCCAAAGGTCCTGACAATGACCGAGGGTCTGCTTCCGAGAAAGGAATAACGGGCCCATTTCTCGCCGCCTTCCATGCTTTCAAGCAGGAAGGAATGCCGCCCGTCGTCGATCTTTTGGAATGCCGATACGGGTGTTTCCCGGTCTGCTAGAATCTCGCGGTATACGGGAATCAGATTGCCTTTTTTTGCTTTTTGTTTGAATTCTTCCAGGGAAGGCTGGAACATAAAACTCCTTGCAAAATAAGCGATTTACGTACTATACCAGATAATTTCCAGAAGTGTCAATCAGAAAGACTGGAGGGGTAATTCATGTTTCTCTTGAGTATGGAAGTACCCCATACATGATCGATCGTACATCAATTAAAGGGCTTGGTAAGGATAGTGAACCTTCACGCGGCGGGGAAAGGGAGAAATGAACGGCGAATCGGAGATATCAGAAAGCCCCTCCTGTCAGTTCGTTGGTCTCGCAGGCAGGATGCATGGTCATGCTGACCTCAGCGATGAATCCCGCTTTTCCAGATACATCATATCTTTCACCTCATTCAGGATGTCCCCCTCAATTCTATTTCAGCATTCTTCTAATCTTGGGAAAGCTCCACACGGTTTCTTCCGCCGTCCTTGGCGCGGTAGAGCGCGGCATCAGCAGCAGCAAGCAGCTTTTCCAGCGAATCTCCCGAGGAAAATTCTGTCACGCCGACGCTGACGGTCCGTCCCGCTGCTGGCTGGCCTTCGGCCATGGGTATTGCTAATCCCTCCACGGCCTTTCTGATGCGCTCGGCTATGAGTGCAGCGCCCTTGATCGACGTGTTCGGAAGCACAACGCAGAATTCCTCTCCTCCGTAGCGACCGGCAATATCGGACGTCCGGACCGTGTCTTTTAGTATGGAGGAAAATGCTTTCAGCAGTTCGTCGCCCTTGATATGGCCATAGGCATCATTAAAGGACTTGAATTTATCCATGTCCAGAATCATGAGTGAGAGTGAATTCTGGTAGCGCTCTGCGCGATCAATTTCCTGTGCCAGACGCTCCATCAGGTGACGCCGGTTGAACATGCAGGTCAGTCCGTCCATCCGCGCAAGATCAAGCGTCTGCTCGTAGAGCCGCGCGTTCTCCACGGCAACGCCTGTCTGGCTGCCAATCGCCATGAGCAGGGCTTCGTCTTTTTCCGTAAACCGGTCTTTTTTCGCGCTGTACACACCGAAAGCGCCGAGGACTTCTCCCCGGACTGATATCGGCACCACCAATGCCGACCGAATTTCGTCCTTTTCGAGGCCGGGGACAGATTCCTCCCCTTCCTCATCGCCGGACACTCTGATGGGTTTCTTCATTAGGATCACATCTCCGGTGCAGCCCTGTCCATCAGAAACGATCTTGCCGAGACTTACCTCCGACAAGCCCCGGTGCCCCGCCAGCCGCAGCATTTTGTCATCGCGGTCAACGAGTACCACAACTCCTTTACTTGCGCTGAAATTATCAAGCACACAGCCGAGAACATTCGGCAGTACCTTTGTTAGGTCCAGGGACTGGCTTATGGTTTCGACTACGGCAAAGAGGGCTGTCAACTCCTTCACCCGGCTCGCCGTGATCTCTTCAAGATTGGCGCGCCGGTCAGTTATTTCGTCGGCAAGGGCATTGAAGGAAGTCGCTAGATGGCCGATCTCATCGGTCCCGCCTGCTTCGGCCTTTACTGTTATGTCTCCAGCCGCGAGTTTGACTGCGGCCGACGAGATCGTTTGGATCCTCTTTGTAAACAGCATGTAAAACAAGAAGTAGATCGAAGCTCCGAGAACAAGGGCGACCCCTGAAACAATACCGATATTCACATTAGACTCTTCCTGAATCACGGTTTTCACCGAGGTAACATCCACGCAGGACAACATCGCGTCTGTTTTTCCGCCGCTGAAAATCGGAATAACCATGCAGTACTGCTCATCCTCGGGGTCATAGTATTGCGAGTAGCCTCCGTTTAACCCTTTCTGGACCGCTACGATGTCCTGTCTGTTGAATGCATCAGACCGCATATCGTAAAGGCTTTTTTCCCTGTATTTATTTTCACTGCTGGCAGTCACGTTGCCGGAGCTGTTGAACAGCGCAACAATCTTGACATCCGTTCCCCGGGCCGTCTGGTCGACCAATTTCTGGATCCCGCCATAATCCTGCGATCTCAGGAAGGTCTCGACAGGATTCTTCATATCATCGGCCATGCGCAACAGGTGCGTGGCGGCGTTCCGGAACAGGATCTCCCGTTCATGCACCTGATAGACATAAGAAATCGTGAAACTGATCAGCGCGACCGGTACCGAAACGATCAGCGCAATCTTCAGGCTCATAGACGAGCGGAGTTTGAGAAAAGCTCTAGTGAACACCGGGACAAAATCCTTTCGAAAAGAACCGGCTACGAACAGAATTTTTCCTGCAATCGGACGAATCGGGTAAGGCCGAGCAGGAGCCTATGCCTTGATCTTCTTCATCAACCACGCCATGTTTTTGCCCAGGGTCTTCATGGTCTGAACGCCTTCGGCGTCATTGTTCACCTCGCCCGGTTGGCGCCCGATGCCCAGGTTCCAGTAGCTCGATCCCGGGATGACCATCTCATTGATCGAAAAAAAATAATTAAGGGAATTAAAAACATGAATGCCGCCGGCCCGCCTGACCGCCACAACAGCCGCGCCCACTTTGCGCTTGTACAATCCGTCGTTCGCCCGCCCAACCATGCCGCACCGCTCAATAAGGGCCTTCATATTCGCGGTCACATCAGCAAAGTAAGTCGGCGAACCCAGAATGATGCCGTCCGCCTCGATCATCTTCTGTATACATTCATTGATGACGTCTTTCTCAACATTGCAGCGCATGTTCTTCTTTTCAAAGCACTTAAAGCAGGCAATGCACCCCTGGACCGCTTTTCCCGCGAGCGGATAGACCTCCGCTTCGATTCCCTCCGCCTTCAGTTCATCAAGGACGAGGTTTAAAAGGATCGACGTGTTCCCGTCTTTTCGCGCGCTGCCGTTGAATGCTATGACCTTCATATCGTTACCTCCCCGCGTAATAAAAAATTTATAATACCCCTATCCGTAGGGCTTATAGTATCATATTCCCCCCCTTTTTTGGAAAAGGAATTTTTACCAGAAAGGAGGTCCCCTTCTCAAGAAACAACTTTACAACACGGCTCTGTGCTACTAAAATATGCATGAGGCAACAATGATCGAATTGAAAAATGTAAGCAGAACCTATCTGCACGGTGCGAGAGAGATCCGGGCTCTCCGGGACATTACTCTCGTCATCAAGGCCGGTGAGTTTCTCTCCGTCATGGGGGCGTCCGGATCGGGTAAAAGCACACTCCTGAACCTCATCGGCGGACTGGACCGGCCCACCCACGGCGAGGTGTACATCGATAACATGCCGCTCCACGGCATCTCCGATGACGAACTTACGCTGCTCCGCCGCAGGCGCGTGGGATTCATTTTCCAGTTTTTCAACCTCCTGCCCATCCTCACCGCCGCGGAAAACGTGGGACTCCCTCTCTTGCTCGAAGGCATTCCCTTCTCAAAAGTCAAACCCACGGCGGAAGCCCTGCTGCGGAAGGTCGGCCTCTCAGGCCGTACCGAACATCGTCCCGAGCAGCTCTCCGGCGGCGAGATGCAGCGTGTAGCAATCGCCCGGGCGCTGGTCACCAACCCCACCGTGCTGCTGGCGGACGAACCCACGGGAAACCTGGACTCGCATACGAGCACGGACATACTCAACCTGCTGAAAAGCCTTCATGCGGAGGGGCAGACCATCGTGATGGTGACCCATGACCCCAAAGCAGCCTCCTTCGGAACCCGCAGCATTATACTCAAAGACGGCTGCATTGCCGAGGACAGTGCCATATGCATATGACCGTTTTTGCGCAAAAGGCACAAAAAGGGCAGACTACATGACAGACAATTTTGCGAATTTAGCGCATCGTTGCGGCTAAACAAACACCAGTCTTCTGTTTTTAAGAGTATTCGGGTTATGATGAACCTGCTCAATTTACTCAAACATATCAGTATCAGGCGCATCCGGCTCCAGAAGGTTCACTCGGTCATGACCGTGTCAGGCATCTGTCTCGGGGTGGCCGCGATTATCTCAATAGGCATCGTGAACAAGAGCGTATTGCGTTCCTTCGAAGACACGATCAATCGCGTGACAGGACGTGCGGTGCTCCAGGTTACCGGAGCCGCGTCTGGCTTTCCCGAGAGCATGATCGAACGCGTGCAGAACGTTCCCGGCGTAGAGTACGCCGTCCCGGTGATCGACACCCAGGGAATCCTCGTGGGCGCCAAGGAACAATCGCTTATGATCCTGGGTGTCGACGTGCTTCAAGACAGCAACATCCGCGAATACAAGCTTTCGGACGAGAACGCCGACATACCAGACCCGCTCCTGTTCCTTGCGCGCCCCGACTCGATCCTCCTGACCCGAGAACTGGCTGACCGGGAAGGCATCAAACTCGACCAGACGATACAGGTCCAAACCGTGCGCGGCATTAGGACCTTCCGGGTGCGGGGGCTTCTGAATCCTGAAGGGCCGGCGAAAGTTGCCTCCGGCAACATTGCCGTCATGGACTATCCGGCAGCGCAAATGGCATTTGGCAAAGAAGGCCGCATCGACCGGATCGATGTAAGCCTTCTCAAAAACGAGGGTCTCGATGCCGTACGCGAGCGTATCCGGAAAGCACTCCCGGAAGGCTACAACGTGGTAACGCCGGAAGGCAGGACCAGGCAGATCGAATCCCTCGTCTCCCACTTCCAGAAAAATATCAACCTTATCAGTTTCATCGCCGTGTTCGTGGGGATGTATCTTATTTATAACGCCGTCTCCATATCCGTTGTCCAGCGAAGAAAAGAGATCGGAATCCTGCGCGCCCTCGGCACGACACGTGGTCAGATCATTGCGCTCTTCCTGAGTGAGACCTTCGTTATGTCCGTGTTCGGCTCCGGACTGGGCCTGTTCGTCGGCATCTTCTTTGCCCGGTCGGCGCTCGGGACGGTGGGCCAGTCAGTATCGGAGCTGTATGTCAGAACATCGGTCGGCGGCATAGTGGTGTCGTGGACCGATCTTGCACGCGGTTTTCTGGCCGGCATCGCCGCAAGCCTTGCCGCCGCGCTCTTCCCGGCGCTGACGAGCACGCGCATTACGCCGATTTCGGCCATTCGCTCCGTTCCCTATTCGGAAGAAGGATTTCTTTCCGGAAGAAGGCTGAAGATCGCTTCAGTGTCGCTCATGTCCCTGTCGATCATACTCCTGGCGTTCTTTCAACTCTCCGGCGAGTCGGCGCTTTTCCATACCACAGCGACCATGTTTGCGGCCTCCATTTCGCTGCTCCTCGGCATGTCCCTTGCCATGCCGTCGGTTCTGCAGGGGTTTCTTGCCGTCTTTCGAAGGATCATCGCGCCTCATCTGGGCGCGGCGGGGAGACTCGCGGGCCTGAACCTCGCAAAGAACATCACGCGAAACGCAGTGGCGGCGGCCGCCATCTTCTATGGCATCTCTGTGTTCGTCAGTTCCGCGGGCATCATCCACAGCACCAAACGTTCGGTCATGGATTGGATTGATTCCTACGTGCGGGGGGACATCATCATAACGTCCGGCCACCCCATCGCTACTACGGGTTCGCAGAATATCCCGATGCCAGCAGAGATGTGGAAAGATGTCGAGAATGTCCCCGGCGTCCTGTCCGCTGACCCCTTCCGGAAGATATACATCGATTATCACGGGAGGCGCATCCTTCTCCTCACGCTCGACATCACGCGGCGGCTCACCTATAGCCCCTTCAAGATAGTACGGGGGACACGAGAAGACATGGCGCGGCTGTTGCCGAATCAGGATTATATTGCGGTGAACGAAGCGCTCTCCGCCCAGGAACATCTCAAGCCGGGAGATACGCTGACACTGCCAACGCCGGAAGGTCTGGTGAACTTCAGGGTTGCCGTCATCAACGTCGACTACAGTTCCGACTCCGGATCGATCCTCATGGACGTTCACACCTATCGCCGGTATTGGAAGGAGTACCTCGCTGATTCCTTCTCCGTAAAAATCAAGCCAACCGCAAATGTCGAAACAGTCCGGGACGAAATCGCAAGACGATTCGGCAACGACCGAAAACTGTTCGTGCTCCCGGCCCGCGAGTTCAAGGATGAGATTCGAAAAGTCATCGACCGTGGATTTTCCGTGAACAACGCCGTCAATCTTATTACCCTCCTGATTGCCTGTCTCGGCATTGTGGTCACGCTGCTTGCGTCGGTGCTCGAGCGCACGCGGGAGATTGGCATCCTCCGCTCCATCGGCATGCTCCGGAGCCAGGTTTCGCGCGTAGTTGTTTTCGAATCCATGCTCCTCGGCCTGATCGGCGGAGCCCTCGGCATCTGCGCCGGCATGGCAATCGGCTGGATGAGTCTCGAGGGCTTTCTCCGCGGTGACTACGGCGCAAGCATGCAATACCACGTTGACTATTCTTCCCTTTTCTGGGCACTGGCACTTTCGACGCTGCTCGCAGCCCTGGCCGGCGTCTACCCCGCACGAAGAGCGGCAAAAACCAACATCGTGGAGGCACTTTCCTATGAATAACGAGTTCCTCGTTCAACGTTTAAAGTTCAGAATATGGACTCACTTCTTTGTCTGCGCGCTGTGCTCCGTCTTCTGTTTTCTTTCCTCTGTCTCATCATCCTTCGCCCTCTCCGGCCGCGAGGTGTATGAAAAGGTACATGAAGTGCGCTCCAGATCCCTCGACCGGAAGACCGAAGCGACGATGGTCCTTTTTGACAAAGGCGGGGGTAAACGAATGAGGACGCTCACCGAATACAGCAAGAAGGCCGACCCCGAAGCATACAAGGTGCTCGTTATTTTCAATTCACCTCCGGATTTGAAAAACGTCGGGTTCCTCATTCACGCGCATACCTTCGCGGAGCGCGATCTCTGGGCCTACTTCCCCGAATACAAGCGCGTCCGCCGCATCGCTACGAGCTCCCAGGACGACTCGTTTTTCGGATCGGATTTTTCTTATGACGACTTCGGCGGCCCGCCGAATCTGGACGACTACAAATTCAGTATCGAAAAAGAGGAAGTCATCGACGGCAAACCCTGCTACGTTATAGAAGTAACGCCAAAGATCCGCCGGAAATACACGAAATACATCGCCTGGGTGGCGAAAGACTGGTGGATTCATCTCAAGATTGAGTATTACCAGGACAATGACATCTACCGCTCCGGCGTTTTCAAGGACGTGAGAATCATCGACGCTATTCCCACGCCCTTCCGGATCGACATGGAAAACAAAAGGACCGGTCACCGGACGGAACTGACCATCGGCAACATCCAGTACCATACACATTTCAGCGATGATCTTTTCACGCAGCGCTCGCTTGAGCGGGCGGGAAGGTAGTTTTTTTTGATGAAATTATTTATTATTATGGTATGCTATTCCTGGTATTAGTATTGTTCATACAGGCTCTGATTATGAGCGGATACGGCGGTGCCGTTTCACCAGGATCTTACACTTCCCCCGTTTAACGGAAAGGGCGAGGCAGACGGATGAATTACATCGTGATTGCGGAGGATCTGAAATATCTTTTTGCAGAGAAGAAGACGTTCCTTGACCGCAGGGACATTATCGTACTCACTGCGGCAACGAACGACGAGGTGTTGAAAATCCACCGGGAGCACAAAGCTGACCTCATCATCACGCAGCTCGACATGCCCGGCATCCGGAGCGAAGAGCTCTTCAGCGCCATCAGGGAAAGCGAGGCATTGAAGCGGGTCTCAACCATCATTGTCTGCAGAGACACTCTCGCCCACCGGGAACGATCCAGGCAGTGCAGCGCCAACGCGGTTTTTCCCATGCCCGTTGACCCCACCCTCATCCACATCAAGGCCCAACAATTCCTTCATGTCGCGCCGAGAATGTCCTATCGGGCCGCGCTCGCCGTCGCGATTCAAGGTCGGTTCAAAAACAGGCCGCTACCGTTCTGGACGAAAGATATCAGTGCAAGCGGCATGCTCATCAAGGCTGAAGAACCGCTTGCCGTAGGCGACGGGATCTTTTTCTCCTTCTTTCTCCCCGATGGAACGCATGCAAGCGGCTATGGTGAAATCGCACGCGCCGTCCCGCTGGTAGAGGTCCCCGATGTCTTTCATTACGGGATCAGGTTCACCGATGTCGATCCGTCCGTCAAATCGTTAATCGAAGCTATCGTCAGAAAATACTGATTAGCGCTGCATTTGAAATGAAGGGGGCCTCACTTGTTCAAGCGGCGGATATCCTTCGTTTTCATCTGCTTCCTTCTTTCCAGCACTTCCCCTGCGCACGGCGATGATTCCCTCTCCTTCACAGGTAGCCTGACCGCACGCGGCGTGGAGCGGCAGGAGAGCGACAGCGTCAAGGAAGATCCGGACCTTGCCGGGCAGGTGAAACTCGACGCGATAAGTTCAACATGGCGCTTCCACTCCTGGCTGGAGGGAGGATGGGATGGAACCGTAAAATTGCCGCCGCGTGATCATTCGCTCATAAAAAATTTCGACGAAGTCTACCAGAGCAACTCACCTTACGTCGAGTTCAAAGAACTGTACATCACCCATTCATCAGACAATCTCGACGTCCGGGCCGGAATCCAGCGGTTTGCCTGGGGAAGGCTCGACGAGTTCCCCCCCAATGACCTTTTAAATCCCTGGGACTATACCCGCTTTCTCAGAAAGCCTCTTGAAGACCGGAAGATCGGCGTTCCCTCGCTCTCCGCAACACTGAACAGGGGAGACTGGATTACCGAAGCCGTCTGGGTACCCGTGCTCGTTCCCTACCGTTTGCCCATGCCAGATGAACGCTGGTACGGATCATCACTTGCTTCGACAATCATCCAGGCAGTCCCGAACACCGTGATCGTTCCTCAAGAACCCGATTTGCCCGGCCGGGAAATCAACAACAGCAACGTCGGCGTCCGAGTCAAACACTTGGGCGACATAGAATGGACGATAAACCTGTTCCATGGCTATGACCCGCACCCGGTGTTCAAAACAACAGTGCTTACGATTGTGCCGAGCGGAGGAACAATCGTTATCGACCCGGGATATATGCCCGACTTTCACAAAATAAGCGTCATCGGCATGGATGCCGCCGCGGTCAGTGGCGACCTGAGTATCAGGGCTGAAGCAGCATATGCGATCAACCGCTACCTCAATATCAGGCAGGAATTATGGGGGTATCCCAACATACTCGCACCGGGCACATACCCGTTGAATCCCATTGAGCAAGAACACGACACTTTGGACTACGGCATCGGTCTGGATTACCGGTTGTTCGAAGACGCCATGCTGACCGTGCAGGCCCAGCAGACCGTCATCATCGGCAATGTAGACTTACTGTATGAGAGGAAGGTTGAGACCCTCCTCTGGTCGAATGTCAAAATCACCTGGATGAACCAGAAAATCGAGACAAACCTGAACATTGCCTATAACCCCGAGCACGGGGACAACATGACGACGGTGAAAGCCGGATACGTATTCAACGATTCCTGGAAAGCCGGAGTGACGGCAATAACCCTGAACGGTCCAGCGCAATCGGTCTTCGGCAGGTATTCACGGAACGATCAGGCGGAAGCGGAAATCGTTTATGCGTGGTGATCGCATCCTTCCCTCACGTCTCCCTCGCACTCACAACCAAAGACTCTTGCTCTGTCATTGACATCCTATTGCCCTGAAGAGACGGGGTCTTCCCGCGCAGATGATAAGGGAGGATTTACTATGAGCTCTGTTTTATGAACTTTGACCTGTCTGCTGCGGCGGCTTATATCGAATGAGCCGCATGAAGTGATCGACAAATTGCGGGTTGAACGAGATGCCGCTTCCCTTGCGAAGAACGTCGACTATCCTTTCGATCGGGATCGATCCCTGGTAGGTGCGGCTACTTCTCATCGCATCGAATACATCGGCAATGGAGATCATCTGGCTCGTGACATTCGGGGTCCACCCCCCTTTTATCGTCGGATACCCGCTGCCATCAAACTTCCGATGGTGCTCCAGGGCCGCCAGGATTGCCAGCTTCGGGATATCATCGATGCCCATCAAGTACCGGGCTCCCTTGACCGTATGCGTCTCGATGATTTTCCGTTCCTCAGCCGTAAGTACCCCGGGCTTAGACAGGATTTCCACTGGCACAAAGATTTTGCCCACGTCATGGAGGAGCGAGGCGATCCCAATACTATGGAGATGCGCACCGCTGAAGCCCAGGCTTTCCGCCTGCGCCATGGTCAGGATGCAGACATTCGTTACGTGAGTAAAGGTATATTCGTGGACGGATTTCAACGTCGCCAGAAGACTCAACGGATTTACTTCCTGTCTGAACCCCTTGATGAATCCTTTCACCATGTCGTCGACACCGCGAACATCTATCTTCCGGTGTTTCTTAATCGCAAGATAGGTTTCTTTAAGCTCATCGATTTCCGCTGTCGTGAGGGCCTGCAGTTCCTGCAGACCTTCCTCAGCTGTGCCGGTGTTGCTGCCGCTTCCCGCTCCGGTGTTAGCGACGACCCTCAGTTCGACTTTGCCAAGTTTGATGCACTGGCTCGAACGCACCGAAGCGGCCTCCATCGAGGCCATATCCCTGATCAGCTCCTGTAACTCCGCTTTCTGAACCCCTTGAAAAAAGGAAATCCTTTCAACTGCTTTTGTTCGCAAGATCCGCGTAAAGTTGATCACGTAAGCGCTTCCCGCCTGAAGAGGGCGGTTGTCCGCAACCAGATCGTCGCCAATGAGCAGAAGGGTAATATCCGATTTGCTCTTCAGAAGCCCCTGGAGAAGATCATAGGCCTTGTCGAGGTACTGGGCCACCTGTGGATGGGTTGGAGAATAGAGCGTTGTATTCTTCACAGCGGCGGTGAGCTGGGAGATCACCTCAACCAAGTCGCTCTGCGTATAGAGTTCAACCATTCATATACCTTTTATCATCCGTACTATAAAACCTCGGCCTTCAGGCCGGGGAGGATGTCAATACTGCTCTTGCTCCGCATTGTTGCGCTCCATTAATTTTTTACAGCTCTTTCTGATGGTGTCATCGCCGGACCGCTCTCCTATCCGGAGGAGCCCTGTTATGCTCTCGACGGGATATCTGCCCAGAGATGCAAAAAGCTGCTGCTGCATTTTCAACCGGCGCCGAGGATAGAGAGTCCGCGCGCGAGCAAGCCTTTCAAGGTCGCCGATGGCCCGCGGATCTCCGATTTCACCGAGCGCCTTTATGATTTCCTCATTCACCGTATAATCCGCTTCAAAGAAAATGATCCGCTTGATGAGGGAAAGAAGATCGTCCACAGCCTCAGTCACGCGGAACTGGCCGGCGAGAAATACTGCCTGCGAAGCCACATCAGGGTCCTGAGAATGAATAGTTTCACGGAGAAGCTGCGGCGCCTCGGGATCTTTAAACTTGAGCAGTGTCGTCAGGACTTCAATCCTCACCTTTACATCCTGTTTATTCAGCAGGAATTTTATGGACGAAATAGCGGCAGGCGTCCCGGCCCAACGGATCAGCATCACCAAGTTCCGTACGTAATGGATCCGGGGATCGCTCAAGCGCCTGATGGCTTCGCGCACTGCATCCTGTCCGAACCGGCAGAGGAGATCGAAGAGGACCCGCCGGCCGCCCGGCGTTGTGTCGATTGCGTAGAGATCCATCAGCCCGGGGATCATTGCCGGTCCGAGCGCGTAGAGGAAGTTCGAGGCTTCCCGTCCCTTTGTACTCGCCCATCCGTCAAATGCCTGGCGTGACTGGTCCATAAACCACGGATCGCTGAATATTTTCAAATAGTCGGCCGCCATGGCTCGGAGGTTCTCCGTCGGTTTTTCCCTCACCTGTTTGCGAATCGTCTCAAGAATGTCGAGCAGAAGGACAAAATTGCCGGTTTTCAGAAACTCGGGCACAAGCGTGACCAGTTTGCGCCCAAATTCACGGTAATCCTCCTCATCAAGATTTTCTTCCATAAAGGCAATGAGCGCCCGGCCTATCTGGAAATCGAGATGATCCTCTTCGAGGGTTTTCGCATATTCGTCCACGGGGATCCGTTCAGCCAAGACGCCAGAGGCTTCCGACAAACGTTTGAGTGTTGCTTGGTAATCGTCGGATACATACTCCTCATATTTTTCGCGATCAAATAGTTTTTCCATGTGCTCAGGCAGAATTGAGGATGCGAGGTCTCTCTCCCCCGCTCCCTCCTTTCCTCGTTCGCCGAGTGGTGAAGACTGCACGCTCTGGGCTTGCGCCCGCGTCAGCTTGCCAAGCAGTCCTGTCAGGGTCGGTGATATTTCCTTCCCTTCGGCGCTCGCCTGGTTCAACATGTCGATCACGATATCATCGGGAAAACCGCCCAAAAGGTCTTCCGCACCCATAGCTTTCGTATGGGTGGAGATGCGTCGGAAGGCGACGGAAAGAAACTGTTTACGGAGTTCGGGATGCAGATCTTTCAACAGCATATTGAGGTTCGACAGGGTTTTCGACTGCTCCTGCGAAAGCTGCTTCTTCTCGGCCGCCACGCGCAAATGCTCGGAAATGATCTGGTCATAACTCTGGAGTGCAACGTTGGAATCGAGCCTGAGCTCGTTCAGAAGGCGTGCAAGTTCGGCGGGGTCGATTTGCTCCGTTTCCTTTAAAGACACACCCTCCCCTGATGTGGCAAGCCTGCCTGCCGTAAGGTGCGTGACGAACTCCTGCCACAGATCGTGGCCGGCTTTGGGTTTGGCGCCCGTCTCGCCGGTACCGGTACCAGTACCGGTACCCGAACCTCCCTTGCCCTGCGACTTGAATATTTCCTGCTCTTCCGTTATATAAAAGCTCCCGTAGTCGATGGCTTGAATCCTGACATGGGAAATGCCTGACTCACCCATGACTTTGCTGATCCCACCGGCGGCTACGATGTCCTCGGGCTTCGTCGTGATGATTCGGTGAAACTCTATAAGTTCATTCTTTTCCAGGCCGCGGATAAAGGTAACCGATGCAATTGACTGCTGGTTCAAGGAGAGCGCAAAATCGCGGTATACGGGATTTTTCCGATCGAGGTAGTCCTGACCCACGAGGAGTGTGTCCTTGGCAACGCCAAAAGTCATTTCAGCGCGGATTTCAAGCAGCTTTTGAAGAATCTCGTAGGCCCGATCAATACTTTTCGTGATCTGAATATGGCCGGGAGGATAAATCCCCACATTCTTTCGCGAGATGTTCAGTTCAATTACGGCTTCGGACAACAGGCGTGTGTCAAGGGGGATTTCCTTTTCGATCTGTAGAGAAGGCGGCGCAGGAGCATTTATATTGTCCTGTTGGTCGGACATAGAAATATATTATATACATTTTTACCAATTTTTCCAGCGGAATCGGATATTTCTTGTATTTCCGTTTTTTTCAATCTTCTTCATCTAATCTGACGCTTTGCTATGCTCCCGGTTCTCTATCCATGATTCCAGGTGTGTCTCTCGACAACCCGTCTCTTGGGTATTCCGCTCCAAATCAGGCAACGATTCCGGTGCAATTCAGGCACCCATTCCGCTGCAAAGCAGGCAGCCAT
>Ga0209415_10003160_pt1 | contig 30642 bp, 24 predicted proteins | sample PeaSoiSIISIP2007_FD_187696 | JGI IMG/M metagenome (GOLD analysis project Ga0209415, IMG submission 187696) | Peat soil microbial communities from Weissenstadt, Germany - SII-SIP-2007 (SPAdes) (version 2) | ecosystem: Environmental > Terrestrial > Soil > Wetlands > Peat | place: Germany... | reverse complement strand
GGCTTGCCGGTCGCCCGCGCGTAGCCGTCCGCCATGGCGACCACGGCGCCCTCGTGCACGCCCTTGATGACCTGGATGCTGGGCTCGTCGACCAGGGCGTCGAAGATCGGGTAGTCGCCGGTCGACGGGTTGAAGAACACGTATTTGACGCCCGCGGCCTTGAGCTGCGCCACGAACAACGCGCCGCCGGTGCCCTGCACGTCGCGCACCGCCGCGGCCGTCGCGCCCGCCGCCGGGCTGAGCGATTGCGCCATGGCGTTGGCGGCGACCGTGCTCATGCCGAGCGCGCTCAAGCCCGTCATCAGCTGCCGGCGGGACATCCCATCGTCGAGATACTGCTTGATCAGCTCTTTCATGGAATTCTCCTCCGCAAGGCCGGTCAATTTGTGTGAGTATAGCGCGGAATAGGTTGGGTGGGCAAAGGCGGCCCGAGTCGGCGCACTTATCGCGTCCGCAATCCCGCCTTTGCCCACGCCGTCCGCCCTCCCGGTTCTACCGCGTGGGCAACGGCGAAGGTGCCGTTGCCCTCCCTACGATTCCTTCGGCGCCGGCACGCCGGTGATCCGAATGCCAGAGCCGGAGCTCTTGTACCTCATGTTGATCGCGATCAGCACCGAGGTCAGCGCCTCGGCGGCGGCGGAATTGGCGATCGGGCCGGCGTGATAGGCGGTAAGCCCGATGTCGGCGGCGAGGCCGATCACGGTTTCGCGCGCCGCCACGTCGTCGCCGCACACCAGCACGTCGCAGTCGACGGCGTGATCGAGATCGCGCAGGCGATGCGCCGATACGTTCTGGAATGCGGAGACGACGCGCACCTCCAATCCCAGCAGCGCCTGGATCGCGGCGACAGCCGACCCCCCGGACGGCAGTTGCACTCGCGCCGCCTTGGGCGGCACCAGGGGCACCGTGGTGTCGATGAGGATCTTGCCGCGCAGGGCCTCGCGCACCTCCTCGACCGTGGTGCGCTGTGCCGCGTAGGGTACCGTCAGCATCACGATCTCGGCCGCACGCGCGGCCGCCTTGTTGGCGGCGCCGGAGATGGCGTCACGACCAAGCACGCCGTTCATCTCGCTGGCGGCGGCGGTTGCGCGCGCGCCGTCGCGCGATCCCACGATGACCCGATGCCCGGCCTTGCCGAGGCGCAGCGCGAGGCCGCTGCCTTCCTGCCCGGTGCCGCCCAGGATCGCGATAGTGAGGGGTTGGTCGGTCATGGCACGGCTGCGATCCGCACCGACGCGGCGCTCCGCCGCTTCGCCGGCGTCTGCACGACCGGCGCGAGCGTGCCTGCGCCGCGTGACGCCCGCTGTCGTTCGGCCGGCACGGTCCCGTAAAGCGTGGTGCGCTGCGCCGCCCGCCGTCCGGTCGCGGCGATCAGGGCCTCCATTTCCTTCGGCGGCAATTCCTCCCCGTGGGCGGCGCCGGCCGCGCGCGAAATGCTTTCATTCATCAGGGTGCCGCCGAGATCGTCGCAGCCCGCCTGCAGGCAGGCGCGCGCGCCGTCGCGCCCCATCTTCACCCAAGACGCCTGGATGTGGGGAATGAGCGGATGGAGCGCGAGCCGGGCCACCGCGTGCATCAGCACGGCTTCGCGCAACGTCGGCCCGCGCCGCGCCCCGCCCCTGTGATAAATCGGCGCCTCCATGTGCACGAACGGCAACGGCACGAACTCGGTGAAGCCGCCGCTGCGCTCCTGCAGGTCGCGTAACGCGCCGAGATGGCGTGCCCAGTGCGCGAGCCCTTCCATATGGCCGAACATGATGGTGGCGGTGGTGCGCAATCCGACCCGATGAGCGGTCTCGATCACCTCGAGCCAAGCGGCGGTTGCGAGCTTGTCCGGGCAGATCACGGCGCGCACGTCATCGTCGAGGATTTCCGCCGCCGTCCCGGGCAGCGTGCCGAGGCCGGCGTCGCGCAGCTTTTCGAGAAACCGCCGCACCGGAATGCCGAGCGTCGATGCGCCGTGGTGCACCTCGAGGGCTGAGAACGCATGGACGTGCATCGCCGGCACCGCGGATTTCACGGTGCGCAGGATCGCGAGGTAGGTGTCGCCGGTGTATTCCGGATGAATGCCGCCCTGCAGGCATACCTCGGTGGCGCCCCGCGCCCACGCCTCTTCGACCCGCCGGGCGATCTCGCCGTGATCGAGATCATAGGCGGCGCCGCGCAGGTGCGCCGCCGCCTTGCCCTTGGAGAAGGCACAGAACGCACAGCGATAGGAGCATACGTTGGTGTAGTTGATGTTGCGGTTCACCACATAGGTGACGGTATCGCCGACCGCGGCCGCGCGCAGGCGATCGGCGGCGGCGCAGACATGATCGTAATCCGCCCCGCGCGCCGCGAACAGCGCGACGATGTCGGGCTCGGCGAGCGCCGCGCCGCTCTCGGCGCGCGCCAGGATGCGGTCGAGAGCGGGTGCGCGCGTGGTGACCGGAGCTCTTGGCAGCGCCGTGCGTGGCGCCGCGGTCTGTCCGGGCGACCACGCGTCGCCGCGGGCAAAGCCTTGCGCGTCGCTCGCACGCAGCACCGCAGTGCGCATGGCGGGATCTAGCCACTCGCTTTCCCTCCCCGTCTTCGGGGAGGGTAGGGTGGGGTCTCTCAGCCCGCACCGCGCTTGTGGAAGCACCCCACCCAGCCCTCCCCGAAGACGGGGAGGGCGAAGCAGATACTGCGGATAAACCGGCAGCCGCTGCACCAGCACGCGCCCGGATGCCGCAAGCCCGGATGCGAGTGCGTCCACATGCGGCCACGGCGCTTCGGGATTGACGAAGTCCGGCGTCACCGGGGAAATGCCGCCCCAGTCGTTGATGCCGGCATCGATCGCCTGATGGAGCAGCTTCGGTGCGAGGTTCGGCGGCGTCTGCAGGTTCATGGCGCCGCCAAGCACGATGCGGGCGACCGCGAGCGTCCACAGCAATTCGTCGTTCGAAGCGTCGGCGCTCTTCGCCATGCGGGTGCCCGGCTTGGCGCGGAACGGCTGGATGATGACCTCCTGGATGTGGCCGTGGGTTGCGTGCAAGTCGCGCAGCGCCAGCAGCGCCTCGATGCGCTCGCGCCGGGTTTCCCCGATGCCGATCAGGAGCCCGGTGGTGAACGGGATCGCAAGTTCGCCCGCTGCCGCGATGGTGGCGAGCCGTACCGCCGGAACCTTGTCGGGCGAGCCGAAATGGACGCCGCCGCGCGCCGCCAACCGGTCGGACGCGGTCTCCAGCATCAGCCCCATGGAGGCCGACACCGGCCGCAGCCTCGCCATGTCGTCGCGGCTCATCACGCCGGGATTGAGATGCGGCAGCAGCCCGGTCTCCCGCAGCACCAGCGCCGCCGTGGCGTGCAGATAATCGAGCGTCGACGCAAAGCCGAGCATGTGCAGCGTCGCGCGCGCTGCCGGGTAGCGCAGCTCCGGCTTGTCGCCCAGCGTGAACAGCGCCTCCGCGCAGCCCGCCGCGGCGCCGGCGCGCGCCACTTCCAGCACGTCGTCCGGCGACATGTAGACGGCAGCGCCGCGGCGCGGCGGCTGCGCGAAGGTGCAGTAGTGGCAAACGTCGCGGCACAGATGGGTGAGCGGGATGAATACTTTGCGCGAGTACGTCATGAGCACGCCGTGATGCGCGTCGCGCCGGCGCGCGGCCTCACGCATCAGGGCAGGCGTGTCGCACGCATCGGCAAGCGCGAGCGCGTCGGCGGCGGAAATCACGGAGGCGTCGATCGCGTCGATCATGGAGCCATTCTCGCCGGTTTCGGGGCGCCTTGGAACCCGCACGCGCGGGGCGCTCGTATGCCCGGATAATGGCGGAAGAGAGTGTCCGCCGACAGCATTGATATCACTCATCCTATAGCGGCGATTTCGCCGTACCCACGTTTCTACCTACTCACCGCCTCCCCTGAGGGGGCGGCCGAATTTGGCGAGTCGATTGGTCGCGAGGTGCGGCTTTTATCCGAATTAGTCGCTGAAGCATCTGCGGCTCGTCCCGCATGAGGCATCGCAAATCGCATTACAGGCGGATTTGGGCAACGGTCGTTTCAGGGTCGCAAGTTGCCAGCTGGTGCCGGACACCGTTTGGCGAAATGGGCCGGCGCCTGGCGCGCGGAGCGGCCATGAGCATCGCAAGCTCAAGTGCCGCCGCGGGCGGCTTATCCGTCGTGTGCGGCCGGATTGGTCCCGGTTCGGGCCTGCCTCAGTCTCGCGAGGAATGCCGCGAGGTCGCTCGCAGAGAACAAGGTCTTCAGTGAGCCGGTCTTCGCAACCGTGACCCACGTTTTGCAGCCGCGGAACTTGCCAAGCCGGCGCAACAACGACGCTACCATGACGATCCTAATGTCGGTGTTAGAGAGGTCACGATGAGCGCAGTGATGCCGACTCACCCATAGCGATCGGGGGAGGAGCGGAGTCCATCTTGGTGACGCCCAATGGGAAGACCGTCTATGTTCCCAACGGCGGCGAACCGTTCGCCCTGGTCGTCACCCCCAACGGCAGAACCGTCTACGTGGGCAACACCACGTCGGCCTCGGTGACGCCAATTCGCGTCTCAACTAACAGCCCACTGCCCAACATCCCGGTTGGCAACGGGCCTTTCCGCGTGGTGATCACACCCGATGGTAGGACCGTCTACACCGTAAATGGGACCGACAACACCCGTCACGCCGATCCGGGTGTCGACCCACACTGCCGGGCCGGCCATTCCGGTCGGGGGGTTCCCCAACTCCGCCGCCATCATTCCCAACGGCAAGACGCTCTATGTCGGCAACCTCAACGATGCCACTGTGACGCCGATCCACGTGCCTACCAACACAGCAGGGCCGCCGATTCCAGTCGGCAATCGACCCGTTGCCATCGTCGTCACCCCGAATGGCAGGATAGTCTACGTCTCCAACCAAGGCGACGACCCGTGACGCCCATCCGCGTCGCCACCAACACGGCTCTACCCGCAATACCCGTAGGCCATCAGCCCTTCGACATGGCCGTCACGCCCAATGGACGCACGCTCTACGTCCAACACTGGCGGCAACAGCGTGACTCCGATCCGGGTGGCAACCAACACCGCGGGCCCCCCCATTCCAGTCCCGCACCAACCGTTCACCCTCGCCATCACGCCAAACAGCAGACGCTCTACGTGACCGGAGGCGCGAATCTGCTCACTCCCATCCGCACCTCTACCAACGATCCTGGGGCCCCGATCGTCGTCGGGGTGTCGACCAGCGCCATCGGCTTCGCCGTTGTTGGATGATTGCGCGGTGACCGCGGCGGCGGTCTGTTCTGATGCGAGAAAAAGAAGCTTTTCAATCGCATTTGGGGCGAAAATCTCACCAGCTACGGTGGGCGCCCTGATCACGCCAGCGCCGCTTTCCCGCTTCCGCCGCCGCTCGGCGTCGGCCCCAAAATAGCCGCTCGTTGAACTCCGCTCATTTATTCGCTGGTAGCCATCCGAAGCTGGCACGCTTTGGCATGGGCGTCGCCCTCAACAGCGCGGGGCTGGCATCGGGCAACTTTTGCTGGGCCAATTCTGCCGTGAACGCGGCGACCCTTTGTTCGGCCTCAGCGAGCGTGGCCGCTGTGCCGCGGACTTGCGCAATGAGTTCGTTTAAGGCGCCGCTGTCCATTCTAATCCCCTTGCCCAGTCGCCACTCGATGACCCCGAAAATTGCATAGCGCAGCAAAAGTAAATCAGATGTTAACCTTCAAGACCGCGGAAAGGCATCAGTCCGTTCACAAAGGAGCCAACAGTATTCAAGGCGAAACCGGCTCGTAAGATCACTAGGGCTCGCCCGGTAAAGGCTGCCAAAGACGCGGTCTCGTAGCCCGAAAACATCGACGGAGTATGACGGCCGCCGCAACGGGTCATCAAGAGCCCCCCAACTCCTGCAACCGCCGCGGCGCTTGCTCCGTTAGCTGACGCGAGCGAGGCGTGGGCGATCGGCCGGCGGCCGCGTCCACCCCGGCGACAGGTGCTCCCCAAAAGCCAACCGCAATCGCGGGCACGGGGAGCACCGGGCCACAAGCCGCCGTCGCGGCCCCGGCGGAGCGGTGGAGCTCCGACCTAGGGTTATCAATTGTCCCGGTGGGGCATGCAGGTACGCGCCGGCCACAAGGCATTGTGTCTTGAGGCTCTACCGCCGGGGCTGAGGAGCATTTCCGACGCCTTGTGGGCATGCTGACGAGCCGTGCCTCGAAGTTCGCCCAGATGCAAGGCATGCGGATTCGGCTGATCTGTGCCGGTCTTGGCCGCGGGCTGTTGGGCTGCGGTCGACAACGTGAACCTGATATTGCCCGCGGCCAACGACGTCGCACCGAGCTAGACCCCGCGGCCAAGATTGTCATTCTGCGACCTCGTGGCCATGCCGCGCCAAACCGCACTCCGCAGCTCGGCCGCCCCCTCGCCGATGGCTGCGATTCGGCCACCTCACGGAACGGGATGCAACAGTGAGTGGCCGGTCATCTCGATCGGTTTCGGCAGATCCATAAGGTTCAGCAATGTCGGCGCGATATCCGCCAGCCGTCCTTGCGCCAGCGATGCCCCGCCGCAAATCAGCAGCACAGGTACTGGATTCGTAGTGTGCGAAGTATGCGGGCCGCCAGTGTCGGGATCCCGCATCATTTCGCAATTGCCGTGGTCGGCGGTAATAAGCAACGCACCGTCAACCTCACTGATCGCCTGTGCGAGCTGACCAAGGCCCGCGTCGACCGCCTCGACAGCCTCGATGGCTGCAGGCAACTTGCCAGTGTGGCCGACCATGTCCGGATTGGCGTAGTTCAGCACGATTAGGTCATACTTGCCGGAGGCGATCGCGCCCACCGCCTTTTTGGTCAATTCAGGAGCCGACATCTCGGGTTTGAGGTCGTAGGTTGCAATCTTGGGAGACGGAACCATGATGCGGTCCTCGCCTGGATACTGGGTTTCTTCGCCACCATTCAGGAAGTAGGTCACATGCGCATATTTCTCCGTCTCAGCCATGCGCAATTGGGTGCGGCCTGCGTCGGACACCACCTGACCCAGAACGTTCCTAATGTCCTGAGGCAGGAAAATCGCTTCCATGAAAGCGCTCAATTGTTGGCTGTACTGCGTCATGCCAACCGCTGCGGCGTAGCGTACAGTTCGTTGGCGTGCGAAGCCCGAAAAGGCGGGATCGACCAGAGCGGCAAGAATTTCGCGCACCCGGTCGGCACGAAAGTTGAAACAAAGCACGCCGTCTCCGTTCCGGGTGCCGCGAAAGTCGCCGACGACTGCAGGCAACACGAACTCGTCGCTGATATCATGCGCATAGGCACCAGCAATTACGGCGTCGGCATTTGGAAAGCGCGTCGCTTCCGCTTCAACAATTGCGTTGTAGGCTTTGGCGACACGCTCCCAGCGGTGGTCGCGATCCATCGCGTAATAGCGACCGCAAACCGTTGCTATCGGAACGGACGGTGGAAGCGCTGCATTCAGGAGCTTGATGTCATCCTTGGCGGATCGCGGCGGTGTGTCTCGGCCATCAGTAAAGGCGTGCACGACGGTGCGTATGCCGGATTGCGAGAGCATTGTCGCGACCGCAGCGGCATGTTCCTGATGGGAATGCACGCCGCCTGGTGAAACCAAGCCTAAAAGATGGCAGGTACCCCCAGTCTGACGCAGACGCGTGATGAGGCCGATGATGGCGGGCGCCGTCTTAATCCGATCACCTGCTATCGCGTCGTTGATGCGCCGCAAGTCCTGCACGACGACGCGCCCGGCGCCAATGTTCAGATGTCCGACTTCGGAATTTCCCATCTGACCTGGAGGCAAGCCGACATCCTTGCCCGACGCCTGAAGGAGCGCATGCGGGTACGCGCTCCACAATCGGTCGAAGTTGGGCGTATGCGCCTGACGGACGGCATTGTCAGCTGAGCCCTCTCGCCAACCCCAGCCGTCCAGAACAACCAACATCACCGGCCGATGCTTTTGCATGTTCCAGACCTATTTCCCTATGCCTTTCGAGCGTGGCGACGCGGCTGATATGTGACGCAGGCGCAGAATACCGACAGTATCAGAGGTACTCTTTTCAATCTGTCGTTCTTCGGCTTGCGGTGGACTCGGATGTTGCGCCGAGCCGCAATCCTGTCCCATTGAGGAGTCCAACCGGCTGCGAGACAGGCCTGTGCGTACGGCAGAAGAAGGCGAGGGGCCTGATCAGCGTTGAAGCTGCGGCGCGCCTGAAAGTGCGAACGAACTCGACCACAAGGATTGGCGGCGAATTTGGCAGATCGGATGTGAAGTCATCCGCAAGCGAGGGGATGCACTCCCGGGGTTGCGAGGCCTCAGCTCTGCCTCGATTCGATCTTTCCATTGAGATAGTTCACGGCACCATCGAGCGTGAGGAGCTTCGTATAGTCGCGCTCCGGAATGTCGACACCGAGCCGGCGATGGACGGCGACGACGAAGTTGAGAAAATCCATGGAGTCGATATCCAGGGCCTCCCGCAGATCCGCCGCCGGATCGAGCTTCTGCAAGTCCATCTCGGGCGCGATATTCCCGAGCGTCTCCTGCAGGATGGTGCGAATATCGGTCTCATTCATAGCTTGTCTGGCTCCTGCAACAGCCTGCCGATTTCGGCCAGGAACAGCGCGCCTGCGTGACCGTCGCTGACCCGGTGGTCGGCCGACAGCGTGGTGGTGACGATCGAACGCGGCATGACGGCACCGTCGACGACCCACGGTCGCTCGACGACCTTGCCGAACCCGACGATCGCCACCTGGGGCGGATAGATGATGCCGTACAGCGCCGCGACGCCGCGTTCGCCGAGACTTGAGACCGTGATCGTTGAATCGGCGATCTCGGAACTGCGAATGCGCCCGGCTCGCATGCGCGCGACAAGGTCGCGCGTGCGGGTCATGAGCTGGTCGAGCGACAGCCGATCGGCGTCATGTAGTGCCGGCGCCGCCAAGCCGCCGCCCCGAATGGCGATCGCCATGCCGACGTGCACCGCAGCCGCCGGCTCATACCGGCCGTCGCGGTAGAATCCGTTGAAGGCGGCGAAACGGCGCGCCGCCAGGGCGACCGACTTGACCGTCAGAACGCCCATCAGCAGGCGTTGCTCGGGTGGCCGCGCTGCATTAGTGCTCGCCAACCATTGCTCGCATGCGGTGACATCGATCTGATGTTCGAGATAATAGTGCGGGATTTCCCGCTTCGATCGCGCCATGGCGGACGCGATGGCCGTCCGCATGGCATCGAGATCGAGTCCGATCGGCCGTTTCTTCTCAGCCGCAGTCGTGGTTGCTTCGAGGCTGCGCTCGACATCGGCGCGAATGACCGCGCCGGCGGGGCCGCTGCCGACGATCGCCGCAAGATCGACGCCGTGCTGCTGCGCGAAGAGCCGCGCCGCGGGCGAAACCCTATCGCGCCGCGGCGCGCCGGGTGCAATGGCCATCGGGGGTGGGTGCGGCAAGGCCGGTGCCGGTGCGGCTTGTGCCGGCGGCGGGACTGCGCCCGCGGGTCGCGCCTCGATCGGCACCGGTGACGGCGGCGCGACCGAGACCGCGCCGGCGTCCGATCCGGTTCGAATTCGCGCGAGCGGCGTGCCGACCGGAACTTTGACCTTCGTCTCCACCAGAAGCTGCTCGATTTGACCGGCTTCGAAGATCTCGATCTCGATGGCGCCCTTCTGGGTCTCGACGACGGCGACCACATCGCCTCGCTTGACCTGATCGCCGGGCTTGACCAGCCACTCCACCAGCGTGCCCGCTTCCATGTCGGCGCCGAGCGAGGGCATGCGGAAATCCACCATGGCGCGCCCTACGAGCGGCCCAGCGCAGCCTTGGCCGCTGCGACGATTCTCGGCGCCTGCGGGATCGCGGCGTTTTCGAGGTGACTGGGGTAAGGGATCGGCACTTCCTCGCTGCAGACGCGCCCGATCGGCGCGTCGAGCTCCCAGAATGCCTGTTCGACGATGCGCATGCCGATTTCCGCCGCCAGGCTGCCGCTGCGCCAGCCTTCATCGACAATCACGGCGCGGCGCGTCTTGGTCACCGATGTCATAATGGTGGCGTCGTCGAGCGGCCGCAAGCTGCGCAGGTCGATCACCTCGGCGTCGATCTTTTCAGCGGCGAGCATGGTGGCCGCCTCCATGGTCTTCCACAAGGAGCCGCCATAGGTGATGAGCGAGATGTCGCGCCCGGAACGACGCACCGCGGCCTTGTCGATGTCGACCGGACCGGCATCCGCCGCGATCTGCCCCGTCATGTTGTACAGCATGACGTTCTCGAAGATCAGCACCGGGTCAGGCTCCTGCAAGGCGGTCCACAGCATGCCGCGCGCATCCGCCAGCGTGGCCGGCGCCAGCACCTTGATCCCTGGGATATGTGCGTACCAGCCTTCCAGGCTGTGCGAATGCTGGGCGGCAAGCTGGCGGCCGGCGCCAGTCGCCATCCGGATCACCAGCGGCACGCCGAACTGGTTTCCGGACATGTGGCGCACCGTCGCCGCGGTATTGAGGATCTGGTCGAGCGCGAGCAGGCTGAAATTCACCGTCATCAGTTCGACGATGGGGCGCATGCCGGCCATGGCCGCCCCGATACCGGCACCCGTGAACCCGGATTCCGACAACGGCGTGTCGCGAATGCGCGCCGGCCCGAACTCCGCCAGGAGCCCCTTGCTGACCGCGTAGCAGCCGCCATAGCTGGCGACATCCTCGCCCATCAGGAACGTGCGGTCGTCGCGCCGCAACGCATCGCGGATCGCCTCGCGGACGGCGTCGCGGTAGGTGAGTTCGATGATTCCGGGCTGCGCTGTTGCTGTCATGGCGGATCGCAAGCTAAGCGGCTCTTTCTGCGTAAGTGAAGCGGGTAAGCTGCTCGACAGGTTCCCACGTTCCGGCCTCGGCGAAGGCAACGGCCGCGTCGACCTCGGCGGCGATCTCCGCATCGATCCGCGCGAGTTCGTCAGGATGGATCATATGGTTGGCTTCGAGCCAACCCTGGAAGCGCACGATCGGCTCCTTGTGCCGCCAGGCCTCGACCTCGGCCTTGTCGCGATAAAGTTGCGCGTCGAACATCGAATGGGCGCGCAACCGATAGGTCCGGCATTCGAGAAAATATGGCGCGCCGGTCTCGCGCACGGCATGAACCGCACGCCGGGCCGCGGCTTCGATGGCGACGACGTCCATGCCGTCAACCGCCTCGGAGGCGATGCGGTAGCACGCTGCCTTGCGCTCGATGTCGGTCTCGGATTCCGAGATGGCCAGCGCGGTTCCCATGCCGTAGAGATTGTTCTCGCACACGAACAATACCGGTAATTTCCACAGCGCGGCCAGATTCAGGCTCTCGTGGAATTCGCCTTCGGCGACCGCGCCGTCGCCGAAGAAGCAGACCGTGACGGCATCATTGCCCCGCATATGGTCGGCAAGCGCCAATCCGACCGAAAGCGGCAACCCGCCGCCGACGATGGCATTGCCCCCGTAGAAATTGGTCGACCGGTCGAACAAGTGCATGGAACCACCGCGCCCATGACTGCAGCCTTCCTGCTTGCCGTACATCTCGGCGAGCACCGTCGTCATCGGCACGCCGCGGACCAGCGCGTGGCCGTGCTCGCGGTAGGTCGCCACGATCCGGTCGCGTGGCATCAGCACCGGAATGACGCCGACCGCAACTGCCTCCTCGCCGTCATAGAGATGCATGAACCCCCTGATCTTCTCTTGGGTGTAGAGCTCGGCGCATTTGTCCTCGAACCGGCGAATGCGGATCATCTGCTTGAGAAGTTCCAGCGCGTGGGGCCGGGACAGTCGCGGCTTGTCAAGGTTCGTGCTCATCGTTCCTCGCTTTCGAGCGTCGAAATATCGCCCTCGGGAAGGCCGAGCTCGCGCGCCTTGAGCAGGCGGCGCATGATCTTGCCGCTCCGCGTTTTCGGCAGGTTCTGACGGAAGGCAATCTCCTTCGGCGCAATGGCGGGACCCAACCGCTGGCGCGCGTGGCCGAGCAGTTCCTTGCGCAGCGCCTCGCTCTGCTCCACGCCGCTCTTGAGAGCGACGAAAGCCTTCACCACCTCGCCGGCGGTCGGCTCGGGAAGCCCGATCACGCCCACCTCGGCGACGGCCGGATGCTCCATTAATGCGCTTTCCACCTCGAACGGACCGATGAGATGGCCGGCGCTCTTGATGACGTCGTCGGCGCGGCCGACGAACCAGTAGTAGCCCTCGGCATCCCGCATCGCGAGGTCGCCGGTGAGATACCAGCCGCCAACGAAGCATTTGCGATAGCGTTCGTCTTCGTTGAGATAAGCGCGCATCATCGACGGCCAGCCGGGGCGCAGGGCGAGCTCGCCCGTGGCCATGGGTGCCGTGATCTCGCGTATGCTGCCGCCATCGGCACGCTCGACGATGCCGGCAATGACGCCCGGCAGCGGGCGGCCCATCGATCCCGGCTTCACGTCCATTGACCGGTAGTTGGCGATCATGATGCCGCCGGTTTCAGTCTGCCACCAATTGTCATGGAACGGGAGCCCGAAGGCCTCGACGCCCCACACCACGGCTTCGGGATTGAGCGGCTCACCGACGCTGGCGATGAACCGCAGCTTCGACAGCTCGAATTGCTTGCCGAGGTCCGCGCCGACCTTCATGAGCATGCGAATCGCAGTCGGCGCGGTGTACCAGACCGTGACCCGCTGCTCCTGCAGGATGCGGTACCAGCGTTCGGCGTCGAACTCGGCCTGATCGACGATCATCGTCGCGCCGTTGGTGAGCGGGGAGATGATGCCGTAGGACGTGCCAGTGACCCAACCGGGGTCCGCGGTGCACCAGAAGACATCGTCGGGGTGCAGGTCGAGCGCGAGGCAGCCGGTGATATGATGAGCGACGACGGCCTCGTGGACGTGCACGGCGCCCTTCGGCCGGCCGGTGGTGCCGCTGGTGAAGTGCAGCAGGGCCATGTCCTCGGGGTCGGTGCGCACCGTCTCGAACGACTCCGAAGCGGCCGCCATGGCGGCCGCCAGATCGGTCGTGCCGGCCGGCGGGGCGGCCGAGCATTCGGTCAGCAGGACGTGCTCGAGGCTCGCGAGTTCCCGACGCCAGGGCTCGATCTTGCGCCGGTAGAAGGCCTCCGACGTAACCAGCACCTTGGCGCTGCCGATGGCCATGCGCGCCTTGATCGGTTCCGGGCCGAAGGCCGAGAACAGCGGCGAGAACACGCTGCCGTTCTTCAATGTACCGAGCGCCGCGAGGTAGAGCTCGGGGACGCGGCCGAGCAGGGAGAACACGCGATCCCCCTTGCCGACCTTGCGCTGCGCGAGAACATTGGCGAACCGGTTCGCTGCGGCGCCCAGCGTCGCATAGGTGAAGTCGCGGATGCGATCGTCGCGCCCGATCCAGCGCAGCGCGATCTTATCGCCCCGGCCGGCGGCGAGATGCCGGTCGACAGCGGCATACGCGATGTTGAGTCCGCCGCCTGGCCGTCCGTCGAGCAGGCTGCGCGCTTGCGCCCAGGAGAACGTCGCGGCGAATTCCTCGTAATTCGGAAGGTTGGCGCCAGCGCGGTCCTCAGGACGCTTTCGGATTCGATCCCATTCCATGCAGAGCTTTCGAAACTGAAGTTGCGGATGAAAGGTAGAAGCCGAGAAAGGACTCAACACGGGTCAGCGCTCGTGAGGGCACTCATCACATTTGAAAGGCAAGATAGGATGTTTCACAAGTTGCTCATTGATATGAGTCAACGAGCATATGTCCTGTCGAGTCGGCACGGCCGCCCGCTCGAAGTCAAGCCGCGGAACGCGGTAGCGGTGCCTTGCCGTTTGACGACTGGAGGTCAAAAAATTCGCCGTTTGCCAACCTTCCGTTGACGTGTATCAACGTCGCCCGACCGAGGTCCAGCATGTTGCTCGCATGGTTGAAGTGGCGGCAGAAGCGACCAAGCACGCAGTGGGCAGTCCCGCCCAGCGGGAGCGCGAGATTCTCAGTATCGTCGAGGGGCTCGTGCGCGACCTGCATGCCGCGCCAGTCGGCGTGGTCGTCGTCACGCCTGCCAGCCGGCTCGACCGCGATCTCGGCATCGACAGTATTGGCCGTACCGAACTGATGCTGCGCATTGAGCGCCTGCTGCACCTCAAGCTGCCGGCCAGTGTGCTGGCCGAAACCGAAACCGTAGGTGACTTGCTGGAGTCGATCCAACGCGCCGGCGCTCCGGCCACCCCGGATCATGCGATCACCGCACCGTCGTCATTGCCATCGGTGACCGCGCCCGACCAGGCGCGGACCCTGGTAGAGGCGCTGGAATGGCATGCGGCGCGGCATCCCGATCGCGTCCATCTAACGCTGCTGGACGACGAGGGGGCGGTCGAGCGGACGTTGACCTATGCCGAGCTGAGGGAGGCGGCGCGCCACGTCGCGGCTGGGCTGATGGCGCGGGATATCGAGCCCGGCGATCGCATCGCGCTGATGCTACCCACCGGCATCGATTTTTTCGCCGGTTTTTTCGGCGCCCTCTATGCCGGCGCCATTCCAGTGCCGATCTATCCGCCGGCGCGGCTGGAGCAGATCGAAGAGCATATGCAGCGGCAGGCCGGTATCCTGCGCAATGCCGGCGCGCGCATTCTGCTCACGGTGCCGCAGGCGCTGACCGTAGCGTCGCTGTTGCGCGGTCCGGTCGAGACCCTGGAGGCCGTCGAAACCGTCGCGCGCCTGAGCAGCACCGCCTCCACCATGCTCCGGCCCCTGCGGGACGCCAACGCAACCGCATTCATCCAGTACACATCCGGCAGCACCGGCGATCCGAAGGGTGTCGTGCTCAGCCATGGCAATCTGCTGGCAAACATCCGCGCCCTCGGCACCGCCTTGCGCGCCACCTCGAACGACGTGTTCGTCAGCTGGCTACCGCTCTACCACGATCTCGGTCTGATCGGCGGCTGGTTCGGCTCCCTGTATTTCGGCGCCGCGTTTTACGTGATGTCGCCGCTCAGCTTCCTGGCGCGTCCGGAGAACTGGTTGTGGGCCATTCATCGGTTCCGCGGCACGCTGACGGCGGCGCCCAATTTTGCCTTCGAACTGTGCATCAACAAGATCGACGACGCCGATATCGCCGGCCTCGACCTCGGATGCTTGCGGGCGGTGGCGAACGGCGCCGAACCCGTCAGCGTGCCGACGTTGCGCAGGTTCGTGGGCCGGTTCGAACGCTATGGCTTCAAGCCGGAGGCGATGATGCCGGCGTTCGGCTTGGCAGAAAACACAGTTGCGCTCACCATTCCACCACTTGGGCGGGGCCCGCTGATCGACCGGGTCAAGCGGGAGGCGCTGGGCCGAAAGGGAATCGCCGAGCCGGCGGCGGCGAACGATGCGAACGCACTGGAAATCGTGTCCTGTGGCCGGCCGCTGCCGAGCCATGACGTCCGCATCGTGGACGATCTCGGCCAGGAGGCGGCCGAGCGTCACGAGGGCCGGCTCGAATTCCGCGGCCCTTCGGCGACTTCGGGCTATTTTGGCAACGCCGCCAAGACCCGGGAGCTGTTCCACGACGGATGGCTCGACACCGGCGATCTCGCATACATGGCCGTCGGCGAGATCTTCGTGACCGGCCGGGTCAAGGACATCATCATTCGCGGCGGTCAGCACGTCTACCCGCAGGAGATCGAGGATGCCGTCTCCGCAATTCCCGGCGTGATCAAGAACGGCGTTGCAGCATTCGGCGTCGCTGACGCCGCCGTCGGCACCGAACGCACGATCGTCATAGCCGAAACCGCGGAAACCGATCCGCACCGGCGTCCGCAACTCGAGGCCCGCGTCCGCGAGGTCGCCACCGATATTCTCGGCGCGCCGCCGGACGATGTTGTGCTGGTGCCGCCGCAGACCGTTCCCAAGACGTCGAGCCTCAAGATCCGCCGGGGGGCCGCCCGCGATCTCTATCTCGGCGGCCAAGTCGCTCGGCCCCGCCACAGCCTGTATCGTCAATTCGTCCGGCTGGCCCTCGTGGCGGCACTCCCGCGCCTTCGCCAGATGACCCGGCTCGGCGGCACGCTGCTTTATGCCGGATGGTGGTGGACGGTCGTGGCGCTGACCGCGACCTCGTCATGGTTCGCCGCCTTGCTGTTGCCCCGCCTTGACTGGCGCTGGGCCGCGATCCGTGCGATCGCACGCTTGGCGTTGCGCAGCCTCGGTGTCCCCTTGAGGGTGGAGGGTCTCGATGAGCTTCGCGTGCGCGGCGCCATCCTGGTGTTCAATCACGCAAGCTATGCCGACGCCTTGGTGGTCGCTGCCGTGGTCCCGGGCAATCCGGTTTATGTGGCCAAGCGAGAACTCGTCGGCCAGTTCTTCGCTGGGCTGTTGCTGCGTCGCCTCGCTGTGTGTTTCGTTCAGCGTTACGACATGTCAGGCAGCGTGACCGACGCGCAGAAGCTCGTCGCCCTCTCCAAGGCGGGCCACAGCCTGGTGTTCTTCCCGGAGGGCACCTTCACGCGTCGCGCCGGCCTCACGGCGTTCTACCTCGGCGCCTTCAAGGTCGCGGCGGAGACCGGCGCGCCGGTGATCCCCGGCAGTATCCGAGGGACGAGATCGATGCTGCGGGGCGATCAGTGGTTTCCACGGTGGTCTGCGATCAACGTGCATTTCGATGAGCCGATCACCCCGACTGGAAGCGACTTCACGGCGATCGTGCAATTGCGTGATCGCGTCCGCGCCGCGGTGCTACCGCATTGCGGTGAACCCGACCTCGGCAGTTTGGAGCGCCCGGAGCTGCCGGCATGACTAGGATATGGTCACATCTCAATAACCTCGCTCGGTCGCGGAGCTTAATGGTCCAAGTCTGGATGGGTGAGGAGGACGACGATGATGGCCACCCGCGGCCGCGAAGTGGGCGTATCGTTCCGCCGAACCAATGAGCTATCGTAGTCGAAATAAGCGAGAGACGCCTTCGAAGTGGCCCGCAATCCAGGTGCGAGTCCGGCACGGAGTTGAAATATGCTGGCTTAGTCCGTCAGCTGCCTCATTGCACCGGCAGTCTACGTGAAAGCCCTTATGGTTCTTTCCCTAAGCACATCATCGGAATTTCTGCCGCGGCGATCAGAGGTTAACGCTGTTGCGTCAAGAACAGGGGAACCCACCCATGACGCAGATCCAGCTTCGCACCGTTTCCGCTAGCCAGCCCCACATGAACTTGGCGCAGCGTTCCGCTCCAATCCGCCGCAGCTTCGGCGCTATGGAGCAGATGGGAAGCCAGATGAGGTTTGGCTCCAACGAAGAAATCTTCGGCGAAAGCGAACCGGCCGAATACGTTTACAAGGTGACCAAGGGCGCAGTGCGGACCTACAAGATCCTCAGCGACGGCAGGCGCCAGATTGGGGGATTCTATCTCCCGGGCGACATCTTCGGCCTCGAAATCGGCGCGGAGCATCAATTTTCTGCCGAGGCGATCAATGAAGTTACCGTGCTGGTGATCCGCCGCAGCGCCATGGTATCGCTGGCCGAAAGGGATTGCGATGCCGCCCGCGAACTGTGGTCCTTCACGGGGCGCGAACTGCACCGCGTCCAGGACCACATGATGCTGCTGGTCAAGAGCGCCCAGCAGCGCGTTGCCTGCTTCCTGCTCGAAATGTCCAAGCGGCTCGCCACGACGGATGCGATCGAGCTTCCCATGTCGCGCCAAGATATTGCCGACTATCTCGGGCTCACCATCGAGACGGTTTCGCGCACAATGACGCAACTCGTGTCCGACCACGCTATCGGGTTGCCGAGTTCGCGTCGCATTGTGCTGCGCAATCGCGGCGCCCTGCGCGAACTGAATTCTTGAACGCGTGCGTCGCCCGTCGGGACAGGACGAATCGGGCGACCCAACGTGATACCCGGCGGATGCCGTCACCGCTCGCGAGCCAGGAGAAGGTCGATGAACAATGCAACGATCCTTGCGGCCGACCGCACAACGCATCTGAAAATCGCGGCGATCTCCCTCGTCTCCTCGATTGTGGTGAGCGTGATTGCCGTGATGGCTCACACGGCGCCCGCCGAAGGTATGCGGTTGCCGGCGATGCATCGGCCCCCGCCATCAAAGCCGGCCGGCCCTATCTGATGAGCCGTAGCGAGACCAACGTGATTCGCTGAACTACTCAATGCTCCAACCTATATCAACTAAACTGAACGACCGCTTCGGTTTCGTCGGAAGCGCCGAGGGAACGCGGCGAACGGCAATAACCAAGTTGAGTCGACGGTCCGTCAGGATTCGTTGACCCCTCGTTGACCAGGATCAAGGCTGCTCATCTCAAACTATCCACACTAAATGCTTTGGTGAATGAGCATTGCCGGCAGTTCGTTCTCTGCCGGTTGCCCATTCGAAGGAGGGGCATCATGGCGGACAGCATGGCGAAGGCCCAGGCGCGCAGCGATCTATTCCAACCGACGCGACTCGGACCGTATCAACTCGCCAATCGTATCGCGATGGCCCCGCTGACGCGCAGCCGCGCCGGCCAGGACGGTGTGCCGACTTCCTTGATGGTCGAATATTACGCGCAGCGCGCCTCCGCCGGGTTGATCATCGCGGAGGGGACTAACATTTCACCGCAGGGGAGAGGCTACGCCTTCACACCGGGCATCTATGATGATGCACAAGTGGCGGGATGGCGGCAGGTGACGGAGGCCGTTCACGCCCGTGGCGGGCGAATCTTTCCGCAGCTCTGGCATGTCGGGCGCGTGTCGCATCCTTCGCTGCAGCCCGGTGGCGCCGTGCCGGTGGCCCCTTCGGCGATCCGCCCGGAGGCGACGTCCTATACCGACGCCGGCTTCCAACCCTGTGTGACGCCGCGCGCGCTGGCAACTGCCGAAATCGCGGAGATCGTCGATCAGTATCGTCAGGCGACGCGAAATGCGCTCGCCGCCGGTTTTGACGGCATCGAGATCCATGCGGCCAACGGCTACCTCATCGAGCAATTCCTGCGCGACAGCACGAACAAGCGGACCGACGCTTATGGCGGGCCGCGCGAGAACCGCGCGCGTCTTCTTCTTGAGGTGGCAGAGGCAGTGGCCGCAGTCTGTGGCGGCGAGCGCGTCGGTGTCCGTCTCTCGCCGGTCAGCCCGGTCAATGGTGCTGGCCTCGACAGCGATTCCGCCGCGACCTACGCCTTTGTGGTCGAGCGACTGAACGCGTTCGGTCTGGCCTACATCCACGTCATCGAAGGAGCGACCCAGGGGCCACGCGAGGTGCCGGGCGGCTTCGACCTCCAGATTCTGCGGCGGTTGTTCAAGGGGCTCTATATGGCGAATAACGGCTATGATTTGACGCTGGCGCTTGGGGCCCGCCGCCGCAACCTCGCGGATCTGGTCTCTTTCGGCCGGCTCTACATTGCCAACCCGGATCTGGTCGAGCGCTTAAGGATAGGCGCGCGCCTGAACGTTCCCGATCGCGCGACCTTCTTTGGCGGCGGCGCGGCAGGATACACTGACTATCCGGCCTTGACGCCGGCGGAACGTGACGCTGCCTAGCGGTAGTCCGCAACCCAGGTGATGCCGCGCTCCTTGTGCTCGGCTCATGTTGGTCCTCATCGAGTCCGAAGTCGGGCACAAACATGCGTTTACAGGACAAGGTTGCAATCATTACCGGCGCTGGCACCGGTATCGGCGAGGCCATTGCGCATAAGTTTGCCCGCGAAGGCGCACGGCTCGTCGTGAGTGGGCTCCCGACGGACCCCGTCCATGACGTGGCCGGAGCAATCATGAGCGCGGGCGGCCAAGTCGCACCATATCTTGGCGACCTTGCCGAGGAGTTCCACGCTCGAGCGTGTGTCGAGCTCGCGCTGGAAAGCTTCGGTTCGCTCGATGTGCTGGTGAGCAATGCCGGCGTCTTCATCGCCAACGCCGAAACCGATGCTTATCGCATTGAGGATTTTGATCGCACCGTCAGGAACAATATTCGAACTGCATTTCTGATGACCAAGTTCGCCTTGCCGCATCTGCTGGCGAGCCGAGGAAATATCATCTACACCGGCTCGGAGGCCGGACTGAACGGTTAACCGCGATTCACGCCCTATGGCGGGAGCAAAGGGTTTCTTCACGCCTTCATGAAAGGCGTCGCCTTGGAGCAGGCGCCATACGGTGTGGCGCCAATTGTGTCTGCCCCGGTCCCATCGATACCGCCTGGACCCGTGGCGCCGACAGTCCGATCGACCCGGAGGCGCAGGAGGCAATCAACGCCATGGTTCCGCTCGGCCGCCGAGGAACTCCTGAGGAGATCGCCAACGTCTTCGCGTTCCTCGCGTCTCATGAGGCGAGCTGTGTAACGGGTGCGCTGTGGTTGGTCGATGGCGGCGTCACGCCAGCCAAGAGTGACATCGGCGCCCGGGTGCCCGCCGATCTGCGGCACCCTCCAGGTGGCGTGCTCGTGCTTAAGCATTCGTACGACGGCCTTCATGGTAAGGAGGTTTATCGCGCGGCTGCAGCGATGCCGTGACCCTGAATATTCCTTCGAAGGGTGAAAGCAAGGGAGAGGTCCGATGGCTTGGAAGAGAAGGGATTTGCTTCTAGGTGGGGTCGGGGTGGCGGCCGGATTAGCCGCTGGCGGTTTGGCATCTCGCCCCACCCCCGCTCAAGCTCAGCAGACCCCGATCCAGTGGGATCGTGAGGCCGATGTTGTGGTGGTCGGCTCGGGAGCGACCGGGATTCCCGCGGCCATCGTGGCGAGGGAGGCCGGCTCATCGGTGATCCTGGTCGAGGCCGAAAAGGACATCGGCGGTCACGCGATCACGAGTGGCGGCAATGTTCCGCTCGGCGGCGGCACCAGTATGCAGAAGAAATACGGCATCGCGGACTCGCCGGATCTGCTGTTCCGAGACCTGACGGACTGGTCAGTGGTCGAACCCAACGGCTTTCCGGATTATCGTTACAACGATCGCGAGATCATTCGCGCCTTCGCGGACAACAGCACGCCCACATTTGAATGGCTGGTCGCTCACGGCGTGATCTTCGTCGATAAGGCGCCGGACGCCTTCGGGGGGAACTCAGTCGGGAACTCGGTGCCGCGGGAAATGCACGCCGCCGTCAAGGACTGGCCCATGGTGCAGACCGGCAGGCCGGCCAATTCGATCATCCAGGCGACTTTCTCATCCGGCAACGGCCTGATGCGCCCGCTGGAGGCTGCGGCCAGAAAAGCCGGAGTCCAGATTCTGCTCGAGCACAGGATGACGGAAATTTACCGGCAAACGCCGAGCTCGGGGCCAGTGCTCGGCATCGCGGTTGATAACAATGGCACCAGGCTGAACATCCGCGCCCGCAAGGCAGTCATCATCGGCACCGGCGGCTCGACAGGGAATGTGAATTTCCGCCGCATGTTCGATCCGCGTCTGACGGAAGAGTATTGTGGCCTCGCCGGCATGCCGTGGTCAAATCAGGACGCCAGCGGCGAACTTGCCGCCATGGCGGTCGGCGCGTCGCTCTGGGGCCTGTACAACCAGACCGGCGAATTTGGCTCGAATGTCACTAAGCCCGGGGCGATCGGGTGCCAGTATGGCTATCGCAATCTCCAATGGATGCCCGGCAGCGCCGTCTTCGATCGCGCTCGCGCCTCGGGCCTGATTGTGAGGAACTGGCAGGACGTCATCCTGGTGAACATGCTCGGCAAGCGGTTCTACGACGAGACTGGGGACCAACTCATTGCCAATAACTACAATTCCATCGATCCCTATGTTCAGGACAGCTATCTCAACGCCAAGAACCTCAGGTACAACCCAAACAATTTCCTGAATGCCGCGCTCGCCGGAATCGACGACGGACAAAATGGCGGCGGGCCGATCTGGGCAATCTTCGATGCCGACGCGGTCATGCGGGAGAGATGGAATCCAGCGCCGCCGAATGTCGACTTCGATGCGGGGTTCTTCTTCAGCGCAGACACTCTGGTGGATCTCGCCAGCAAGATTGCGATGAAATACCAACGCGTCGCCATGCCACCGACGAATTTGGCCGCGACCGTGGCGCGCTACAATTCTTTTGTCGATTCCGGCATCGACGCGGATTTCGGCAAACCGAAGCCGCTCTACAAGATCGCCAAGCCGCCGTTCTATGCCGGGTGGGCGACGCCGGTGGTTCACGACACCCGCGCCGGCGTCAGGATCGATGCTAACTGCCGGGTAGTGGACATGAACGGCCAGGTGATCCCGGGCCTCTATTGCGGCGGCGAATCCGCAGGCGGCTTCAGTCAGCATGGCTTGGCCCGTGCGGCGTGCCAGGGATATATCGCCGGCAAGAATGCCGCGGCGGAAGCCGCGAAGGGATAACTTACGCAACATCAGATCGTGTAGCCGAAGTCGGCAATATCTGCGGACTTGCCTTTTCCTCGGCGGGACGGCGAGTGCCGTTTGGAGAGCGCGCTCTGTCCCGCGCAAACGTCGCCTTGGCGGGCGCTTCTCGTCTTTGCGACGTCGAGGAATTAGACGTCTTTGACGGCTACGCCCCTCTATCGTTGGCCTCTTCAATTTCACCGGCTATAAATTTGGTCAAATCGTCGAACGCGGCGTCAATTTCAGCCTGCGAAATGCCTTCCGCCTTTGCTGCCTTGATGCATTGAGCCGCGAGTGCCTCAGCCTGCGGATTGACTCCTTCTGCCTGATGGCCCTTTGCACCGATGTTCTCAGATACCCAGCTCTCGACAAATTCAATTGCTTGCACGCTCATGCGCGACCTCTGCTTTCCGGTGAGTACTTGGAGCGATGGGCGCAAACAGGCGGGCAACGAGGTGAACCGCACCGATCCTACCCATGAACTGAAAGACCCGTCCAGCCCGCACGGGCCATTTGGATCGCGTCGCAAGGTTATTTCGCCACCGGAGCTTTGGGGACGAATTTCTCCAACGGTCCGAAGAGTTCCTTTGCAAGATTGATATAAAGTTCGGTCATCTTGGTCGCTTGCGTCACGAAGCCCTCGTAAGCGGTCTTGGCGTAGGCAGTTTGGATCTCGATCGCCTTTTCGAGCGTTTTGGCGTCGCGCAGCTTCTCAAATGCCGCCGAGCCTTCCTCAAAAGACCTCTTCGAATAGTCCGCAGTAGCGGCGGCGATCTCCTGGACGTCCTTGGATACCTGACCCCGATCTTCATGGTCGCGTCCATGTTATCTTTGCTGTATTTCTGCACGTCTTCAAGAGTCTTGAGCATGGGCATCTGCTATAGGTCGGCGTTGCGCCGGAGGCTGCTTTATCCGGCACCATTGCCATCGCACTTCACTTCTGGTCTCTTAGGCTATGTGGCGGCTGCGAGGTCTTTGCAGATTGCCGGGCCAATTGCCGCCTGTGACGCGAAATCTCAGCTTAATGCGGCGACACCTCCACAGATGCTTCGGCGGCGAATCGAGAGAGTGTATCGGTGACTTCCTGATCATTGACCTGACGAAAGTCCCGATAATAGAGTCCAATTGCTCCGAACGACTCATAGTCCTCCAGGCACACGATCTCGTCTGCTTCCTCCCGCAATTCGCTCAGTGTGCTGGTCGGCGCGACCGGAACCGCTAGAACCAGCATTTTCGGACCGCACGGCCGCACGGCCTGCAACGCAGCCCGGATGGTGGCGCCGGTTGCGATGCCATCATCGACCACGATCACCACGCGTCCGGCGATGCCCGCACGCGCGCGGTTTCCGAGATATGTGTTGCGGCGACGTTCGATCTCCGCGAGCTCGCTGTCGCGGATCGCGGCGAATTCACGCTCGCTGACGCCGGTGATGCGGATCACGTCCTCGTTGCGCACCACGTGCGGGTTCGTCCCATCGACAACGGCGCCCATGGCGAGCTCGGGTTGCATCGGCACGCCGATCTTGCGGACCAGGACCAAGTCGAGGGGCGCATGCAGCGCAGCAGCAACCTCCGCGGCGACCGGTACGCCTCCACGTGGCAGTGCCAGAACCACAATCCGCTGACCCCTGAACTTGCGCAGTGCCAAAGCGAGTTTGTGCCCGGCCTCCTTACGATCCTTGAACGGCATGACACCTCCTACCGCGACGAAACCGAGCCGGCGCGTTTATCCGAATGGCCGGTCGCGAGGTAAAGATCGAACCAGCGTGCCGCATGTTCGATCACAGCCTCCACGGCACCCGGTTCGGGGAACAGGTGGGTTGCACCCGGAACGATCACCATCGCCTTGTCGCCTTTGAGTCGAGCGAGCGCCATCTCGTTCTGTTCGATGACGCCGTAGTCGGCACCGCCGACGATCAGGAGCGTGGGTGTCCGGACGCAGTCGAGCGCTGCGCCCGCGAGGTCGGGTCGACCGCCGCGGGACACGATGGCGCTGACGCGATCTCGCAGGGACGCCGATGCCATGATCGCGGCGGCCGCTCCCGTGCTCGCGCCAAAGAGGCCGAGCGGAAGCGCCTTCGCGGTCGGATCGCTTTCAATCCAATGGACGACATCGACGAGTCGCCGAGCGAGCAGAGGAATATCGAATACGTTGGTTCGGTCGGCCTCTTCGTCCGCGGTCAAGAGATCGAACAGCAACGTCGCCATCCCGCGTCTGTTCAACGCCTCGGCAACGGCGACATTTCGGGGGCTGAGCCGGCTCGATCCGCTGCCGTGCGCAAACACGACAAGGCCATGGGCTGCCCGCGGCATACATAAAGAGCCGGCAAGACCAAGCGGAGGAATATGGACATCGCAGATTTCCATGGCGGCGCTTCCAGCTGACGGCCCGCACGACGACGAAACAAAGTGCCACCAAATGCCTGAAGGAGCTTTGATCACGATCAAATCGCGTCCGCGGATGCCCCGGCGTGGCCGGACTACCGTTTCAGCAGCTTCCGCAATTCCGCAAGCGGGCGCGTGTTGATTACATCGCTGCGCGTGAGCCGGCCACGTCGCGCCTGATCGATGCCGAAGCGCATGTAGGAGAGCGAATTGGTGGAGTGAGCGTCGGTCGAGATGGCAAGCTTGACACCGTTGTCCTTCGCCATCTGGACATGGATGTCGTTGAGGTCGAGCCGTTCCGGCTGCGAATTGATCTCCAGAAAGCAACCGCGTTCGCGCGCCGCCGCAGTGACGCGATCGAGGTCGAGCGCGTAGGGCTCCCGTTCGCCGATCAGTCGACCGGTCGGATGACCCAGGATGGATAGGTGGCGGTTGTCCATGGCGCGGATGATCCGTTCGGTCTGCGCCGCGGCGGTGAAATCGAAATGGGAGTGCACCGACGCCACCACGATATCGAGGCGGGACAGGATCGTATCCGGCAGATCGAGCTTGCCGTCGGCCAGGATGTCGACCTCGACGCCCTTGAGAACCGTGATTCCATCAAGCTTCTCATTCAATCGATCGGTCTCCGCAATCTGCTGCGACAGTCGTCGGGCGTCAAGACCGTGGGCGACCGTCACCCGGCGGCTATGATCCGTGATGGCGATATATTCGTAGCCGCGTGCCTTTGCGGCGGCGGCCATGCCGGCGATAGAAGCGGTGCCGTCGCTCCAGGTCGAGTGGGCATGAAGGTCGCCGCGCATGTCGGAAAGCTTGACGAGGCGAGGCAACTGACCTTTCTGCGCCAGCGCGATTTCTCCGCGATCCTCCCGCAGCTCTGGCGGCACATATGTCAAGCCGAGCTTGTCGTAGATGCCCTCCTCGGTCGCTCCGGCAATCGGCTTGTCGCCTTTGAACAATCCGTATTCATTGAGCTTCCAGCCGCGATCGTTGGCAATCCCACGCAACGCGATGTTGTGGGCCTTGGAGCCGGTGAAATAAAGCAGCGCCGCCCCGTAGGACTCGGGCGGAACGACGCGAAGATCGACCTGCAGTCCCGAGCGCAGGATCACGGCGGTCCGGGTCGGACCGCGGGCGGTGACTTCGGCCACGTTCTCGTAGGCGGCCAGCTTGTCGCCGATCTTTGCGCCATCGTGTCCCGTCACCAGGATATCGAGATCGCCGACCGTGTCACGCCGTCGTCGGTAGCTGCCTGCCACCACGACTTCGCCTTTGCGGATCCCCTGGCGCAATGCGTGGGCCAGCGCTTCCGCCTCGGCTTCCGCAACCGCGAGCTTGAAACGCTTTTCCGTGGTGGGCTTGGCAAGCGCCGCGAGCACCTTTTTCTCGACCGCGACGCCGAGGCCGCGCGTTCCATGCAGGCGACCGGCCTTCGCGGCCCGCCGCAGATCCTCGATTGTGCGGACGCCGAGCTTGTCGACCAGCAACTTGACGCGCTTTGGCCCCAGCCCGGGCAGAGCGGCGATCTCACCGATCTCGCCGGGAAGCTCGCGCTTGAGCGAGGCCAGCAGATCGAACTTGCCGGTATCCACGATGCCGGCGATCTTTCCGGCGAGATCCTTGCCGATCCCCGGCAACTCGGACAAATCCTGGCCGGCCTTCAACAGGCCGGTGATGCTTTGCGGCAGTGTTTCGACCACCCGCGCGGCGCGCCGGTAGGCGCGAGCGCGAAACGGGTTGCCGCCCTTGATCTCGAGAAGCTCGGCCGCCTGGTCGAACATCTCGGCGATTTCGGCATTTTGTACCGGCATCGGCGATCACCTGCGGTGCATTAAAATTCGGTGCATTAAAAATCTAAAAATTTGTAATATGATGCGCCGGATTGAGGCAATGTCCTTAATACAAATCATCCGCTGACGAGAATGACACCGACCGCCACAAGTAACGCTGCACCGCCTTTTTGAGTGAGTTCCGAGGCCGAAATGCTCTCGCGACCGAGGGCCGGAAGGCACAAGGACAGCACCACCCCGAAGGCGAATACGAAAAGCGAGGTGGTGCTGCCGATGGCCTGCACAAGGCTCAGCGGTGCCAGCATCAGGGCATAGCGGTTCCCCAGGCCGCCGCCGAGATTGATCAATTCATTCGCCGCGTTGATCGCCAGCACGGCCCCGGTGTTCTGTCGCAGCAGCGCCATGAATTGGCGGCGGTATGGCGCATATGCCAGCAGGACGGCGCCGAAAATTCCCTCACCGACGAACATCCAAAACGTGGTGGTCCAGAACTCGTCGCGTACCGCGAATATCTTGAACAGCAGTGAGCTCAAAGCCACGAACATTGCGCATGTCAGCATCAGTCCCGCAATCCTCGCCTTGAATCTGGCCGCGTGCTTGCCGAATCGGATCGAGAGCAACGACGTCCCGCCGACGATAAGGGCTCCACCGAGAATCTGGATGCCCGTCAAGACTTCGCCAAGGACGATGTAACCGAGCACGTAGCCGATCAGCGGCGCCATCTGGAAGAACGGCGCCACCACGGAGGCTTCCTCCGACTGCAAGGCACGCAGATAAAAGAACAGCGCCGCGATATAGAGTACGCCCGAGAGCGTCATCAACCCCATGTCGGCGGCGCGGACGAACAGCACGGCCGGAACGAAAAGCCAGATGAACGGAAGCGTGACGATGCCGACCAGGGCGGTGAAAACCAGTAACACCGCAACATCGCTGTTCTTGAAGAAACGCTCGACCAGGTACTTGTCGAGATGCGTCGAGATGGCCCAAAGAACCGGGCCGGAAAATGCGAATATCAGCCATGACATGGTGATGGATCGAGCCCCGGTGGGATGCAGCCAGAATAGATCGGCTTCCGCGTCGAGGGGCGGTCAATTCGCCGGTACCCCGCCGGTCTGATCGTGCTGAGCCGGCGGCTCAACGACGAGCACCGGGATGTGCCGCAGGGACGCCACCATGGCAGGCGTCGCGTCGTCGAAGGCGCCGCGCGTCATCACCACCAGGCGCTCTGCGCAGTGGGCGAGAACCGAGCAAATCCCGGCCGCGTCGGTGACGCGCGCGATCTTGGGGACCAGATGCTCCACCTCGAAGTCCACCAAGCCGTGGTTGCGAAGCGCGGGCTGATGGCCAGCAGCCTGACCGGATTCGACCAGCACGAGCCTTTCGCCGATGGCAGCCGCGATTCCGGCTGCCGCCCGGACCGCGGTATCGTCCGCCTCCGTCGCGATCGCGACGACCGGCCCCCCTCGCCTTGCAATGCGGTGAGGAAGTAGCAACACGGCGGCGTCTGACCGGAAAGCGGCTTCAACCAGGACAGCGGATTGATGGGTTGCCCGATCCGCGGGATTGACGGATTCCGTCACCACCACGATGTCGCCCGCTTCGGAAACCGCAGCGATCATCTGCGAGATTGAGCCCTTGACGACCCTGAAGCTGGTATCGATCGACAGATCCTTCACGGTCCTCGCGAACCTGTGCTCCAGACGCTCGGCCGCAAGCCTTACGTCGAGGCGCAATCGATCGACATCGAGCGGATGCCAGCCGCCTCCCAGCGGCCGGAATTCCCGCGCGAATGGCAGTCTGGCGAGGCCGATCAGCACTGGATCTTCCGCACACAGTCCCAGCAGGGGCATATGCATGATTTCGGCAAATTCCGCCACGATCCGCAGCGAATCATCGTCCGGCGCCTCGTGGTGCATCCCCAACACGATGCGTTTGAACGCCGGCTTGCTCATGATGTGCGCTCGGAGGGTTCCGACGCGCGGCTATCGGCGAAGCTGCGACGGATGCTCGCAAAGGTGCGCAGACGATCTTCGACCCGCCGATTGACGCTGCCGGGCGGATAGAGCCCATCCTCACCCCGTTTGCCGGCGGGTTGTGCGGTCAACAGCGCGATCCCGTCTTCGATCGTCGCCACCGCATAGACGGCGAACCGGCCGGATGCGCAGGAGTCGACCACGTCCCTGCGCAACATCAGATGCTGGACATTCGACTCGGGAATGATCACGCCCTGGCGTCCGGTGAGGCCGCGCGCGCTGCAGATATCGAAGAAGCCCTCGATCTTCTCGTTGACGCCGCCGATCGCCTGCACGGCGCCATGCTGGTTAACCGAGCCTGTAACGGCAAGGTCCTGGCGCAGCGGAAGGTCAGACAAGGCCGACAACAGCGCATAAAGCTCGGCCGAAGACGCGCTGTCACCCTCGACGCCACCATAGGATTGCTCGAACACGAGGCTCGCAAACAGCGACATCGGCGTGTCGAGGGCATATCGGCCGGCGAGAAAGCCCGACAGGATCAGCACGCCCTTGGAGTGGATCGGGCCCCCGAGCTCCACCTCGCGCTCGATATCGACCACCTTGCCGCTGCCGGGCCGAACCTGACAGGTGATGCGGGTCGGCCGGCCGAACGAAAATCCTCCCAGTTCGATGACGCTCAACCCATTGATCTGGCCGACATGGGCTCCCGTCGTGTCGATCAGCGCGGTCTTCTCCAGGATTGCTTCCTGCGCGCGATCGCGCAGGCGCGCAGCGCGGCGAATCTTCTCCTCAATCGCACGTTCCACGTCGATGCGGCTTACGACGCTGCGCTTTTCTTCACCGGCCCAGAAATCCGCTTCGGTCAGCACGTCCCGAAGCTGCTCGGCGACGAGCGTGAGCTTGCCGGCATGATCGGAAAGGCGCGCGGCATGCTCGATGAGGCGAGCGATCGCGTCCCGATCGAATGATTTCAATTTTGCGTCGCTTGCGATAGAAGCGAAAAGACGCGCCAGCGCGGCCTCGGATGCAGGTCCGCGGGCGATGTCGTTCTCGAAATCGGCCAGCACCTTGAAGTGCTCGCCGAGCTCCGGGTCGAGGCTGGCGAGGAGAAAATACAGCGGCCGGTCCCCGAACAGGATGACCTTGAGGTTGAGCGGGATCGGATCCGGTTCGAGCGACACCGTGCTGGCAAAGCCGAGAAATCGGCTGATATCCTCGATCGTCACCGTCCCGCGCCGCAATGCCCGCTTGAGCGCCGTCCAGCTGAACGGCTCGAGGAGGAGATTGCGGACATCGATCAAAAGATAGCCACCATTGGCGCGATGCATGGCCCCGGCCTTGATCAGGCGGAAATTCGTGACCAGCGCGCCGTGCAACGCGAGGTATTCTATACGGCCGATCAGATTGCCAAGCGTCGGGTGAAGTTCCTCGATGATCGGGACTTTGAAGTTTCCCGATTCCCGCGTCACCAGCACGTTGACTTCGTAGCGATCGAACGGGCCGGTCGGCTGAAGGTCCGGCGCTTCATCACCGCCATCCTCGCTTTTGGCGATGAAAATCGGAACGTTTTCAATGAGGTCGGTCCTGACCGCTTCGAGGTGCGTGAGGATGCGCGGGAGATCGTTGAACTTGACCTTGGTCTCGTCGATCAACTGACCGACGGCAAACCGGGCGGTCTCGCGATTGAGGGCCCGAACCTCGTCGCGGCGCTGCTTCTCCCATTGCGGAAGCTGGTGAACGATATGCTCGAGATCCTTCTCCAGCACGCCGATCACCGCCTCGGTTTCGCGCCGCTTCGCTTCCGGCCAGGTGCTGAATTGCTCCGGCGGAACCACCTCGCCGTTGACGGCGGGCGCCAGCGCGAAGCCGAACGGCGTGCGCAGGATGACGATACCTTTTTCCCCGGCCTTGTCGCGCAGGCCCGAAAAGGCTTCGCCTTGCTGCTTTCGGAAATTCTCGTCGATTGCGCCTCGGCGTCTCTGGTAGTCCTCGCTTTGGAAAACCGCCGGCAGGGCCGTCTTCAGGTCCTCGATAAGGCTGCGCATGGCGGCGGCGAATTTGGGCGCCCGCCCGGCAGGCAGATCGATCGCCACCGGCTTGGTGGCATCGACGAAATTGTTGACATAGACCCAATCAGGCGGGCTCTCGCGCTCGTCTGCGGCCTTTCGCAGCAGGGACTGCACGGCGTCCGACATGCGCGCGCCGGGTGGACCGATGACGAACAGATTGAAGCCGGGCTTTTCGATCCTGGTGCCGAACCGCAAGGCCTCCAGCGCGCGCGGCTGGCCAACGAGACCATCGATCGGTTTCAGG
>Ga0209415_10003159_pt1 | contig 30648 bp, 28 predicted proteins | sample PeaSoiSIISIP2007_FD_187696 | JGI IMG/M metagenome (GOLD analysis project Ga0209415, IMG submission 187696) | Peat soil microbial communities from Weissenstadt, Germany - SII-SIP-2007 (SPAdes) (version 2) | ecosystem: Environmental > Terrestrial > Soil > Wetlands > Peat | place: Germany... | reverse complement strand
GCGGATTTCTACAAACCATACGATGAAAACGCGCGGCGGTGGTACAAGAAGGTGCAGGAGGAAGTCACTTTCGTCAACCACGCGATCGTCAATCCGCCCGTAGACCGCAACAAGGACTTGTCGGAAGTGCGCGACGTCTACATGCACGTGGAAAAGGAGACCGACGCCGGTCTGGTGGTGAGCGGCGCCAAGGTTGTGGCCACCACATCCTCGCTGACGCACTACAACTTCATCGCCAACAATGGCGCGCTGCCCATCAAGACCAAGGATTTCGCCTTCGTCTGCATCGTGCCCACGGATGCTCCCGGCGTGAAACTGTTCTGCCGGCCGTCGTATGAGCTGGCAGCCGCGGCCACCGGCAGCCCCTTCGATTACCCGCTCTCCAGCCGCCTGGACGAAAACGATTCCATCATCGTCTTCGACAAAGTTTTCGTGCCGTACGAGAACGTGTTCGCGTATGGCGATATCGACAAGGTCAACAACTTCTTTCCGCGCTCGGGATTCCTGCCGAGGTTCATGTTCCACGGCTGCGTTCGCCTGGCCGTCAAGCTCGATTTCATCGCCGGCCTGCTGCTCAAGGCCGTGGACGCCACGGGAACAAAAGAGTTCCGCGGCGTGCAGGCGCAGGTGGGCGAAGTCCTGGCATGGCGCAATCTGTTCTGGGGACTAACTGACGCGATGGCGCGCGCCACCGTCCCGTGGACGCCGGGCTACGTGCTGCCGAACCTGGATTACGGATTGGCCTACCGCGTGGCGGCCAGCACGCTCTATCCGAAGCTCAAGGAGATCGTGGAAAACGTTCTGGCCAGTGCGCTGATCTATTTGCCCTCGCACTCCAGCGATTTCAAGAATCCGGAAATCCGGAAATATCTCGACCAGTTCGTGCGCGGTTCAAATGGTTACGCGGCCGAGGATCGCGTCAAGCTGATGAAGCTGATGTGGGACTCCATGGGCACCGAATTCGGCGGCCGCCACGAGCTCTACGAGCGTAACTACTTCGGCAGCCACGAAAGCATCCGCTTCGAGGTGTTGATGGTGGCCGAGGCGCTGGGCCAGGCCGCCAAATACAAGGGCTTCGCCGAGCAGTGCATGTCGGAATACAACCTGGACGGCTGGACCGTGCCCGACCTGATCAATCCCGACGATGTCAGCATCGTCTTGAAAAAAGCCGGGTGGAGCGGGCTTTAGCCTGCAACGGAGGCTTTAGCCTCCGATTCGATGCGGGTGCTGAAGCACCCGTTGCAGGCTAAAGCCCGCTCCACGATTATTGGCGATCCCACGCCGTGCGTATCTTGAATTGCCGGAGTTGCGAGTCGTAACCGAAGCTATCCACGGTCATCGACTTTCCATCCGCCGCGACGATGGATGTGACGCCCCCGACGATCGATCCGTCTTCTCTTCTCGCCTCACCCGTCATCGTGTGCGGGTCCGGCCGCCTCACCAAGTAGCTCAACCCGGGCATACCCGGGATGGGATGGTCCTTGCCGTCCGGGATGAATCGCTCCGGCCGTTCCGCGACCTTCTCCCCCTTCTCACTAATGCCTTCCGCCTTCTTCAGATAGTAGCCTTCCTGGTCGATTTCATAGACCAGTGTTCCCGCTTGAGGCCGATGGTTCGCGTCGAATTGCGACTTTTCAACATTGAGTATCCACGTTCCGATAAAAGGGTCGGACATATTTGTCTCCTGTTAGAACAGTAAGTGCGAGCATACAGTTGAGTCCTGAAGATTCTGCTAAGATTCGCTTAAGATTTTATGCAGGTGCGGGAATCGTACGAATTCGGGGACTTTACGCTGGACGTCTCCGAACGGCGGCTGTCGAAAGCCGGTGAGCCTGTTTCTTTGGAGCCGAAAGCTCACGAAGTCCTGCTGGCTCTGGTCCGCAACGCGGGGCGGCTGATGACCAAGCGCGAACTTCTCGACCTGGTCTGGCCCGAGTCTTTTGTCGAAGAGGGCGTTCTTGCGGTTCATATTTCGGCGCTGCGCAAGGCTCTGGGAGATCGCGGGCGAACGTGCATCGAAACGGTTTCGCGCGCGGGATATCGCTTCACGAGCTCCGTTGCGCGGCGCGCTGATCGCGGGACGCCCTGGCTGTCGTCATTCGGCATCCCCGCCGTGAGGCCCGAAGTGTACGAGCTCATCGGGCGAGGGCGCTCGCATTTGCTGAAAGCCTCGATGTTCGAGGTGCCACATGCGGTGGCCGCGTTCCGAGCGGCCATCGAGATCGATCCGGGTTACGCCCCGGCACATGCGGGACTGGCGTTGGCCTGCTGCGCACAAGCCAGACTTCGCATCGTGCCGCCCGCCGAAGCCTACACCGAGGCCAGAGCCGAGGCCCTCCGCGCGCTGGCCATGGATGACGCCTGCGCCGATGCTCAGGTCGCGCTCGGCTCGGTGTTGTTTTTCAGTGAATGGAACTGGGCCGGAGCCGAACGGAGCCTGAATCGTGCACTTCAGCTCGATCCCAAGCACACCGAAGCTTACCTGCTCTCCGGGCAGTTGCTGGAGGCGCTAGGCCAGTTGGAGCAAGGGTTGGAGATGAAGCTCAAGGCCCTGGAACGCGACCCCTTCTCAGCGCTGGTGCATCTGCAGATCTCGATGTCTTACTGGAACCAGCGGCGCTACGACGATGCGATCGAGTGGGCCAACAAGGCTCTGGAACTCGACCCTCAGCATCCTCACGCGCGCGAACATCTCGCCGGCGCGTATTTGAAAAAGGGCGACTTCGATCGCTACCTGGCGGAAAACATCAAGCACGCTGAAACGCACGGCGTCCCCGCAGCCGCCCTCGAGCCTGTGGTGCACGCATACGCCAGCAGTGGACGTGCGGGCGTGGTCCGGCTATTTCTGGAGCGCGTGGCTACCCAACCACAAGCCTTTCCAGCGATGCAGTTAGCGTTGTTTTACGGTGAAGCGGGTGAAATGGATCGGGCCTTTGGGCACTTAGAGAGAGCCTTGGAGAATCACGATCCGGCTTTGGTTCATCTCGCCGTCGCGCCGCAATGGGATAGTCTGCGGGCCGATCCGCGCTTTAACCAGTGCCTGGCGCGGATGGGTCTGCGCGCGGCGGCTTAATATCCCGTTTACGGATCGGTGATGGCGCCGCCCATCATCAGGCTTTCGCCGTCGGGGCGCTTGGCGTCTACCCACGTACCGCCGTTTTCGCCGGTTTTCAGGGGATGCAGCGTAACGCTAATCTTATCACCGGGCTTCAACGTCGTCCGGGTCCATCCCCGGCGAGCCAGGTAATTGGGGCTCATTCCTTCGATCCCCCAGGTCTCCGTCACGCCCTTGTCATTCACGACGTCGATCCAAATCCAGGTATGCGGATTGGTCCAGTCGAATTTCTTAATCGTCCCGGTGACCGTCTTTAGCTGGGCCATCTCGAAGGCCGAGTAGGAGTGGTGTGCCACTGCCAGGCTGGTACCGCCCGCCATCAGACTCGCCCCGATGATGATTCTCCACGCCGCCTGTTTCATGTTGCGTTTCATAAGGGTCTTTCTATCTCGCCGATGCGTTAGGGTTGGCGAGCTTGACTCCCGCCTTGCCGTTCGCATCCACGAAATTGCGGTTGTTCTCTTCGCAGATATATTCCGCGATGGTCCAGTTACGATGCCGCGCCAAGGTCCGGGCCGGCATGGAGTATGGCATGGTCAAAGCCTCGGGATCCACGATGGTGGTCTCAATGCTCATCGTGTCGGGCGCGGTCAAATGGAAGCGCTCAACGATTTTCATCTTGTCGCTGTAAGGGAAGGTAATCCCGCGCGGGACTTGCGCAAATCCCACCGTCTCGGCCACCAGCGTGTCGCCTTCCCAGTGCCCGACGGAGGTTCCGTAGAAGGTTGGATCGGGATCTTCCGGCAGCGGACGGCCGTCGGTGTAGATGTGACGGATCTGATTGTAGGCCTCGATCACGATGGTCACCTGGCCGGGCGTCATTAGGAATTCCATCGGATACGGTTGGCCCATGATCCCGGGCATGCCGGGAGGCAAACAGTTGGCGGTGAGATTTTCTTCCGGAGGAGGACCAGCCGGTTGCTCCTTAGCCTTGGCAGCGTATGCGGGCGTGAGAGAAGGGCCACCTGCGCGGCCCGCACCGCCCGCTCGACCTGCGCGTCCTGCAGGTGCTGCCGCAGCGGGTCCATTGGCAGCAGGCCCATTTGCAGCAGGCGCCGCCGGGGGAGCCCCGCGTCCACCAGCCCGCCCGCCTCCTCCGCCGCCCAACCCGACTTCCCAAACACCGGTGAAATCCGGAAGCTTGGCGAGCGCGGTCCAGTCTTCGGCGGTGGGAGCCTTGCGCGCGACCTTCTGGCCGACTGCGACCGTCCCGCACGCCACCACAGCGGCGAGGAAAGCAAAGCGAATCCGGCGTGCACTCTTCATATGCTTGTCTCCCAAATTCTAGCCGAATTCCAGGTGCCGCCGCCACAAATGGGGGATCACTCTACCCCCATCGGTGCCGGTCCTAAAGGGTACTACGCCATCTCCGATAGTTATATAAGCGCGGACTACTACTGCATGACCGTGGCCGAACAAACCGAGCATGTTCATGAGAGCGAGCTCGAGCTGTACCTGAAGGACCAACTGAGCAAAGAGTCCCTGGCGGTCATGGATGCTCACCTCAAGTCCTGCCGGGCTTGCTCCGGCAAGCTTGCGGAAAAGGATAAATGCCTCTGGTATCTGGCCGAGCTGACGAATGATGAAGTCAATGTTGACGGCGAAAGGCGCCGGCATCCGCGGGTTGCAACCAACGAACCGGCATCCTTACAGATACTGAATCCGTTTTCGGACGACATCTGGGACGTCCGCATTCTGGACGTATCGAAATCGGGTCTGCGAACGCATACTTCGAAGAACCTGCTGCCGGGATCGCTCATAAAAGTGCGAATGCGGTATTGCGTGGCGTGCGGCGACGTACGGTATTGTATTCCCGCGGAAAACGGATTTTACGCCGGAGTCAGGCTGCACGACTATTTTGTTCCCAAGACCTAGACCAGCCAGGACCCTGCAGCCCAGGTAATTCGCCGTCCGATAGATAGAATGAAGTAGTACATGCACCGCTATCTGCTCCATAACGACGAGATCCGCGACACCGGCGCTCAGGATCTTTCGGCGGGGCAGGTGGGATTACTCAACGGCTGGGGAGTCTTCTCCACCATCCGCGTCTATGACGGCGTGATGTTCGCCTGGGAACGTCACTGGGCCCGGATGCGCATCGACGCCGGCCGCATGCGGGTCCCCTTCCCGCCCGAGCAGGATTGGCTCACGCAACGCTTGCACCGGCTGATCGAGGCCAATCAGGCCTGGAACGCCACGCTACGCGTCGCGGTGATCCGCAATCGCGGCGGCATGTTCGAAGGTCCCGGCCCGATGCGCGAGTTCGACGTAGTGGCGTTCACGGCCGATGTGAACCGGTGGGGAGATCGCGTCAAGCTGGGCCTGGTTCCTAACGCGCGGTACGCCGCCAGCGAATTCGCCGGCACCAAGAATCTTTCCTGGTCGGAAAATCTCACTTTATACGAACGCGCGCATGATCAGGGCCTGGATGAGGTCGTGCTCCTGAATGAGCGCGGCGAAGTTTCCGAGTGCACCTCTGCCAACATTTTCGCCGTCTTTCTGAATGCACAGGGCGCGCAAGTGTGGACTCCGCCGCTCGCGTCCGGCTGCCTGCCCGGCGTGACCCGGGCGCTGCTGCTCGAAGAGATCCGTGTTCCGGGACTGCGAATCGGAGAAAGGACGCTGCTGCCGTCCGATCTGGAAGCTGCCGATGAGGTCTTCATCACGTCCACCACGCGCGAGCTGTTGCCGGTGGTTTCGGTGGAAGGATTGAAGCTCAAATCACCCGAACGTACTGGTACTAGCGTGTGCGAACAGCTTCGCAAGGCTTTCACGGCATATGCAGAAAATTATGTTGTTTCGCGGAAGCGTGCCGATATAATCGTGTAGGGCCAATTCATGCAATTAGATTGTCCAAGCTGTGGGACTCGAGACGTGCGCGTCTCCCATCCGCAGGGACTGGTCCAGTACCTCAAGAGCTTCTTTGGCGTTTCGGTCCTGCGTTGCCGCCGCTGCAATGACCGATGGGAAACCAGCGTCTGGGCGAAGGGGTCGTGGAAATATGCGCGGTGTCCGCGCTGCTACCGGCAGGAGCTCACTAAATGGACGGCCCAGTACTATAATCCGCCCCGCTGGACGCGTTTGCTGCTGCGCCTCGGCGCCAGTCCCCGCCGCTGCCCGGCCTGCCGCTGTAATTTCGCGAGCTTCAAACCGCAAAGGGGAGTTTTCTACTGGCGCCACCAGATTCGTGCCGAACCCGCTCCCCGAACGTCAGCCCATGGAGCCACCATGGTGGCTGAACAAACCCCGCCCGGGGAGGAATCTAGGGAAGAGATACCATAACTGGCCGCACGCGAAGCGGGCGGTAGGGCGGGCGGGATAAAAAATGGTTCCAAGTGACCGTCTGGCAGCTTGCTCTCCGACCGGCATGCACGGTCAGAACGTGGCATCCGGAATTGGTGAGACTTGAGCCCCTTGCTCCCCGCCGCTGGTTTTGGCCAACCGCGGATCAGTGCGCAGGTGCGTGTCTGCTGTCCATCCCGGTAGAAGCCCGTTTCTCGATGCGACCTTTCGCTCTACAGCACCGAGGACTGGCCTCGCGACCGATCCCCGTAACTGCGTCAACGTTCCCGGCCTACATCTTCGAAACGATCCCCAGATCTGATCTGACCCGTTCGGCGCCACACTCCCGCCCCCGTTCAGTCTTTTTGTGACCTCGCGGGGCGCGATCTACGCGCGGAACCCGTTGCCCGACCCGACCTCAGGACTCATAGCTCGTATCCGGACTTCGGCTCCCCTCCGGGATCTCTCGATCCCTCGGGATCAAAGCCCTCAACCCGGCTTCGAACTATGAAACTTACCCTTGCAGGTTGCCCGATCTTCCTTCGCTCCCCGCAGCGCGGTAACAATTTTAGTCATCACTCAGCGCTACGGATCATCGTTCCAGATCCGCTACTTCCTGCCAGGCTCGCTGTCCTTCGAACCTCTTGGAACCACACTCATCATGCTCCCGAAGTTGGTTGTCGTCAATGACAAAATGGCGCTTTCCTCAGGAAATAACTGATTTAAAATGTGTGACTTAGACTGCAGTGGGTGTGGATGATTTGTGAATAAAGCAGGCTTAGCGGATTCTGTTTCCAAGGTTTAAGAGACCTCAGAGCGATCAGCCGCGGCGCGCGGGACTCATCACTAAATCCAGAACCTGGGCTGTATCCAGCGCCTTCAGATCGCTTTGGGCCAATGCGACCAGGCATCCGATCTGCTCACCCACCGTGGTGAGCAGTTCCATTTCACCGCCGGAATGAAAATGCGGCTCGCGATGCTGCACGTTGATGACACCGGCCACTCGATCGCGCACGATGACGGGAGCTGACAGAAACGCCTCGTAGGTGTCTTCCGGCAGATTGGTGAAGAACTTGAAGCGGGGATCGCCAAAGGCTTCCCGGGAGATCGCCAGCAAGCGCCGTTCGCGCGCTACCCAGCCGGTAAGACCCTCACCGAGGTGCAGGCGCACTTTGCCGATGGTTTCCGGGTGCGGATTGTTGGAAGCACACAGCACCAATTCTTTTCCCTGCAGAAGATACAGCAAGCAGGAATCGCACTCCATGAACTCGACCACCAGAGAAACCACTTCCTGCAAGGCGGCGCCGAGACTCATTTCGCGGACCATGAAGCGGCTGATCTTCTGCAGCAGACGGAGTTGGTGCTCAGTATGCTCGAGCCGCGATTCCAGATCTTTCACCCGTGACACGGTGCCCTTATTATGCCAGATCCTCTGAAAACCGTCTGGGTCACGCTTCGGATAAAGACGACTCGCCGCGATTCTTCTGTGACTTGGCGATCCCCTTCGGGCGGCGCCGAAAAAACTTATGGGAAACACGAGGGCGAGGGAGGAATTTCTAAATGGATCCAGGACGCGTTGTTTGGCTGCCCGACGGCAGCTTTGGTAACGATTACCAACTGGGGTGCGACATAGTCTTCGGTTGGGGGCAGACCTTCGTCTGCGACGTGGAGCCGGACCCCAGCGGTAATGGGGTCGACGTGTGGTGTTGCCCCTACTAGGGGTGACGTTCTGAGGTGCGGGGGCTTACCGGCCCCCGCGTTTCTTTTGTGAGGACTATGGAACCTGAAATAGAACCGGTTGTTATCGTTGCCGATCCCAGTGGGAACCCGGAGGAAGCCTGCCAGGTGTTCTTCTACGGCGACTACCACTACTGCGGCGACGCGGGGGCGGGGTTGGTCCAGTGTTGCTTAGGAGAATTGTGAAGATCGCACTATTCTTGGCTGGTGCGCTTGCACTGATGGCGCAAGGTCCGGTGCCTCGGCCGGCGCCGGAGTTGAAGATCGTCGAGGCCTCCGGCAAGGTGACGACACTATCGAGCTTCCGAGGACGCGTGGTGCTGCTGGCGTTCATTTCCACCGAGTGTCCGCACTGTCAGAGGGCCTCGGGAGTCTTCGAGCAGCTCTCGCACGAGCTTTCCGGTCTGCAAGTGGCAGAGGTAGCCTTCAATGAAAACGCGGATGTGGCGGCGTTCGCCAAGAAGTTTGGGCTGAGTTTCCCGGTTGGTGTGAGTACCTCGGATCTGGCACATGACTTCCTGGGAATCGGGCGCGGGATGCGGCTGGGGACGCCCCAGGTAGTCGCGATCGACCGATCCGGGGTGATTCGGGCACAGAGCGAGCGGCCCGGAACTCCCCTGCTACAGACGCATGATTTCCTGCACAATTTACTGAAGGCACTGGAGGCTCGATGATCGACCATTCATTAGTGATCTCCCCCGTGGCTGCTTTGGTGTTCCACCTGAAGCAGGGGTTCTTCCTGTACGGGCTGCCGGTGATTTTCGGCTTCCTGACGATTTTCGGCTACCAGTCCGCGGGCCGGATTTCGATGATGCCCAGCACGAAGTGGCCGGTGGTGTTCGCGCTGGCGAGTGCGGCATCCATGATTACGCTGTTCGGCTGGATGATCATGGTGCGGCGGATGCAGATGGTCCCATTCTACGGGTGTGGCGTGGGTCTCGCGTACGCGATGATGTCGCGCGTGTACGCGGTTACGATGCCGCTGCATCCGCGGCTGAAGATTCGGTACGTGCGGGTGACATGGCGCGGAGACAAGGAAGGTATAGAGCGCTTACGGCAAGCGCTCCGGGCTAGGGTATAATCCCCAGTTGAATCCGTTGGAAGGAACACAACGTATTCAAGTCAGGTCATGTTATTCCGACTCATTCCGGTCTCCCTGGCCCTGGCGCTGTTGCAAGTAGCCCTGCGCTTCAAGGACGACGGCGATCTGGCTCGCCGTCTGCGGGAGCGAGATGCGGGCGCAATGCGGGAACTCTATGATCGCTATGGCCGGCTGGTGTATTCGCTGATTCTGCGCATTGTGCGGAACTCCGCGGCTGCCGAGGATCTGGTGCAGGAAACCTTCCTGCGAGTCTGGAACCGGATGCAGGCGTTCAACCAGGAGCGCGGGGCACTGGGGCCCTGGGTTCTGACAGTGGCGCGCAACCGGGCCATCGACTACATACGCTCCGCGGACGGAAAGATGTCGGCCGGCGCGATGGAACTGGATCATCTGGAGCATCCTGGACAGTTTTGCGATTTCGAGGATCGCGCGTTGTCGCTGGATCGCGCCAGGCGGCTCAAAGATGCCTTCGAGAAGCTGACCCCGCATCAAAAAACCGTGGTGGAGTTGGCCTACTACGAGGGTCTTTCGCAAACCGAGATGGCCGAACGCATGCAGCAGCCGCTGGGAACCGTTAAGACCTGGGTCCGGTCGGCGTTGAAGGTCTTGCGGGAACAACTGACGGAAGTGGCGACCGTATGACTTGCGACGACCTGCGCGACAGCTACGAACTCTACTCGCTGGGCTTGCTCGAGGGTGAGGAGAAGCGCGAAGTGGAGGCGCACCTCGCGCGGAATTGCGTCGTCTGCCAGAAGCACTTGAAAGATGCCGTCGGGGTAAACGCCCTGATGTTGAGCCAGGCGCAGGAGGTGGTGCCTCCGTCGAGGCTCCGGAGGCGAGTGCTGGCCTCGGTGGGCGCGGAGCGCGCCGGCTGGGAATGGGTCGCGGCACTCGTGGCCGCCTGCTCGCTGATCGTGGCGCTGTGGCTCAGCCTGGAGAAACGAACCACCGACCGCGATCTGGCTGACGCGCGTCAAACGCTCCAACAGGCTGTAACCGAGCGCGACCGGCTGGACCAGGCGTTCACCTTCCTGAACCAGCCGGAAACACGGCAAGTGAATTTCGGCCAGGGCCAGCCTGCGCCGCCGCGCGGCAATTTCTTCCTGAATCCGCGCATGGGAGTCTTGCTGATCGCCTCGAACTTGCCCGCGCTGCCGGCCGGCAAAGCGTATGAAATGTGGGTGATCCCGAAAGGCGGCATGCCGCGTCCCGCGGGTGTGTTCCAATCCGGCCCGCAGGGCACGGCGATGCATATTTTGCCGGGGGCCGTGGATCCCAATGTGACTCTGGCCGTGACCGTGGAGCCGGATTCAGGCTCTCCATCCCCCACATCAGACATTCTTTTCACCGCCGGCTTCTAAACGTCGGTGCCAGAATTCCCCTTGGCCACGCGCTTAATTCCTGCTAGTATCTAACTGCCCTTATAGAGAAGTACGGTTCAAGGTTGGAGTGGCCAGTTTTTTCCGAGGCCTTGGCCTTGTGCTCACCGTATGTATGGCTGCCACGCGCCCGTCGTCGGCCATACGGGCTGGGTCGCCTGACTCCAGCCGGTGGTGGGATACCAAAGATTTCACGGAATTCGCCAAGGCTGCGCATGCGCGCCGTGCCGTCGGGGATTTTGTCGGCCTGGAATCCGTATATACGCAGGGCTACCAGCGAGCCAAGGCGCTGGGAAATGCGTCCGCACAAATTGCCTACCTGAGCAACCTGGGAAATGCGCGCTGGCTCTCGCTACGCTATGCCCCGGCACTGGAAGCCTTTCTGCAAGCGAGCGGGCTGGCCGAGCGAACGGGCGACTGGTCTGCAGTGGGAGGGATCGCGGTGAACCTATCGTTGGTGTACCAACGGTTGGGCGATGCGAATGCCGCGCTGAGCGCGCTCGAACGGGGGAAGACGGCCACGGATCACCTGCAAATCACGCCGTCGTATAAGGCGCAGTTGCTGATGAGTCTCAGAAGCGTCCGCGCAGAATTGCAGGAGAACCCGACCGAGCCGCGCTATGAAGATGCGATCGAGGCGGCCCGGCAAAGCGATGATCCGAGAGCGGCGCAAGCGGAGGCAGCGGCCTGGGATTTACTCGGCCAGGAGCGCATAGCAGCGGGAAATCTGGAGGAAGCCGAGGCAGCGCTGGGAAAGGCCCTGCGACTGCGAACGTCGTATTCACCCAAGAACCTCGGCTTCTCCTACGCGGCGTTAGGCGCTTTGCGGCTGGCGCAGGCAGATCAGGCGCGCGGGGAAGAGCGCTCCAGACGAGCGAAAGAGGCCCAGGATTTTACCGAGCGGGCCATCCGTTCCGGTCCTTCCGGTCCGGCTGACTACGTGCTCCTGCACCAACGGGGCCGGATCCGCGAAGTACTCGGCCAGACCGAATTGGCACTGGAGGATTTCAGGGAGACGGTGAACAAGGCGAGTCAATGGAACGGAGCGGTCCCGGCGGCGCTCTCGCTGGTGACCGGGGCCAACGTGGCCATGCAACACGAGATGTTTGATTCCTTCGTGGAAGCCGCCGCTCGTCAGGCGCTGCGAACCGGCGACCAAACATTGGCGGCAGAGGCGTTTATGGCGCTGGAGGAGAATCGGGCCGCCAGCCTGCGGGAGAGCCGGGAACTGGCGCCGGTGTGGAAAAAGAAACTGCCGGTAGCGTATTGGGAAACTCTGGGACGTCTGGACGAGAACGAAGCTCGCGACTTGAGTACTAACGGCACTATAAGTCCCAAGTCAGCGCGTCTCCGTTTGGAACTTACCGAAATGGAATCGAAGGCCGGGGTCGGAGTTTCCGTGAGGTTGGCCGAGAATTTCCAGGCTCGGAGTTCACTTATTCATTTTCAACAGGGATTAGGTGAATGTGACTTGCTACTCAGTTTTTACCTAGGCAAGCAGGAGTCGTACCTGTGGGCCGTCACCAAAACGAGCCTCGCGCTACACCGATTACCGGCAGAGTCTGAAGTTCGTGAGGATGTAAGGCGGTTTCGGGAAGCGATTCTCAATAACCAGCCGACGGGAGAGAAGTTGGGCGCAGATCTTTATCAACGGCTGTTCCGTTCCCTCGATGCGGCAGACGCGGCGAAGACGTCCTGGCTGCTGTCGCTGGATGGAGCGCTGTTCGAGCTGCCGTTCGCGGCGCTGGTCAGCCGTTACGAGAATGGGAAGCCGGTCTACTTGGCGGAACAGCATTCCTCGCAACGGATCCCGGGGGCATTGTTTTTAAGTGGGTTCGGAACCGGGGGAACGGCCGCAGCCGGCGGCTACCTGGGGGTGGCGGATCCGGTGTACAACTCCGCGGATCCCCGGGAGTCCGGATCGAGACACCGGGAAAACGACGGCCAGATGAACCGGTTGGTGAGCAGCGCTCGTGAATTACGGCGGAGCTCGGAAAGCTGGCAAGCCGGTACCGGCCCGTCTCGACCCATACAAGTCCTGGAGGGAACGGCGGCGCAGCGCGACGCTTTTCTGCAAGCGCTCACTGCGTCGCCCTCGACCATCCATTTAGCGACCCATGTGCTGACTTCGTCGACGCAGCGGGAACAAGCATTTCTGGCCTTCTCCCTGGATGGAAGCGGCAGCCCGACTATGCTTTCGACCTCCGAGATTGGCATGTTGCGCGTGCCCGGGGCGTTAGTCGTCATGACCGGGTGCGCCACGGGCACTGGCGACGCTCGTGTGGGCGCTGGATTGCTTGGACTTACGCGGGCGTGGATGATGGCTGGTGCAAGAGCGGTGGTGGCGACGAACTGGCCGGTGCCGGATGCGGACGGTGACCTGATTCCGGTTTTCTACCGGTATCTCCGGTCCAACTCGGTCGCCGAAGCCTTACGCCGCAGTCAAGCGGAGCTGATTCATTCGAGTACCTGGCAGGCCTCGCCATCCTACTGGGCGGCGTTCCAAGTAGTGGGAGGTGGCCGTTGATACGCCCGCGCCGGGGCATTTTGTCGCTGGCAGCAGTGCCGTCGGAACCCGAGGCTCCGTCCGGCAACTCATCGGAAGCGGCAGCGGGCGCGGCGCCACCGCTGAGGGCACCGCCACTGGCGGAGGAAGCGGATGCAATGGTCTTGGATACTGTGAGCGAAACGGTCGACGACGCGCTGGATGCGCACGCGGGATGGGTGGATCTGGTGGAGCGGATCCGGCTGGAGAAGACCGATGGAATGGAGGAGTTGTATCAGCTTTTCTCGCGAGGAATCCGGTTCTATCTGTGCAGGCAACTGGGACCTCAGGAGCTGGACGATAAAGTCCATGACACCTTCGTGGTGGTGGTGCAAGCGATTCGACGCGGGGAGTTGCGGGAACCCGAACGGTTGATGGGATTCGTGCGCACCATCGTCCGCCGGCAGGTGGCGGCGCATATCGATAGAGTGGTCCACCACCGGCGGGAGCAGGCTGAGTTTGATTCCACCGTACGCGTGCCGGATCCTCGCGGGAATCCCGAGGAGGCTGCCATCTTCCGCCAGCGGATTGGACTCATCCGGCAGGTGCTCGGAGAGCTGTCGGAGCGGGACCGGGAGATCCTGACCCGGTTCTATATCGATGAGCAGAGTCAGGAACGGATCTGTTCGGAGATGGGTCTGACGGAGACCCAGTTCCGCCTGCTGAAATCCCGCGCGAAAGCTCGTTTTGGCGAGTTGGGCAAGAAAAAACTAGTCCACAAAAGCCTGCACACAGTTTTTTTGAGAACTTCAAGGAGCGTGTCCCACTAAGAAACAGACGTTCTATTTTGAAACGTAGCTCTTGTTTGATGCTCCGTTATGGGAATCGTGCTGGACCCGATTAAATGCTTCCCGTCGCACCCGAGCGAAGAAATCCTCGAAGAATACGTATTCCATCGTCTTCCTGGGGTACTCGTCGCCCAAGTCGAAGAACACCTTTTAATCTGTGAGAGTTGCCAAGACGCGGTAGCGGAAACCGACCGCTTCGTATCTGCCATGAGGACGGCGAATGAACAACCGGTTTCCGCCATCGGCCCATTTCGTTCCGCGTGGCGCACGGGAACGAATCTCGCGCCAGTGCTGGCGTTAGTGATTCTGGCCCTTGTAGCGGTCTGGAAACACTCACCAGAAGCTTCCGCGCCGGTTGCAGTGAGCCTCTCTTCGCTGCGAGGCGCCGCTCTCCTATCTTCGGCTCCGGCGGGAAAACCGCTTCAACTGAGTATCGAAGCCCCAGACTTGACGGCCGATAGAGAGTATCGCGTGGAGCTAGTGGATGCGAAGGGACGTCCGGTTTGGAAGGGAGCGGTGTCGGCAACGGACGGCCAACTGGTCGCGACGATGACAAAGCCGCTTGGAATCGGCGTGTACTGGGTTCGGCTATACGGGACGGACTCAGAGCTACTCCGCGAATTTGGCCTATCCGCGAAGTAGCGTCAGAGCCGCAGTTCGTAGCCCGCCGAGCGCATGCCGTCGATGATCCGGGAGCGAACCGCGCCGACTTCTTCGGCGGAAAGCGTCCGGTCCGAAGCGCCCACGGTGAGGCGGTAGGACAGGCTGCGCGCCCCGTCAGCCAGGGTGAACTCCCGCAGGAAGGCGATGGAGAGCAACGTATCTCCAGCCAATTTCTCCAGCGCCGACTGCACATCGGCGATCAGCACCCGAGGTCCCGCGAGAACCGAGAGATCGAACGCGCTCTCGGGGAACCGGCGCAGCGGTTGATACCGCGCGGGATCCGGCTGTAATTCCATGAGGCGGGCAAGGTCGAGATCCAGGACGACGGCTCGGCCGCCCTCGATCATACTCGGGTGAAATTCGAACAGGCGTCCGAGTTGAGTCTTGCCGTGGAATACATCCGCGGTGCGGCGGGGATGCTCAAAGGATTGGGTCGCATCCGTGGGACGGACGGAGATTCCGGGTAACAGGCACTCGGCCAGCCGCTTAAGCTCGAAAATCGCGGGCGCGCCGTCGTCCCTCACATACATCGCTGCAGCGAAGTGCGGCACTTCTTCGTCGGGGTGAATCGCGCGACCGATTTCGAAAAGACGGAACTGATCGAAGTGGCGCGCGTTATCGTTGATGTTCTTCCAAATCCCCGGCAGGAGACTCGTCCGCAGCAGATTCTGATCCGACGCGATGGGGTTCGAGACCTGCACGTGCTCCGACAGGTCGACGGAAAAGGCGCGCGCCATTTCCTCGCTGATGAAGGAATAATTGTGGACCTCGGTGAATCCCTGCGCCGCGGCCATTTCGCGGACGCGGTGGTGGAACTCGCGCTCAGGGCTCGCCGGAGGGACGCGCGCGGGCGTCAGGGGAGCGACCGGCGGGATGGAATCGTATCCGATCATCCGCCCGACTTCTTCCACCAGATCGTCCTTGATGGAAATATCTTTCGTCATGCGCCAGCTCGGCACGAAAACGGAAAAGACTCGCGGGGCGATCTCTTCCACCCGAAACTCAAGCGATTCGAGAATCCGGCGCACTTCCTCGGCGGGAACCGCACGGCCGAGCTTTCGATCCAGCCAGTCAATGGGAAGCGCAACCGGGGCCGCCTCAGGCAACGGACGATAGTTATCGGCTAGTCCGCCAACTAAGCGGATACCGGGAGAGACTTCCTGCAGCAGGGCAAACGCGCGTTCCAGGCCGCGGATGGTGTTCACCGGGTCCTGCGCCTTTTCGAAACGCATGGAGGCGTCGGTGCGGAGTTTGAGCCTCGCGGAAGTTTTGCGAACACTGGACGCGTTGAAATTCGCGCTTTCGAGCACGATCCGCGTGGTGGAATCGGAAATCGCGCTGTCGGCGCCGCCGATGATGCCTGCGATGGCAATGGGTCCGGCGGGATCCGCGATCACAAGATTCGAGGGATCGAGCGTGTAGCTCTCTTCATTCAGCGCCTTGATGGTTTCGCCGGGGCGCGCTGAGCGTACGATGATTTCGTCACCCTGCAATTTCGCGGCATCGAAGGCGTGCATGGGCTGCGCGATTTCCGCCAGCACATAGTTCGTCACGTCGACAATATTGTTAATCGGATTCAGGCCGACGGCTTCGAGCCGCTGCTGTAGCCACCGTGGAGACGGCATGACCGTGACGTTTTCGAACACCAGTGCGGAGTAACGCGGGCACAGCGCGTGGTCTTCGATAGACACTCGCACGGGTGCGCTGCCTGGGAACTCCGCGGGCTTCACCGGATCGACGAGCTTGCGGCCGAGGATCGCGGCGACCTCGCGCGCCATGCCGTAGTGACCCCACAGATCGGGCCGATGCGTGAGCGACTTATTGTCGATTTCGATGACGTAGTCGTTTCCGTGAGGCTCGACGCCTTCGGATTCAGCCGTCTTGATGGTGATCAGCTGAGACAGTTCGTGCGGCGGCGCATCGAGTTGGTCCACCAGGTCACGCAGCCAGTTGTAGGAAAACTTCATTGGCCGCTCCCTGGCGGTCGCGGTTCGGTGCTGTGCGGCACTTGGCCGCTCACGATGAGCTGGGTGCGACGCAAACAGAACCGCGAGCGAGAGCGAGCGGCCATCAAAATTGCCTCAAAAAACGCAGATCACCACCCGCGAACAGGCGGATGTCGTCGATGCCGTAGCGCATCATGGCCAGGCGTGTGAGCCCCAGGCCGAACGCGAAGCCATTCCACTGTTCCGGATCGACTCCGCCGTAGCGCAGCACCGCAGGATTCACCAGGCCGCAAGGCAGCAGCTCCACCCAGCCGGAATGTTTACACACCGGGCAGCCCTTGCCGCCGCAGATGAGGCACTGAATATCGAGCTCGAAGCCGGGCTCGACGAACGGGAAGAATCCGGGCCGCAGGCGCACCGTAACATCGCGGTGGAAGATCGCCGAGAGCAGCGTCTTCATGAAATACAGCAGATGCGCGACCGAGACGTCGCGGTCCACCATCATGCCTTCGAGCTGATAAAACGTGTGCTCGTGCGAAGCGTCGACTTCCTCGTTACGAAACACGCGCCCGGGAGCGATCATCTTCAGCGGCGGCCCGAATTTCTCCAAAGCCCGCAGTTGCACCGGCGAAGTGTGCGTCCGCAAGAGGCGGCCATCCTTGAGCCAGAACGTGTCTTGCGCGTCGCGCGCGGGATGATCGGCGGGGATGTTGAGCGCGTCGAAATTATAGTATTCGGTCTCAACCTCGGGCCCGTCCATAATCGCGAAACCCAGGGAGACGAACAGCTCTTCGAGCTCGCGCTGGACTTGCGTGATGGGATGCAGACTGCCGATACGAATGCCGGGGGCCGGTGCGGTGAGATCGATCCACTCGGATTCCAGGCGGGCGTCACGTGCAACGGACGCTAACGCGTCCTGGCGTTCTCCTAAACGCGTTTCGAGTTCCTGCTTGACGCTATTGAGTAGCTTGCCGACGCGAGCGCGCTCTTCCGGCGCGAGTTTTCCGAAAGTCTTGCTCACTTCGGCAAGTTTGCCCTTGCGGCCGAGCGCCTCCACGCGGATCGTCTCAAGCGCGTCGAGTGTTGCGGCTTGCTCCAGCGCGGCAAGCGACGCCGCGTGCAGTTCGGTAATGATCTGTTCGGGCGACACGGCTACAATTTCGCTCCGTTCGCTTCCAGGAACTCGACCATGGCCTGCTGCGCCTTGGTGAGGGCAAGATCTAGGGGCTTCTGGTTGTTATCGGCACGCACGGATACTTCGGCGCCGGCATCGATCAGAGCGCGGGCCGACTCCAAATCGCCGTTCTGGGCCGCCGAGTGCAGAGGCGCCCATCCGCCATGCTGGCGCGCGTTGGCGCTGGCGCCGTGGTCAAGCAAGAGCTTGACGATATCGGCATGCTGGCCCGCGGCCGCGGCGTGCAGGGGCGTGTTGGCCATCTGATTCGTAGATCGCGCGGTGACGCTTGCGCCCTTATTCAACAGCAGACGCGCTGCGTCGCCTCTTCCGAAAAATGCAGCCAGGTGCAGCGGCGTCCAGCCATCCGAGCTGACCGCCGTCACCAAGGAACGATTCCCCGTGAGCAGTTCTTCCAGACGCTTTGTATCTCCCAGAATGGCCGCAGCGAAGATCGCAAGCGTCGGATCGGCATCCACTAGGGCTTGGACGCGCGGGAGATCCCCGGCGCGGGCGGCCTCGAAAAGTTCCTTCATGCGGCAGGCTGGAACACCTGTTCGGCCTTGGTGATTTCCCAGCCCAGGTGATTGATATAGAATAGCAGCGCCGCCGCGGGATACACCGTGTGGAACTTGTCCCAGACCTGCTGCTGCCAGCCTTCCAGCAGGTGGCCGGCGACGTCGGCGTCCTTGGCGAAAAACCCGTCTTCATGGGGGATTCCCTGGTGATCCAGCACGGCGCGGATCATATCCAGGTGCGAAATCAGGATGGCTTGCGAAACCTCGGTAGCGAATTCGTCATTGCGTTCGCCGATGCGCGCCCAGATACGCGGCGCAGCCTTGCGGAGCGTTTCCGAATTGAGCTTGGTGAGATACAGCATGGTCTTGACGCGGTCGTAGAGCTGGTAGGTCTTCAGCCGGCCTATCGAGACGGTGCGGAGCAGGTTGTTAAAGTTTTCCTCGCCGAGCTGGAGGAAGATATCGGAAAGCTGCATCAGAGCTATTGTAGCGGCTCAGCGCATTCTCACGCGAGATTCATCCGCTTCAGAACACCCTGAAAACGCGGCTCCGGGCGGAGCGCATCGAAGCGGGGATCGAATCCTATCGTCACGGCCAACATGCCGCCACGAACGTCGCACGCCTTCTCCAGAAAGGTGAGGGCGTTTTCAGCGTCGCCCAACCCGGCGTATATCAGGGCCGCCCCACTGTAATCGATTAGCTCACGGTCGGCACGCGCGAGGAGTTCGCTCAACATACGCTCAGCCTGTTCGCGGTTTCCCGAGACCGCGTGTGCGTTCCCGAGCGCTCCGACCACCCAAGACACCTTTGCCCCTGAGCGGTCCACTGCTTTTTCGAACTCCTTGATTGCATCCGGATATCGCATTTGGCACTGGTAGGCCAGCGCGAGGAAATACCAGAGAATAAAGTGATCGGGATTGTTCTCGAGGCCATTTAGACAGCGGTCAATGGCCTCGCTATACCTCTGCGAAGCAATGGAATTAACTGCCGCACCGAACATCACCGGCGCCGACAGCGGTTCCAACTCCTGCGCGTGCCGAATCTGGTGTTCGGCTTCCTCATATCGCCCGCGGGTGCTCAGGAGCAACGCATACCAGTACGGCGTGACCCAATAACCAGGGTTCACTTCAAGAGCACGCTTGTATCCCTTCTCCGCGGCCTGCCACTCGCAATCACAATATGCGCGAATGAAGGCAAGCGACGCATGACCCTCTGCCAATTCATCATCAAAAGCCACCGCCGCGACCGCCGCCGCTTTGGCACGAGCGTAGGCGTCTTTGCCGGGGAGGATGGAATAACAGGCCAAAATGCTGTAGCAGTCCGCCAAGCCGGAATAAGCCAGCGCGTAAGCGGGGTCCTTCTCGATGGCCTTCTGGAAGTATCCCGCGCCCTTCTGTACATCCTCCGGCGACCGCCTGGTCCAATAAAGGCGACCGCGCAGGTAGAGCTGATAGGCTTCCGAATTATCGGTGGAACGTTTCGCCAGGCGGCTCTTCTCTTCGCCGCTAAGCTTCATGCGCAGGCTGTCTGAGATTTTTCTCGCGATCTCTTCTTCCAGCGCGAAGATGTCGGATAGTTTCCGGTTGTAGCGTTCGCCCCGGAGCTGCGATCCGGCTTGAACGTCCAGCAGCTCGGTTCCGACGACCAATGTTTCGCCGCGCTGGATGACGCGCCCGGTAAGCACCACCCGCACGTTCAGTTCCCGTCCCGCCGCCTGCGGGTCCACATCGCGCCCTTTATAGCGGAACGCGGTGCTCCTGGGAGTCACGCGAAGCTGGGCGATCTGCGTCAGGCTGTTCATAATGCTTTCGGCAATCCCGTCGCAGAGGTATTCGGAGTCGGGATCGTTACTCGCATTCGTGAAAGGCAGAACAGCAATGGAATCGATGGCGCGAGACGACTGCGCGGGGACGCTCGGCGCGTTTAGGATCGCCTTAAAGTGAAAGGCCAAGTCCCGGGCCGATTGAAAGCGTTGGTCAGAGTTCTTTTCGAGGCAACTGGAGATCAGCCGGTCGAGTTCGGCGGGAACCTGCGCTCCGGAAGCCGTGAGTTCCTTGGGCGTATCCCGAAGAATCGACGACATCGTCTCAGCCGCGGTCTGACCGGGAAATGCGCGGCGTCCGGAAATCATCTCGTACAGCACGCATCCAAGCGAGAAGATATCACTGGCCGGACCAGCTGGAGTACCTCGAACCTGTTCCGGCGACATGTAGCCGGGGGTGCCAAGCACGGTGCCGGCCTCAGTTTGAGTTTCGGCGTCGCCGCCGGCGCTTGCGGCGGCAGCTTCCACTCGCGCCAGTCCGAAATCCAACACTTTCACCCGGACGTCCAGCGTGAGAAAGATGTTCTCCGGTTTCAGATCGCGGTGCGTGATGCCCTTGGAATGCGCTGCCGCGAGGCCTTCGGCCAGCGATGTGCCGATTTCCACGGCCTTGCGCCAGGGCGGCGCGCCTTTGATGAGCCTGGCGCGCAGCGATTCACCGTCCAATAATTCCGTGACTGCGTAACCGATCCCATTCTCGGTGCCGGTATCGAAGATCGCCAGAAGGTTGGGATGCGAGAGCGCGGCCAATGCCTTGGTTTCGCGCAGGAACCTGGTCAGTGCCTGAGGATTCTGCGAAAGGTGTTCGGGCAGGACCTTGATGGCGACATCGCGATCGAGCCTGGAATCCCGCGCACGGTACACCTCCCCCATCCCACCCGCGCCAAGGGGCGCGAGGATTTCATAAGGTCCCAGACGGGTTCCGGGTGCAAGTGCCATGGTGTGATTGTCAATTGTAACTGAGCAGACGGTGCTTTTGAACATCACATTGCTACAATGGTTCGCTGGAGCGCGCGGGCTTTTTGTGCGCAATAGAAAATGAATAACGTAATCGTCCTGGGCGCCCAGTGGGGCGACGAGGGCAAAGGCAAAGTAGTCGATCTATTGGCGGAGAAGTTCGACATTGTGGCCCGGTATCAAGGCGGGCACAATGCCGGGCATACGGTGTTTATCGGCGAAAAGAAGTTTATTCTCAAGCTGATCCCCAGCGGCATTCTGCGCCCGGGCGTGACCGCGGTGATCGGCAACGGCGTGGTGGTGGATCTGGCCGCGCTGGCCGAGGAAATGGCGATGCTCGAAGCCGCGGGGATCGACGTCCCGTCGCACCTGCGCATCAGCAATCGTGCGCATGTGATCTTTCCGTTCCACCGGTTGGTGGAAAAGATGTCGGAAGCGCGCGAGAATCGCATTCCGCTGGGGACCACGGCGCGCGGGATTGGACCGTGCTACGAGGACAAAATCGGCCGCCGCGGGATCCGCATCGCGGATCTCTACGATCCGGCCAGTTTCCGCGTGCTCTACGACACGCTGGCCGAAGACAAGAACACGCTGGCGGAAACGTTCCACCTGGAAGGGCCCATCGATTACACCGCTATTCGCTGCCAGACCGAACTGCTGGCCGCGCAGATCCGCCCGCTGGTTTGCGATACGTCGAAGTTGCTGGCGGATGCGATGGCGGCGGGCAAACGCATCCTGTTCGAAGGCGCGCAGGGGACCATGCTCGATATCGACCACGGAACCTATCCGTTCGTCACGTCATCGAGCGCGGCAGCCGGCGGAGCCTGCACCGGCCTGGGCGTGCCTCCCACGCGAATTCAGGGCGTGATCGGAGTGTCCAAGGCCTACATCACGCGCGTCGGGACGGGTCCTTTCCCGAGCGAAAGCAAAGATGCCGCGGGCGATCTGCTGCGCCGCGAAGGGAATGAATATGGATCGGTCACCGGACGTCCGCGCCGCTGCGGCTGGTTCGACGCGCCGCTGCTGCGCTACACCGCGATGGTCAACGGCTTCGATTCGCTGTTCATCACCAAGCTGGACGTGCTGGATCAGCTCGCCAAGATTCCGGTGTGCGTCGGCTATTGGCTGGACGGGAAGGAAGTCGAGGACATGCCGGCGACGTACCGGTCGCTCGAAGGCGTCGAGCCGCTGTATGAGAAGCTGCCCGGCTGGCAGACCTCGACGCGCGGCGTCACGCGTTACGAAGATTTGCCGGAGAAGGCTCGCGCGTACCTGAAGTTCCTCGAGGAGCGCGCGGGGGTGGAGATCGGCGCGATTTCGACGGGTCCGGAGCGGACCGAAACGATCATCCGCGCGGGATCCAAGCTGGGCAAGCTGATCGGGTAGAAGCGGCTCAAAGGGGACAGGCGCAATTCGCGCTACCAAGAGGAACCGTTCGTGATCTTAGATCGCCTGTCCCCTTTGAGACCGCACCCTGTGAGCCCGCTGTCCCCTTTTAGCGGGATAATAGATACAAAGAGGTACTTCAATGCAGAAGTGGCTGGTTTTTGCCACGCTGGCCGTGGCCGGTGTGTCCCTGGGCGCCGATATGGCGCAGCCCAAGGCGGGGAAAGTCGACATCCTCCCGTTGAAGGATGTAAAACCCGGGATGCAGGCCACCGCCTGGACGGTCTTCCAAGGAACCGAGCCGGAAGCGATGCCGGTGGAGATCGTCGGGATCTGGAAGAATTACCTGGGACCGAAGCAGGACGTGATCCTGTGCAAACTGGGCGGCAAAGGCAAAGAAACGGGCGTCGCCGCGGGGATGAGCGGCAGCCCGGTATACTTCGACGGAAAACTGATGGGCGCGATCTCCCTGCGCATGGGAGTATTCTCGCCCGACGCGATCTGCGGGATCACGCCGATCGAGTCGATGCTCGAGATCCAGGAATTTGATAACTCGCGTCCCGCAGACGCGCGTACTCCCGACAAGGTGGTCGCGCAGCTTTTGGATGTGCCCGGCGACGTCCGCGCAAGCCTGCTCTCGGCGGGCGTGCAGCCGATCGAAACGCCGATGATGTTCTCGGGTTTCAACGCCAGCGTGTTGAAGCAGTTCGAGCCGATGTTCGCAAACATGGGTGTAACAGCCGTGCAAGGCGGCGCGTCGGCAGGAAATCTTTCCGCGAAACCCGCGGCGGGTTGGGAGAAGTCGCTCAACCCGGGCGAAGCCATCAGCGGCGTACTGGTATCGGGCGATATGTCGGCCACCGGCATGGGCACCGTGACCTATAACGACGGCAAGCGTGTGCTGGCCTTCGGGCATCCGTTCTACAACCTGGGCCCCATCGACATGCCCATGGCGAAGAGCGAAATCCTGATGGTGTTCGGCTCCTCCTACCAGCCGACCAAGTTCGGCAGCGCGACCGAAGTGGTCGGCGCGCTCAAGCAGGACCGCTATACCGGCATCATGGGCGAGCTGGGCGCGGAAGCCCCGACCGTCCCGGTCCACGTGCGCGTTCGTTCGCTGGGCCCGGGCGGGGCAGTGATCGGGCAGAAGGATCTAAACTTCAACGTGTTCGTACACCAGAAGTGGACGCCGTTGCTGATGAACATGACGCTGGCGAATTCGCTGCAGGAGATGAACGAGTTCGCGGACGAAATCACCTATCGGCTCAATGGCGATGTGCAACTGGTGGGCAGCGATAACCTCCACCTATCCACTGTGCAAGCGGGGAGCGATGCCATGGCGCCGGTGCCAATCACGTTGGGCGCATGGTGGGGCGACAAGTTCACCCGCCTGTTCCAGAACAACGTGACCACGCCCAATCTCAAGCAAGTGGAATGCACGGTGGATCTGCTCCCGGATCGCCGGATCATGTCGGTAGACACGGCCTGGACGCCGTCCGCGGAAGTCACTGCGGGAACCGAGATTCCGGTGAAGGTGTTCCTGCGGCCCTATCGCGGCGAGCCCATCGAGCAGAATCTCACGGTGAAGATCCCGGCCGATTTGCCGAAGGGCGAACATCGCATTCTGCTGAGCGATGCGGTGACTTTGAATCGTCTGCAATCCTCGGCCGTTTCTTCCAACCGCTATCTGGATCTTCCCGAGACCGTTTCCCTGTTGAATCAGGAGCGCGGAAACAACCGGCTGTACGTGTCGGTGGTCCAGCGCCGCGCGACTTACTACTCCGAAGATAAGACTCTGCCGGCCCTGCCCCTCTCGGTACTGAACGTGCTTCAGAGCCAGCGGAGCGCGGGGCGGGCGTTAACGGGTATCGCCGAGAGCGCCGAGGAAGAGCTGTCCATCCCGTTCGATCAGATGGTCACCGGCAGCTTCTCGCTCCCGATCACGGTTCGGTAATTAGATCCTCATGCGATTGGTCTTTCTTCTTTCCACGGTCTTGTGTGCCTATGCGGTGGATACCAAAACCTGGGAACAGTCCTCGATGGAGGATTTCGATCAGGGTATACTCCAGCACCTGTCGCTTTCGAGCGATGGCCGGCTGGCCGTCGCGCCCCGCGTGAGACAAGTCTTCGATTCTTCCGTGGCGGTCCTGTGGAGTGTTGCGCGCGATTCCAAAGGCGCCATCTACGCGGGCGGCGGCAGCCTGGGCGGATCGCGCGCGAAACTGTTCACGATCGACGCTCGCGGCCAAGGGAAACTACTTGCGGAGCTGGATGGAATTGCGGTTCAGGCTATCGCCGTTGACCGTCAGGATCGGGTGTACGCCGCCACATCGCCGGACGGGAAAGTTTATCGCGTGGATGCGTCGGGCAAAGCCGACGTGTTCTACGATCCCAAGACCAAGTACATCTGGGCGCTCTCGTTCGCTAAAAATGGCGATCTCTACGTCGCCACCGGCGACCGCGGAGAAATTCATCGCGTGACGCCGGCCGGAGTGGGATCGGTATTCTTCCGGACGGAAGAAGCCCACGCGCGATCCATGACCGTGGATGGGGCAGACAACTTGATTGTGGGCACTGAGCCGAGCGGTCTGATCATGCGCGTGTCGCCAGCCGGGCAAGGCTTCATACTCTATCAGGCTCCCAAGCGCGAGATTACGGCCGTGGCCGTCGGCGCCGATGGTGCGATCTATGCAGCGGGCGCGGGGAATCGCACGAGCACGCCGGTGGCGGCGCCGGCATCGGTCGGAGCACCGCCCACACCCGCCCCGCAGGTCCCCACACCGCCCGGAGTGGTCCAGATCGTGGGACCTTCGCCGATCCCGGCGCCTCTGCCGATGCTCACATCGCAGGCGGTCGCCGGTGGATCGGAAATTTATCGCATTCAGAGCGATGGATATCCGCGCCGGATCTGGAGCCACGCGCAGGACCTGGTATACGCGCTGGCATTCGACGCGCAGGGCCGGCTCCTGGCGGGAACCGGGAATCGAGGGAATCTGTACCGGATCGACAGCGATTATTCCTACACGCGGCTGCTGAACGTCGAGCCGACGCAGATCACGGGATTGCTGCGGGCGCCGGAAGGCCGGGTGTATGCGGTCACGGGAAACATCGGACAAGTGCTCGCCATTGGACCGGAGCTCGAGCCTTCGGGAGTTTTCGAGAGCGATGTTCTCGACGCCGGCGGATTCTCCTACTGGGGCCGCATCAGCAAGGAGCCGGAAGCGCCGACGGGGACCATGTTCGAGACTCGCTCCGGCAATGTCGGACGCGCGCAGAGAAACTGGAGCGCATGGGCGCCGCTTAACCAGGGCCGCGTCGCTTCCCCGCCCGCGCGCTTCTTGCAATATCGCGCGACGCTCAACGGGAATGCCGAGCTGTCCGATGTGGGAGTGGCGTATCAGATGAAGAACGTCGCCCCAGTGGTGGCGCAGGTGGAGATCACGCCGCCGAATTATCGTTTCCCGGCTCCGGCCGTTCCGACGCCGAGCGTGGCGAATCCCACGATCACGCTTCCGCCGATTCAGCGCCGTCCGGCATCCGCCGCCGGGCTTCCGGTGGACTCTGGTGCCACGCCCGCGCTGACCTGGGCCAAGGGAAATATCGGCGCCAGATGGCTGGCCGAAGACGATAACGGCGACACACTTCAGTTCAATGTCGAAATCCGGGGCGTGAATGAGACCGCATGGAAGCTGGTCCGCGACAAGGTTCGCGAGCACTATTTGAGCTGGGATTCGACAACATATCCCGACGGTAAGTATGTCCTGCGCATCACGGCGTCCGACGCTCCGTCGAATCCGCCCGACCAGACGCTGACGGCAACACGAGAAAGCGATCCGTTCCTGATCGACAACATGCCCCCCGAGATTACCTGCTGCAATGTCTCGGGATCATCGGCCGTTACGGTGCAATTTCACGCCAAGGACGCGCTCAGCACTTTGAAAAAAGCGGAGTACTCGGTGAACGGCGGCGACTGGATTGTGGTCGAGCCGACAACGCGCCTGACCGATTCCCTAGAACATGACTATCGCGTAACGCTCTCCAATCGTCCGGGCGAGACCACGGTAGCCGTTCGCGTGGAGGACGCTTACGGGAACCAGGCCGTGGCCAAGACCGTTCTCGGCCGCTAACGCGGGGGCACCGTAAGATAATCCCATGGGTCATTTGCGGCGCAGGCTGATCCTGATCGGGAGCGCGATGGCGCTGGTGCTAGCGGGCGGCACCATCGGCTTCATGTGGATCGAGCACTATCCGGTATTCGACGCGTTCTACATGACCCTGACCACGGTCACCACGGTCGGGTACGCCGAGATCCGGGGATTGAGCCACGCCGGCCGGGTCTTCAACTCGTTTCTCATCTTGTTTGGAGTGACCACGATTTTTCTGGCGTTCGGCGCGATGACCCAGACCGCCATCGAGCTGGAGCTGAATCAATTCTTCGGAAAGCGGCGCGTGAGGAACATGATCGACAAACTGGAAGGCCACATCATCTTGTGCGGGTTCGGCCGCGTGGGACGCGGAGCAGCCGAGGAACTGCGAAAGGCGGGAGCTTCCTTCGTGGTGATCGACAACAACGACGAACGGGTGGAGCGCGCCATGAAGGCCGGCATGCTCGCGGTGCTGGCCGATGCCAGCCGGGACGAGACATTGCGCGACGTGGGAATCGCCCGCGCCAAGGGATTGATCGCCACACTCGCCTCGGATGCCGACAATTTGTTCGTCATTCTAAGCGCCAAGACCTTGAATCCAAATTTGCAACTTTCGGCGCGCATCGCCGAGGAGTCCTCCGAGGTGAAAATGCGGCGCGCCGGCGCGGACTTCGTGTTCGCGCCATACAACAGCACCGGCCATCGCATGGCGCAGGCGTTGCTGAAGCCGCACGTGCTCCAGTTTCTGGACTTCACCACGCAAAAGGGCGTGGACATGGAGATCGAACAGGTGCGCGTGACTGCGCAAAGCGCCTTTGCAGGCCGAACGCTGGCGGACGTCGACATCCGGCACAAGAGCGGCGTGATCATTATGGCCATCCGGAGAGCGGACGGCGAGATGCTCTTCAACCCCTCTGGCGAGGTACGGATGTCGGCCGGCGATCATCTGATCGTGATGGGGGAAGCACGTCACTTGCAGCAGCTCGAGAAGCTTCTTCTCATGGGAGCGGTCTCCGCGTGAAAGTGCTGACTGCGGAGCAAATGCGCGAGGTGGACCGCCTCACCATTGAAGACGGCGTTCCGAGCATCGCGCTGATGGAGAACGCGGCGCATCGCGTGGTGGAAGAAATGGTGCGCGAGTTCGATCCGATCGACCGCCAGAGCATCGTGATCCTGTGCGGCAAAGGCAACAACGGAGGCGACGGGCTGGCGATCGCGCGGCTGCTGCACGAATACAACGTGCAGCGGTTACGAGTCGTGCTGGCGGCGGATCCCGCGGAATTCACCGGCGACGCGGCGGCAAACCTGAAGCGTGTTTTCGAACTCGGGATCAATCCGGTTTTCGACGTTCCCGCGAAACTGCGCGAGCGACGCGAGGTGAACGTTGTCGTCGACGCTCTGCTAGGCACGGGCCTGAAGGGTCCGCCGACGGGTCGCACGGCGGAGCTGATCGCGTCGACGCGCGAGTTCCCGCAGGCGAAGATCGTCGCCGTGGATTTGCCGTCGGGGCTCGGTGGCGGCGGCGATTGCGTGCGCGCGGATATCACGGTGACCTTCACCGCGCCGAAAGTGGAGCATTATCTCGCCCCCGGCGCCGAGGAGCATGTAGGCAGGCTCGTCGTAACTCAGATCGGGAGCCCACCCTGGCTGATTCCCGGCGGACTTGAGGATTCGTCGCCCGCCGACTTCCGGCACTTATTCCGGCCCCGCAAGCGCGACGCGCACAAGGGCGATTTCGGCCACGTGCTGGTGGTCGGTGGAGCGCCTGGGAAATCAGGAGCCGCAGCGATGGCTGGCATTGCCGCGCTGCGAGCCGGAGCCGGGTTGGTTACGGTCGCGTGCTCCGATTCTTCGCGTCTCGCTCCTGAGTTAATGTCGGAGTCCCTCGACAGCTTTTCATTGGAGCGAATGACCGTGCTGGCCGTTGGGCCCGGTTTGGGCGATCGCCGCGAGATCGTTCCGAAACTGATGAAAGAGGCTGCCGTGCCGATGGTGATTGACGCGGACGGGCTGAATGCCATCGCCGGCACGGATTTTAAGGGGCGCGGACTACAGACCGTGCTGACTCCGCATCCAGGCGAGATGGCGCGGTTGCTGGGAGTCGAGCGCGTCAGCGAAAGCGATCGCCTAAACGTCGCCCGTACATTCGCGAAGGAACGCAACGTGTGCCTGGTCCTCAAGGGCTATCGCACGCTGATAGCCCTGCCCGACGGCAACGTTTGGATCAACACCAGCGGCTCGCCGGCGATGGCCACCGGCGGTACGGGCGACATCCTTACCGGCATGATCGCGGGACTCATCGCGCAATTCCCAGATGAGATCGATACCGCTGTGCGCGCAGCGGTCTGGCTGCATGGACGCGCGGGGCAGCTTGGCGCGGAGGAGCTGACTGAGCAGTGCCTGATCGCGACGGACCTGCTGCACTATCTTCCTAAGGCGATCCGTGAGATCGTTTGAGACAAATTCCGAGGAAGAAACCATCGAGCTGGGGCGCAAGATTGCGCGCGAGCTCCCCAAGCGTGCGGTGGTGCTGCTGATAGGCAACCTGGGCGCGGGAAAAACCACGCTCGCCAAAGGCATCATCAGCGGATTGGGCGCAGCCGAGCCGGAGGAAGTCACCAGCCCGACGTTCACGTTGATCCACGAATACGGAGGCGGCCGCGTCTACCACGTGGACTTGTACCGTCTCGACACGCCTCAGCAGGTCTCGACGCTGGGGCTGGACGAGATCCTCGACCATGAGGCGGTGGTCCTGATCGAATGGGGTGAGAGGTTTCCAGACGTTTTTCCCGCCGAACGAATCGAAATTCGGCTGCAACCGATCTCGGAAGCGACTCGGCAAATTACTATGAATCAGTAAGTTACAGCCATCCCTTGTCACTCGTCGGCCGAGTGTGCTAATAATACTACGTGGGCCGCGGCAGTCCTGCCGAGCTCAAATTTAACCGAGATTCTCTCAAAACGCAAAACTCAGATGGAGGTTGAACTATGAACATTCGCCCGCTCTATGACCGGATCGTGGTCAAACGGCTCGAAGAAGAAGCAGACAAGACGGCTGGTGGGTTGTTTATCCCCGATTCCGCCAAGGAAAAACCGCAACAGGGTGAAGTTGTGGCCGTGGGACAAGGCAAGCGCGCCGATGACGGAAAGCTGATTCCGCTGGACGTCAAAGCCGGCGATCGCATTCTGTTCGGCAAGTACTCGGGATCGGATATCAAGGTGGACGGGAACGAGTACATGATTATGCGCGAGGACGAAGTTCTCGGCATTCTTGTGGATGCTCCCAAACTGGCCAAGAAGTCGGCTTAAGGATTCTGTAAGGAGAAAAAATTATGGCAGCAAAACAAATCGTATATAGCGAGAATTCCCGCCAGGCGATCCTGCGCGGTGTGAATCAACTGGCCGACGCGGTCAAGGTGACCCTGGGTCCCAAGGGCCGCAACGTCGTGCTCGAGAAGAAGTTCGGCGGGCCGACCATCACCAAGGACGGTGTGACCGTGGCCAAGGAAGTGGAACTGAAGGATCCGCTCGAGAACATGGGCGCGCAGATGGTGCGCGAAGTGGCCTCGAAGACCTCCGACATCGCCGGCGACGGCACCACCACCGCGACCATCCTGGCACAGTGCATCTATCGTGAAGGCGTGAAGAGCGTCGCCGCGGGTGCGAACCCGATGGCGCTCAAGCGCGGCATCGAAAAGGCCGTGGAGATCGTGGTCGAGGCAGTCAAGAAGTTCTCCAAGCCCGTGAGCGGCGATATGATCGCGCAGGTTGGCACGATCTCCGCTAACGGCGACGAGACCATCGGCAACACCATCGCGGAAGCCATGAAGAAGGTGGGCAAGGATGGCGTCATCACGGTGGAAGAGTCCAAGACCATGTCGACCGAGCTGCAGACCGTCGAAGGCATGCAGTTCGACCGCGGGTATCTTTCGCCCTACTTCATCAGCGATCCGGATCGCATGGAGTGCGTGCTGGAAGATCCCTACATTCTGATCCACGAGAAGAAAATCTCGAACATGAAGGATCTTCTGCCCGTTCTCGAGCAGATCGCGCGTTCGGGCAAGCCGCTGCTGGTGATCGCCGAGGAAG